>ENA-OQIL01000486-OQIL01000486.1-human-gut-metagenome-genome-assembly--contig:-NODE-486-length-14250-cov-2.279190_pt1 | contig 14250 bp, 18 predicted proteins | sample MGYA00242583_ERZ504748 | MGnify/ENA primary metagenome ERZ504748 (study PRJEB26092, sample SAMD00036191) | human gut metagenome | host: Homo sapiens | study: EMG produced TPA metagenomics assembly of...
TCTGCACACCGGAGACCCTGCGGTCCCGGCTGGAGGGAGATATCCTCGCCGGAAAGCGAATACCGGATGTGTTGGACCGGAGCCTGGCCTACCTGCCGCTGTATGATGCCCTGGACATCCGGCACCTGGATGTGACGGCTTTTGACGCCCCGGGAGACGGCGGAGTGCATCCGAAGGGAGGGCGGCGCATGAAGCGGCTGATCGTCCTGCTGGGCGTGGCTGGGGTGTCCCTGTCGGCGGTGTTTGTCCGGTGGTCCACGGCGCCGTCCCTGATCCTGGCGCTGTACCGGATGGCCTTTTCGGCGGCGCTGATGGCGGTCCCGGTACTGGCGGGACGAAGGCGGGAGCTGAAATCCCTGACCCGGCGGGACGTGCTGCTGTGCCTTGCCAGCGGCTTGTTTCTGGGCATCCACTTCGCGGCGTATTTTGGGGCCCTGCGGGCCACCTCCATCGCCTCGGCGGTGGTGCTGGTGGATACGGAGGTATTCTTTGTGGCAGCGGCCTCGGCGTTGTTTCTGGGGCAGCGGCTGCCCCGCCGGACCTGGCCCGCGGTCCTGCTTGCCTTTGCAGGCAGCGCGGTGGTGGCGCTGGCAGACAGCGCCGCCGGGACGAATGCGCTGCTGGGAGATTTGATTGCCCTGGCCGGCGCCGCCGCCATGGCGGTCTATACCATGATCGGAACGGTCTGCCGGCAGCGGCTCTCCACGTCAGTGTACACCTTTCTGGTGTATACGTCCGCCGCGGCCACGCTGCTGGCTGCGGCCCTGCTGAGCGGAACGCCGTGGCCCGGCTACGGTCCGGTGAACGGGCTGACGGCCCCTGGGCATGGGCGGTATGCTGCACCCCTGCTGGGACACAATGTGTTCAGCTGGGGGGCTGAAATATCTGCCGCCGGCTTTCATCGCCACGGTCAAGCTGATGGGAGCCGGTGTTCGCCTCTGTCTGGGGACTCCTGCTCTTTGGCGAGCGGCCGGGCTGGCTGACGGTTGCCGGAGGCGCGGCGGTCCTTCTGGGCGTGGGGCTGTATGCCCGTACCATCGGCGGGGATGCCGGAAAACGAGAGGAGAGAGAACCATGAGAGAACAGATGCACGTGCGCATCGTCCCCATGACCGGGGACCATCTGGACGAGGTGGCGGAGCTGGAACGGATCTGCTTCACCACCCCCTGGTCCCGGAACATGCTGGTGGAGGAGCTGCAGAACGACTGCGCCGCCTTCCTGGTGGCCCTGGATGACGAGGACCACGTGGCGGGCTACGCCGGCCTGCTGGTGGTGCTGGACGAGGGGTACATCACCAATGTGGCCGTGCGGCCGGAGTGCCGCCGCAACGGCATCGCCCAGAAGCTGCTGCAAGTGTTCCTGGACTTTGCCCAGGCCCACAAGCTGGCGTTTCTGACGCTGGAGGTCCGGGCCTCCAACTACGGGGCCATCGCCCTGTACGGCAGCCGGGGCTTCCGCAGCGTGGGCAGGCGGAAAAACTATTACGAGCATCCGAAGGAGGATGCCATTATCATGACAAAGGAGTTTACCGATGGAACTGAGGATCCCGACACTGGAGCAGCTGCGGACGGTCTATGACCGGGACCTGCGGACAGCATTTCCCGCAGCGGAGCTGAAGCCCCTGAAGAATATGGAGGAGATGTGGGCCGAGGGGCGGTACCGCCCCTGGTGCCTCTTTGACGGGGACGACATCGCCGGCGAGGCATTTTTGTGGCTGGGCCACCCCGGCTGGGCCCTGCTGGACTATCTGTGCGTGGCCGCAGACCGCCGGAACGGCGGCCTGGGCTCCGTGATCCTGGAGAAGCTCCGGGAGGCGGAGCGGGGCAATGTGATCTTCGGAGAGAGTGAGATCCCTTGCTACGCCCCGGACCCGGCCATGGCAGAGCGGCGGCTGGGCTTCTATGCCCGCAACGGCGCCCGGACCGCCGGGTATGACACGGAGATGTTCGGCGTACCCTACAAGACCCTGTACTGGGCGGATGGGGAAAGTGGACGAGTCCGCCCTGATGGAGGAGCACCGCTTTGTCTATGCCAGTACCTTTGCTGCCGGATGAAAATTCCGCAGATATGTCCGCATCCCCTTTGATCCAAATGGGACGCCGGGCGAGAGAGTATCCTGGCAGCAGTGACGGAAAAGAGAGGGACAGATCATGAAAAATTTTGGCCCTTTGAGTCCTCCTGCGACGAGACAGCGGTGGCCGTGGTGGAGGACGGGCGCACGGTCCTGTCCGATGCCATCGCCTCCCAGGCGGACCTCCACGCCCTGTACGGCGGCGTGGTGCCGGAGATCGCCTCCCGCAAGCATGTGGAGGCGGTGACCGGCCTGGCCGATCAGGCGTGGAGCAGGGCGGGAATTGACCCGGGAGCGACCCTGGACGCCATCGCGGTGACCTATGCCCCCGGCCTCATCGGGCGCAGTGCTGGTGGGGTGAACTTTGCCAAGGGGCGGCCATGGCCCTGGACCTGCCCCTGATTCCGGTGCACCATGTGCGGGGCACATTGCGGCCAACTACCTGACCCACCCGGATCTGGAGCCTCCCTTTGTCTGTCTGTGTGTCTCCGGCGGCACCACCGCCATTGTGGATGTGAAGTCCTACACCGAGATGGAGGTACTGGGCGGTACCTGGGACGACGCGGCGGGGGAGTGTTTTGACAAGGTGGCCCGTGTGCTGGGTATCGGCTACCCCGGCGGCGGTCCTATGGATCGGCTTGCACAGGGGGCGATGACAGCCGGTATGAGCTGCCCCGAGCCCATGTGGCCGGCCATGAGCTGGATATGTCCTTTTCCGGCTTGAAGACGGCCAGCCTGAACCTGATCCACAACGCCCAGCAGAAGGGGGAGGAGCTGTCTCTCCAAGACTTTGCCGCCAGCTTTGGCCGGGCGGTGAGCGATTCTCTGGTGCCTCGGGCTATGGCGGCCGCCCGGATGAAGGGCTATGGACGTCTGGCGGTGGCAGGCGGCGTGGCGGCCAACAGCCGCATCCGCGCCGATCTCCAGGCCGCCTGCGCCAAGAGCGGGGACAAGCTGTACCTGCCGGAGCTGAAGTACTGCGGCGATAATGCGGCGATGATCGGCTGCCAGGGATTCTATGAGTGGAAGGTCGGCCATGTGGCCGGACTGGACCTGAATGCCTATGCTACCCGGGATATCTCTCAAGGATAGGTCCTATCTCACGCCGAAGCCCAGCGCCAGCGGGTTCGGCGGGAAGAGGAGGAGCGGCGGAGCGAATGACCATCCGCGTCCCGCGGATGGGAATGATACGTAGCCCGCGACGACGAGACGCCTACGCCACCCGGGATATCTCCCTGGGCTGAACCATCTAAGACAAAGAACGCTCCCGCACAGCTCTGTGATGCGGGAGCGTTTCTGTTTCTATAAAAGAAACAAATAAAGGCATTATGTAACCTTACAGGATGGAATCAAGAAGAAAATGGAAGGTCGAAAAAGAGAAGATCTCAGGAAGGAAGCAGAAAATAACAATAAAATGTGGAAAGTGATGTGGAAAGTGTGTAAAACTTTTTGTAGAAGCTGGGCGAAAAAGCTTGGTTATGTAAATATTTTGGACTGGGAGAGGGGAGAGAGAAAAATATAAAATAACCCTTGACAAGGGGATGGGACACTGATAAAATATACGAGCAAAAGAAAGCAGGAACGGTGCCCCGTACCTCACCCCAGGCCAGAGCCAAAGGGTTAACAAGGTTTCACTTCTTCGCCAGGGAGACTTGGCGGGGGTTTTTGTGACGCGGGCGCCATTCCGGCAGCCGCGTTTATTTTTTTGTTTGGAGGTGCTTTCCCATCGCTAACACAGGTCATCAAACCAACGAAGAAATCCGGGACAAGGAGGTCCGCCTGATCTCTGAGACCGGCGAGCAGCTTGGCATCATGTCCTCTCAGGAGGCGCTGCGCATGGCTGAGGAGCAGAACCTGGACTTGGTCAAGATCTCTCCCAACGCTGTGGCCCCCGGTATGCAAGCTGATGGACTACGGCAAGTACCGGTTCGAGCAGACCAAGCGCGAAAAGGAAGCCCGTAAAAAACCAGCGGGTAGTGGAGATCAAGGAAATCCGCATGTCCCCCAGCATTGACGTCAACGACTTCAATGTGAAGCTCCGCAACGCCCAGAAGTTCCTGTCCGAGGGCAACCGCTGCAAGGTGACCGTGCGGTTCCGCGGCCGCGAGATGGCCCACACCAACATCGGCCAGGATCTGCTGCTGAAGTTTGCCGAGTCCTGCGGCGAGAATGCCGTGATGGATAAAAGTCCGAAGCTGGAGGGACGCCACATGTCCATCTTCCTGTCCCCCAAGCCTGCCAAGGATGCCAAAAAGTAAGAAGCAAAGGAGTTTTCTGTTATGCCGAAGATCAAGATCAAGACTCATAGCGGCGCCAAGAAGCGCTTTTCCCTCACGAAGTCCGGCAAGGTCAAGCGCGCCATGACCAAGAAGCGTCACCTGCTCAACGGCCACGGCAAGACCACCAAGCTCAAGCGGGCTCTGCGCGGCACCACTTATGCCGACAAGACCAATGAGGCCGCCATCAAGCGCATGATCCTGTACAAGTAAGAAGAGGGAGGGAACGAACAATGGCAAGAGTTAAGGGCGCGATGATGACGCGCAAGAGAAGAAATAAGATCCTGAAGATGGCCAAGGGCTACTGGGGCTCCAAGTCCAAGCACTTCAAGATGGCCAACCAGGCCGTGATGAAGTCCGGCTCCTACGCCTACACCGGCCGTAAGCTGAAGAAGCGTGACTTCCGTCAGCTGTGGATCACCCGCATCAATGCCGCCTGCAAGATGAACGGCATGAACTATTCCACCTTCATGAACGGCCTGAAGAAGGCTGGCATCGTGATCAACCGCAAGATGCTCTCCGAGCTGGCTGTGAACGACAAGGCCGCTTTTGCTCAGCTCACTGAGACCGCCAAGAAGGCCCTGGCCTAAGTTTTGCTCGTTTAAACGTCTGCGCTCAAAGCGCAGACGTTTTTTTATACAAAAAAATACCAGGAACAGCGGCGTATTTCTAAGGCAAAAAGGCCAGAGCGTGGTATAATAAGGCCGGTCGCCCTGTGGGCGATATATGAAGGAGGACAGAGGCTTGGAGGAAAAAAAGAGACAACTGATTCGATGGCGGGCCAGCCGCTGGGAACGCAAGCTGCTGGCCGCCCTGGGCACCGCCCTGAGCGCGGAGCTGTTTTTCAACGTATGGGCGGAAAACTTCCGGATCTCGGCGGCTGTGGTGCTCTATCCCGTGCTTCTGCTTACTCTGATGCAGGACAGCCGCAAGCCGGATACCGGGGTGCTCACCGCCCTGACTGTGCTGGTGGTGCGGTGTATTATCGGTGTGGCCAGGGGCGAAGAGCTGTTGTTTGTGGCGTTCCAAGAGTACCCGGGTGCTCTGTTCTACCTGTGCTATGACTGCCTGCTGTGCCTCCAGGTGCCAAACCGGTATGAGGCCTCCCTTGCCACGCTGTGGCGCAGCTTCTGGATCTGTGACATGCTCTCCAATGTGGAGGATTTGACGTTGTCACGGATGGCTTTGCCAGATGTGCAGGCCATTGTGACCTTGGTGCTGCTAGGACTGGCCCGCTCCCTGCTGGCGGCCTGTATCCTGTGGGGAATGCGGCGCTACCAGCGGCTGCTGATGGAGGAGGAGCATGAGCGGCGCTATCAGCGGCTATTTCTCCTCACAGCCAATCTGAAAACGAGCTGTACTTCTTAAAAAGGACGCGGAGAATATTGAAGGGATCATGACCCGGGCCTATCAGCTCTATGAGCAGCTGTGTGCGGGGGACTATCCCGAGCCCCTGCGTCAGCTGGCCCTGTCCATTGCCCGGGACGTCCACGAGGTGAAAAAGGACAACCTAAGCATTATTCGGGGCATTGAGGGAGAGGTAGCCGACGCCTACAATGATGAGACCATGCGCATGTCTGATCTGCTGCACATCTTGCAGGATACCATGCGGCATATCCTGGGAGAGCGGCAGAACGATGTGCTGCTGGAGTGCCGGTGCGAATCGGATTTTGCCACAGCGGAGCATTACCGGCTGATGTCGGTGCTGAAAAATCTGGTGATGAACGCCGCCGAGGCCATTCAAAGCGGAAAAGGTGCGGGAATGATCCTGGTGGAGGAGCGTGTGGTTCGGGAGCAGCTGGTGCTGACGGTGCGGGACACCGGACCGGGTATTTCCAAGCGGGCCATGCAGAACCTGTTCCAGGTGGGCTATTCCACCAAATTTGACCCGCAGACCGGAAACATCAACCGGGGCGTTGGTCTGCCGGCGGTGCGGTTTTTGGTAGAAGAGATGGATGGAACCATCGAGGTGAGCAGCAGCGAGGGAGAGGGAGCCTGCTTCCAGGTGACCATTCCCATGGATGCACTGAGGAGAGGAGAAGCATGAGAATCTATATTGTGGAAGACGATATCTCAGTCATCAGCATTTTAGAAGATATTGTAGAGAGCAACGACCTGGGAACGGTATGCGGCGACAGCGGAAGCGGCCTGGACCTGGATAAGATTCTGGCACTGGCTCCCGATCTGGTGCTGGTGGACCTGCTGATGCCCGGAAAGGACGGCATCCAGGTGGTCCGTGAGCTGAAGGAGCGGGGATGCCCGGCCAAGTTTATTATGATCTCCCAGGTCAGCAGCAAAGAGATGGTGGCCAAGGCCTATCTGGCGGGGGTGGACTTCTTCATCAGCAAGCCCATTAACCTGATCGAGGTGCGCCAGGTGATCCGGAATATCCGCCAGCAGATGGAAAATGAGCGAGATCTGCATACCATCCAAAGTGTATTTACCCTCAAGCAGGCTCCCGCCGTGGAGCGCCAGTCCCGGTCTGACGTGCAGCGCAAGCGCATCCAGTATGCCCTGAGTCAGCTGGGCATGGCGGGCGAGAAGGGAGCAAAGGACATTATGGACATGTGCATGTACCTGCTGGACCGGCATCAGCAGGTGTGCCAGGTGGGTGTGGGAGCCCTGTGCGCCCAGCTCAGCGACAGTCCCAAGTCCATGGAACAGCGGGCCCGCCGGGCGGTGGAGCGTGGACTCAACCATTTTGGCCAGCCTGGGGACTGGACGACTATGGCAACGAGGTCTTTTACCCAGTATGCCTCCCGGCTGTTCCCCTTCCAGGAGGTGCGGGCGGAGATGGGCCTTCATCCCAGGGAAAGGGCAGTAAGGGCAAGGCAAACCTGAAATGCTTTTTGGACGGTATGCTGGGTATTGGCAGAGGAAGACTAAGCCATTGACCTATAGGTTTGCATATCTTGACCTGTTTTTGAGAGAAACTTCCAATTTATTCGTCAAAGGGGGAGTCAACACAAAACAACAGGAAGAAAAAGGATAATATCAGGAATAAGTGGGCAGATACCCCAAAATCAAAAACGAGAAATTGTGAAATTTGGGGAAAATAATTTTAGCGCGTAGGATTTTGAAGCAATTTGAAGGAAGCTGTGTAAAATCCCTTCATGTAGGAACTGGGAAACCAAGTAATACATAGAAAAGGAGAGAGGAAAACATGCAGCAAATTGCCCTGAATATGTACCAGACTGCAGCCATCGCTATGATGCTGTTTGTCCTGGGACGATTCCTGACCAACCGCATTGAATTCCTGAAAAAGTGTTGTATCCCTGCCCCCGTGGTGGGCGGCCTGATCTTCGCTCTGGCCCATCTGGCTCTGCGTATGGCCGGCGTGGTGGAGTTTACCTTTGACTCCAACGTCAAGGACTTCTTCATGACCCTGTTCTTCACCAGCGTCGGTTACACCGCTTGCTTCCGCCTGCTGAAGAAGGGCGGCAAGAAGGTTATCACCTTCCTGCTGGTGGCCATCGTTATGGTGTGCCTGCAGAACGTGCTCAGCTCCGTCCTGGCCGGCGTCTTTCGCTGGGATCTGCGTCTGGGCCTGTGCACCGGCTCCATCCCCATGGTGGGCGGCCACGGCACTGCCGGCTCCTATGGTCCTCTGATGGAGAAGATGGGCATTGAGAGCGCCAACGTCATCGCCATTGCTGCCGCTACCTATGGTCTGGTGGCCGGCTCCCTGATGGGTGGCCCCACTGCCCGCAGCATCATCAACAAGTACAACCTGAAGTCCACCGAGAGCGAGACTGGTGTGGAGCTGGACGACATGAGCGCCGCTGACCGCGAGAAGGCTGAGCGCGTGGACGTGGACGCTTTCACCAATGCCGCTATCCTGCTGATCGTTGCTGCCGGCCTGGGCACCCTGCTCACTGCCGCCCTCAACAACATCCAGATCGACATCGGCAACTTCCACTTCAAGTTTACCTTCCCCACCTATATCGGCGCCATGCTGATCGCTGCTGTCATCCGTAACTTCTGCGACGCCAAGCACATTGTGCTGCCTTCCCGCGCTCTGGACCTGTGGGGCAATGTTTCTCTGTCCATCTTCCTGGCCATCGCTCTGATGTCCGTGGCTCTGTGGCAGCTGGCCAGCGTCGCCGTTGCCATGATCGCCATGCTGGCTGCTCAGACCATCCTGATGTACTTCTACGCCCGCTTCGTGGTGTACAACATCATGGGCCACGACTACGAGGCCGCCGTCCATGACCGCCGCCTTCTGTGGCTTCGGCATGGGCGCTACCCCCAACGCCATGGCCAACATGCAGGCTGTTACCAAGCGCTATGGTCCCGCTCCTCAGGCCTTCTTCGTAGTGCCTCTGGTCGGCTCCCTGTTCATCGACTTCTTCAACGGCCTGATCATTACCGGCTTCCTGAACATCCTGCCCATCTTCGGCTAAGTTCAGAAAGTTTCCCAGCCAAACGAAAAAGCCAGTCCCAATCGGGACTGGCTTTTTTATATTCAAAAAAGACAGGTTAAACCTGGGCGGCGGCCTCCTGCTCCCGGCGTTTGGCCTCCTTCTTCCACTTGGCGGCCATATACCGCTCTTCCTCGCTGAAAATGCAGCCGCAGTACTTCTGCATGTAGAAGCCGTGTTCCCGGGCAAAATCCTGGCCCTCCCGGAAGAGGGAGCGGAAGTCCCGGTAGAGGAACTCCACCCCGTACTGCTGTCCCATCTCCCGGGCAATGGCGGCGATGGCGTCATGCTTCTGGTAGGGGGAGATGAGCAGGGAGGTGGTGAAGGAGTCAAAGCCGTGCTCGGCGGCGTACTTGGCGGTCTCCTCCATCCGCACCCGGTAGCAGTAGGCGCAGCGGCCGTCAATGTTGTCAGCCACGTTGCTAATAAAAGTGCGCAGGTCGTACCGTCCGCCGATGATCAGTTTCATCCCGATCTCCTTGGCGTAGTTCTCCAGAGTGGCCTTCCGGGCCTGGTACTCGGTGTAGGGGTGGATGTTGGGGTTAAACCAGAAGCCGGTGACCGAGTGTCCCTCCTCCCGCAGCTGGGCGATGGGGCGGTTGGCGCAGGGGGCACAGCAGATGTGCATGAGTGTGTTCATGTTTTTTCCTCCAGTGGGATCGGATGGACCAGCAGGCCCTTCCGGATGGCGTATTGTAATGTCTGAGCCGTGCCCCCCTGGGGCACGCCGTTATAAACGGTGAGGATATGGGAGGCGTGGTCCACCATGTAGCGGTTGCGGCGCATCATGCAGAAGCGGTCGTAGCGCTGCTGCACCATCGTCTCGTAGTCGCACCGCTCCAGGATGTTCTGGTAGCGCGCCTGCTCTTCAGCAGGCCAGCTGTGGGCCTGGGTCTCACAGGGGCAGGCGCACTCCAACGTGACTCCGGGCAGCCGGGTGCGCAGCGCCAGCACCGCCTCGGCAAAGTACAGGTCGGCCCCCCGGGCCATGCCGCAGATGAAATGACGGACGCCGTCCCGGTAGATGTCCTCCAGAGCGGCGGCCAGCCGCTGCTTCAAGGCAAGGCAGCGGGGATCGGTCTCGTCCTCGCCCCAGGGCAACTTGTCCGGGCGGTGGCCGGTAAAACAGCAGGTGGTGCTCTTATCCATGGCAGGCCCTCCTTCCCCACGGGAATTCAGAGTCATTGTAATATAGCGGCTATGGAAAGTCAACGGAATATCGAATATTTGTTCTAATTTACCAAAAAACGAGGGGTTGCAATTTTCTTTGCGCCGTGTATAATAGGATATGGACAACTGAATGATATGTCTTCAGGGCGGGGTGAAATTCCCCACTGGCGGTATAGTCCGCGACCGGATTTGCTTGCAGATCCGCTGACCCGGTGAAACTCCGGGACCAACGGTATAGTCCGGATGGAAGAAGATGTGTGTCAAAACAATAACTCGCGTCGTTCTAGCGCGGGAAAAGCGCACCTCCTTGATTGTTTTACACCTGGAAGACATGCTCTTTCAGATGTATCAAACAAAAGGAGTGTTTTTTTATGTCCGCACCTTCCATGACCAGCACCTCCGCCCGCTCCAGAATGAATACCAAAGTGATGGTGAGCATGGCCATGCTTACCGGTACTCGCCTATATTGTGATGCTGGCCTCCAAGCTGATGCCCAGCGTCATGTTCCTGGACTTTGACTTCAAAGATGTAATCATCTGCATCGGCGGCTTCACCTTCGGCCCCATGGCCGCCGCCATCATCTCCATTCTGGTAGCCTTCATTGAGATGATCACCATCAGCACCACTGGTCCCATCGGTTTTATCATGAATGCCCTGGCTACCTGTGCCTTCTGCTGCACCGCCTCTTACATCTATAAGAAGATGCACACCAAGAAGGGCGCCGTGCTGGGCCTGGCCTGCGGCGTAGTCGCTCTGACCGCGGTGATGCTGCTGTGGAACTACCTCATCACCCCCCTGTACATGACTGGTTTCTCCCGGGCGGATGTGGCGGCTATGCTGCCCACCCTGTTTCTGCCCTTTAACCTGGCGAAGGGCGGCATGAATATGGCTGCCACTCTGCTGATCTATCCCCCTGTGGTGGCTGCCCTGCGGGGTGCCGGTGTGGTGCCTCCCTCCCAGAGCACCCAGGCCAAGAAGATCAGCGCGGGCTTTGTGCTGTTCTCTCTGGCTCTGCTGGCCACCTTTGTGGTGTTTGCTCTGGTGCTGGCCGGTGTAATTTGATTTCTGATTAACAAAGCGGCGCGGGCTGAATGCCCGCGCTTCTTTTTTTTAAAAGGATAGAACATCCGTTTGACATAAGCGGACAGACGCGCTATGATAAAGAAAACGGGGGTGGGGCCGTGGAGCGGGTGATTTTCCACTGTGATCTGAATAGCTTTTACGCCTCGGTGGAGCTGCTGAGCCACCCGGAGCTGCGCCACCTGCCGGTGGCGGTGTGCGGCGACCCGGAGAGCCGCCACGGTATCATCCTGGCCAAAAACGAGCCCGCCAAGAGGTTCGGGGTAAAGACCGCCGAGACCATCTGGCAGGCCCGGAAAAAGTGCCCCGACCTGGTGCTGCTGCCCGCCCACCACGACAAATACCGGGAATACTCCCGGCGGGTCAATGAGCTCTACCAGGAGTACACCGACCTGGTGGAGCCCTTCGGCATTGACGAGAGCTGGCTGGATGTTACCGGCACCCTCCACCTCTTCGGCGGGGACGCCGTGGCCCTGGCCGACCGCCTGCGGGAGCGGATGCGGGGGGAGCTGGGGCTCACCATCTCGGTGGGGGTATCCTTCAACAAGGTATTTGCCAAGCTGGGCAGCGACTACAAAAAGCCCGACGCCACCACCTGCATTACCCCGAGAAAATTTCAAAGAGATTGTCTGGCCCCTGCCGGTGACCGACCTGCTGTTTGTGGGCCGGGCGGCAGGGCGCACGTTGGAGAAGTTCGGGGTGCGTACCATCGGGGAGCTGGCCCGGTTTGACCGGGAGGCCCTCTATCAGCTGTTGGGGCGGCCGGGGGCCCAGCTCCACGACTACGCCAACGGCCTGGATCGTGCCCCGGTGGCCCCGGCGGGGGAGTATACACCCCCCCAAGTCGGTGGGCAATGGGCTGACCTTCCCCAAGAACCTCCAGGGCCGGGAGGAGATCGCCTCGGGCATTACCATGCTCTCCGACCAGGTGGCCGCCCGCCTGCGCCGCCACGGAATGAAGTGCGGCGGGGTGGCCCTCACCGTTCGGGACCCGGATTTTCGGGATGTGAGCCGCCAGAAGCAGCTGGACCGGCCCACCAATCTCAGCCGGGAACTGGCACGGGAGGCCATGGATCTGGCCGACCAGCTGTGGAATATGAGCCTACCCGTGCGGGCCCTCACTGTCACCGCTATCTACCTGGTGGCCGAGGACGAGGCGGTGGCCCAGCAGGACCTGTTTGCCGGGGCGGAGGAGGAAAAGCGCCAGCGCCTGGAGCAGCTGGACCGGACCATGGACGCCATCCGGGACAAGTACGGCAAGGGGGCCATTGGCCGGGCCTCCACCCCCAAAGGCATGGACCGGGAGCGGCACGCTCCGCCGCCGGGTGGCGCATATCATCCGAAATAGGGACATACCGTGGGACATGGAGGTGAATTCATGTCCCACTCTTTTTTTGCCTTCTGCCAGCAGCTGGGGGAAACTCCAGCCCTGGCTCTCTTTGCCCTGCTCACCATGGGGGTGCTGCTAGTCAACGGCTGGACCGACGCCCCCAACGCCATCGCCGGGGCGGTGGTCACCGGGGCTCTGTCCTTCCGCCGGGCGGTGCTCCTGGCGGCGGTGTGCAATTTTGCAGGGGTTTGCTGCGTGACGGCGGTGAACACCTCGGTGGCTGAGACGGTCTACTCCATTGCCTCCTTTTCCGGCGGAGCCCGGGCGGCCTCCATCGCCCTGAGCGCCGGGATGGCGGGGGTGGTGATCTGGGCGGTGGTGTGCTGGCGGTGGGGCATCCCCACCAGTGAGAGCCACGCCCTGGTGGCTGGCATCACCGGGGCGGCGGTGGCCCTGGAGGGAGATCTATCCTGTGTCCACTGGGGGAGTTGGGGGAAGGTGCTCTTAGGGCTGCTGCTGTCCACCGCGGCCGGGTTCTGGTGTGGACGGGTGGCCGGGCGGGCGGCCCGGGGATGGCGTGGGTCGGAGCGGCTTTTTCGCGGCCTCCAGCTCCCGGGTGCGGCGGCCACCGCCTTCTTCCACGGGGCCCAGGACGGGCAGAAATTTCTGGGGATATTTCTACTGGGGGTGGCACTGGTCCAGGGGCGGCAGGACGAGCAGACCTTTGTGATGCCTTTGTGGCTGCTGGTGTTCTGCGCCGGAGGGATGGCCCTGGGCACCGGGATGGGGGGACGGCGGATCATCGACACAGTGGGCCGGGAGATGGTGACCCTCAGCCCCCGGGAGGGCTTTGCCTGCGACGTGGCGGGAGTGGGCTGCCTGCTGGCGGCCACCGCGCTGGGCCTGCCCGTCTCCACCACCCACACCCGCACCGCCGCCCTGCTGGGGGTGGGCTCCGCCGGAGGAAAGGGAGCGGATTGGAGGGTGGCGGGGACCATCGCCCTGGCCTGGGGCTTGACCTTCCCTGGCTGTGCAGCCCTGGGGTGGAGCATGGCCCGGCTCTTTTTGCACCTTTGGCAATAGAATGTGGAAAACCCCTTGACAATCAATTTCTGCAAATGTAGAATATAAATAGAAAATCTGCAAATGCAAAAATTGAAAGGAGGAGCGTTCTATGAAGGACTATCCCCGTCTGCCCGAGTCGGAGCTGGACATTATGCTGGTGGTGTGGGACCTGAAAGAGGCCACCGCCCCCGCCATCCTGGAGCAGCTGGAGCGGCCGCTCACCGCCAGCGCCCTGCACAGCTACCTCAAGCGGCTGGAGGAGAAGGGCTATCTGGCCTGCCGCAAGGAGGGCAAGACCAACCGCTACACCCCCCTGGTGGGGCGGGAGGCCTACCGCCGCCAGGAGGGGCGCACCATCCTGGGCAAGCTGTATGAAGGGTCCCTCAAACGCTTTGCCGCCGCTCTCCACGACGGAGGGGCTCTGGACCAGAGCGAGGTGGAGGAGCTGCGGGCCTATCTGGATGAGCTGGAGGAAAAGGGGGGCATGTAAATGGAGACCCTGTTTTTGCGCGTGGTCTGGCTGTCGGCCACCGTGTCGGCGGTGCTGCTGCCCCTGCTGCTGGCCTCCCGGTGGCTGCAAAGCCGGGTGAAGGCCAAGAGCCTGTACCTTCTCTGGCTGCTGTTTGCCCTGCGGCTGATCATACCCGTGGAGATCACCCTGCCCAAGCCTGCGGTGACCGTGCAGGTCCCGGAGTATGAGGTGACCATCCCTATGAGCCGCCCATCGGCGGAGCTGCCGGACGATCATCAGCTCTCGCCCATAGAACACAATGTGGAGTCAACCCACCCTCAGACGGAGGAGGAGCCCACCCTTCCCGCCCAGACCAGCGTGCCGGT
>ENA-OQIL01000489-OQIL01000489.1-human-gut-metagenome-genome-assembly--contig:-NODE-489-length-14174-cov-9.772905_pt1 | contig 14174 bp, 13 predicted proteins | sample MGYA00242583_ERZ504748 | MGnify/ENA primary metagenome ERZ504748 (study PRJEB26092, sample SAMD00036191) | human gut metagenome | host: Homo sapiens | study: EMG produced TPA metagenomics assembly of...
CGGTTCTAAGATCGGACATACTCCGCGGAAATAACCCATCGCAGCTATCGCCGGATGACAACCTCCCGCATCTACGCATATCGCTGGCCTGCACGACTTGTATCGCACAAGCCCTTTGCAGCCGAGAATTATTCTATCACACCTTCGTGCATTTGGCAAGTGTTTTTTAGAAAAAAGAACGAATTTTCTTTTTTATTTTCTCTGTTTTGTGGAATTGCGTTTTTTCTGTGCAAGATGCACAATCCCATCCCATTTTACGGGTGGAAAACTCCCCTTCCCCGCTGCCGCAACGGTAGTATGGCCGTTTTCGGGGTTTTTATACCTATATATAAAGAGAACCCTCCTTCCGCCATCGTCCCACGATGCCAAAAGGAGGGTTTCCTTACTTTTTCTTCAGCTGTTCGGCCAGACCGTCCCGCGGGGTGATGTACACGGTGGTGTACACCTCATACAGCACCATGCCGGGCTTGGCACCGTTGGCCTTCCAGATGTTCTTCACCTCGGTGGTGTCCACCGCCACCTTGGCACCGGTACCGGCCTTATAGGTGCTGGAGTAGATCACAGCCAGCTCGGCGGCCTCCTGCTTTGTGGTGTCCGGGATATCCTCACCGTGGCTCATGACCACCACATGGCTGCCGGGTGCCTTCTGCACATGGAACCACAGGTCCTTGCCCCGGGCGGTGTGCAGGGTGAGCTTATCGTTCTGGGCGTTGTTGCGCCCTACCAAGATCTCAAAGCCGTCGCTGGAGGTGAACCGCAGGAAATCCGCAGGCTTCTGGCGCTTGTCCCGCTGCTTGTAGTACTTCAGATATCCCTGGCTCTTGAGCTCTGCCCGGATCTCGTTGAGAGCAGCTTCGCCGGAAGCCGTTTCCACCTCGTAGAGCACCGTTTCCAGGTAGGCGATTTCTTTTTCGCCCTCGGCCAGCAGATCCACCAGCATCCGGGCGGCGGTCTGCTTCTTCTTGTAGTTTTTAAAGAAGTTCTGGGCGTTCTGGCTGGGAGTGAACCGCAGGTCCAGCGGGATGGTCACCTCTTTGCCCTCATCGTACCAGTTGGGCACCGTGATGCTCTTCATGCCCTTCTGGGCCAGATACAGGTTGGCGGAGAGCAGCTCGCCGTACAGGCGCAGCTTTTCGCTTTTGCCGCTGGCGGCCAGCTCTTCCTGCCGGGCAGCCTGCTTGCGGACGGCACGCTCGTACATGTTGTGCACAGCCTTGTGCAGCTCCTTGCTCTTGGTCCGCAGGCGCTCGGCACGGTCCTTCTCGGCGTAGTAGCCCTCCAGCATCGCGTTGAAGGACGGCCATTCCTTCACCGCGTAGTTTTCGCCGTACTGCTGGGGCCGGAAGAAGGTGAACTCCACCGGCTTGCCGTCCGGGTCGGTCACGCTGCAGGGGCAGCCGCCCTTGTCGTGCAGCTCCTTCAGCTCGTCGATGGCCGCCATCAGGCTGCGCTTTTGCTCCTCGGTCAGCTCATTGGCCAGCAGGTGCTCCCCGTCAAAGGCACGCCAGGCGGCTTCGCGGCAGACCACCGGACCGACCCCGGCCACCGTTTTATTCAGGGCATCCGCCACCGGCAGGTCCCGCTGGCAGGCTGCTGCCACGATGGATGCAGAGCTTACCTGCAGAAAATCCGGCCGGGCCGGTTTGGGCGGCGTGGTGTAGGTCAGGCCCGGCAGCAGCTGCCGGATGTCGCTGTCCTCAAAATCCACCCGTTTGAGGGCGTCGATGATCTTGCCGTTCTGCACCAGCACCAGATTGGAGTAGCGGCCCATGAGCTCGGCGCAGAGGGTGTTGCGCACCAGGTCGCCCATTTCGTTGGTGCACTGGAAGTCGAAGTAGACGATGCGGTCTCCCGGCTCCATGTGCACATCCAGCAGCTTGCCGCCGGTGAGGTGCTTGCGCATCAGCATGCAGAAGGAGGGCGGCGTCTCCGGGTTTTCAAAAGTCTCTTCGGTCAGGCAGACCCGGGCGGAACCGCTGCGGGCTGACAGCAGCAGCGCGTAGGTGTCCGTGCGGGTGCGCAGGGTAATGACCAGCTCATCGCGGGTCGGTTCAAACAGTTTTGCGATCTTGGCGTCGGCCAGAACGGTTTTCAGTTCCCGGGCCGTCAGTTCCAGTGTCGCGGCATCCAATGCCATGTGTGTTACCTCGTTCTTATCATTAAAATGGCCTCCGCGTTCGCTTTGGCCATATTCAGCGGAATGTTCTTTTTTAATTACAATCGGAGCAGCCTGCGGGCTGCTCCGATTGCTTTTTCACGAAAGGGGCCGTTGCGGAAAGCTACAGCCCTCCCTTATTATAAATAAGTATACGGGTCCTTGTTGGCTGTGCTCACCAGCACTTCCACGCCGGGCAGAGCGGCACGCAGCTTCTCTGCCACGGCAGCGGTCACCGGGAACTCCGTGGCGTAGTGCCCCGCCGCGATCAGCGACAGCCCCAGCCGCTTTGCATCACAGGCGTGGTGGTGATTTGCCTCGCCGGTCAGCAGGCAGTCCGCGCCCATGGCAAGGGCCTCTTCAAACAGGCTTCCGCCTGCGCCGCTGATGACGGCCAGCCGCTGCACCGGTTTGCCGGTGTCGGCAAATTTGACCTGTACCGCCGTGCCTGCGTCCGGTGCATTGCAGCGGGCGGCCAGCTCCTGCTGTGCTTTGCGGGCCAGCTGTGGCACCGTGATGGGTTCAATGCTGCCCACCCGGCCGCAGCCCTCGGCAAAGGGCTCCGGGTCCTGCATGCCAAAGATACCGGCCAGCACCTCGTTGACGCCGCCGGCAGCCGCATCCAGATTGGTGTGCATGCAGATGGCCGAGATGCCCGCCCGCACCAGCTGGAACGGCACATCCTGCGGTCCCAGCTTTTTGAGTGGGTCAAAGATGACCGGGTGGTGCGCCACGATGGCTTCGCAGTGCTTCGCGGCAGCCTCTGTCACCACCTCCGGGGTGATGTCCAGCGTGACCAGCACCCGGGTCACTTCCCCGGCGCAGTCCACCAGCAGGCCGGGTTATCCCAGTGCTCTGCCAGTTCCAGCGGTGCCAGGGCCTGCATGGCTTCATAAAGCTGCTGTACGGTCGTCATAGTCCGGTCTCCTCTTTCAAAGTCGGTCGATCTCGTCTGCCAGCGGGGTGCCGTCCGGCACACCAAGGCGCATACGGGGGAGCTTGGCCTTCTGCCAGGCCGCATAGCCCGCGCCCTCCGGCCAGCTGCCGGTGCCGCCCAGCAGACACTCGGAAAAGGTCGGCTCGTGCCGCTCCCCGGTGTACTCGGCTGCCATCACGGCATACCAGCGGCCTGCCGCCTGCACGGGGCGGTCGGCGGCAAAAGCAAAGCCATGGGTCCACAGCCAGCGGCGCAGCTCGCTGTGACGGGTAGCCGGGATCATGATGATCCGCGGCCCACCCACCGTGAACACCCACGGAGCCTTTTCCAGGATCTCCCAGGTGGTCTGGGCCGAGACGCCCGCCAGCACGATGCTGCCCACCTCGCCGGCCGACAACACAGAAAGACCGTCGCCGAGCCTCAGCTCAGCGCGGTCTTGACAATTGGCATGTTCCAGCGTCTGCCGGGCTTTGGACAGCGGGCCGGGGCGCAGGTCGGCCCCGATGACCTTGGGGTACCGGCCCGAAGCAGCCAGCACCGCCGTCAGCTTGCCGTGGTCGCAGCCGATGTCCGCCACCGGCTGCCCGGGGCGCACCAGCTCTGCCGCCGCCGCCAGACGCGCATCCAGTGTGGGCAGCACTCAGGCCTTCTTGGCTGCCAGGTGGGTGTTCAGCTTCTCCAGCAGCTCGTCGCAGTCCACGCCGTGCACCGCGCAGGCCTCTTCGATGCTCTCGCCGCGGGATGCAGGGCAGCCCAGGCAGTGCATGCCGATCTCCATGAAGTAGGGAGCGGTGCTCTGGTCCATGTCCAGAATGTCGCCGATGATGGTGTCACGGGTGACCTGCTTGGGGGCAGCGTTCTCTTCTTTTTTGAGCATATTGAAAATATCAAACATGATGGATTTCCTTTCTTGATCGGGTAATGTACGGCAAAACCTACCGTTCTTCTATACTATACCCCAACTGGCCTGTATTTTGCAAGTATCTGCGGGCAAAATCAGTCCTCCTCCTTGTAATCCTTTTCCAGCGAGAAGCCGCGGCCGCTTACTTCGGTCACATGGCTCACGATCATGAAACAGGTGGGGTCGATCAGGTGGGCGATCTTTTCCAGCTTGGGCAGCTGCCGGTTGCTGACAACACTCAGCAGCACCTGTTCGCTGTTCCGGCTATAGCCGCCCTCACCGTGCAGGATGGTCACGCCGCGGTCCAGCTGGGAGAAAATGGCTTCCCGGATCTCGTCCGCATGCTGACTGATGATCTTGACCTCGGTACGGGTGGAACCGAAAATGAGCACTTTGTCCAGCACAACGGTGTACACAATGACCATCACGATGCCATACAGGCACTGCTGCAGCGGGCTGAACGCCGCCTGCACCGCCAGAATGATCAGGTCGAACACCATCATGGTCGCCGACACCGGCAGGTGGAACCACTTGTTGAGCACCAGAGGAGGGATGTCCATGCCGCCGGTGGAGGCACCGGCACGGATGGTGATGCCCAGCGAGATGCCCACGCCCAGACCGGCAAAGATGGTGTTGAGCACCAGATCATCGGTGAGCACAAAATCTGCAAACACCCGCTCCCACAGGGCCAGAAACAGCGGGCTGAGGATGGTGCTGGCAATGGTGGTAAGGGCAAAGCGGCTGCCCAGTACCATCCAGCCCAGCACCAGCATGCTGATGTTGATGGCAAACAGCACCCCGGACACCGGCAGGCCCAGCACACGGTTGACTCCCAGCGCAATGCCGGTGGCGCCGCCGGTGATCAGCCCGGACGGCACCAGAAACAGCACGACCGTCAGCGCGTACAGTGCGTTGCCCGCAATGATGGACAGCGAGTTGAAGGCGATCTGCTGCTTATATGAAAGTTGAATCATCTTTCCACCTCTGTTCTTGAATCACTTTCTTTTATCATAACGAAAAACTCCACGTTTATCAAGCTTTTGCCGACAAACGTGGAGAATATTCATCCTTTTTTGATTATTTTGCAGCCGGTTCTTCCTCTTCCAGCAGGCGCAGACCGGCGGTGTCGGTGACCGGCAGCGAGAACACGATGGCCCCCGCCCTGCGGTCGGCCCCGTCCATGATGGCTTTCATGATCCGGTTCTTCTGCGCGGTGCGGCTCACGATGAGCACCAGCTCCTTCTCGTTCACCAGTTCCATGCCCAGAAAGGGAGCTGCCCCTTCCATGCCGGTGCCCTTTGCGTGGATCACGGTGCCGCCGCCGGCACCGGCTGCGCGGGCCGCGTCCATGATGGAACCGGTGTAGCCCTGGTTTGCGATCACCAGCAGCAGTTCATAGCGGGTATCCTTCAAGGTACTCTCCTCCTTCCAGGTCAGGGTCTGGTGCTCCGTGAGGAACCCAAGGGCCCGTTTTCCGCCGATGCTGCTCAGCGGCACGGTGAATGCAATGCCGGTGCCCGGCACGTCGATGCGCATTTTGCGGCGCAGGTCCCGCTGCACCTCCTGCCAGGTCTGGGCTGTGACCACCGCCAGCAGCACAGCTTTTTCGGTCTTTTCCAGCCCCAGGGTGGAAAGGGTCTCCTGCACCGCCGTGCCGGTGCCCACCGTGCGCAGGGTCACGTTCACACCGTGGGCCTCATACAACTGCAGAAAGGCGTCGGCAGTGCGGCGGTCGGTGATGGTGCTCATCAGAAACAGCGAACTCACAGCGCTTGCCCTCCTTACAGTTCAATGATGTCGTCATCCGGCCAGTCGGCATAGGCTGCCACCCCGGCCAGCGCGGGTTCGGCGGCACGGGCAGCCCTGCGCCGTCCGGTTTTGAGCTGAGCGGCAAGGCCCATCAGCTGCACCGTGATGAGCGGCGTCATGGCCACCATGGCCACCACGCCAAAGGCGTCCGTAACGATGTTGCCGCCCACGGCCACGCAGGCTCCCTGTGCCAGCGGCAGCAGGAAGGTGGCCGTCATGGGGCCAGAGGCCACGCCGCCGGCGTCAAAGGCAATGGCGGTGAACAGCTTGGGCACCACAAAGGAGATGCCGATGGCCACCGCATAGCCCGGGATGAGGAACCACAGGATGGAAATGCCGGTGAGCACCCGCACCATGGCCAGCCCCACCGAAATGGACACACCCGCCGAGAGCGCCATGCCCATGGCCTGGGCCGAGATGGCACCATCGGTCACCTCTTCCACCTGTTTGTTCAGCACATACACCGCCGGCTCTGCCTTGACGATAAAGTAACCGATGAGCATGCCGATGGGGATGATCACCCAGTGGTAGCTCTGCCCGGTCAGCACCTGCCCCAGATAGTTGCCCGCCGGCATAAAGCCCACATTTGCTCCGGTGAGGAACAGCACCAGCCCCACATAGGTATAGGCAAGACCCACCGCAATGCGGCCCAGCGTGCGTTTGTCCAGCCGCAGGGCCACGGCCTGGAACACCCCGAACATGACCACGATGGGCAGCAGCGAGGAAGCAATTTCCTTGATGTACTCCGGCAGCCCCTCATGGAACAGCTGCCACAGCTCCACCGAATCGCTCACCTCTGGCAGCACCGGCGGGATGTAGGTGCTGTCGGACGCGCGAAATGCGATGCCGAGGATCAGCACCGCCAGAATGGGGCCCACTGAGCACAGTGCCACCAGACCAAAGCTGTCGTCCGCCGCATGGCGGTCGCCGCGGATCGCCGACACGCCCACGCCCAGCGCCATGATAAAAGGTACCGTCATGGGGCCGGTGGTCACACCGCCGGAGTCAAAGGCCACGGCCAGAAACTCCCGGGGCACAAAGGCGGCCAGCACAAAAACGATGCCGTAGAACGCCACCAGCAGCGGCGGCAGCGCCACGCCCAGCAGCATGCGCAGGAACGCGACGGTGAGGAACAGGCCCACGCCCGCCGCCACCGAGAAGATCAGGGTCTGGTTGGGGATGGAGGGCACCTGATTGGCCAGCACCTGCAGGTCCGGCTCCGAAATGGTGATGAGGAACCCCAGCAAAAAGCCGACGCCCAGGATCACCGGCAGTTTGCGGCTCCGGGTGAGCACAGCACCCACACGCTCGCCCATGGGGGTCATGCTCATTTCTGCGCCCAGTGTAAAGAACATGATGCCCGCCACGATGAGCACCGCACCCAGCAGAAAGCACAGCAGGATGCTGGGCGACACCGGCGCAATGGTAAAGCACAGCACCAGCACAATGGCCACAATGGGCAGCACGGCCTGCAGGGCTTCCAGCAGTTTTTCCCGCAGTTTGGGGAGAGATGCTTTTAAAATCGCGTCCACCGCCTTTCCGTTCTGTACATTTTTGTGCAACGTATATAAAAAGTATACAAAGCAACTGCCGCCCCGTCAACCGACGGGGCGGCAAAGATACAGATAATTTACAATTCCTGCTTGGCCAGCACGTCGGAGGTGGGGGTCCGGAACACCGGGATGTCTGCATAAGGGTCGGCGGCATCATCGACCGGCAGGCTCTTCATGTAGGCGTCCATGGACTCGGCCACCTTCTTGGCCACGGCCACGGCCTCGACCACGGTGCGGGCACCCATCACGGCGTCGCCGCCGGCAAACACGCCCTCGCGGGTGGTGCTGCCGTCCTCACTGACGGTGAGCAGGCCCTTCTGGTTGGTCTCGATGCCGGTGGTGGTCTTGACAAGGTTGCTCTCGGAGCCCTGGCTCACCGACACGATGACGCCGGTGTGGGGGTAGAAGATCTCGCTGCCCTCCACCTGGGTAAACTTGCCGTCCTCGCCCTTGACGGTGTCGCGGCAGATGAGGCCGTTTTCCCGGATCTCCACAGGAGCCTTGCAGAAGCGGAAGCCCACGCCTTCCAGCTTGGCATAGCTCACCTCATATTCGGAGGCGCTGATGCAGCTCTCGTCCCGGCGGGCATAGCAGGTCACATGACGGGCACCGTTTCGGATGGCGGTGCGGGCGCAGTCCATGGCCGAGTTGCCCACGCCGATGACCGCAATGTCATCGCCCAGACGGAAGGCCTTGGAGTTGGCCAGATAGTCGATGCCAAAGGCCACGTTGCCCAGGCTCTCGCCCTTGATGTGCATGGCGTTGGCCTTCCACAGACCGGCACCGATGAATACGCTCTTGTAGCCGTCGCGGAACAGGTCGTCGATGGTGATGGTCTTGCCGATGGTGGTGTTGGGCCGTACCTTGATGCCCTTGAGCTCCAGATGGCGGTACTGGAAATCGTCCAGCACACTGTCCGGCAGGCGGTAGTTGGGGATGCCGTAGCGCATCACGCCGCCGATCTTGTCGCGGGCGTCAAAGATGGTCACATCGTAGCCCCAGCGTGCCAGCAGCACCGCAATGGTCAGGCCCGCCGGGCCGGAACCCACCACAGCCGCCTTCATGCCGTTCTTGGGGGCCGGGCCGGCGGTCATCTTGTTGGCGTAGGTGGTGGAGATGTAGTCCTCGATGATGGAAAAGTGCACCGGGTCGTGGCTGGGCATCCGGTTGCGGACGCAGTGGCCCTCGCACTGGTTCTCGTGGTTGCACACCAGACTGCACACGGTGGTGAGCGGGTTGTTTTCAAACAGCATCTGGCCTGCGGCGTCCATCTGGTTTGCCTTGAGCAGACGGATCACCTCGGGGATGTTGGTGTGGATGGGGCAGCCCTGCTGACACAGCGGCTTTTTGCAGCCGAGGCAGCGGTTGGCTTCGTCCAGAACATGAAGTGCCATGCGTTCCTCCTTGGATCGGCGGGGCCGATCTTCCTTCTTCTTCTCACATGTTGTATCCAACATTGCATTGCTTTAATGATACACCCAATACGGCACGGTTACAAGAGCGGAATTGCTGATTTTTTGCCAGAATTTTTTGTCAATTCGTCAAAAAGATATTTTTTTGACGATATATTCCGCCCATCGGGGCCGGGTTTGCCCGGCACAAGGCCCCAAAGTCGCTGGCCGCTGCCTGTGCCGCCGCCATCCGGGTACCGTCGGGGCCGGTCTGGGCCAGCTTTGCCAACGAGTGAGACACCGGAAGGGACACCTGCCCCAGCAGCGGCAGGGCGTCCTTCCGTGCTCCCAGCAGGTGCAGCGCCGGCGGCAGGGCCGGCACCGTGTCGGCCGTATAGCCCAATGCAGCATCCATGGCAAGGCGGCGCATCCGGGCCCGGGGGTAGCGCACCGTGGTCAGGGCATCCAGCAGCTGCGGCAGACTGGTGCTTTGCCGTACTGCGTGTTCCAACCGGTGTTCCAGCCCTTCGGACACTCCGCGCACCGCTGCAAAAGGCTCCGGCTTTGCGCAGGCTGCCCGCAGCAGGGCCAGCTCACACCGGCCTGCCGCGTCGAAATCCGTATACGTGCCGTCATTTTCCGCCGTTTTATACAGTTCAAACGCCTTTTCCGGCACAAATGGGGCCACGGCCTCGGCTCCACCCTCGGCCCAGAGAGCCCGCAGAGCGCTGGCACTGGCAAATTGCGCGTGACCGCTTTCTTCCAGCGTCTGCCCGTGGTTGGCCCCCCTGCGGGGCAGCGGCACCGGGGTCATGCCTGCCCGCTGCTCCAGGATGGCGCGGCAGTACTCCACGGCCAGGTTGTTGTTCGGCTGGCTCAGCAGCGCCGCCATGGCAGGGTCGGCCCCCACGACCTGCACTGCCGCCTGCCGGGCTGCCGCAAAGCTGCGCGCCCCGGCGGCCAGCTGCTGCTTCAGTGCCGCGCGGTAGGCCGCACTGTTCAGCACCCGGGCGGTTTCCAGCAGCAGGGCAGCGTCCGGGGTCTCGGCCCCGAACACCAGGGCGTCGCACCCGGTGGCCGCCAGCAGATGCACCCCGGCCCGTGCAAAGGCCTCCGCCCCCGCGCAGGCCCAGGGGGCCGGCAAGGCAAACACGAGGTCGGCCCCGCACTCCAGCGCGGCGCGCACCCGCACGCTTTCCGGCAGCAGCGGCAGTGCTCCCCGCTGGGTCAGCCCGCAGCTCATGGCCACCGCCACACGCTGTGCCCCCAGCGCCCGCGCCTGCGCCAGCTGCCAGGCGTGGCCGTTGTGGAAGGGGTCGTACTCGGCAATGATGCCTGCAAATCTCATGACAATGCTCCTTTCCGGGCAAAAAGGGCCTCTCTCCGCCCCGGAAGATTGTTAAATTTATATCGTATATACAGAAATCCAAGGGTTTCCTGCATTTGTGGCAGGGTGTACAAAGCCTTGTACACAAGTTTTACTGCTTTGCCCGGATTGTGCCTTGAAAAGGCGTTGTTCCTATTATATAATAAACACAGGAATCTGTAAAATTCTGTCCGCAGATTTCCAAAAAACGGCGGGCAGAGCAAAAACATACAGGAGGCAACACAGATGAAAGTTCTGGTTATTAACTGCGGTTCTTCTTCCCTGAAGTATCAGCTGATCGATATGGACGGCGAGAAGGTGCTGTGCAAGGGCCTGTGCGAGCGCATTGGCATGGAGAGCAGCATGATCACTCACGAGGCCAACGGCCACAAGGCCACCACCCCGGCCATCTTCCCCACCCACACCGAGGCATTTGCCGAGGTCGTGAAGAAGATGACCACCGGCGAGGGCAAGTGCATCAATGACGTGAGCGAGATCGACGCCATCGGCCACCGCGTGGTGCATGGCGGCGAGAAGTTCAAGAGCAGCTGCCTGATCACCGATGAGGTCATCGAGACTCTGCGTGAGCTGAGCCCGCTGGCTCCCCTGCACAACCCCGCAGGCATCCTGGGCATCGAGGCTGCCCGCAAGGTGTTCGGCAACATCCCCATGGTGGCCGTGTTCGACACCGCTTTCCACAGCACCATGCCCCCGAAGGCTTATATGTACGCCATCCCCTACGAGTACTACGAGAAGTACGGCGTGCGCCGCTACGGCTTCCACGGCACCAGCCACAAGTACGTTGCCCACAAGGCAGCCGAGTACCTGGAGGAGCCCATTGAGCGCCTGAAGCTGATCACCTGCCACCTGGGCAATGGTTCTTCCATCGCTGCTGTGGATCAGGGCAAGGTCGTGGATACTTCCATGGGCATGACCCCGCTGGCCGGCCTGATGATGGGCACCCGCTGCGGCGACCTGGATCCCTCTGTGGTCAACTACCTGAAGTACACCCTGAACATCACCGGCCACCAGCTGGACGAGATCCTGAACAAGAAGTCCGGCCTGCTGGGCATCTCTGGTGTTTCCAGCGACAAGCGTGATGTGGAGGAGGCTGCTGCGGCCGGCAACAAGCGTGCACAGCTGGCTTCTGATATGCTGAACTACCAGATCAAAAAGACCATTGGTGCTTACATCGCTGCTATGGGCGGCGTGGACGCCATCGTCTTTACCGGCGGCATCGGCGAGCACGACGCCATTGCCCGTGCAAAGATCTGCCACCACATGGATTGGCTGGGCATCCGCATCGACACCGAGAAGAACAAGCATCCTGTGGGCGACGTGTGCGAGATTACTGCCTGGGGCGCCAAGGTCCGCACCCTGGTCATCGCTACCGACGAGGAGCTGATGATCGCCCGCGACACCAAGGAAGTCATCGAGAAGTAATCGGTTTCTCCGGAGCCGTGTTCCCGTTGGGGGAGCACGGCTCCTTTTTTTCGTCGGAATGCCGGTTTGGCCCGGCCCGGATTGTACCATATCCACAAAGAACAGGTGCTCGGACTGTTTTTTAGTTGACAAACGCGGAAATTAACGGTACAATAGGAAAGTCCTCAGCTAGAGGATATTTACTATTCAAGCCCCTGGTAAGCTAACTGATCAGCGCGATGGTCCCCAAAAACCAAAGGTATGGTTATAATCCTTCCGTGGGCAAGAACTGACAAAGAGGAGATACTACTATGTTTGAAGACAAGACTTTAGTCTGCAAGGACTGCGGTAAGGAGTTTGTTTGGACTGCTGGTGAGCAGGAGTTCTACGCATCTCGCGGCTTCGAGAATCAGCCCCAGCGCTGCAAGCCCTGCCGTGACGCCCGCAAGAACGGCGTCCGTGGCGGCAACAACGGCGGTGAGCGTCAGATGTTCGATGCTGTCTGCGCAGCTTGCGGCAAGGCTTGCAAGGTTCCCTTCCAGCCCCGTGAGGACCGTCCGGTCTACTGCTCTGACTGCTTCGCTCGCATGAAGCAGAACTAAGCGCTGATTTTTCTTTAAATCGGTTCTGTTCCGGAGAGCTGTGGTTTTGCCGCAGCTCTCTTTCTTTATGCAAAAACTCCCTCAGGCATCGTGCAGCGATGCCGGAGGGAGTTTGTTTTTACATCAGCGGTGCGATCACCTTCAACAGCAGACCCATCAGGCGCAGCAGCTTTTTGCCCTGCCAGACGCTCTGCAGGGTCGCTTCCACGGTGCGGCAGCGGGCCAGTGTGTCCTGAAAATCCGTCTCCATGTCGCGGATGCTGCCCACGCGGCGCATCCACACAGCGTTCTCAAAATGATGGTACAGGCTGCGGTAGTCCAGATTGATGGTGCCCACCACGGCTTCCACTCCGTCCATCACCACCAGCTTTGCATGGGTGAAGCCGGGCGTCCACTCGCTGATCTTCACGCCCGACGACAGCAGCGCCTTGTAGTGCGTTTTGGCCAGCGCATAGGCGAACTGCTTATCCGGCACGCCGGGCAGGATCAGGTGCACATCCACGCCGCGCTCTGCCGCAAAGCGCAGGGCAGTTTCCAGCTCGCCGTCCAGAATGAGGTACGGCGTGATGATGTGCACATACTTCCGGGCACGGTTCAGCAGGTCGATGTACACCATCTCACCCACCCGCTCGCCGTCCAGCGGGCAGTCGCCGTAAGGCACCACAAAGCCCTCTGCGCGGGCCGCCGGGACCTCCGGGCGCAGGAACTGCTCAAACTCCGGCTCCTGCAGCACACTCCACATCTGCAAAAACAGCGCGGTCATGGAGCGCACGCCTTCGCCCTCCAGCATGACGGCGGCATCCTTCCAGCGGCCGTATTTCTCCACATGGTTGATGTACTCGTCGGCCAGGTTCACCCCGCCGGTAAAGCCCACCCGCCCGTCAATGATCAAAATTTTGCGGTGGTCGCGGTAGTTGTAGTGGGTGGACACAAACGGCGTGACCGGTGCAAACACCTTGCACCGGATGCCCAGCGCTTCCAGCCGCTTGGGGTAGTCCCGCGGCAGGGTGGAAAACTCACAGGTGCCGTCGTACATCACCCGCACATCCACACCGCCGGCCGCTTTGCGGGCCAGCACCTCCAGGATGCGGCCCCACATGAGCCCTTCGTCGATGATGAAGTATTCCAGAAAGATGTAATGCTCCGCCGTTTCCAACTGGCGCAGCAGCTCGGCAAACTTAGCCTCGCCGCCGTTGAAGTAGGTCACAGCGGTATTGCCGTACACCGGGAAGCCGCCGCCCCGCCCCCGCAGGTAGCGCGCCAGCGAAGCCGCTCCGGGGCTGTCCGCCTCCAGACGCTGCTCCACTCCTTCCGGCTGGGGCAGCTGGGCGCGGGTCTGGCTTTCCAGATCCATCAGGCGCTTTTTCAGGGCGTTGTGGCCGATGTCCGCCTTGGTGTACCAGAACAGCGGCACGCCCAGCACCGGCAGCACTGCAATGACCACCAGCCAGGTGATGCGCACGCTGTTGTCCATGTCGATGTTGAGCAGGTAGATCACCATGGCAGCCGTGACCAGCGCCGTGCCGCCCAGGTAATGGGGCAGCAGCTGCCCGAACCAGCGCAGCAGGCTGAACAGTGCCCCGAACTGCAGCAGCAGCAGCACCAGCACCAGCCCGAATCGGCTGAAGATGGCGTGTACAAGGCCCTTCTGCCCTTTTTTGAGCAGACGGATTCCGCCGTCCTCAAACACCTTTACTTTTTCTTTCATGTTCTGCTGCAGCTGTTGTGTTTGCATCTTGTCTGTTTCCTCCGCGGCAGGCCGCCTGCCAGTTGAAAAAATTGCACCCGACCGCCCTTCCGGGCTGTCAAAACCGGGCATTTTATGGTATGATAGATGGAATAGAAGGCCGCCGGGCCGCATACAGCCCCGACTGGCCGTTGATTTCTTCTATTATAATCCATTTCTGTCGGTTTTTCCACCGGAGCCGACAAGGTTTTTGTGCAGGAGGAGTTTCGACTATGAACAATCTGATCATTGGCATTGCAGGCGGCTCCGGCAGCGGCAAGACCACCCTGCCCTGCCGGCTGAAGGAGGCGC
>ENA-OQIL01000493-OQIL01000493.1-human-gut-metagenome-genome-assembly--contig:-NODE-493-length-14123-cov-3.210560_pt1 | contig 14123 bp, 17 predicted proteins | sample MGYA00242583_ERZ504748 | MGnify/ENA primary metagenome ERZ504748 (study PRJEB26092, sample SAMD00036191) | human gut metagenome | host: Homo sapiens | study: EMG produced TPA metagenomics assembly of...
TGCACCTCCCTACATCCAGAAAACCTTCACCACAATCCACAGATACATCAGATTATTGAACACACTGTGTCCCATCTGTTCCACATTTGCGTTTTATCCTCATCGCCGCCATATTGCGAATGGTTTTGATGATAATAAACAGCACCTCAGCAACAATGGACACGATTGCCAGGACACTGAGTTCAATCGAGCGATAATCACGGAAAAAGCGGCTGTAACCAAGATAAATGATAACACCGGCCTGCAGCACACGGTAGCCAATCAAGCGGCCCTTCACATTGACGGCGTGCGCCATCTCATCAATATTCCATTCCCAGTCCTTCATGATTTTTCTCGCTCGCGGCGATTGTCCTTCTTCTACCCAATCGTGCCACAGGCTCGCTGCAAGAATGACCAGCGGCAGCACAATCGCAACCATAACAACCTGCACCTTCTGTGTCATATCGTACATATCCCAGCTCATAAGCGCACCTCCTACCAGTTTTGCGTTAGAACCGTCATTCCGATGGCCAATCCGATCAGCACCGCACAGAACATCAGCTTTGCGATAAGGAAAGTCAGTCTCGGCGGATGCTCCTCGTCGTCCTTTGCTTTGCGGAACGTCTGCACAAGCATAATAGCCGCCTCCACCATGCCGGACACGACCAACAGCGCACACAATTCCATTGCCGCCTGCCCTTTTATCAGCAGCCGATAATACAGGCACGCCAGGATTCCCGCCTGCGTCACCCGGTATGCGACCGCCTGTGCCTGTGTGATGATGGCGTGCTCCATCTCATCGGTCTTGCTGCCGAGTGCTTTGGCGGTCCTGCGGGCCTTTTTCGATCTTCCGGCATCCATCCAGTCTTTTACCAGCCATGCCGCCAGCAGGAGCACCGGCAAGCCGATGCAGACCCACAATACCTGCATTTTCTCGGCTGATGTGTATAAATCCCACCGCATAAAAGCACCTCCTACTCTTGATGCCGTTCGCTAAAATGTAAATTCTCTTTACATCTTAAAGATAACAGGCGGACAGCAAAATGTCAAGAATGTTTGACATTTCAGGCAAGGAAAACCCCACAGAATTTCCTGTGGGGCTTTGTGAATATTTACTGATCCTGCTTATCCGGGTCGAGATCCTTTTCGGCTTCTTCAACCTTGGCAAGCTCCTCTGCGGATTCCGCAGGCTTGCTTACCTTGGCGTGCAGCTCCTGCTGCAGCTCGGTCATCAGATCCTCACCGACGATCTTATCCGGAACGATTTCGCCGTTATAGACCTTAACAAAGGTCTCGCCGTCCATCGTTTCGTTGCGGATGAGATACTCGGCAACGCGCTTCATCTCGTCCATGTGCTCGCTCAGTAGCTTTTCACAGGCGTGATATGCGTGCTCGATAATGCGGTGAATCTCGTCGTCGATCTCCGCCGCCTTGACCTCGGAATAGCCCTTGCCGGCTGCCAGATCACGACCGAGGAACACCTCGCCATTATCCGAGCCGTAGTCGATCGGGCCGATACGCTCGCTCATGCCGTAGCTGGTGACCATGGCGCGAGCCATCTGGGTTGCCTGCTTGATGTCGCCATAAGCACCGGTGGAGATATCCTCCATCGTCAGCTGCTCGGCCACGCGGCCGCCCAGGCAAACGATGATGTACTCCTCCATATACTTCTTGGTGCGGTATGCCTGATCCTCCTCGGGCAGCGGCATAGTAAAGCCGCCTGCGCCGGACGAACGCGGAATAATGGTAACATGGTGTACCGGATCCTGCGTCGGCAGAACGTGGAAGCAGATCGCGTGACCGGCCTCATGGTACGCGGTCAGGCGCTTGTCGTGCTCATTGATGATGTGGCTCTTCTTCTCCACGCCCATTACGACCTTGAGCAGCGACTCCTCAATCTCCTCCTGCGAGATCAGCTTCTTGTTGCGGCGTGCCGCAAGCAGCGCTGCCTCATTGAGCAGGTTTTCAAGGTCTGCACCGGTGAAGCCGGCGGTCGTCTTGGCAATTTCATGAGAACTTGACATCCGGGTCGAACTGCTTGTTGCGGGCATGTACCTTGAGGACAGCCTCACGACCCTTGACATCCGGTGCGCCGACATAGACCTGACGGTCAAAACGGCCCGGACGCAGCAGTGCGTTATCCAGAATATCCTTGCGGTTGGTGGCTGCGATGACGATAACGCCCTCGTTTGCACCAAAGCCGTCCATCTCAACGAGCAGCTGGTTCAGGGTCTGCTCGCGCTCGTCATGGCCGCCGCCAAGACCTGCGCCGCGCTGACGGCCTACTGCGTCGATCTCGTCGATGAATACGATAGCCGGCGCGTTCTTCTTGGCCTGCTCGAACAGGTCGCGCACACGCGATGCGCCGACACCGACGTACAGCTCAACGAAGTCCGAACCCGAAATAGACAGGAACGGTACGCCCGCTTCGCCTGCAACCGCACGCGCGATCAGGGTTTTACCGGTGCCCGGAGGGCCGACCAGCAGCACGCCCTTCGGAATACGCGCGCCGATCTGCACGAACTTCTGCGGATTCTTGAGGAACTCGACGATTTCCTGCAGCTCGGCCTTTTCCTCGTCCGCGCCTGCCACATCATTGAAAGTGACCTTGCGCTTATCGTCCTGCGCCAGCTTTGCACGGGCCTTGCCAAACTGCATCGGACCTGCTCCGCCGCCGGACTGCTTGTTCATCATAAAGTACCAGAACGCGATCAGCAGCACGATCAGGATCACATACGGCAGGAACTGTGCCCACCACGGAATGGTTGCCGTGCGGTAATCGACCTTGGTCAGCGTGCCATCCCGCATCTGCTGCTGAATGGTCTCGCCCAGATCGTTATAGAACACGCTTCTGTAGTCACCCAGATCGTAGGTGTACGTCCGGTTTTCCTTTTTCAGATGCATGGTCAGCGTGGTGTCGTCCACGTCGTACTGGTCAACATCGCCATCCATAAAATAGTTGTAGATCTGATTATAGGATAGCGTTTCTGTCTGCTGTGTCTGGCTGACCACATAGCTGACACCTGCCAACAGGCACACCAGTATGATCAGGTAAAGGCCGAAGCCTTTCATTTTGCCTTTCAAATCGGTTTAACACCTCTTCCCTAAATTACTCGCCGCCGTAAACATACGGCTTAAGTACACCGATATACGGCAGATTGCGATACTTTTCCGCGTAGTCGAGGCCGTAGCCGACTACGAACTCGTCCGGAATCTCAAAGCCGAGGTAATCCACATCGACGTTGATCTTGCGGCGCTCCGGCTTGGAGAGCAGCGTGCACAGGCGGATGGAGTTCGCGCCGCGTGCTGACAGAATCTGCATGAGATAGTGCAGCGTTACGCCGGAATCCAGAATATCCTCCACGATCAGCAGGTCGCGGCCGTCGATCGGCTGTGCGATATCCTTGATGATCTGCACCTCGCCGGAAGTCTTGGTGCCCTTGCCGTAGCTGGATACGACCATGAAATCCACGTTGCACGGCGTATCAATGGCACGGGTCAGGTCGGCCATGAACACATAGGAGCCCTTGAGCACACTGACGATCAGCGGGTTCTTGTCGCGGTAATCCTCCGTGATACGCGCACCTAGCTCTGCTACCTTTTCGTGAAGCTGCTCCTCGGTAAAGTAAACTTCCTTGATGTCATCTCGCATATTATAAGCCATTTTTTGATTAACCCCCTTTACTGTAATCTGCAGGTATTTGCGTTATTTTTTGGCTGTTCTACTGCAGTCCGCACCGATATCCTGCACCGCGATCACGCCGTTTTTATCCGCGATGACGGCCATCGCATTCCGCATATAGCGCGGAATCTTTCGGTCGATCATCAGCTTTTTGAGCGATCTGCTGCCGCCGTTTTCGGTCAGCCGCAGGGTATCTCCAGTGCGCCGCGTGCGAACACACAGCGATTCAAAATCTATTGTACCACATCCAGACAAAAAGTATTGATAGTTTTGTAAAAAACTTCGGATTTTTCTATTTTTTTGCGGCGAGCTTTACCGTGTCCTTCCAGATCGTCCCTGCAAATGGTAGGGTAAGCGGGATTTCCGGCCGCTCGACCGCAGTTTCAGCCTTGGGAATGATGCGCAGAACGTCATATTCACGTCTTGCGAAATAGCCGTTCGGCAAATCGGCTTCCGCAGACGGAGACGCGGTTTCCAACAGATGCTCGAGCGCAGTAATATGCTTTGCGGTTACGTCTTTAAGCGGCATATCCGCATTTTCGAGCAGCAACCGCAGCGCTCGGCTGCGAACCGCCGGTGCGGCTTCCCGCAGAGGCTGAATCTTCCACGCGCCGTTCCCGACTGCACAAAGTTGTACACAGGTCTGTGCATAACTCTGCAGGCAAGTCTCGTCCTGCCGAAGCTGACGTGAAAGCCGTGCTGCCGCCTGCACCGCCTGCGGATTCAATTCCCGCAGAATGGGAACGACCTCTTGACGGAGGCGGTTGCGCGTATAAGCTGTGTCCGCATTGGTGCTGTCAGTCACGAAATCCTGTTCGCGCTCGCGCAGAAAGGCTTCGATTTACCCGCCGCTCAACCTCGATGAGAGGCCGAATGATGCGTCCGCGCACCGGCGGAATGCCCGTGAGACCTTTCGCACCTGTGCCGCGCACCAAATGGAACAGCATGGTCTCCAGATTGTCGTCCGCATTATGCGCCACCGCGATTTTGGCTCCGTGTGCGGCATGCTCCAGCCGTGCATAGCGAATACGCCGCGCGGTCTCCTCTACCGCGGAATCGCCTGCGGCAGCGGCTATGTCCACGCGCTCGACCGTCAGTTTCACGCCGAGCTTCTCACACAGCCTGCGGCAGAAGGCTTCGTCCCGGTCGGACTCTGCACCGCGCAGACAGTGGTTGAGGTGAAACGCCCGCACAGGATACCCCAGCTCGCGCAGACTCAGCAGAAGCGCTACGGAATCCGCACCGCCGGACAGGGCGACAAGCACATTTTCGCCGGTTTCGAGCATCGTATAGTCGGAAATCGTTCGTTTTACCGTATCCAGCATGGCTTACTCCTCGTGAATGCGGTCCGGGTTGGAGAAGGTCGTGTACTGACCGACCCACTGCAGCTCAATGGTGCCGGTCGCACCGTGACGGTTTTTCGCAATGATAATTTCTGCGATATTTTTGTTCTCGCTCTCGTCATCGTAATAATCATCGCGGTAGATAAACATAACGATGTCAGCGTCCTGCTCGATCGCGCCGGACTCTCGCAGGTCGGACAGCATCGGGCGCTTATCCGAGCGCTGCTCGGACGCACGCGACAGCTGCGACAGACACACGACCGGAACATTGAGTTCCTTCGCCATAATTTTCAGCGAACGTGAAATCTCTGCGACCTCCTGCACACGATTATCCATGTGACGGCCGCCGACGTGCATCAGCTGCAGATAGTCGATGACGATCAGACCGAGTTCGTCACCCAGTCTGCGGCATTTCGCCTTGATCTCCGCAACCGTGATGGCCGGATTGTCGTCCACATAGATATTCAGTCCTGCCAGTACGCCGGACGCACGCGCGATCTTTACCCAATCGTCACCGTCCAGATTACCGGTTTTCAGCTTCTGCGACTCAATGAGCGCCTCACTTGACAGGAAACGGCTGGCCAGCTGTTCCTTGCCCATCTCAAGCTGGAACACGCACACGCCGGTGCCCTTTTTGTCGCCGCGCTCCTTATTCTTAACACTTGCCTTAGCCGCATTGAGCGCCACATTGAGCGCAAACGCGGTCTTGCCCATGCCGGGTCGTGCCGCAATGAGAATCAGGTCGGATTTATTGAGACCGGTCAGCGCCGTGTCCAGCGCGTGGAAGCCGGTGGACATGCCGGGAATTTCACTGTCCGACCGGGCACGCTCGTCCAGTTCGGTATACAGATCAGCGATAACCTCAGAAAGCCGTGACAGACCCTTAATTTCACGTCCCTGCCGGATGCTGTAAATGCGCTGCTCCGCCAGCTCGGCAATGCCGGAGGCTTCGCCGTGGGCTTCGAGGGCGTTCTGCTGAATCTCGCTGCCCGCATCCGCCAGCTGGCGCAGCAGGCTCTTGTCTCGCACGATGCGGACGTACTCGTTGACGTTCCGCGCACCCGGCGTGACCTCCATCAGCTGAAAGAGATACGCGCGGCCGCCGGCCTCGTCGTAGTAGCCCATGCGCGTGAGCATATCCAGAACGGTTACCGGGTCAATACGCTGTGCACCGTTGAACATCGAGTAGATAGTCTCAAAGATGCGCTTGTTTTCTTCCGCGTAAAAATCATCGGCGCGCACCTGCTCGATGACCTCGGGAATGCAGTTCGGATCGACCAGCATCGCGCCTAAAAGCGACTGCTACCGCAGTCAGATCCTGCGGCACCTGCCGCATTAAAAAGTTCGTCAGGGACGCATTAACTTACCTCCCTCCGCTAAAAATTGAAAATGGAAAATGGATAGAATTGAGAATAAAGAACGAAAAATGACAACGCAGGACATAAGCTGCGTCAATCAAATCCCGCTTTGCTTGCAAAGCGCAACCTCAGATGCAGCCGTACCGAATGGTACGGCGAGCATCTCGGTCCCGCCGCAGCGACCGTGCGTTCCACGCACGGCATGAAATAGGACACGGCATTGCCGTGTCCGTAAAAAGTCGCGACATGCGCGTGACTTTTTACACCCCGACCCAGCGCTCTTGGAGCGCGTCCGGGGGTATCGCCGGTCGGTTTCTCCGGAACCGACCGGCGTATATAGGGGGTATTGGATACCCCCTATAGATGCAGGTTACGCCTCGACTACCTGCACCAGAATCTCGCCTGCGATATCCTGATACAGCTTTGCCTTTACGCGGTGTACACCGAAGGTCTTGATCGGCTCCTCGAGCACGATCTTCTGCTTCGGAACGTTCAGACCGTACTGCTTGTTCAGCTCCTCAGCGATTTCCTTGGAGGTAACAGCGCCGAACAGACGGCCGCCCGTGCCGCCCTTGGCCGGAACCTTTACCGGGCTCTTCTTGAGTTTCTCGGCTGCCTCGCGGGCCGCCTGCTGCTCGAGTGCGATCTTGCGTGCGTGTGCCTCATCCTGCGCCTTCTTGACGTTCAGGTTATCCGCGGTTGCCGGCTCTGCCAGACCGCGCGGCATCAGGAAGTTGCGGCCGTAGCCCTCGCTGACCTCGATCAGCTCGCCCTTTTTGCCCTTGCCCTTAACGTCGGCCTTGAGAATTACTTTCATGGTGATTACTCCTTTTGTGTTTGCTATATCGAATGCGGCGAACAGCTTCGCCTGCTTTTCGGTCTAATTACGGCTGTCGTGAAACGCCTTTTCCGACAGACTGTTATTTGTTTTCGTCCTGTTTCTCGGTCCGCTGATCGTCGAAGTAGCCGCGAATGGCATCCGTGATCAGCTTGTCGGCCTCCTCCGGCGTGGTGTTTTTTAGCTGTGCACCGGCCGCCGAATGGTTGCCGCCGCCGCCGAGTCTCTCCATCAGCAGCTGCACATTGACGTGGCCTGCCGCACGAGCGGAAACCGCCATATCATCGCCGCTGCGGAACGCAACAACGCTTGCATGTGTGCCGATGATGGACAGCAGCTCGTCTGCTGCCTGTGCGGCCGCAATACGGTCTACCTCCTCGCCGGTGATAGCGAAGATAACGCCCTGACCGCAGTTGCGCGCGGACGAGATCAGCTTCTGACGTTCCATATACTGGTCAAAGCTGGACTGGAACAGGCGCTTGACATCGCTCGACTCCGCACCTGCGCGGCGCAGATACGCTGCCGCCTCAAATGTGCGGACGCCGGTGCGCGTTTACAAAAGCCCCTTGGTATCCGATAAATACCTGCCAGCATGGCTTCCGCCTCGCAGGTGAGGATGCCGCTGGTCGGCACAAGATACTGCAGCAGCTCGCTGACCAGCTCGGATGCGGACGACGCATACGGCTCGTGCAGGGATACGACTGCGTTCTCGATATAATCCGCCGCACGGCGGTGATGGTCAATGACTGCGATCTTGTTGATGGATTCGAGCAGCGCCGCGCTCTCCACATAGCCGGGACGGTTTACGTCCACCACGATAAGCAGCGTGTTGAAATCGCACGCGATCATCGCATCCTCGGCGCTGATGAACACGCCCTTGTACTCAGACTGGGTTTCCAGCCGTTCGATCAGGTCATTTGCCATGGTGTGCTGACGGTCCACAACAATGTGCACCGGTCTGCCCTTGACGCGCGCGGCACAGACCATACCGGCAGCAGCGCCGATGGCGTCCATATCGCTGTTCTTGTGGCCCATGACCAGCACCTGAGACGAGTCGCGGATCAGCTGGCTGAGTGCGTTGGCAACCACGCGGCTCTTGACCTTGGTGCGCTTCTCGACTTCCTCGCTCAATCCGCCGAAGAAAGCAAAGTTAAATTTATTCTTGATAACCGCCTGGTCGCCGCCGCGGGACAGCGCCATGTCGACAGCGAGTCCGGCAAACTGATAGCTTTCTGCAAGCGTTTCGCCGTCGCGTCCGATACCGATGGACAGGGTAGCTACAACGCCCTCGTGGTTCTCAATTTCGCGCACCTCCTGCAGAACGGAGAACTTGCGCGCGACCAGCTTGTCCAGCTCGCGTTTTCGATCACGAAGATATACTTGTCGCGGTCGTACTTGCGCAGTACGCGCTCGAGTCCTTCACCCAAGCAAACAGACGTTTATCAATGCCCGCCAGAATGTTGGATTTTTCCGAGTCGGTGGTGTTCTTGACCAGCTCCTCGTAGTTGTCGATTGCGATAACCGCGATAGCCGGACGGGTAGTCTCAGCCGCATCCCGCAGACGGACAAACTCGGTGCAGTCGATGAAATGCAGCATCATCAGCTGTCCCGCACCGCTCTGCACCATACTGCCGAATACATGGTACTGCCGCTTGCCGATGCCAAGCTCTCCCGGGAACGCGGTCTGTCCCTTGATGAGCCAGCCGGTCTCAAACGTCGGTGCGATCTCGCCCATGCGAACGCCGCTTACCGCAGTCCCCCGACCGCTGATTTCCGCAAATGCGTCATTCGCCCATACGATCTCGCCCGTGGTAGCCAGCGCAACAGCTGTCGGCAGCGGCGAGCGTGTCACCGCCGGACGGATCTCTCCGCCATCTACCTCGATGTTGTTCATCAGCTCCTGCACCTGCCGCCGCCGTGCCGCATTCATGCGCAGCGAAACAATCCGTAGGATGATACACACCACAATACCCGCCGCACCGTACACGCGGGAGAAATAAAGTCCCACGACCGCAAACAGGAAAAACAGCACATAAAACATTACGCTGTTGGGAGCCAGCATCTTCTGTAATCTCTTTTTCAAACCCCTGCCTCCTTTTGGGGACGCAAATATTCAACCTAATTATAGCAAGCCATTGTAGAAATTTCAACACTAAATGCAAACCGGTTTTGTATCTTTTCGCCGTCCGCTTGCAATTTCTGCGGCTTCATGGTACAGTAACCGTAGATTCGCATTCAGGAGGATATCATTATGCAATTTTCGTTTGCACACAACAATTTTAATGTCTGCAATCTGGACCGCTCGCTTTCTTTTTATAAGGAGGCTCTCGGTCTGACCGAATCCAGCCGCATCAACGCACCGGACGGCAGCTTCATTATTGTATACCTGACCGATGGCGTAACGCCGCATCTGCTCGAGCTGACGTGGCTGCGCGACTGGGACAAGCCGTACAACCTCGGTGACAACGAGTTCCACCTTGCCTTCCGCGTGGATGATTTCGATGCCGCGCACGCAAAGCATAAGGAATGGACTGCATCTGCTTTGAAATCCGGCAATGGGCATCTATTTCATCTCCGACCCGGACGGCTACTGGCTGGAGGTCATTCCCGCAAAGTAAACAGAAAGACGCTTGGAGCTGCTGCTTTGAGTCGTTTTTTTGCATTCTCTTAACAGGATTATTCTGTTCATTTTTCGACAACGGGTGTATACTATTGAAGTTATCTCCTGACGAAAGGACTGTATCATTTGAATCCTTACCTTGATCTATACCTCACATGTGCACGGATTGGCGTATGCACGTTCGGCGGCGGCTATGCCATGCTGCCGATTCTGCAGCGCGAGGTCGTTGAAAACCGCCACTGGACAACTGAGGACGAGCTGATGGACTACTACGCCATCGGTCAGTGCACCCCGGGCGTTATCGCGGTGAACACCGCCACGTTCATCGGCTACAAAACGCACGGCATTCTCGGCGGCATTGCCGCCACGGCGGGCATGATCACGCCATCGCTGATTATTATCACGATTATCGCCGCATTTATCCAGCAGTTTGCGCATCTCGCTGTCGTGCAGCACGCGTTTGCCGGAATCCGCATCGCGGTCTGCGCGCTCGTGCTGCAGTCCGTGTGGAAAATGGCGAAAAAGGGCGTTGTTGACGTGCCGACCAGCGTTATCCTGCTCGTTACGTTCGCGGCTGTCGCCTTCTTCGGCGTATCGCCGGTTGTGATGGTCATTGTGGCCGCCATTGCCGGTATCGCTATCGGCATGATCAGGAGGAGACGCGCATGATCTTCCTTCAGCTGTTTTACGAATTTTTCAAGGCGGGTCTGTTCGCCATCGGCGGCGGACTGGCGACCCTGCCGTTCCTCAAGCAGATTTCGCTGCGGTATCCGTGGTTCACGCCGAACGATCTGATGGACATGATCGCAGTCTCCGAATCCACACCCGGTCCAATGGGTGTCAACTCGGCAACGTACGCCGGCTTCCACGCGGCCGGCATTCCCGGTGCCCTCATGGCGACCTGCTCGCTTGTGCTGCCATCGGTCATCATCATCATTCTGGTGTCGCGTGCGCTTGATAAGTTCCGCGACTCTCCACTGGTCAAGAACGGCTTTTACGGCCTGCGTCCGGCGTCCGCGGGTCTGATCTTCGGCGCAATGCTCGAGGTGTTTGTCGCAGCGCTGCTGCATACGGAAAACTGGTCAGGCATCGCAAGTCTCGGCTCGGTCATCAATGTTCCGGCGATAATTATTTTTCTCGTGCTGTCGCTCGGTATCTGGAAGCTCAAAAAGCTGCACCCGATCGTGTTTATCCTGATCGGCGCGGTATGCGGCATTGTGTTTAATCTGTAAGTTTTGATTTGTTATCGTGCAGATTCTCTGTGGAACGGCGGGATGGGGCATCCCGCCCTACCCGATACATTCTGCCAAATGTTTTGCCGCATACACCATAATCACACGACATACCGTAGGGCGGGGTGACCTCACCCCGCCGCTGCCCTCCGAATTGCACAAAAAATCCCTTTCTCAGTCGAGAAAGGGATTTCTTTTTATTTCGTGAGGTATTCCTCAATCAGCTCACACGCATCCTCAATGCAGCCCGGACAGGAGCGCCGTACCTTGCCGTCGGCTACGCCCTTGAGGTCGCGGCACAGATACGCGCCGTTCTTCTGCTCGAACTTCTCCTTGAGCATTTTCGTGACCTTATAGGTCTGACCCTTAGTCGTGCCCGGCTTATCTGCTCCTGCGCTGTTCTTCATGCCCGCGAGCATGAACGCACCGCTCAGCGCGCCGCACATCTCCATGCAGCCCATGCCGAAGCCGAAGCCTTCCGACATTTTATAGGCGGCCTCCTTATCCAGACCAGCCAGATCGCAGTACGCGCAGACCACCGCCTGTGCGCAGTTGTAGCCCTGATCGTGAAAATCCTGTGCCTGTTTTGCCCGTTCTGTCATAACAAATATCTCCTTTTTTCAAAGCAAACCGCGCCTGAAAGACGCGGTGTTGCCTCTTTAATACTGCACCTGCGTGAAATAATACAGGATCGCATTGCGCTGTGCACGCGCCTGCTTCTGCCAGTCCTCCTCACTGTCGATGAACTTCTGGTCCTCCTCGTTATCAATGAAGCAGAATTCACTCGTCAGCGCCGGAATATTCAGCGCCGCCGCTGCACGGTTGGTGTAATAATAATCGCCGTGGCTGCCCTCGCGGAACACGATCTGGCGAATCGGAACCCCCAGCTTTTCGTACTCGTCGAGCAGCGCCTGCGCCAGAATTTTGGTCGGGCCGCCGTTCTTGTCCGCAATCTGCGCCAGAATTTCCGCTCCGCGTGCAGTGGTGTTGGCTGCATTGTGGTGGATACTAAAGAACAGGTCCGCCGAGGACGCATACTGTTTCATAACAGCGCCGCGCAGCGTCAGCTCGCTGCCTTCCTCAAGGGTATCGCGCACCATGATAACCTTTGCACCGGCTGCCTCAAGATACTGCTTGAGGTACTGCGCCACATACAGGTTGACATGCTTCTCATCGAGCGAACCGCCGTTGTTCCCGCCGACATCGCTGCCGCCGTGACCTGGGTCGATAATGACCGTCATCACGCCATCAATGTGCGAGGTGCGCGGCGGCTGTATCGGATCGTTATCCTCGTCGCCGCTGACGTAGTCGCGCACGCGCGTCAGGTAAGCCGCACTGCAGTAGCGGCCGCTGCCCGAAGCGTTATCCATAATATGTGCCCAGCCGTTGCTGATGCTGTCAACCGCGATTTCCGCGCCGTTTTTCAGCACGCCGACCAGCGTGCCGGAGGTGCTCGGGCTCGAGCGGACAGACAGCTCGGAGTCCACGGTTACACGGTACACGCCGCTTGTGAACGTCTCGGCGGGCGTATCCGGCGTTGTCGGCTCAGTCGGCGTCGTCGGCTCGTCAGGAGTCGCCGGTGTACTCGGCGTCGAAGGTGCGCTCGGCTTGGAGATAGTCGGCTCGGTCTGCTTATCGACCGCCGCATTGTAATCCCTTACGCGCACCAGATAGTCCGCGCTGCAGTAACGGCCGCTGCCGCCTGCGCTGTCCAGCAGATGTGCCCAGCCGTTCGACAGCTTGTCCACGATAACCAGCGCATCCTTGGCGTACTCACCGACTTCGGAATAGGTTTTGCCCGGACCGCTGCGCACGGTCAGCGCCGAATGGACGTTAACGCGGTACACACCGGTCGTGAACGAAGCCGGAATCGGTGCAGGTGTCGGTGTTTTAAGCGAAACCGTGCGGCTGGGTACGTCGTAATCCGCCGTAAAACCGAGTGCAGCCGCCATATCGGCAATCTTGTAGTAGTTGTTTCCGTTGATGATGTAACCGTCAAACGAAACCTTTTTGCCGTTCACCTTGACGATAGCCGTGGTGGGTTTGCCTGCCGCACTGGACAGTGCTGCCGTATTCAGCTCTCCGCCGACCGCGGTGTAATTTTTGCCGGTCGTCAGGGTGATGACGTTGGTGGATTTCTCCCAGCCCACCTCAAACTCTGCGGTGCTGTTGCGCAGCAGATAGGCTACGTCACGCAGCTTAAAATAGTTATAGCGGTTAATTAAGTACGCCTGCGGATTGGTCACCGCCTTGCCGTTGAGCTGAAACGCGTGCGTGGTCTTTGCCGCGCTGACGACCGCTCTCGCCTGCGGCAGATCCTGTGTCAGATCCCGCTCGGCGGCAGTCTCGGTCGTGACGGCTGTGGTTTCTGCCTCCACAGCATCCTGCGGCAATTCTGCGGCCGCCGCACCCGCTGTCATATATATCGCCGCACTCAGAAATACCGCGATCATTCGTTTGAAACGCATTCTTGAACCTCCATGCTGTTTCGCCGATGGGTTGCTTTCCTGCATGCCCGCTGCGGGCATTCTTGATGGTATTTTACCACAAAACGGGGTCACATTTCAACGAAATATGACGAAACCGGGGCATTTGTAATATTACAAATGCCCCGGTTATTCCATATAAGTACAATATTGCCTTAAATCTCTTCCATCTGCCCTGTTGATGGAATCTCGCAGGAACGCATGGCGTCCAACGTTTGCTGCCACAACTCCTCGAGCGTCAGTCCGCACAGCTCTGCGCCGCGCTCGATGACCCTCACGCGAGCAGCCTGCCGCGAACTTTTTATCCTTGTATTTCTTCTTCAGGCTCTTGAGCTCCATGTCCTGCACGCTCTTGGACGGGCGCATGAGCGCCGCCGCACCGATCAGACCAGTCAGCTCATCGGCTGCATACAGCAGCTTTTCCATCTCGTGCTCCGGCTTGATGTCCACGCTAAATCGCCCATCCGTGGCTGCATACCGCATGAATAATGCTCTCATCTGCACCGCCTTCGCGCAGCAGCTCAGATGCCTTGACACAGTGCTGCTCCGGCCACTGCTCGAAATCAATGTCGTGCAGCAGGCCGA
>ENA-OQIL01000495-OQIL01000495.1-human-gut-metagenome-genome-assembly--contig:-NODE-495-length-14064-cov-2.483174_pt1 | contig 14064 bp, 16 predicted proteins | sample MGYA00242583_ERZ504748 | MGnify/ENA primary metagenome ERZ504748 (study PRJEB26092, sample SAMD00036191) | human gut metagenome | host: Homo sapiens | study: EMG produced TPA metagenomics assembly of...
ACTACACACCCCAGAAAGACAGCACGGTACAGGGGAAGAAGGCGGTCTCCGCCGGTGAGGAAGCGCAGGCTCTGCTGGCCGTAGTAGCTCCAGCCAAGAATGGAGGAGAAGGCAAACAGCAGCAGGCTGATCCAAACGATCCATGCCCCTGCCTCCCCCAGTACGGCGGAAAAGGAGCGGGCGGTAAGGGGGACCCCCCAAGGCCCAGTCGGGGAGCGTGCCCTGGCGCAGCTGAGAGAGTACTGTCTCTGGCTGGTACACGCCCCCCACCAGAATGACCAGAGCAGTGAGGGTACAGGTGAGCAGGGTAGCGAAGAATACCTCAAAAATGCCCCACATGCCCTGACGGGCGGGGTGATCCACTTCGGCGGCCCCGTGGGCCATGGCGGAGGTGCCCAAGCCTGCCTCATTGGTGAACACGCCCCGGGCAACCCCGTGGCGCAGAGCCTCCACCGCTGTCCAGCCCAGACCGCCTCCCAGCGCGGCCTCAGGCGTGAGGGCGCAGCGGAACATGAGAGAGAGGGCCTGGGGCACCTGCTGCCAGCGCAGCAGCAGCACCAGCGCGCCTCCGCCCAGATAAAGCAGGGACATAGCTGGCACCAGGGTCTGGGACACCCGGGCAATACGGCCCAGGCCTCCGGTAAGGATCATCCCCGCCGCAGCGGCGGTGCCCAAGCCAATGGCCAGGGACGGCCAGCCAAAAGCCCCGTGGAGGGAGGCGGCGATGGAACCCGACTGGACCATCCCGCCCCCAGCCAGCGTGGCGGGGAGACAGGCCAGAGAGAACCAGACCGCCAGCAGGGGGGAGCCCACCCCATCCCGCAGATAGAACATGGGACCGCCCTGGCGGCCGCCGCCGGGAGCTGGGCGCTGGTAGCGCACAGACAGCAGCTTTTCCCCGCAGCTGGTCATCATCCCCAGCAGGGCGGACACCCACATCCAAAAGACGGCTCCCGGACCGCCCAGACACAGGGCGGCGGCTACCCCGGCGATACTGCCCGTCCCATGGTGGAGGCCAGGGCAGTGGCCAGGGCCTGAATGGAGGACAGACCGCCTCCTTTTTTCTCCGCGGTGGGATGAAACAGACTGCCCAGCGTAGTACCTAGCCACAGCCGGGCCTGGAAAAGGGGGAAAAATCCCGAGCCAAGAGAGTAGACCAGCCCGGTAAGCAGAAAGCCCCCCAGCAGCCAGGGGCACAGAGATGCTGAGTCAGTGTGTGCAGGACGGACATGGCGTCACCTCCACTTCACTGGTATGTCCCAGAGAAGAAAAACAGCACCGGAGAAGAAAATAAATTTCGGTGGGGACTACCACAGCAGGAAAAAATGTGCTACACTAAAACAAAGACGCCTGAATTGGGAGGAACTGCCAATGAAATGCCCCTATTGCGCCTATCTGGAGAGTAAAGTGGTGGATTCCCGCCCCGCTGAGGAGGGAGCCAGCATCCGCCGCCGCCGGGAGTGCCTGTCCTGCCACAAGCGGTTTACCACCTATGAGACGGTGGAAAGCCTGCCTTTGGTAGTGGTCAAGCGGGACGGCAGCCGCCAGAGTTTTGACCGCAACAAGGTCATGGGCGGTTTGATCCGGGCCTGTGAGAAGCGGCCGGTGTCGGTGGGGACCCTGGAGGGCATCGTCAACGAGATCGAGCAGAAGCTGCAAAACGAGATGGAGCGGGAGGTCAGCTCCGCCCAGATCGGCGAGCTGGTGATGGAGCGCCTGAAGAAGGTGGACGAGGTGGCCTATGTGCGCTTTGCTTCGGTCTACCGCCAGTTCAAGGACATCAACACCTTTATGCAGGAGCTCAACAAACTGCTGAAGGACAAATAAGGATGGACGACCTTACCGGTAAAACAGGCCGTTGTCCCAAATAAGAGAGAAAAAAGAGAGCCTAAGGATCAACCTTAGGCTCTCTTTTTCATTTTGTAAGATGCGCATACCAAGAAGAGGCGCGGTCATTGTGTAAGCAGATCCACGGTCAGATCGTCAAACTGGGTTTCGTGGAATACCAGCCGCCACTCCACATGGTCCACAGGTTCAAAGTGGAGCGAGGAGTAAGCTGCATGGAGTTTGCCGTACTGATTGGGCCCGAAGAGAACGGCCTCTGGACCGTCCACACCACCGATGATCCCGATGATTGTGGAGTAGTTTTCCGCCTCCGGCTGGCCGGGAGGGGACGGCGGCTGCCGGGGACGATCTCCCTCCCTGCAATCCTCCAGGGTCAAAATACCATCCGGAAGCTCCGGCGATACGGTGTAACTCATGGCCGCGTAGTGGCTGGGGTGCTCCAGTCCGGTATACGGCATGCTGCTCCAGTCCATGATCTTGGCCTCATATTCCTGAACAGTCAACGTATGCTCCTGACCTTCGTGGAGGAACGTGGCCGTGGTCCCCGGATGGCAGGCCTTCAAATGTGGGCCTGGAATGGATACCGGGTCCTGGATCATGGTCAAAGAAAGGCTGCGAATGGTCGGCTTGCGCTTAGTCGCCCAGGGGTAAGAAAAGCGCGCAAGCACCCATCCATAGTCTGGGTCCAGGCCATAGTGTTCCATAGCCTGCAGCGCCTCGTCCATCGCAGTATAGCCTGGCCCCAAACAGGGGGCGTAGGCGGTCCCGGAGCCGTGGGTCGATTCCAGTTTCCCTCCCATTTACCTGCAGCGTGGAGCGAAAATCCAAGATGAGCGGGTTCTCCAGCGCCAACTGCATCTGCTCTTCCGGAGAAAACTGCCGCTGGCCCTCATTTTCGATCGTCAGGTCCCATTTTTCCATGAAAGCCTGAATCTGGGCCGGCTCCACCTGCATGCAGAAATCCACAACCAACCCTTTGGCACAGAGATAGACAGAGGGGATGAGCCAATGATGTTCGGCCCAGTCAAATTCTTTGCCAATGGCCAGCTCTTTCCCGGCCCGTTCTCTGCTGTGGCCCCAGAATCCGCCCTCAAAGGTGACCTTCCATTCCGGCGTGGGCTGGGGGACGTCGGGATTCAGATCCAGGTCATAAAACTCCTGGGTATATTTAATTTTGCTGTAATCAAAGCTGGTTTGCAGTTGGTGGAGATAGTCCCATGGGTCCTCCATGGGACAAAGGGCGGTCTGCTCCCTAATTTGCTCCAATACCATGTTCTGCTCTTGGGTGGGGGGATTGTCTGCCAAGAAGGCCTCAAACTGGGGAAGATCCCACTGCCAGGCCTGTTCCAGAGCCGCGCTGTCGCCGCAGGCCAGGAGCAGCCGCAGAAAATCCGAAAAATCCCGCGCCAACGGATGCACATAGTTGGGCGCGGGATTCATGGGGCTGACGGCAAACACCATCTCCCCAAAGCCACGGATGAAGCAAAAATGGATTCCATCCACCCCAGCCCAGCCAATGGTCCGGGCCCCTTTTGGGGTGCAAAAATAGGAAGTTTCCTCACAGACTGCTGCAATACCAAGGGGGGCCAGGTCAATGCCTTTTTCAGAAAGGCCTGATAGGAACGGTTCAATAGTGTCGCCTCCATCCGTTATGGTGGTGGAATACCTCTTTGTTGGCACAGGGGCCATCCCGGCTTACAGGGAGCTGCATGCGGGCAGCCCGTAGGCAGGCTGCGCCAGACGGACGGCGCGGACGATGGCCCGCTCCATGGCGTAGGCGGCCATGGCCCCCACCACATTCACATCGCGGGAGATCCCCGGTGCTCAGCGCGTAGATGCCTGTCCCCGTCGGCCGTTGGTGTGGGACCGGACGGATCGCCCGGGCAAAGCCATTGTGGGTCATGCCCGCCACCTTGGTGAGTTGCGTCTTGTTCAGCTTGGCGTTGGTGACCACGATGCCCAGAGTGGTGTTGCCGGAAAAGAGGTTACCTGCGATGGTCACGTCCTGAAACAGCTCCTCCAGGGTGTTGGACAGGGCCGTTTTGTCCTCGCTGAGCAGTCCGGCGATCTGGGTCGCTCCGTCATAGATATCGCCCAGGGCGTTGACCGCCACCAGAGCGCCCACCTTCAGGTGTCCGGCCTGAACGGCATAGGTACCAAAGCCGGATTTCATGGCTCGCTCCATGCCCCGGTATTTTCCCACCGAGCAGCCGGTCCCCGCCCCTACGTTGCCCTGGGCAGGGGCGTCATAGCACGCGTTTTCACAGGCCTGGTAGGCCATGGCGGCGTCGGGGCGGACGTCCACCCGCCCGACACTCAAATCAAACAGGCAGGACTGGCTCACCAGGGGTACCTTGGTGACCCCCACATCAAAGCCAATTCCACGCTCCTCCAGGTACTTCTGCACCCCGCCCGCGGCGTCCAAACCGAAGGCGCTGCCGCCGGAGAGGAGCACGGCGTTGATGGAGTCGGCCTGGGCCACCGGGGAGAGAATCTGAGACTCCCGGGAGGCGGGGCCTCCGCCCCGCACATCCAGCCCGGCAGGGCTCATGCGATCGCAGAGAAGCACGGTGCAGCCGGTGGCCGCCTCTGCATTCTGGGCGTGGCCAATACGGAAGCCGCCCACCTCCATAATTCCGATCTCCTGCATTCCGTCTCGCTCCTTTACCGTTTCACTACGACCCGCAGGGCCTTACAGATGGTGCCGCTGATCACGCAGCCAACCACCATCTCAAGGACAGCCTGGATACCCACATAGGCGGCCACAAACAGCAGAATGTTGTCTTTAAACGTGGCCATCAGCTCCTCACCCAGAAGATTCTGAAGGGTGGGGGCGTTCAAGAACAGGATCACCAGCACGGACATATAGAACAGGGTGTTCAGTACCGGGGCGGCCAGTCCGCCGATGTAGTAGGAGATAGTCTTGCTCCGGTCCACCTTGTAGAGAGCCCGGAAGATCCAGCCTACGCACACGCCCATCAGAATGCGGGTGGGGATGGTGTTGAGAAAGCTGAGCATCACCACGGAACCACCGGTGTAGCCCGCCAGGAACATGGTGCTGAATCCGGTCTTAATAGCGGTGTAGAAGCTGATGCAGCCCATGACGCCGCCCAGCACGCCGCCGGCCAGAGGGCCCAGCAGCATGGCTCCCACCGCTACCGGTACAGTCATAATGGATGCCGTACTGTCCGGGCAGCGGGATCATGGCCAATCCTGTGATGTTCATCATCAACATGATAGCCACCAGCAGGGCCAGTTCCATCAGGTAGATCAGGTGCTCGAGGTTCGTTTTGCCTTTACATATTCAATTCCTCCTGCTGTCCGCTCCACCATTCTGTGGATGCAGCGCATATTTTGCGGCAATTTGCCGGCGGCTCATTATACTACGAAGCGGCTGAATTTTTCAAGGAAGAATGCAATATAAACGAAGCTGGAGATCATAAACAATCGCCCGCGGCCATGGCCGCGGGACATTGTTTCACAAAAAGCGCTTCATCATGTTGAATGTTTTGCTCCTCCGTCTGCAGCAGCTGCCGGCCCAGAGAGACCAGCTCCGGATCGGACTGGTCGGAGAGGCTGGTGCAGGCGGCGGGTCATCTCCACCGTGCCCATGGTGCTGCCCTGAATCATCATCTTGGCCAGTTTTGAGGTAGAGGGGTCCAGGGCGGTCTGGGCCCGGAGCATCATCCCCGACATGGTCAGGGCGGCGCTGCCCGGCCCTTTGAGGTGCAGCCCCTTCTGCTTGGCGTAGCTCTGGGACCGGGCGGCGATGGCGCGGTACTCCCGCAGCTGATCCTGAAGGGCGGAGGTCATGGCCCGGCTCTGGGGCAGAGAGAGGGCCTGGGGCAGGGTGCCCACGCCCATGGCGGCATTTTTGTGAATAAAGCGCAACAGTGCTTCGCTGTCTTCCAAAGTAGATCACCTCCCAGCCTAGACTGTGTCGAAAAAGGCCGAGAGATACGAGAAAAAGGATGGAAAGGAAACATATCCAAAAAAATTGCCCGCCGGCAGAGCAGGCGGGCAATTTTGCATTGATTAAACTTCGAACATGAGATCGCCGTAGGTGGGGACGGGCCAGATGGACTTGTCGACCATCAGCTCCAGGGTGTCGATGGGATAGCGCAGAGCGTCCATGGCAGGCACCACCGCGTCGTGGTAAGCCAGGGCCATCTCCTTGACCCCGTCAATGGAATCCACCCGGGCCATCAGAGGCTTGAGCTGCTCCAGCGCGGTGGAGGCGTCGGCCAGATAGCGGCTCACATCCTGCAGCAGCTTGCGCTGCACCGACAGCTCGGCCTGGGGACAGGCGGAGGCAACGGCGTTGATGGACTGGGCCAGGCGGGTGGTGTAGTGGATGACGGCGGGGATGTAGTGCTTGGCGGCCATGTGGATCATGGTGTTGGCCTCGATCTTGATGACCTTGATATAGGTCTCATACATGATCTCCGCCCGGGCCTCCAGCTCCTGAGGCGTGTAGATGCCAAAGCGGGTGAACAGGTTGATGGCCTTCTGAGTGGTGAGGGCGGGCACCGCGTCCACCAGGGAGGGCAGGTTGGGCAGACCGCGGCGGGCGGCCTCCTGGACCCACTCCTCGGAGTAGCCGTCGCCGTTGAAGATAATGCGCTGATGCTCGGTCATGTTGCGGTGGATGACCTGCATGCAGGCGGTGGAGAAGTCGTCGGCCGCCTCCAGCTCATCAGCCGCCTGGCACAGGGCCTCGGCCACGATGGCGTTAAGGGTGGTGTTGGCGTCGGCGATGGAGTCGGAGGAGCCCACCATGCGGAACTCAAACTTGTTGCCGGTAAAGGCAAAGGGGGAGGTGCGGTTGCGGTCGGTGGCGTCCCGGTTGAGGACGGGGACGGTGGACACGCCGGAGTCCAGCTTGCCGGTAGCCAGCAGCTTAATGGAGTCGGCGTTGGACACGATCTGGTTGACCACATCGTCCAGCTGGTCGCCCAGGAAAATGGAGATGATGGCGGGAGGAGCCTCCTGGCCGCCCAGGCGGTGCTCATTGCCCACGCAGGAGGCGGACTGGCGCAGCAGATCGGCGTGGACGTCCACCGCCTTCATGATGCAGGACAGAACCAGCAGGAACTGGAGGTTTTCATTGGGGGTGTCGCCGGGGTCCAGCAGGTTCTCGCCGGTGTCGGTGCCGATGGACCAGTTGTTGTGCTTGCCGCTGCCGTTGACGCCGGCAAAGGGCTTCTCGTGGAGCAGACACACCAGACCGTGGCGGGTGGCCACCCGCTTCATGGTCTCCATGGTCAGCTGGTTCTGGTCCACGGCCAGATTGGCACATGGTGTAGATGGGGGGCCATCTCATGCTGCGCAGGGGCCACCTCGTTGTGCTGGGTGACAGCGGGGATGCCCAGCTTCCACAGCTCCTGGTTCAGGTCGGACATGAAGTCGCCCACCCGCTCCCGGATGACGCCGAAGTACTGGTCGTCCAGCTCTGGCCCTTGGGGGGCGGGAGCGCCGAAGAGAGTGCGGCCGGTGTAGATGAGGTCCCGGCGGTTGAGGTACTTCTCCCGGTCCACCAGGAAGTACTCCTGCTCAGGGCCTACCGAGGGGAAGACCTTCTGGGCCTGAGTGTTGCCGAACAGGCGCAGGATGCGCAGACCCTGGGTGTTGATGGCCTCCATGGAGCGCAGCAGGGGGGTCTTCTTGTCCAGCGCCTCGCCGTGATAGGAGACAAAGATGGTGGGAATGCACAGAATAGTGCCGGCGGTCATCTCCTTGACAAAGGCGGGGGAGGTCATGTCCCAGGCGGTGTAGCCCCGGGCGTAGTGGGTGGAGCGCAGGCCGCCGGAGGGGAAGGAGGAGGCGTCGGACTCGCCCATGATGAGCTGCTTGCCGGTGAGCTGGAGAAGGGTCTTGCTGTCCTCGGGGCGGGTCATAAAGGCGTCATGCTTCTCGGCGGTGATGCCGGTGAGAGGCTGGAACCAGTGGGTGTAGTGGGTGGCGCCCTTTTCTACAGCCCAATCCTTCATGGCGTTGGCCACGATGTCGGCGGTGGCAATGCTGATGTTGCCGCCGTGCTCCATCACATCCATGACTTCAGCAAAGACCTTCTTGGGCAGGCGCTCCTGCATGACCGAGGTGCTGAACACATTGGAGCCAAAGATCTCCGTGATTTTATCGCTCATTGTCTCAAACCCTTTCCTCTGATTTTGGCGGTGCCGGGGTAAAAAAGAAGACAAGACCGCCCTGGGTGGACGTCCTTGCCCCACTTTCCGTCGTGTGGTGCGGTCCTGAGGCCGCGCCCGAATAATAATAATACGATACTACCCGAACTGCAATTTTTCAAGTTTGCATTGCGACAAACTTTCCAAATCAGCCGGGGCCGGATGTGGAAAAATTCACAAAAGAGGAAAAAGGACGGGAAAACAGGAGGGGAGCGGCGGGCGGGTGCTAAGAGGGGGCGAAGGGGCATATGCTTTCCGGTGTAGGTCCGGGCGTGTGCTGCCCGGAGGGGCTGAGCGGGGAAAGGAGCGGGCATGCGCTTTACCAAAATGGAGGGTCTGGGAAATGACTATATCTATTTGAACTGCCTCAAAGAGGTCCCGGAGGACCTGCCGGGACTGGCGGTAACGCTGTCGGACCGCCACTTTGGGGTGGGGGCGGACGGGCTCATCTGCATCCGGCCGGGCCGGGAGGGGGACTTTACCATGGAGATGTACAACGCCGACGGCTCCCGGGGAGCCATGTGCGGCAACGGCATCCGCTGCGTGGGCAAGTACCTGTACGACAACGGCTTGACCCGAAAGACCTGCCTGACCATCGATACTGACGCCGGGCCGCGATTTCTCCGCCTGCATGTGCTGGGAGGACAGGTGCAGGAGGTCACGGTGGATATGGGAGAGCCCAGACTGAGTCCGCCGGTAGAAGTGCAGGGGGAGACGGTGTATCCCGTGGACATGGGCAATCCCCACGGGGTCATTTTCTGCCCGGAGCCAGAGAAGATCGACCTGGAGGTGCGGGGAGCGGCCCTGGGCCGGGACCCGGCCTTTCCCGGGGAATGGAATATCGAGTTTGCCGCTGTGGAGGCACGGGACCGGCTGCGGGTGCGGGTGTGGGAGCGGGGGAGCGGCCCCACCCTGGCCTGCGGGACGGGGGCCTGCGCCGTGCTGGCGGCGGCGGTGAAGACGGGGCGGAGTGACCGGCGGGCCACAGTGGCGCTGCCTGGGGGTGAGCTGAAGGTGGAGTGGGAGCGGGAGAGTGGCCGCATTTTGCTCACCGGTCCGGCCCGTACGGTGTTCCAGGGGGAAATTTAGATTGACAACCGGGGAAGCATCGGGGATAATATCAACCATGAGAATTTGCCCTTGCGGCACAAAGGAGCGGTACGCTATGACCAAAGTGAACCAAAATTTCCTCAAGCTGCCCGGCAGCTATCTGTTTTCTGAGATCGCCCGCCGTCTGGCTGCTTACACCGCCGAGCACCCCGAGGCCAAGATGATCCGTCTGGGCATCGGCGACGTGACCCGGCCCCTGGCCCCCGCCGTCATTGAAGCCATGCACAAGGCGGTGGACGAGATGGGCACCTTTGAGGGCTTCCACGGCTACGGCCCGGAGCAGGGCTACGACTTCCTCCGGGAGGCCATTGCCAAGACCGACTATGCCGCCCGGGGCGTGGACATTAAGCCCGAGGAGATCTTCGTCTCCGACGGCGCCAAGAGCGACTGCGGCAACATCGGCGATATCTTCGGCACCGACAACGTGGTGGCTGTGTGCGATCCTGTCTACCCCGTGTATGTGGACACCAACGCCATGGCCGGCCGGGCCGGCGATTTTCGGGAGGAGCTGGGCAAGTGGTCCAAACTGGTCTACATGCCCTGTGTGGAGGAGAACGGATTTACCCCCGCAGATGCCCCCAGGAGAAGGTCGGATATGATCTAGCCTGTGCTTCCCCCAACAACCCCACCCGGCACCGTGGCCACCAAGGAGCAGCTGAAGGCCTGGGTGGACTACGCCAATGAAAATAAGGCCGTCATCCTCTATGACTCCGCCTATGAGGCCTTCATCACTCAGGACGACGTGCCCCACACCATCTACGAGATCGAGGGGGCCCGCACCTGCGCCATCGAGTTCCGGTCCTTCTCCAAGACCGCCGGCTTCACCGGCAACCGCTGCGCCTACACCGTGGTGCCCATGGAGCTGGAGCGGGACGGTGCCAAGCTCAATGCCCTGTGGAACCGCCGCCAGTGCACCAAGTTCAACGGCGTGCCCTATGTGATCCAGCGGGGCGCTGCCGCTGTCTACACTGAGGAGGGCCAGCGCCAGATCAAGGAGACCACTCGCTTATTATCAGGAGAACGCCCGGGTCATCCGGGAGGGCCTGACCGCTGCCGGTCTCACCTGCTTTGGCGGCGTGAACGCCCCCTACATCTGGCTCAAGACCCCCGACGGCATGGGCTCCTGGGAGTTCTTCGATAAGCTCCTGAAAGAGGCCAACGTGGTCACCACCCCCGGCGCTGGCTTTGGTCCCAGCGGCGAGGGGTATATCCGCCTGACCGCCTTTGGCGATGCCGACGCTACCAAGGAGGCCGTGGCCCGCATCCGCACCATGCTGGTCCGGTAAGCCAAATAAAAATACAAAAGACACCGCTCTTCCTAATGTTGGAAGGGCGGTGTTTTTGTTGGGATAGGGCTGAAAACGTATTTCATAAAGAAATCAAAATAAAAATTATTTTTTGTTAAATTCTCTTTACGAGGGGTGGGATGGCCGCTATAATAGGGCTGTTTTTTCAGGATAACATCCCGTGAAGGAGATGGAAAAGGATGACAGAGCGAGAGAAAATGTTGTCCGGGCAGCTCTACTGTGCGGATGAACCCGAACTGAGTGCCGCGCGGCACCGGGCCGACCTGCTGTGCCGCCAGCTCAACGCCCTGCCCATGGCAGAGACGGAGCTGCGTATGGAAGTGCTGCGGCAGCTGCTTGGCAAGGTGGGGAAGAACTGTGCCATCAATCCCCAGTTTCGCTGTGACTACGGCAGCTACATCCAGGTAGGCGAGAACTTCTTTGCCAACTACAACTGCGTCATCCTGGACTGCGCCCCGGTGACCTTTGGGGACAATGTATTTATCGCCCCCAACTGCGGCTTCTATACCGCCGGTCACCCCCTGGACTACCCCACCCGCAACGCTCTGCTGGAGTTTGCCAAGCCCATCACCGTGGGCGACAACGTGTGGTTCGGAGGTAACGTGGTGGTGCTGCCTGGTGTGACCATCGGCTCCGGGTCGGTGATCGGCGCGGGCAGTGTGGTCAGCCGGGATATCCCGGAAAACGTATTGGCGGTGGGTAACCCCTGCCGTCCCATCCGGTCCATCAACCAGGAGGACCGGAGCATGCTTTGATAAAAAGGCGCACTGCGCTTTTTTATACCATATCGCAGAGAGAAAGGAGGCTATGGGGCAACCCATCACAAAGCGCCAGCGCCTGTCTGGTTCAGACAGGACGACGAGGAGAAGGGAGTATCGAAAGGACAGAGCTCTGTCCCGTAAATTCGGCGGATGCCCTTCCGTGCCTTCCGGGCGCGTACTCAGCCTACAAATATGCGGGTGACCGCAAAACAGAAGGGCTGGGACCGGAACACGAGGTTCAAATGGCTGCGAGTTTGTCCTCCAGATCCAAGTTTTAGGAGGAACAATCACATGTGTGGAATCGTTGGTTTTATCGGCAAGGAACAGGCAGCCCCTATTTTGCTGGATGGGCTGTCCAGGCTGGAGTACCGGGGCTATGACTCGGCGGGCCTGGCGGTGTACGACGCGGAAAAGGGTTTGCAGGTGGTGAAGGCCAAGGGCCGTCTCCAGGTGCTGCGGGACCTGACCCGGGAGGGGCAGGAGGTCCCCGGCGTGATGGGAGTGGGCCACACCCGCTGGGCCACCCACGGCGCCCCCAACGACGTAAACTCCCACCCCCAGGTGAGCCAGTCCGGCCGCATGGCGGTGGTACACAACGGTATCATTGAAAATTACGCGAAGTTAAAGAAATTCCTGGAGTCCAAGGGGGTCCAATTCGTCTCGGAGACCGACACCGAGGTGGTGGCCCAGCTGCTGGACTACTACTACAAGGGGGACCTGCTGGACGCGGTGTCCAAGGTGCTCCACCGCATCCAGGGAGCCTACGCCCTGGGCATCGTGTGTGCTGACGAGCCGGATAAGCTGGTGGCGGTACGCAAGGATTCTCCCCTGATCTTAGGCCTGGGCCAGGGCTTTACCATGCTGGCCAGCGACGTTACCGCCCTCATCCGCTACACCCGGGAGGTCTGCTACCTGGATGACGGCGAGATGGCGGTGCTCACCCCGGAGGGGGCCAAGGTGTATAACGCCCTGGTCCAGCCGGTGGAGAAGGAGACCTCCCACGTGGATTGGGAGATCTCGGCGGCAGAGAAGGGCGGCTATGAGCACTTCATGTTCAAGGAGATCATGGAGCAGCCCAAGGCCATCCGGGACACCATCTCCCCCCGCCTGCGGGACGGGAAGGTGGTGCTGGACGATGTGACCATCACCAAGGAGGACCTGGAGGACCTGGACCGGCTGTACGTCATTGCCTGCGGCTCCTCCTACCACGTGGGCATGGCCGCCAAGTACATTCTGGAGCGGTTGCTGCGCATCCCGGTGGAGGTCACCCTGGCCTCCGAGTTCCGGTACTGCGCCCCCATTGTGACCAAACATACCCTGGCTCTGGTCATCAGCCAGTCGGGCGAGACCATCGACACTCTGGCCGCCATGCGGGAGGCCAAGCGGCTGGGAGCCCGGATTTTGTCTATCGTCAACGTGGTGGGCTCCACCATCGCCCGGGAGTCGGACGACGTACTGTACACCTGGGCCGGGCCGGAGATCGCCGTGGCCACCACAAAGGCCTACTCCACCCAGCTGGCGGTGATTTATCTGCTGGGACTCTACTTTGCCGACCGGCTGGGCCGGGTGACGGCGGAGGAGTACAGCCGCCTGGTGGAGGAGCTGCGGGCCCTGCCCGCCAAGGCGGAGGCCATCCTGAAGGACACGGAGAAGATCCAGTACTACGCCTCCATCTACTTTAACCACAACTCGGTCTTCTACATCGGCCGCAACATCGACTATGCTGTGGGCCTGGAGGGCTCCCTCAAGCTCAAGGAGATTTCCTACATCCACTCCGAGGCCTACGCCGCCGGAGAGCTTAAGCACGGCACCATCTCCCTCATTGAGGACGGCACCCTGGTGGTGGCCCTGGCGGGATGGAACGAGCTGTTTGAGAAGCTCATGAGCAACGTCAAAGAGGTCAAGGCCCGTGGGGCTGACGTCATCGGCATTGCCTGTGAGAATCACAAAGAGGCTCTGGAGAGTCTGGTGGACAGCGCCATGACCATCCCGGAGGTGGACCCCATGTTCCTGCCCTCCCTGGAGGTTATCCCCATGCAGCTGTTTGCCTACTATGTTGCACTGATGCGGGGCTGTGACATCGACAAGCCCCGGAACCTGGCCAAAAGCGTTACAGTGGAATAAGAAAACGATCCCCTGCGTCCGTTGAGACGCAGGGGATCGTTTCATTTTATGTTAGGGATTGGGCTCGCCCTTGAGCCACTCGTCCTCTTCAAACTCTGCCTTTTTCCACATCTGGTAGTTGGCACCTGCCGCCTCCCACACCGACAGCCAGTCCACCTTGGCCAGATCCTCCTCCTCGTGGAACAGATCGTTGTAGAAGGAGAAGGTGGGATCGTCCGCACCGCCCACGTATTCCTCATAGAAGGCATCCATGTAGGCGCCGAACTGGGGATCATCCATGTTCTGGGGGCCCAGCATCATGGCGTGGAGCTGTTCCTTGGTCCAGGGCTCGTCATTGTTCAGGTGGTGAGGCATGACCTGGGCCCACTTGGTCAGACGGCCTAAATCGTGGAGAAAGCGTTCCCGTCCCTCGTCGCCGTTCAACATGGGCAGGACGCTGCGCAGGAGGGTGTAAAAAGCGTCATCCATTGGCTTCCTTGATCTTCGGGCTGATGTTGCTCTGATCCATCATTCATGCCTCCATTTCAAATAGGATCCCTGTTAAAGCCAGGGGAGAGAATCCTGGGAGAGACTCTCTGTATGGAGACATTATAGCCCGACAGAGTAGTGGCCGTCAATCTGAAATTGTGATATTTTTTGAAATTTTAGACTTAAAATCTTGCAAATATAGGCAGATTGATAAAAATTTTCACAAAATTATTGACCAAGGAAGGCTGTTCCATTTCAGACAGT
>ENA-OQIL01000498-OQIL01000498.1-human-gut-metagenome-genome-assembly--contig:-NODE-498-length-14018-cov-2.349075_pt1 | contig 14018 bp, 14 predicted proteins | sample MGYA00242583_ERZ504748 | MGnify/ENA primary metagenome ERZ504748 (study PRJEB26092, sample SAMD00036191) | human gut metagenome | host: Homo sapiens | study: EMG produced TPA metagenomics assembly of...
GGGCTCCAGCTCCCCCCAGCATATCAGGGGTATATTCAACCCGGCGGCCGTCAAAGTCCACCGTGAGGAGCTCGGCCCGGTTGTCCACCTCCACCACCTGGCCGATATCCCCGTTGAACACCCCCATGCCGGAGGTGAGGCCGTCCTTCCAGACCACATCGTAGTTGTTGCGCACCTGCATCACCCGGTCGCCCCGGCGGAATATGTACTCGCCGAAGCGGCGCTCCGGCCGGTCGGGGCCGGGCGGGTTCACCGCCTCCTGGATGGCCCGGTTCAGCGACGCGGTGCCCGCCGTCCGCTTGCGGGTGGGGGAGAGCACCTGGATCTGCTCCGGCGGGATGCCCATGTTGTTGGGCAGCCGGGTCTTCACCAGCTCCACGATGGTCTCCGCCGCCCGGGCCGGCTCCTTGCGGCGGAGGAAGAAGAAGTCGTGCTTGTTGTCCCGCAGGTCGGGCAGCTCCCCCCGGTTGACCCCGTGGGCGCTGCGGACGATGGCGCTCTCGGCGGCCTGCCGGAAGATCTCGGTCAGGCGCACCATGGGGATCACCCCGCTGCGGATAAGGTCGGAGAACAGGTTGCCCGGCCCCACGCTGGGCAGCTGGTCGGGGTCGCCCACCAGGATCAGCCGGCACTCCGGCCGCAGGGCGGACAGCAGGCCGTGCATGAGGGTGATATCCACCATGGAGGTCTCGTCCACGATCACCGCGTCGGCCTTCAGCGGGTCGCTTTCATCGTGGGCAAACACCAGCCGGCCGGAGTGGGGGTCGTACTGGGTCTCCAGAAGGCGGTGGATCGTGGTCCCCTCCGCGCCGCACAGCTCCCCCAGCCGCTTGGCGGCCCGCCCCGTGGGGGCGGCCAGGGCGGTCTCCAGCCCCAGGGCATCGAACAGGGCCAGCACTCCACGCAGGGAGGTGGTCTTGCCGGTGCCCGGTCCGCCGGTGAGGAGCATCACCTGGCTGGTGGCGGCCAGCTCCACTGCCTGGCGCTGCTGTGGGGCATAGGTGATGCCCTGCTCGGCCTGGATGCGGTCGATGAGTTCCTCCAGCCCATGGGGGGCCACGATCTCCCCCGCCGCCAGCTCCCACAGCCGGAAGGCCACGTACTGCTCCGCTTCACAAAGGTCGTGGAGGTAGACGGCCTGCTCCCCGGCCACCGGCTCCTCCACCACCTCGCCCCGCTCCAGCAGGGCCTCCAGCGCCTCCTCCAGGGCCTCCTCCCCCACACCGATGAGCTGGGCCGTGGCGGGCAGCAGCTTGCGCCGGGGGAGAAAGGTGTGGCCGTTGTCCAGGTTGTGGGTCAGCTCGAAGAGCAGCCCCGCCTCCAGCCGCTGGGGGTCGTCCCCCTCCATGCCCATAGACAGGGCCAGCGCGTCGGCGTTGGAAAAGTCCACCCCCAGCTCCCGGTCCACCAGCAGATAGGGGTTGCCCCGGATGATCTCCAGGGCCCGGTCGCCGTACTGCGGTAGAGGGCATGGCCAGCTGGAGGGGCACCTGCATGCTCCCCCCAGAAAACTCCAGCAGGCGGCGCATGCCCATCTGCTGCCGGAAGTGCTCCCCCCAATGGCCAGGGCCCGCTTGCGGGTGATGCCCCTTGATCTGAGTGAGCCGCTCGGGTGCTCCTCCAGCACCGTCAGGGCCTCCTCCCCGAACTCTCCCACCATCCGCCGGGCGGTGGCGGCACCGATGCCCCGCACCGCGCCGGAGGCCAGGTAGTCAAAGATGGCCTTGGTGCCCGCGGGCATCCGCCGCTCCACCGCCTCGGCCTTGAACTGCTCCCCCGTAGGAGGCGTGGTGCATCCATGTCCCCTGAACCGAGATGCTCTCCCCCGGCGCCACGCCGGGCAGGCCACCCCACAACGGTGAGCCCCCGCCCCTCCCCCGCGTCCAGGCGGAGCACCGTGTAGCCGTTCTCCCGGTTCTGATAGATGACGGCATCCACGGTGCCCTCGATGTAAGTCAGTTCCGCCTCCTGCATGGATGCTGCTCCCTCCCTTTTCTCACGGGATATCATATCATCTGTGCCCCGATTTGTCGACCGGCAAACGCAGTTTCGTCCGCTTTGCCGCGCCGGAAATGCGCCGCCCGGCCCCTGCGCGCAGAAAAAAGTCCGCCGGCCGGCGGACCCTTTTCATGCCTTGATGTACTCCCCCAGCCGCTCCGCCGGGCAGAGGACGATCCCCTGGCCGCGGGCCAGCAGGGCCGCGGCCACCGCCCGCCCCGTACCGTCCAGCCCGCCGTCGGCGATGACGATGGTGAAGCGGGCCAGCTCGCCGCCCCGCAGCCAGAGAAGCCCCTTCACGTCCTGTTCCAGGTGGGCCCCGTCCCCAGACGCGGGCACCACCGCGTACACCGGACCGCCCCGCCGCCCCCACCGGGGTCAGCAGGCGGCCGAAGGTCAGCCAGCCCAGGGCCAGCAGGCCCACCGCCGCCAGCAGGGCCAGGAGCACTTGCCAAATCGCGTTCATTTTCGCTCACCTCCGGGCCATTCTATGCCGGAGCTGAGAAAAAGGCGCTCAGGAGGCGAAAATCGCCACCACGCCCCCCGTGACAAAGGTCATAATCAGCCCCGCGGTGACCACCCCCAGGAAGATGGAGGGAATGGACTTGCGCAGGGGCATATCCAGCAGGGCCGCGATCAGCGCCCCCGTCCACGCCCCCGTGCCGGGCAGGGGGATGGCTACAAAGAGCCACAGGCCGATGTATTTGTACTTCGTTACCTTTTGCCCCTTCAGGTGGGCCTTCTTCTCCAGCTTGTCCACCAGAGCGTTGAGCCTGGGGGATCTGCGGCGCATCCAGTGAAAGATCCGGCGGATATATACGATAATAAAGGGGATGGGGAGCATATTGCCGATGATGCATGACCACCAGTGCGTGGAGGGGGGGCAGCCCCAAGGCGGTGCCGAAGGGGACTCCGCCCCGCAGCTCGATCACCGGCACCATGGACACCAGCAGGGTAAGCAGGCTCTCGCCCCAGGTGGTGGAGGTCATCCATTCAAAGAGTTCCAACTGCAACACCTCATCTGTGAAGTCTTTGGTATTGTACCATACGCCCGGGTAAAATAACATTAAAAAAGAGTGAAATTCCAAATTTCTTTCCGCAGACACGACCTTGTCCGCGCCCCCGAATAGTGGTATAATAATTCGACTATTTTTGGAGAAGCGAGGTTTGGGAACATGACCTATCAGGAAGAATTCATCACCTTTATGGTGCGCGCCGGCGTACTCACCTTCGGAGACTTTACCACCAAGTCCGGCCGTAGAACTCCCTACTTCATCAATACCGGCAACTACAAGACCGGCGCCCAGGCCGCCAAGCTGGGCGACTACTACGCCGCCTGCATCCAGCAGAACCTCCCCGACGGGGTGGACTGCCTCTTCGGCCCCGCCTACAAGGGCATCCCCCTGGCCGTCTCCGCCGCCGCCTCCCTGTACCGCAATTATGGGCGGGATCTCCCCTACTGCTTCAACCGCAAGGAGGCCAAGGACCACGGCGAGGGCGGCGTCATGGTGGGCTGCAAGCCCCAGGACGGCGACCGGGTGGTGATCGTAGAGGACGTGGTCACCGCCGGCACCGCCGTACGGGAGTCCATCGAGCTGTTCCAGCACGTGGCCGACGTAAAGATGCGCGCCCTTATCGTCTCCGTGGACCGGATGGAGCGGGGCACCCGGGCCTGCTCCACCCTGGACGAGCTGCGGGAGGACTACGGCATCGCCGTCTACCCATCGTCACCGTCCGGGAGATCAGTCGCCTTCCTCCACAACCGGGAGCTCGACGGCAGGGTGTATATTGACGACGAGATGAAGGGCAGGATGGAGGCCTATCTGGAGCAGGTACGGCGCCCGGTAAGAGCCGTGGCTCCGAGGACAGGAGGGAGGCGGATGCCCTCATCCGCCTGCTTGAATCCACAGGAAAGGAGATCTTCAGCCATGGGCCCCCACGACGGACACCGCCAGCGTCTGAAAACCGAATTTCTGGCCCGGCCGGACTCCTTCCCGGACCACAAGCTGCTGGAGCTGCTGTTCTTCTACGCCAATCCCCGCAGCGACACCAATCCCCTGGCCCACGAACTGATCGACCGTTTCGGCTCCCTGGCCGGGGTGTTGGACGCCCCGCCGGAGGAGCTGTGCAAGGTCAAGGGCATGGGGAAGCATGGGGCGGTGCTGCTCAAGACAGTGAAAGAGCTGTCCGGCCGCTACCTCACCGCCCGCACCCGGGTAGACGACATCGCCCGGAACAGCCGGGACTACTACCAGCTCCTGCGGCCCTATTTCTTCGGGGCCCGGAACGAGCTGCTCTGCCTGCTGTGCATGGACGGCAAGCACAAGGTGCTGGGCATCCGACGGCTGGGTGAGGGTAACGTCAACGCCGTGGCTATTACCACCCGTCTCATCACCGAGGCCGCCCTCGCCCTCAACGCCGCTGCTGTGGTGCTGGCCCACAACCACGTCTCCGGCATCGCCTTTCCCTCGGAGGATGACATCGCCACCACCCGCAGCCTGGCCCCTTTTCTGGCCAAACTCGGCGTTGAGCTGGTAGACCACCTGATCTTTGTGGCACGACGACATGGTGTCTCTCCGGGACAGCGGCTTTTACCAGCCGTAAAAAGGGCAGGTTCTAAAATTCTCGGTTGAAATCGAACATTTGTTTTGCTATAATTACCCTGTGAGGTGACGGTATGCCCAAATTCCAAGTAGCCAGCGAATATCAGCCCGCCGGCGTATCCCGGCGGATGAATCCTGCCGGGAGCCCTGTTTTTCTATCCCTCCAGACGGAACTGAATTCCGTCTGGACAAGGTTTTGCTTCGCAAAACGCTTGGACGCCGCAGGGCGGCGGCGCGCTTCTGCGCGCGGCTGGCCGCCGTTCCGATTTCCCGACCTGTGAGGTGAGACAGCGCTATGTCGAAATTTCAAGTTGTCAGCGAATATCAGCCCGCCGGCGACCAGCCGGAGGCCATCGCCGCCCTGGCGGCGGGCATTGAGAACGGTCTGGATGAGCAGACCCTTCTTGGCGTCACCGGTTCGGGCAAGACCTTCACTATGGCCAAGGTCATCGAGGCGGTGCAGCGGCCCACCCTGGTGCTGGCCCACAACAAGACCCTGGCGGCCCAGCTCTGCGCCGAGTTTAAGGAATTTTTCCCCAACAACGCGGTAGAGTATTTTGTGTCCTACTACGACTACTACCAGCCCGAGGCCTATATCCCCCACACCGACACCTTCATTGAGAAGGACTCGGCGGTGAACGAGGAGATCGACCGGCTGCGGCTGGCGGCCACCGCCTCCCTGATGGAGCGGCGGGACGTGATCGTGGTGTCCTCGGTATCCTGCATCTACGGCCTGGGCGAGCCGGAGGACTTCGCCAAGATGATGGTCTCCCTGCGGGTGGGAACCCAGATGGAGCGGGAGGAGCTGCTGAAAAAGCTGGTGTCCATCCGCTATGAGCGCAACGATATCGCTTTTGAGCGCAACATGTTCCGGGTGCGGGGGGACACGGTGGAGATCTTCCCCGCCTACTGGAAGGACTCCGCCATCCGGGTGGAGTTCTTCGGCGACGAGATCGACCGTATCAGCGAGATCAACGTGGTCACCGGTGCGGTCATCCGGCGGCTGGAGACCATCCCCATCTGGCCCGCCACCCACTATGTCACCCCCAAGGAGAAGATGGACGCCGCCGTCCAGGAGATCTACCGGGAGTTGGAGGAGCGGGTGGCCTTCTTCCAGGCCAACAACCAGCTTATTGAGGCCCAGCGCATCAAGCAGCGTACCATGTACGACGTAGAGATGATGCAGGAGCTGGGTTACTGCACCGGCATTGAGAACTACAGCCGGGTCATTGAGGGCCGCGCCCCCGGCTCGCCCCCCCACACCCTGCTGGACTACTTCCCCAAGGATTTCGTCCTTTTCATCGACGAGAGCCCACGTCACCCTTCCCCAGGTGCGGGCCCATGTACAACGGCGACAAGGCCCGCAAGACCTCTCTGGTGGACTACGGCTTCCGCCTGCCCTGCGCCTTCGACAACCGGCCGCTGAAGTTTGACGAATTTCAGAAGCGGCTCAACCAGGTGGTGTACGTCTCCGCCACCCCCGGCGACTATGAACGGGAGCGGTCGGGCCAGATCGTGGAGCAGGTGATCCGCCCCACCGGCCTCCTGGACCCCCAAAATCGAGGTGCGGCCCGTGGAGGGGGCAGATCGACGACCTCATCGGCGAGATCAACACCCGCACCGCCCGCTCGGAGCGGGTGCTGGTCACCACCCTCACCAAGAAGATGGCGGAGGATCTCACCGCCTATCTGACCAACGCCGGCATCAAGGTGCGCTACATGCACCACGACATCGACACCATCGAGCGCATGGAGATCATCCGCGACCTGCGCCTGGGCACCTTCGACGTGCTGGTGGGCATCAATCTGCTCCGGGAGGGCCTGGACCTGCCCGAGGTCTCCCTGGTGGCCATCCTGGACGCGGACAAGGAGGGCTTCCTCCGGTCCGAGACTTCCCTCATCCAGACCATCGGCCGGGCCGCCCGCAACGCCGACGGCCTGGTGGTCATGTACGCCGACTCCATCACCCCCTCCATGCGCCGGGCCATCGACGAGACCGAGCGCCGCCGGGCCAAGCAGGACGCCTTCAACCGGGAGCACGGCATCGTGCCCAAGACGGTCATCAAGTCCGTCCGCGACGTGATCGACCTGTCCGGCGACAAGGACGAGCTGCCCCACTCTCAGAAGGCCCTCTCCAAAAAGGAGCGGGAGGCTGCCATCGCCAAGCTGGAGAAGGAGATGCGGGAGGCGTCCAAGCGGCTGGAATTCGAGTACGCCGCCGTCCTGCGCGACCGCATCATCGAGCTGCGGGGACATGGGTGAGGGGCATGGAGCTGCCCAGACGGAAGCCGAACCGGCTGCCAAACTATGATTACAGCCAGGCGGGCTATTATTTCATCACCCTCTGCACAAAAGACAAACAGCCGCTTTTCTGGCAGCCGTCCGTAGGGGCGACCTATGGTCGCCCGCTTCACTCCGATCTGGGCCGGATTGCGGAGGACACGCTGTCCCGTCTGGATGCCGTTTACCCATATGTGCGGGTGGATAAATGGGTAGTTATGCCCAATCACATCCACCTGATTCTGGTACTCGGCGCAGATGCCGACGGGCGACCACAGGTCGCCCCTACCGTCTCCCGCGTGATGAAGCAGTTCAAGGGTGCTGTGAGCAAGCGGGCGGGCATTCCCCTCTGGCAGAAATCCTTTCACGACCACGTCATCCGCGGCGAGGCGGACTACCGGCGCATCTGGAACTACATTGATGCCAATCCCCGGAAATGGCGCGAGGACTGCTATTATGTATGACTTGACCGGCCGGCCGGCGGCCTGTTCCCCCGTCCGGCGGCGGAAAGACTTCCCAAATACGTCCGGCGTGAGCCGGGCATGGAATAAGAGGTATGGATTATGAACTATGTGACACTGGGCAAGACCGGCCTGAAGGCCGCTGTAGTCTCCTTTGGCGGTATCCCCATCCAGCGGGCCGACGGGGCCAACACCAAGGCTGTGGTAGATAAGCTGGAGGAGTACGGCATCAACTACATCGACACCGCCCGGGGCTATACCGTCTCCGAGGAGTATCTGGGCGCCGCCCTGGAGGGCCGCCGGGACAAGTTTATCCTGGCAACCAAGAGCATGAGCCGGGACGCCGCCTCCATGGCCGCCGACGTGGAGACCAGCCTGCGCAACCTGCGCACCGGCTACATCGACCTGTATCAGCTCCACAACCTGCCGGAGAAGGACATTGAGAAGGTATTCGGCCCCGGCGGTGCCTACGAGGCCCTGACGGCGGCCAGGGAGGCCGGGAAGATCGGCCACATCGGCGTCACCGCCCACAGCGCTGATGCGCTTAAAATTTTGGTGGAGGACTACGCCGACCGCATTGAAACCGTTATGTTCCCCTATAATATTGTGGAGGATCAGGGGCGGGACGTGCTGGCCCTGGCCCGGGAGAAGGGCATCGGCACCATCGCCATGAAGCCCCTGGCCGGCGGCAACCTGGACGACTGGGAGCTGGCCCTGCGGTACATCGCCGCCTCCGGGGTCATCGACATTATGATTCCCGGCATGGGCTCCCCTGAGGAAGTGGACCGCAACGCCTCTGTGGACCTTGCCGCCCCCCTGACGGCGGAAGAGCTGGCCCGGTGCGACGCCGTGCGGAAGGAGCTGGGCACCCAGTTCTGCCGCCGGTGCGGCTACTGCGCCCCCTGCCCCAACGGCATTGACATCCCCTCCAACTTTCTGATGGCCAACTACGCCCGCAAGTACGGCCTGGCCGGCTGGGCCGAGCAGCGTTACAAGGCTATGCCCTACCACGCCGGCTCCTGCGTCATGTGCGGCGCCTGCGAGAAGCGTTGCCCCTACGGCCTACCCATCCGCGACATGCTGGAGGGCGTGGCCAAGGTGTTCGGGTACTGAACATGGGCCGGTGGGATATGGGCTGGGACACATTGCTGGTCATGTACGCCCCTTTTCTGCTGGGGCTTGCGGCCTTCGCCCTTATCGCCCTGGCCGTCTGGCCCAGACCGCCCAGGTGGGTGCGCGTATCCGCCGGGGTGCTGGGCTCCGCCCTTCTGCTGTGGGCTCTGTGGGCGTATGTATTTCGTCCCGTGTTCGCCCCCTGACCCGGAGGATGCCGTTCTATGGACAAAACAGAAAAATTCTTCTATCTGCCCCAGGCCACCAACGCCACTTGCTTGCCTCCACCCGTCCGACGGCCCGTCCTGCACTCCGGAGCCGCTTGAGCCGGAGCCGGAGGGGCCGGCGGGGAGCTAACCCCTGTCCCTGCTGCGGGTGCCTCACCTTTCCTGTCCCCCAAAGAGAAGGCCATTGCCTACATCTGCCCGGTGTGCTTCTGGGAGAACGACGTGTTCGCCCCGGACGAGGACGCCCCCAGCGATGAAAACCGGGGAATGACCCTGCGGCAGGGCCGGGAAAACTACCGGAAATGGGGGCCGTGCGGGAGGATCTCGTCCGCCATGCCCGGCCGCCCCGGCCCGGCGAACAGCCCCTGTAAACCCCTGAACAAAGGAGAACCACACGTATGCTCGACCATATTTCGTCAAAGGCGCGCGGGAGAACAACCTGAAAAACATCGACGTGGACATTCCCCGGGACAAGCTGGTGGTGCTCACCGGCCTGTCCGGCTCGGGCAAGTCCTCCCTGGCCTTGACACCATCTACGCCGAGGGCCAGCGCCGCTATGTGGAGTCCCTCTCCTCCTACGCCCGGATGTTCCTGGGCCAGATGGACAAGCCGGACGTGGACTACATCGACGGCCTGTCCCCCGCCATCTCCATCGACCAGAAGACCACCTCCAAGAACCCCCGCTCCACCGTGGGCACGGTGACGGAGATCTACGACTACCTCCGCCTGCTGTGGGCCCGGGTGGGCACCCCCCACTGCCCCAAGTGCGGCAAGGAGATCAAGCAGCAGACCATCGACCAGATCATCGACCAGGTGATGGCCCTGCCCGAGGCCACCCGCATCCAGATCATGGCCCCGGTGGTGCGGGGCAAGAAGGGCACCCACCAGAAGCTGCTGGAGGACGCCCGCAAGTCGGGCTATGTCCGCTGCCGGGCCGACGGTTCGCTCTACGATCTCACCGAGGAGATCCCCCTGGACAAGAACAAGAAGCACAACATCGAGATCGTGGTGGACCGGCTGGTCATCAAGGAGGACATCCACCGCCGCCTCACCGACAGCGTGGAGACCGCCGCCGCCCTGGCCGGCGGCCTGGTGGTCATCAACATTGTGGGCGAGGATCGGGACATCCTCTTCTCCCAGAACTACGCCTGCGAGGACTGCGGCATCTCCATCGAGGACGCTCTCCCCCCGCATGTTCTCCCTTCAACAACCCCTACGGCGCCTGTCCCACCTGCACGGCTGGCGCCCAGCTCAAGGTGGATCCCGACCTCATCATCCCCAACAGGAAGCTCTCCATCCTGGAAGGCGCCATCACCGCCTCCGGCTGGAACAACATCAAGGGGGACTCCATCTCCCGCATGTACTTTGAGGCCCTGTCCAAGAAGTACGGCTTCAAGCTCACCACCCCGGTGGAGGAGCTGCCGGAGGAGGTCATGGACGTGATCCTCTACGGCACCAAGGGGGAGAAGCTCAAGCTGACCTACGACCGGGAGAACGGCAAGGGCACTCTGATGCAGGCCTTCGAGGGCGTGGTCAACAACCTGGAGCGCCGCTACCGGGAGACCCAGAGCGACGCCATGCGCCGGGATCTGGAGGAGTGCATGGCTGAGCGGCCCTGCCCCGACTGCGGCGGCAAGCGCCTGCGGAAGGAGGCCCTGGCCGTCACGGTGGGGGGTATCAGCATCGACGCCTTCTGCCGCAAATCGGTGAACGACGCCCTGGCCTTCGTGGACGGCCTGGAGCTCACCCCCCAGAAGCACCTCATCGCCGACCGCATCCTCAAGGAGATCAAGAACCGCCTTGGCTTCCTCCAGAGTGTGGGGCTCCAGTACCTGACCCTGAGCCGGGCTGCCGCCACCCTGTCCGGCGGCGAGAGCCAGCGCATCCGCCTGGCCACCCAGATCGGTTCCTCCCTCATGGGGGTGCTCTATATTCTGGACGAGCCGTCCATCGGCCTGCACCAGCGGGACAACGACATGCTGCTGGACACCATGAAGCACCTGCGCGACCTGGGCAACACCCTGCTGGTGGTAGAGCACGACGAGGACACCATGCGGGCGGCCGACTATATCGTGGACATCGGCCCCGGCGCCGGCGTTCACGGCGGAGAGGTGGTGGCCGCCGGCACCGCCGAAGAGGTCATGAACACCCCCGGCTCCATCACCGGCGACTACCTGTCCGGCCGCAAAAGGATCCCCGTCCCCACCGAGCGCCGCAAAGGGCAGCGGGAACTTCCTCACCATCCGGGGCGCGGCGGAGAACAACCTGCGGGGCGTGGACGTGTCCATCCCCCTGGGCACCTTCACCTGCGTCACCGGCGTGTCCGGTTCCGGCAAGTCCTCCCTGGTCAACGAGATCCTGTTCAAGCGGCTGGCCGCCGACCTGAACCGGGCCAAGACCCGGCCTGGAAAGCACGCGGGCATCGAGGGGGAGGAGTTCCTGGATAAAGTCATCCGACATTGACCAGTCCCCCCATCGGCCGCACCCCCCCGCTCCAACCCGGCCACCTATACCGGCCTGTTCAACGACATCCGTGATCTGTTCGCCTCCACCTCCGACGCCAAGGCCAGGGGCTACGGCCCGGGCCGCTTCTCCTTCAACGTCCGGGGCGGGCGCTGCGAGGCCTGCCAGGGCGACGGCCTGCTGAAAATCGAGATGCACTTCCTCCCCGACATCTACGTGCCCTGCGAGGTGTGCAAGGGCAAGCGGTACAACCGGGAGACCCTGGAGGTGCGCTACAAAGGCAAGAACATCTATGAGGTGCTGGAGATGACGGTGGAGGAGGCCCTTCCCTTCTTTGAGAACCTCCCCCGGCTATACAACAAGCTCCAGACCCTCTACGAGGTGGGCCTGAGCTACGTCAAGCTGGGCCAGCCCTCCACCACCCTGTCCGGCGGCGAGGCCCAGCGGGTCAAGCTGGCCACCGAGCTGGCCAAGCGCTCCACCGGCAAGACCATCTATATCCTGGACGAGCCCACCACCGGCCTGCACACCGCCGACGTGCACAAGCTCATTGAGGTGCTCCAGAAGCTGGTGGACGTGGGCAACACGGTGGTGGTCATCGAGCACAACCTGGACGTGATCAAGACTGCCGACCACATCATCGACCTCGGCCCCGAGGGCGGCGACGGCGGCGGCAATATCGTCGTCACCGGCACCCCCGAGGAGGTGGCACAGTGTGCCGCCTCCTACACCGGGCAGTATCTCAAGCGGATGCTGTAAAAAGCGGCCGCCGGCGCTGCCCACCAAGCGTTTTGCCTCTGGCAAAACCTTGATGCGTGGCGGATTCACTCCGCCCGAGCAGATAAAATCAATCCGGGGCCCCCGCGCGGCCTGCCGCGTGGGGATTGGCGACGGCGGCGGCAACATCGTCGTGACGGGTACTCCAGAGGAGGTGGCCGCCTGCGAAGCCTCCTATACCGGCCGGTACCTCAAGCGGATGCTGTAAGAAACGCCCCCGCCGTACCGGGGACGTACTCGCCCGGTTTTTCCTCCACCCGGCCGGGCGGAGGAAAAACTTTTTCTTGCCAAACGACCGGATTTCTGATATCATAGAGTGAAATTTGGCGGCGGCAGGAGGAATGGAACATGGAGTACCGGATGTTTCTTTGGCTTCACCTGGGTATCTCCATTCCATTTCTCTAAAGCAATTGCTTTTTCGTTGAAAAAGCAATTGCTTTTTTTCTGCCCAATGCCCAAACGAGAGAGGAGACACGTATGAGTCACAAATCCACCCCCGGAAGCGAGCCCATCTATGACGCCCGGACGCTTGGCCTGCCCAAGATGCTGGTGCTGGGCCTCCAGCACCTGTTCGCCATGTTCGGCGCCACCGTCCTGGTCCCCATTCTGGTCCAGGGCTACGGCCTGCCCCTGTCCATCCAGACCACTCTGTTTTTCGCCGGCATCGGCACCCTCTTCTTCCATATTTGCACCCGCCTGAAGGTACCCGCCTTTTTGGGCTCCTCTTTCGCCTATCTGGGCGGCTTCTCCGCCGTGGCCGCCCTGGATTCCGGCGCCTATGCCACAATGGAGCCCTCCGTCAAGCTCCAGTACGCCTGCGGCGGCATTGTAGTGGCCGGCCTGCTCTATGTGATTCTGGCCGCCGTCATCAAACTGGTCGGCGTAAAGAAGGTCATGCGCTTCCTGCCTCCTGTGGTCACCGGGCCCATCATCATCCTCATCGGCCTCAACCTGGCCCCTAACGCGGTAAGCAACGCCTCCTCCTGCTGGTGGCTGGCCCTCCTGTCCATCGCGGTCATCGTCGCAGCCAACATCTGGGGGAAGGGTATGGTTAAGATCATCCCCATCCTTCTGGGCGTGGTGATCCCCTATCTGGTGGCTGTGGCCGCCAATGCCCTGGGGGCCACAGCAGTGGACGCCTCCGGCTCGGTGATCCCCCTGATGGACTTTTCCGCCGTGACGGCTGCCGCTCCTATCGGCCTGCAACCCTTCTTCACCGACTTCACCGGCTCGATCGCCAGGTTTGATGTGACCTCCATTCTGGTCATGGCCCCCATTGCCGTGGCTGCCATGATGGAGCACATCGGCGACATGTCCGCCATCTCCGCAACCGTGGGGGAGAACTTCCTGGAGCGCCCCGGTCTCCACCGCACCCTCATCGGGGACGGCATCGCCACCTCCCTGGCCGGCCTGTTCGGCGGCCCGGCCAACACCACTTACGGTGAGAACACCGGCGTGCTGGTCCTCTCCCGGGTATACGACCCCAAGGTGGTGCGCCTAGCCGCGGTGTACGCGGTGGTGCTCTCCTTCTCCCCTGCCTTCGCCGCCCTGGTCAACTCCATCCCCACCGCCATCATCGGCGGCGTGTCCTTCATCCTGTACGGCATGATCTCCGCCATCGGCGTGCGCAACGTGGTGGAAAACCGGGTGGACTTCACCAACTCCCGCAACCTGATCATCGCCGCTGTCATCCTGGTGTGCGGCCTGGGCTTCTCCGGCGGAATTACCTTCCCGGTGGGCGGCGCCCATGTGACCCTGACCAATCTGGCCATCGCCGCCATCGCGGGTATCGCCCTCAACGCTATCCTGCCGGGCAAGGACTACGAGTTCGGCTCCGATGTCACCGAGGGCCGTTCCGGCGACTTCGGCCGCTATTGATCACGAGGGCCGCCGCATCCGCGGCGGCCCTTTTTCGCCCCTCTCTGGTCTTATTCTTTTTTTGCAAATTCTGATGTTTGAAACAATGTCAGTTTCCCGCTTATAATGGGGGACACACCTAAGAGGATTGGAAGTGTTCGCCATTGAAAAACGAACGCCATGTAAGCCCCCACCGGCTGGCTGTCGCTGGCCATGATGATCCGCCGTGGATCTTCGCCC
>ENA-OQIL01000499-OQIL01000499.1-human-gut-metagenome-genome-assembly--contig:-NODE-499-length-13950-cov-2.196412_pt1 | contig 13950 bp, 13 predicted proteins | sample MGYA00242583_ERZ504748 | MGnify/ENA primary metagenome ERZ504748 (study PRJEB26092, sample SAMD00036191) | human gut metagenome | host: Homo sapiens | study: EMG produced TPA metagenomics assembly of...
ATATACTCCGACATGTCAAAGCGCAGCAGGGCTTTTTCGCTGCCGAACCAGCATTTTGCCAGCGTGCGTGCCAGCTGGGTCTTGCCGACGCCCGTCGGCCCGAGGAACAGCATAGCTCCTATGGGCCGCCCGCTCTCCCGCAGGCCGGTGCGGCTGCGTCGGATGGCGGATGCCACGGCGGCCACGGCCTGCGGCTGGCCGATGACCTCGGCGGCAAGGCGCTGTTCCAAATTAGCAAGCCGCTCCCTCTCGGCTTCGCCCACACGCTCTGCGGCACGCCGCTGGCCTTGCTGACGACCCTTGCAATATCGGCGGGGGTCAGTGCCCGGCGGTTCCCGCTGGCATCGGCAATGCGGCGGGCCGCGGCGGCTTCGTCCAGCAGGTCAATGCCTTGTCGGGCAGATACCGCCCGGGCAGGTAACGCACGCTCAGCTCCACCGCGGCGTGGATGGCCTCGGGCGGGATGCTGACACCGTGATAGCGCTCATACCGCGGCATCAGTCCGGCCAGAATCGTTTCCGCGGCAGCAGGGGTAGGCTCCTCGACCATGACCCTTCCAAAGCGGCGCTCGAGCGCGGAATCCTTCTGGATGGTTTTCGCGGTATTCCTCGGGCGTGGTCGCGCCGATGAGCTGAATTTCGCCGCGTGCCAGCATCGGCTTTAAGATGCTGGCGGCGTCAATGGCTCCCTCCGCCGCCCCGGCCCCGGCAATGAGGTGGATTTCATCGATAAACAAAATCGTTGAGCGGTCACGGTACAGTTCTTCCAACAGGTTCTTGAACCGCTCCTCAAAGTCACCGCGGTATTTGGTGCCCGCGACCATCGACGCCATGTCCAGCGCCAGCACCCGCTTGCCGCGCAGTGCCGGGGTGATCTGCCCCGCGGCGATCCGCTGCGCCAGTGCCTCCGCCAGCGCAGACTTGCCGACACCCGGTTCACCCAGGAGGCAGGGATTGTTTTTCTGGTCGGCGGCAGAGAATTTCAATCATGCGATCCAGCTCGGCATCACGGCAGAGCACCGGGTCGAGCCGCCCCTCCTGTGCGAGGCGCGTCAGGTCGCGGCCATATTTATCGCTGGGGCGGCCCGTGCGGGAGGCAGCCATCCGCGGCTGGGCGGGCAGCACAAGCTGACCGGAAAGCTGGCGGCATTCCCGCGCGGCCTGCGGCAGCTCGATGCCCAGAGCTGCCAGCCACCGGCTGGCCGTGCAGGACGAGTCCTCGAGGATGGCGCAGAGCAGGTGCTCGTTCTCCGCCCTGGCGGCACTGGCCGCGTGCGCACCCAGCACGGCAAACTCCATGGCCTTGCTCAGCTCGGGGGCAAGGTCCCGGCTGTGCAGGCGACGAGGACGGCCCGCCGCGTGGGCAGCGTTATGCTCGGCCAGGGCGGTGGATGTCACCCGCTTGCGGCGCAGAAAATCCGCCGCTGTCCCCTGTGCTGTCTGCACCAGCGCCAGCAGTAAATGGCCGGTATCCGCCTGGCTGCACCCCTGCTGCCCCGCCAGCACCAGCGCCGTGTGCACGGTGCGTGCCGCCGTGAAGGAAAAACCTTTATATCTGTAGACCCGAACATCTGCAAATCCTCCTCTGAAAAGTACCCATTGAAAGTATAGACGCCGGGCCAATAAATAATCATCGAAATCTGGGGGATTCTGCAAGACAAATTGGGAAAACCGTGGTATAATAAACTGATTGTTTTTATTTTTACGTATGAGGTGGTTTTCAATGCACAAATTGATGCGCTACATCAAGGGCTATGAGAAGCAAGCCCTGTTAGCGCCGCTTTTCAAGATGCTGGAAGCCTGTTTTGAATTGTTTGTGCCGCTGGTCATTGCCAGCATCATCGACACGGGCATCAAAAATGAGGATGCAGCCTTCATCTGGACGCGCTGCGGCCTGCTGGTCCTGCTGGCTGCTATCGGCTTGGCCAGCAGCCTGACGGCACAGTGGTTCTCCGCAAAGGCGGCGCTGGGCTTTGGCACGGCATTGCGCAAGGACCTGTTCCGCCATATTGGCACGCTGAGCTACAGCGAGCTGGACGGCATCGGCACCCCGACGCTTGTCACCCGCATGACGAGCGACATCAACCAGGTACAGAACGGCGTCAACCTGACGCTGCGTCTGCTGCTGCGCTCGCCGTTCATCGTGATCGGCGCGCTTATTATGGCGTTCTCCATCAGTCCGAAGCTGACGCTGCTTTTCATCGGCGTTACGATTATGGTGTCGCTTATTATATGGGCCATCATGCGCGTGACCGTGCCCATCTACCATGAGGCCCAGAACGGCTTGGACCGTGTGACGCTGCTGACGCGCGAAAACTACGTCGGCGCGCGCGTGGTGCGTGCCTTTGCCCGCCAGGCGGACGAGCTGGCCGCCTTTGTGGAGACAAATGACCATCTGAAAAAGCTGCAATTTGCGGCAGGCCGTATTTCGGCGCTGATGAACCCGTTAACCTATCTCGTCGTCAACCTGGCCGTTGTGGCGCTGCTGCTGCGCGGCGGTGTAGAGGTCGATGCCGGTAAGCTGACGCAGGGCGAGGTCATTGCCCTTATCAACTATATGAGCCAGATTCTGCTGAGCCTGCTGCGTCTGGCGGATCTGGTCGTTTCGGTCACCCGCGCACTGGCCAGCGGCATGCGCGTCAATGAGATTCTGAACACCCACACGACGATGCAGGATCCCGGCACGGCAGAGCTGACTGTGAACGACGCTGTCGAGGCGGCTAAGTTTGAGCACGTCACCTTCACCTACAAGGATGCCGGCGCACCGAGCCTGACGGACATCACGTTCACGGCCAGGCCCGGTGAGACCATCGGCGTCATCGGCGGTACGGGCAGCGGCAAATCGACGCTGATCGACCTGGTCTGCCGCTTCTACGATGCAGACAACGGCGGCGTTGCGCTGTTCGGTCATGATGTAAAGCAGTACAGCTTTGCACAGTTGCGCAGGCTGGTGGGTGTCGTGCCCCAGCAGGCCGTGCTGTTTACAGGTACGATCCGCGACAATATGCAGTGGGCCGCCCCCGGAGCTTCCGACGAGGAAATCTGGCAGGCGCTGGAGATAGCCCAGGCGGCGGAATTTGTCCGCGGCAAACCCGGCATGCTGGATGCACCGGTGGAGACGGCGGGCCGCAACTTCTCCGGCGGCCAGCGCCAGCGCCTGACGATTGCCCGCGCGCTGGTACCAAAGCCGAAGATCCTGATTCTGGATGACAGTGCCTCGGCGCTGGATTTTGCAACGGACGCAGCCCTGCGCAAGGCAATCAAAGAGGAAACGCACGGCATGACCGTGTTTATCGTCTCCCAGCGCGCGGCCAGCGTGCAGCGCGCCGACCACATTCTGGTGCTGGATGACGGTAAGCTGGTTGGCGACGCGCCCCATGCCGAGCTGCTGCGCAGCTGCGAGGTCTATAAGGAAATCTGCCTGAGCCAGTTGAGCAAGGAGGAGGTGGCAAAGACGCTATGAGCAAGACAAAGCAAAAGCTGGACCAGAATACGATCCATCGCGTCCTGAAGCTGATCCGCCCCTACGCCGGCATGGTCATCCTGACGTTGACCTTTGCGCTGATCACAGTGGTCACGACTCTGCTGGCTCCGGTACTGTCCGGCAAGGCCGTGGATATGATCCTAGGACCCGGTCAGGTTGATTTTGCAGGCCTTGGCAAAATTGCGATAGCGATGGCTGCCACGATTGCCTGCACAGCGCTGGCCCAGTGGCTGATGAATGTCGTCAATAACCGCATTACCTTTCAGGTCGTGCGTGATATGCGTGTCCGTGCGTTTGGCCAGCTGGAGATTCTGCCGCTCAAATATATGGACGCCCACCGCCCCGGCGATGCTATCAGCCGCATTACCACCGACGTGGAGCAGTTCAGCGACGGTCTGCTGATGGGTTTTACCCAGCTGTTCACCGGCGTGCTGACGATTTTGTGCACGCTGGGAGTCATGCTGTTCATCGACTGGCGCATTGCGCTGGTCGTTGTGGCGTTGACGCCGCTGTCGATTTTCGTCGCGCGGTTTATTGCCACCCACACCTATTCTATGTTCAAGGTGCAGAGCGAGACCCGCGCCGAAATGACGAGTCTGGTCGAAGAACTGGTCGGCAACGAGCATCTTGTCCGCGCGTTCGGCTATGAGCGCCGCGCCGAGGAACGCTTCGATAAGATCAACCTCGATTTGCAGAAGTGCGGCGTCAAGGCGACGTTCTTCTCCTCTACCACGAACCCCTGCACCCGCTTTGTGAATGCGCTGGTCTACGCCGCCGTCGGCGTGCTGGGTGCGTTCGTCGCCATTGCCGGCGGCATCACGGTGGGCCAGCTGTCGGTCTTTCTGAACTACGCAAACCAGTACACGAAACCGTTCAATGACATTTCGGACGTTATGACCGAACTCCAGAACGCGCTGGCCTGTGCGCAGCGCGTGTTTGACCTGATTGACGAGACGCCCATCGTGCCCGATGGCCCGGATGCTGTTGCCCTGCCCCACGGCGCGGGCAGCGTGGAGTTTGACCACGTCAGGTTCCGCTATGTGGACGATGTGCCGCTGATCGAGGATATGAACCTGAAGGTTGCGCCGGGTCAGCGTATTGCACTGGTCGGCCCCACGGGCTGCGGCAAGACGACACTGGTCAATCTGCTGATGCGGTTTTATGAGATCAACGGCGGTACGCTGCGCGTCGACGGGTATACCATCGACAATGTGACCCGCGACAGCCTGCGCGGCAACCTGGGCATGGTGCTGCAGGAGACCTGGTTGAAGGCCGGTACGATTGCGGAGAATATCGCCTACGGCAAGCCGGATGCGACCCGCGAGGAGATCATCGCCGCGGCCAAGAAGGCGCACGCCCATAGCTTTATCTGCCGCCTGCCCAACGGGTACGACACGCAGGTAGCCGGGGACGGCGGCAACATCAGCCAGGGCCAGCGGCAGCTGCTCTGCATTGCCCGTGTCATGCTGCGACGCCCGCCGATTTTGATTCTGGATGAGGCAACGTCCAGCATCGACACCCGTACCGAGGTGCTGGTGCAGGATGCCTTTGAGGAGCTGATGAAGGGCCGCACGAGCTTTATCGTGGCCCATCGCCTGTCTACCATCAAGAACGCTGACCAGATCCTGGTCATGAAGGCCGGCAACATCATTGAGCGCGGAACCCATGAAGAACTGCTGGCGCAGGGCGGCTTCTACAAGCAGCTGTACGAGAGCCAGTTCGCCAAGGCATAAAGCCATACACCGGGAAAGAAATAGGAGGATGTATTATGAGTCACATTACCATTCCGGAAGGATACCAAAGTCTTCTGGGTTTGTATGACACCCAGAAGGCCATCGGCCTCATCAAGACGATCTTTCAGGAGAAGCTCTGCATGGCGCTGCACCTCAAGCGCGTCACGGCTCCCCTGTTTGTCATGCAGGGCAGCGGCCTGAACGACGACCTGAACGGCGTCGAGCGCCCTGTTGCGTTCGATGTGCCCAGTCTGAACGAGCAGGCAGAGGTCGTCCACAGTCTGGCTAAGTGGAAGCGCTACGCCCTGTACAAGTACGGCTTCCGCCCCGGTCAGGGCATTGTGACCGATATGAACGCCGTCCGCCGCGACGAGGAGCTGGACAACCTGCACAGCATCTACGTGGACCAGTGGGACTGGGAGCGCGTTATCACTGCCGACCAGCGCACGCTGGAATTTCTGCAGGAGACCGTGTGGGACATCGTGGACGCTGTCTGCGCAACGTCTGACGAACTGCGCTGGAAGTTCCCCGAGCTGAAAAACAACATCCACCTGGACCGCGAGGTGGCATTTATCACGACGCAGGAGCTCGAGGACAGATACCCGGACTTCACGCCGAAGCAGCGCGAGAATGCCTTTGCCAAAGAGCATGGAACCGTCTGCATCATGCAGATCGGCGGCAGGCTCAAGAGCGGCCAGCCCCACGACGGGCGCGCGCCCGACTATGATGACTGGACGCTGAACTGCGACATCCTGTTCTGGCACAAGCCGCTGGACTGCGCACTGGAGCTGTCCAGTATGGGTATCCGCGTTGATGCCGACGCCCTGCGCCGCCAGCTGGACGCCGCAGGCTGCCCGCAGCGCGCGGAGCTGCCCTTCCACAAACTGCTGCTGGATGGCACCCTGCCCCTGACAATAGGCGGCGGCATTGGCCAGAGCCGCCTGTGCATGCTGCTGCTGGGCAAGGCCCATGTCGGCGAGGTTCAGGTCAGCCTGTGGGATGACGCTACGGTACAGGCATGCAGGAATTCGGGCGTGGAGCTGCTGTAACCCTTGACAAACCCCTGCCGATTGTGATATTATATTAGAGTTCCCGCTAGTATAGCACAATTGGCAGTGCAGCTGATTTGTAATCAGCAGGTTGCAGGTTCGATTCCTGTTACTAGCTCCACTTAAAAAAGCGCGTGTCAAAGTAAATCTACTTTGCAACGCGCTTTTTTACTTGCTTTTGTATGTCTTTTTGCGTCCTAAACAGTAAAAAAACAGGTCGTAAACAAGTCGTAAACACAGTAGAATCGCATAACGCGGAGTCAGGGTTGAACTCAGGATATTGTAACAGATGCTGCTGTACATAAAGCTGATGGATTGTTCTTGAGGAATATTTAGAGAAGCTTTTCCCTATTGCACCCTACTCTATATACTCCTAAAAAACGCCGGTAGGCGTGATGCTTACCGGGCGTTTTGCTTTGCTGTTTTAAGTGTTTGCCAGTGCCGTCTGCAGAGCGCAGTAATTCTCCAGTGTCAGCTGCTCGGGGCGGGAACGCTCATCAAGACCGGCGGCCTGCAGGGCGGAGATGACCTGCGCCTTGGGCAGGTGCAGGCCATTGGCGATGGCGTTGGCGGCGGTCTTGCGGCGCTGGGAGAAGGCGGCGCGGATCAGCGCGAAGAAGGCGGCTTCGTCGCCGTTCGGCACGGTTACGGAGGGCTTCTCCCTCACATCCAGGCGGATGACGGCGCTTGTCACCTTGGGGGCGGGGTAAAAGCTGCCGGGCTGGACGCTGAACAACAGCTTCGGCTCAGCGTAATAGGCCACGGCGTAGCTGATTGCACCCGCATCCCGCGTGCCGGGGGCAGCGCAGAGGGCGCTGTGCGGCCTCCTTCTGCACCATTACGGTAATGTTCCGGATAGGCAGCTTTTCCTCCAGCAGGCGCATCAGAATCGGGCTGGTGATGTAGTACGGCAGGTTGGCACAGACGGCGACGGGCTTGCCGCCGAACTCCTCGGCCAGCAGAGCCTTCAGATCGACCTTCAGCACGTCGTTCAGGATGAGCTTGAAGTTGTCGTAGTCGGCCATCGTCTCTTCCAGCAGTGGCGGCAGACGCTTGTCGACCTCGATGGAGACGACATTGTCCGCACGCTTGCAAAGCTGCTCGGTCAGCACGCCGATGCCGGGGCCGACCTCAAGTGCACCCCAGCCGGGGCCGATACCGGCGGCCTCCGCAATGCGGGGCAGATACCGGGGTTGATGATGAAAGTTCTGGCCGAAGCCCTTGGACAGGGCAAAGTCATACCGTGCGCAGAGGTCACGGATGGTGGACAGGTCAGTCAATGTGGGCAGCGGCGGACGTCCTTTCCGAGTCAATAAAAATCAGTTCTGCCCGGCCAGTGCCGTGGCCGCGTTGACGGCCTTGCTGATCTGCGGGTCAGTATCAAGTGTGTAATCGTAGTAGGCGTTCTGCTCGTCGACGGAGAGCGCGGCGTCAATGTCGGGGCGCAGGCCCTCCTCATTCCAAGTCTGATCCTCGTTATCGAGCAGCAGGCCCACCGTGATGTAAGCGGCGGAGCCGTCGGAGAAGCTTTGGGCGTCGCTCAGAACGACGCCCTTACCCGCAGTTTTGGTGCCGACGAGCGTCGCACCGGCCATCTTGCGCAGGGCATTGGCGAACAGTTCGGCGCTGCCCGCGGTGGAGCCGTTGACAAGGCAGACAATCGGAACGTTGATCTCGGTCTCATCGGACATGCGCAGCACGGTCACATTGCCGTCCCTGTCCTGCTGCTTGGCGATCTCACCGGAGGGCACACAGTAATCCGCGGCCACAAGAGCGGCGTTCAGGTTCTCGCCGTTATTGTCGCGCAGGTCAAAAACAAGGCTGTTCGCTCCCTGCTGCAGCAGCTCATCCACAGCAGCCTTGAACTCGCTGGCCGTGCCGGAGGTGAAAGCGTCAATGCGGATGTACCCGCAGGTGTCCGCGACCATCTGACGGGTGTAGATGGAGGGTGTTTTGTAGTTGGAGTGGACAAGATTCAGCTGCTGCTCCTGGCGGTCCGGCGTCAGGTAGGTGATCGTGGTGGTCGTACCCTCCTCACCCAGCAGTTTGGAGGTCAGGCGCGCGGTGGAGGTGATGTTGCGCGTCGACTCATCGTTGATAGCGGTGATGAAGCCGCCGACCTGCATCCCGGCCTCTGCGGCAGGCGAGTTGTCATACAGGCGGATGATGCGGGCGTAGCCGGAGGATGTGTCATTGACGACAGCGACGCCGATGCCGGTCAGTGTGCCCTTCTCCACAGACTGCTTCTCGCTGTATTCCTTGGCGGTGTAGTAGACGGCGTACTTGTCGTTGATGCCGTTCATGTAGCCCGCAGCCAAGCGGTCATTCAGGGTGTCCTCGTCGATGGTGAAATACTCCCCTGCGCGGACAAAACGATCAATTTCGGACAGCTTGTTGTACTGGCGCTCCTTGTTTTTGACGCTGGACACTGTGGTGTTGAACATCTTCATGGACACGACCATGGTCAGCGAGAAGGTGACGGCCATTGCAATGATGGCAATGGTGGCCGCCACGCCAAGACTGATTTTTTTGCTCATGGGTCTGATGGCTCCTTACTGTGTTTGCGTTATGCCCCGTAGGCTAGTGAGAAAAATACCGTAGAGAAAAGGCTGAGTATCATCAGAACGGCGACTACAAGGCAGAAAATACGCACGGAGGTTTTGTGCTTCTGCGGCTTCATACAGATTCCCCTTTCGTTATGAGAGGTAGTTCATGACATTGACCAGGACGTTGTTGACCTTCATTTCAAGGTGCAGATGGTTGCCTGTGGAGTTGCCGGTGGAGCCGACATAACCAAGGACCTTGCCCTTTTCCACGGGCTGGCCCACGCTGACAACGGGCGCGCTGTTCATGTGGGCGTACAGCGTCGAATAAGTATTGCCGTTGTCATCCTTGCCGTGGTAGACCTGCACGTAGTAGCCCCAGCTCCAGTGGTAGGCCGCAGCGGTGACGACACCGCCGGAAACGGCGTAGATTTCGGTGCCGCCCGGTGCGGCGTAATCGGTGCCGCGGTGGCCGTTGCCGCCGAAGTAGCAGGAGACGTACTTATAGGTGGCCAGCGGGCGGCCAAAGTCCAGCGAGCACTGGATGGACGCATTGCCGTAAGCCTGGTTGGCGGCGTTCAGCGCGGCGTCCAGCTCGGCAGCGGCCTTATCCACGGCCTTGTTGGCTTCGATCAGGGCAGCTTTGTTGGCCTCGATTTCGGCATCCGCTGCGGAAATGTTGGCGTCGGTCTGGGAGATATTCTGGGCAAGCTCATTCGTCTTGCCGTCCAGCGCGGTCCTTTGGGTCTCCAAATCAGCCTGCGTTGCCTCCAGGTCCGCCTTGGCCTGCTCCAGCTCGGCGCGCTGCTGCTCCAGCTCGGCGTGCTCATTTTCAAGCTGTTGGCAGGTGTCCTCGTCCTTATTAACGATCTGATCCAATGTGGTGGCAAAGGTCAGCAGCTGGTACAGGTTGGTGGCACTGGACAACAGTGCGATGGAGCCGCCGTCATTCAGACGCTGCATCGCACGCATACGATCTTTAAAGTCCGCCCAGCGCTGGTCGTATTCGGCCTGCTTCTGGTCGACCTCCTGCTGCTTCCGGTCAATCTCGTCCTGCTTGTTGACGATTTCCTCATCCAAAGAGCCGATCTGCTCGGACAGGTTGCTGATCTGGCTTAAAATCAGTGCCTTCTGCTGCTCAAGCTGCGTTTTGAGAGCCTCAGCGTCGGCCTTGTTGCTCTGCGCGTCCTTGAGCTGCTGGTTGACCTTTTCCTGCTCAGTCTGCAGTTCCTGCAGCCTCTGGCGCAGGTCGCTGACGCTGGAGGAGGCGGCCAGCGGCGTCATGACGGTGGAAAGCGTCATGCTCATGGCGACAGCCGCGCTCAGCAGAAGCGAAATCAGCTTTTTGCCGTGTTTTACATGCTTCATGGTCTTATACGTTCCCTTTATCCCCTGTTATACATTCAGATGCTTGCGGATGCTGGTGGCGGTGCCGAGGCCGCAGAGCACGAAGCCCAGCAGCACAAAGCCGCCGACGATGTAGTACCAGACGCTTTCCAGCGGGACAAGCGTGCCGCCGAACATCTGCGAAAGGTTGGACGGGATTCTCGGCATACCAGCGGCAGAGTGCATAGTACGCGCCGCAGACGATGCCGGACGCAATGCCAGCCGAAATCAGGCCGGAGGTGACGCCCTCGACAAAGAAAGGAAAGCGGATGAAGCCGTTGGTCGCGCCGACGAGCTTCATAATGCCGATCTCCTTGCGGCGGTTAAAGACGGTGATTTTGATCGTGTTGTTGATGACGACGATGGAGACGATGGCCAGCACCGCGACCAGGCCGTAGCAGGCGTAGTTGATGACCTTCTGCAGGGACGTGAAGGTATCCGCCATAGCCAGCGGGGCTTTGACACTGTAAACGCCGTCGATCTGCATGAGCTGGGCGGAGACTTCCTCAATGTTGTCGGGGTCGTCCACAGTCACGCGGTAGTTGGGAGTGAACGGGTTGTCATTGGCAAAGACCTGCTGCAGGTTTGTGTAATCCTTCAGCATATCGCTGTAGGTCGCCAGAACGTCCTCCGGCGACATATAGGTCACGCTCACAACGTGGGGCGTGCTGCGGATGGCCGCGTCGGCGGCGGCAATCTGCTCGTCGGTGGCGACCTCGCTCTCGCCGGTGCCGCCCATGTAGACGACGGTCTCGTTCTGGTTGCCGATGTATTCGACCATGTGGTCAATGTTGATGCCCAGCAGCGAGGCTGCGCCGATCAGCAGCATGCAGACGGTCAGCACGCCCATGGAGGCAAAGGTCATCAGCCGGTTGGCGCGCAGATTGTGCAGGCCCTGGCCGACTAAGTAGATAAAACTGGAAAAACGCATGGTGTCCCCTCTTACTTACAAATCAGTCCTCGTCGTACTCGTAGTCATCCTCTTCGCGCTCGGCCATGGCGGCAGCGTAGCGGCGCGCGGCAGCAGGGTCAGCGGTGTCGGAGGCTACCATGCCGTTGGCCAGCGTGATGACGCGGTTGCCGTACTTGCGGGCCAGCTTGTGGACAAGCTCGTGCTCATGGGTGACGACGACGACGGTGATGTTGACCTTGTTGATGGCCTCAAACAGCTGCATGATGTCCATCGACATTTCGGGGTCGATGTTGCCGGTGGGCTCGTCCGCAATGATGAGCTTGGGGCCATGGGCCAGCGCGCGGGCAACAGCCACACGCTGCTGCTCGCCGCCGGAGAGTTCATCCGGCAGGCGGTCCATTTTGTCCTCCAGACCGACAAGGGAGAGTGCAAACGGAACGCGGTCCTTGATCTTTTTGGTCGAGATGTTCGTCACGCGCATGGCGAAGGCGACATTCTCATAGACGGTCATGGTGGGGATCAGGCGGAAGTCCTGGAACACAACGCCCATCTGGCGGCGCAGGTAGGGCACCTTGCGGCGCTTGATGCGCGTTAAATCCTGCCCATTGATAAAGACCTTGCCCTCGGTGGGCTTTTCCTCCATCTGGATGAGCTTTAAAAACGTGGATTTGCCCGCGCCGGAATGGCCGAGGATAAAGACGAACTCGCCCTCGTCAATATGGATGTTGATGTCCTCCAGCGCGACGTTCTCATCGTTGTGGGTCTCGTAGGTTTTATATACATGTTCAAAATCGATCATTCGGGGTTCTCCTGCCGTGGTGTGGCTTTGCTGTTATGGTTACAGTCATACATATAATAGAATACCATGTCAGACCTCTGCGGTCAAGGTGCTTTGCGGCTGCAAAAAGCAGGAAAATGGCGCTGCCTTGCGGTGCAGCGCCATTTGTGAAAGGTTTTTTAAAATCAATATTTGGCCGGGTTGGCGGAAAGATATTTCTTGACCATCAGCGCCACCTTAAAGACGATGGCATCATCGAAATTGCGCAGGTCAAGGCCGGTCAGCTTGCGGATCTTCTCAAGGCGGTAGACCAGCGTGTTGCGGTGAACGAACAGACCGCGGCTCGTCTCGGAGACGTTCAGGTTGTTCTCAAAGAAGCGCTGGATCGTGAACAGCGTCTCGGCATCGAGGGAGTCGATGCTCTCCTGCTTGAACACCTCGCGCAGGAATGCCTCGCAGAGCGTCGTAGGCAGCTGGTAGATCAGGCGCGCAATGCCCAGATGGTCATAGCTGATGACCTGACGCTCGGTGTCAAACACCTTGCCGACCTCCATGGCAATCTGGGCTTCCTTAAAGCTGGAGGCCAGGTCCTTGATGTTGCCGATGGGCGTACCGATGCCGACGACGGCCTTGATGTAATGGTCGCCCTGCAGCGTATCGACGATGGAGGCAGCCAGCTTTTCCATATCGCGGGTGTTGTTGTCGGGCTTGATCTCCTTGACCAGCACGGTGTCGGTCTCGCTGATGTTAAAGACGAAGTCCTTCTGTTTGTCCGGGAAAAGACCGCTGACGACGTCGTAGGCGGAAATATCATTGCCGGAGGTCACGCGGATCAGCAGTACGACGCGCTGCACGTCAGAGACAAAGTGCAGCTCCCGCGCCTTGGCGTAGATGTCGCCGGGCAGGATGTTGTCGAGCACGACGTTCTTGATGAAGTTCGTCTTGTCGAATTTTTCGTCGTGGTACTGCTTGATGCTCTGCAGGCTGATGGAGAGCATGGCGGCGAACTGCTCGGCGGTAGTGTCAGTGCCCTCGACAAAGACGGCGTAGTCATTGTGCTTGGCGTTGGAGAACTGATGGTAGGCATACCCATCGCGCACGAAAGCATCCCCGGCCGTCTGGCGGACAGCGGCCACGCCCTCGCGCACCTCACCGATCTGCCCCAGCTCAGAGCAGGAAATGACGGTGCCGGTCTCATCAATCACGCCGACGACACGATCCACTGCGTCCTTCATCTGGTAGACCACGTTCTGGAATACCCTGTTTGCCATAATATGTGACTCCCCTTTTAGCTGTTATTTAGACAGTCTGCACCGGTGTGCAGTGCGGGCTATGCGTGTTTGGCAAAATTGCCGTTTGGTAATCTGCCCGAAAACCAAAACATCATAATGTATATTTTACACAATCCGCTTGGCTTTTGCAACATATTTTCACGAAAATCGAAAGATTTTCTTGTACATTTTTTAAATCAGCACAAAAAATGTACCTGCCGGTGTTTTCCCGGCAGGTACAACGTCCGTCATTTTGACGATTTTTCCTCTTTTGTATGGTTCATGGCACCGGTGCCGCCCTCGACGACGCCGCGGCGCTGGAATACATAGGTGATGCTGCGGAAGAAAATCTTTACATCATTCCAGAACGTCACATGGGCGGCGTACTCACCGTCGTAACGGGCTTTGACGTCAATCGGCAGCTCGTCGCGCCCGTTGACCTGCGCTAAGCCGGTCAGGCCCGGGCGGATGTCGTTGGCGCGGACCTTGTCGCGCGCTTCGATCAGGTCGTACTGGTTGTACAGTGCAGGGCGCGGACCGATGACGCTCATCTGCCCTGCCAGTATGTTGTAGATCTGCGGCAGCTCGTCCAGGCTCGTCTTGCGCAGGAAGGCACCGCTCCCGGTAATGTAGCTGTCCGCATCTTTCAAAAGGTGCGTGGGAACGTCGTGTGGGGTGTCGCCGCGCATCGTGCGGAACTTCAGGATGTTAAAGTGCATTTTGCCCTTGCCGACGCGGCGCTGCTTGAAAAAGACCGGCCCCGGGGAATCGAGCTTGATCCACAGCGCGACCAG
>ENA-OQIL01000500-OQIL01000500.1-human-gut-metagenome-genome-assembly--contig:-NODE-500-length-13918-cov-38.069393_pt1 | contig 13918 bp, 10 predicted proteins | sample MGYA00242583_ERZ504748 | MGnify/ENA primary metagenome ERZ504748 (study PRJEB26092, sample SAMD00036191) | human gut metagenome | host: Homo sapiens | study: EMG produced TPA metagenomics assembly of...
GCGCGTTTTCGAAGAGATCGCTTCCGTGTTCAGTGCCGGAGGCGTGGAAGATTTCATGCGATTCCGGAATCTGGTGGAGGCATGCCGCAAGTTCGCGAAAACTGTTCGTAGAACTCAATGATTTTCTGGAATCCGCCAAAGTGCAAGGATTCACTTGGGGGGCGGCAGGAGTATTCCGTCGCCCATGACGATGGATCCGTGGAGGTTGTGCGGCCGAAGCTTGATGAACGGACATATCTGATTCTTGTACAGCGATATAAGGAGATGTTTCAGCAGCGGCGAAGGCCCCGGCAGCGGTCCGGAAGCACCATATGAACTTGACGGCCATATCACTGAGATAGATACAGGATTGATTGATACGGATTACATGAACGCCAACTTCACCAAATGGCTCAAGGCGCTTGGCGGAGGCGATCCGGCCCTGTTGGCATCAGCCGAGGAGGAGTTGCATAAGTCGTTCGCTTCGCTCAGCCAAGAGGAACAACGGTACGCCGAACTGTTCATGCATGATGTGGAGCGTGGTGAAATCGAGTTGGAGGAAGGCAAGACGCTGCGCGACTACATTACGTATTATGCTAACAACGCCAAGAACAGCCAAGTGGAGAAGATCACCAAGGCGTTTGGCGTGGATGGAGCTTTGCTCAACGAGATGATGCGGCTTGATCTTACCGAAGCGACGCTGAATGAATTTGGTCGGTTCGACCAGTTGAAAGCGTCCATCAACAAGCCTTTGGCAAAGGCGTTTTTCAGCAAGCCGGATAGCTCTGTCACCCAATTCACTGCGAATCTTCTCGCCACCAAGTTGCTGAAAAGCTTTATCCTTGAAGGAGGATTCGATCTGGACGATCGTAAATAGCGGACGGCAGTAAAACAGGGGGAGAATCATGTCGGTTGTTGACGAAGCAAAACTGGGGTATCTGGACTTTCTTTCACGTGAGGATCGGGTACGCCACCATCGCTACGTTGAGGAAATGAAGCAGTATGACATGATGCGCTCCGGTGACATCAATGCCATTTCGGAAAGCGCGAAACTGTGGGATTCCGGACTATACGGCCATCTGTCGGACGATCCTCTGAAAAACGCGAAATACCGTTTCGTCACCACCATTACCTTGGCCACACGTTTCGCCATCGAAGGCGGTATGGACGAGGAGGACGCCTACAACGCCTCCGACCTGTACATCCAGAACCTGGAAAACTGCAAAACGCCCGACGACGTGCGCCGCCTGCACACCGACATGATGACATTCTTCACATGGGCCATGGCCGACATGCAGAAGGCGGAAACACATTCCAAAGCCGTCAACGAATGCCTGGACTACATCCACTACCATCTGCATGAGAAAATCACCGTGCCCATCCTCGCCGAGCATGTGCATCTGAATCCCACGTATCTGTCGGAGCTGTTCAAACGCGAAACGGGCACGGCCATATCGCAATACATCACCGACAAGCGTATGGAAGCGGCCGAGAACATGCTCAAATACTCGGAATACAGCTTCGACGAGATCGCCCAGATCCTCGCATACCGGTCGCAAAGCCACTTCTCGAAGGTGTTCAAAAAACATTCCGGCATGACGCCGGGGGAGTACCGCACCAAGTACGCGCAGAACGGCATCTGGCCGGAGTGATTGCGATCACGGCGTCTACCACGCCGGTTGCGGTGAACCGCCGGTGACGGCACCGCGAAATTCGGGTGTGCCAATCGTGAAATCGACGTGTCCGCGCGTGCGAAACACGCGCGAATCAGCTACGGTGGAAGCATTCAATGATGATGCGCGCCACCGGCCGAATGAACGGCGGAACAAGGAACGTGCGCGCAGGATGTGGATGAAAGCGAAGGAATAAACGAATATGGGAATGCCCCTTGATCTGTATGTGATCCGACATGGCGAGTCGGAGGCGAACGTCATCATCAGCGCCGGCGAACAGGGTGACAACTCGCTGTATACGCAGGACAATGTCACCGTGCCGGACCGTTCGTGGAGGCTCACCGCCACCGGACGCAAGCAGGCCGACTGCATCGGCCGTTGGCTCGTCGCGCAGCAGCCGCTGTTCGACCGCTACCTCGTTTCGCCGTACGTGCGTACGCGTGAGACGGCGGCCACGATGGCCCTGCCGAAAGCGAAATGGGAGGAGACTCGCGTGCTGCGCGAACGCTCCTGGGGTGAGATCAACACCATCACGAAGGACGATTTCAAAACCAACTACGCGCGCAACTGGATGTTCAAGAACACCGATCCGCTGTACTGGCGTCCGCCGGCGGGCGAGTCCATCGCCGACGTGGCCGAGAACCGCGTGCACAACCTGCTCACGTCCCTGAACCGCAAATCCGATGCGGAATCCGTGGTGATGGTCAGCCACGGCGACCTCATGCTGGCGCTCATGCTCACCTTGGAAGACCTGTCCGACGAGGAATTCATGCACCGTGCGGCCTCCGACGAATGGAAGATCACCAACTGCACGTGCTTCCACTATTCGCGCCGCGACCCCGCCACCGGACGAACGCACAAGCGGTTCCGTTGGGAGCAGACGGCGCGTCCCGTACTCGACGAGACGGATGGTCGCTGGGTGGTGAAAGTGGATGATTGGCGTGAATTCAAGCGTCCCGTGCTGTCGAACGGCGATTTGGTGGACGTGGTGCACGCCGTCGACCGTCACCTGTGACGGCTGCCGGTATACGTTTTGTGACTGCGATTTAGCCCCCTATCGCTCTGTGGGGCGTCACGTATCGGCGCTTCCGCTACAATGGCGTGTGATTGCGCGGCGCGCGTTCTTGTTGCGCGTCGTAAAGAGAGTTAGGAGACAATCGCATGTCCAATCCAATCGCGGGCCTGTTCACGTGGAAGCTCCACGGCGACGGCAAAACGCTGAAGCCCGGCGAGGTCGTCGAACCTGACGAGAGGCTGACCTGGCCGCGCACCGCGGAAATCGGCGCGCAGCACGTCATCGCCATGTTCGGCGCCACGTTCCTGGTGCCGATTCTGACCGGTTTCGACCCATCCACCACCCTGTTCTTCACGGCCATGTCGACCGCGCTGTTCCTGCTGATCAACAAGAACATGCTGCCGAGCTACCTGGGCTCGTCCTTCGGCTTCATCGCCCCGATCGCGGCCGTCGCCAGCGCCCACAAGGGCCTCGCCGTCGCATCCTTCGGCATCATGGTCACCGGCATCCTGCTGGCCCTGATCGGTGTGCTCGTCCATTACGCGGGCGCCAAGTGGATCGACATCATCATGCCGCCGGTCGTCAACGGCGCCATCGTGGCCATCATCGGCTTCAACCTGGCTCCGAGCGTGTGGAACAACTTCAAAGTCGCTCCCGACACCGCCATCGTCACCCTCGTCGCGGTGCTGCTCGTCGCAGTGCTGTTCAAGGGTCTGCTCGGCCGACTCAACATCCTCATCGGCGTGATCATCGGCTACGCGTACGCCTGCTTCCGTGGCCAGGTCGACTTCTCAGCCATCGGCAAGGCCGCATGGGTCGGTCTGCCGGAATTCCGTCTGCCGCAGGTCGACTTCACCATCCTGCCGATGTTCATCCCGGTCGTGCTCGTACTCGTTGCCGAAAACGTCGGCCACGTCAAGTCCGTCTCCCAGATGACCGGCCGCGACTATGACGACCAGATCGGCACCGCGCTGTTCGCCGACGGTCTCGGCACCACCATCGCCGGTTTCGGCGGCGGCTCCGGCACCACCACCTACGGCGAGAACATCGGCGTGATGGCCGCCACCAAGGTCTACTCGACCGCCGCATACTGGTGCGCCGCCGCGTTCGCGCTGATCCTGAGCCTGTGCCCGAAGTTCGGCGCCATCATCAACACCATCCCCGCCGGCGTGCTCGGCGGCGTGACCACCCTGCTGTACGGCATGATCGGCATGGTCGGCATCCGCATCTGGGTTGAGAACAAGGTCAACTTCGACAAGCCGGTCAACGTCATGGTGGCCGCCATCACCATGATTATCGCCGTCGGCCAGTTCGAGTTCGCCTTCAACGGCATCTCCTTCAACGGCATCGCCATCGGCACCGTCGTCATCCTCGTCGCCTACCACGGCCTGAAGGCCATCGGCAAGGCGACCGGCACCATCGCCAAGGACGATCCGGACATCCTGTAACGGATCGCATCTCACGCTGGCTAGTTCAACGCCCGTCGGCCAAAAAGGTCGGCGGGCGTTTTTCATTGCCGTTTTCGTCAATCGATTGACGTGTTGCTTCGCATACGTTTTATGATGGTATCTATAAGCGATTGCGCAATGTGGCAAAGGAGACAACATGAGCACTGCGGCAGGAAAGAAAATCGCGATTGTGACCGGTTCCGCGCTTGGCTTGGGATATGAGCTGGCACGTCAGCTGATCGGCAAAGGCTGGTTCGTGGCCGGCATCGATTTCATCGCGGCCCGTCAGGAGGAACTGTCCCGCACGTTCGGCGCGGACGAATACCGCGCCTTCGTCGGCGACATCAGCGACGAGGCGTTCGTGAAGGACTCCGTCGCGGCCATCAAGGAGATCGGCCACATCGACCTGCTCATTAACAACGCGGGACAGCCGTCGTTCAAAAAGCCGGTCGACTACGAGGCCGCCGACGTGGACAAGTGCCTTAAGGGGCTCAAAGGCATGATTCTGTGGAGCGTCGAAACATTGAAGGCCGACGGCGAGCAGGACCTCAAAATCGCCAATGTCATGTCCACCGCCGCCACACGCGGCAACGCCAACGAATCCGTCTACTGCGCCACCAAGTGGGGTGAGAAGGGGTATACGACAAGCCTCAAGGCGGCCTACAAGGGAACCAGTGTGAAGGTTGTGGGCGTGTATCCGGGAGGCATCGACACCGACTTCTACCATGACAGCCACGATTACGTGTCGTTGGACAAGCAGCATTCCTTCATGAGCGCCGCGGAACTGGCCGAAGTGGTGCTGTTCAACCTCGTCAACGACGCGAATCTGACGGTTTCCGACATCCTCATCGAACGCAACTACCGGTAGCGTCGGCCACCAGTCACAGCCAAGGCAAAAGTATCGGGCATGGGCTATTGTTAACAGGTTTGCGCAACGTGCGCAATGTTTGACATGAAAGGCCATTGTGCCCGATACCGCTGTGATTGAAAATGAAGATGCCCTCGCCGCCGATTTCGATGAGGCGGGCGAGGAGGAGGAACGCCCCCAGACGTTCGCCGAACTCGGCGTTCCCGGCCCGTTGGTACGCGTGCTCGCGGCCGATGGCAAGAAAACCGCTTTCCCGATCCAGGCCGACACCCTTCCCGATTCCCTGGCCGGTCGTGACATTCTCGGCCGAGGCCGTACCGGCTCCGGCAAGACCCTGGCGTTCTCGATTCCGCTGGTCGCACGCCTAGGTGAGGTCGACGCCGACGAGTACGAGAACATGAGCCAGTTCCGCCATGAGGTGGAACAGGTGCGCAAGGGGCATGCCGAGGAACGGCGCGCCGACGATTTCCTGCCGCACCCGCGCGGTCTGGTGCTCGCTCCGACCCGTGAGCTGGCCAACCAGATCAACGACGTGCTGATGCCGCTCGCGCAGATGTACGGCATGACCACCACCACCGTGTATGGCGGTGTGCGCTACGCCCGCCAGATCCGCGACTTGAGGGCCGGCGCCGATATCGTGGTCGCATGTCCGGGACGTCTTGAGGACCTGCTCGAACAGCATGCGCTGACCTTGGAGAAGGTCGAAGTGGCCGTGATCGACGAAGCCGACGAAATGGCCGACATGGGCTTCCTGCCGCCGGTCAAGCGCCTGCTCGGCCAAGTGTCGTTCGACGCGCAGATCATGCTGTTCTCCGCCACCCTCGACCATGGCGTCGACGAGGTGGTGAACACGTTCCTCACCGATCCTAAGATCCACAGCGTCGACTCCGCCACCGCGGCCGTCGACGAAATGACCCACCACGTGTTCGAAACCACGCAGGGCGACCGTCATGAGCTGGTCCGCACCCTCGCTTCCGGCAAGGGACGCCGCATCCTGTTCACCCGCACCAAATTCCAGACCCAGAAGCTCGCCAAGGACCTGACGAAGAACGGCATTCCGGCGGCCGAGCTGCACGGCAACCTGAGCCAGAACCAGCGTGACCGCAATCTCGCAGCCTTCGAATCCGGCGACGTGAACGTCATGGTCGCCACCGATGTGGCCGCCCGCGGCATCGACGTGTCCGGCGTGGAGCTCGTGGTGCAGGTGGAGCCTCCGGAGGACCCGAAATCGTTCCTTCACCGCTCCGGACGTACCGCGCGAGCCGGCCATTCCGGTGATGTGGTGACCATCGTTCTGCCGAACCAGCGCCGCCGCACCCGCCGCATGCTGCATGAGGCCGGACTGAAGGTCAAGCCGATCGAAGTGACCCACGATTCCCCGGAAGTGTTGGAATTGGTGGGCGAGTCGGCCGAACCGCGTTTCGGTTGGACGCTTGAGCAGTCCCAGCCGGCGGGCAATCCGCGTCGCAGGCATGGCAAGGGCGGCGACGGTTTCGCGGAAAACGGTGGACGCTCCGGACGCAACCGTTCCGGCGGACGTAACAAGGACCGTGGCAAGGACAAGGGCGGCAAGCCGTTCAAGTCCGAACGCAAGGACCGCGCGAATCGCAAGGGACGTGAAGAGCGCGCCGAAGTCGCCGAACGCGAGCAGCGTTTCGAACCGAAACAGAATCGCGCCGAACGTCGCGCCGCCAAGTTCGAAGGCCGCGACAACCGCGAATACGAGGCACGCGAGCATCGTTGGGAACATCCTGAAATCCAAGAGGAGAAGCGCGAGAAGCACGAGGAGAAGCGCAACAACAAGCGTCGCGAAAAGTACGCGCGGCTGCATGAGCAGCAGCGTGCCGAAGCCGGCGAACAGCGTGGAACCGACAATCGCAAGCGGCGCTCCGACGAGCGTTCCGATCAGCGTGGAACCGACAATCGCAAGCGGCGCTCCGTCGAGTGTTCCGATCAGCGTGGCCAATCCGATAGGAAGCCCGGCAAAAAGCAGTATGCGAAAAAGCAGGGCGCGCCGACCAAGAAGCAGCGCAAGGCCGAAGCCCGTGTCGAACGCCGTTACGAGGACGATCGCCAATACCGCAGGAACCGCGACGAACGCGACGACCGCCGTCAGGGCGGCAAACGCATCCATCGCAAGGAAATCCGCGTGATTCATGACGAGCGTGGCGAGGACGCGAAGCGTTATGACCGTCGCATGGAAGCCAAGTATGGCGATTCCGGTCGTCGTGGCGGTCACGGAGAACGCCACGACAAGCATGCGGGCGAAAGGCAGGGCAAGCCGTACCGCAAGCATGCGAAGATCCGCAAGGCGCCGTTCCGCTCCCGCTGACGTACGTCAACGGTCAAGCAAAAAGCCGTTCATTCCAGCAATCGCAAGGAATGAACGGCTTTTTTTATACGGGATATCGCAGTATCAGCCGTTGACCGGCTGATACTGGTCGAGCGCGGTGAAGCAACGTTTATAGACCATCAGCATGATGATGCTGTCCGCCAGCAGCGTAAGCGCCGCGATGGTGGCGAGAATCATGAACTGGTATTTCGCCGCGTCGATGGGGTTGCCGCCGGCGATGATCTGACCGGCCATCATGCCCGGCACCGTCACAATGCCGGCGGAGGCGAGCGACGCGGTGGTGGGCAGCAATCCCAGACGGATCGACGAGACGATACTTGGACGTGCCGCCTCCCACGTGGTGGCACCCAACGCCAGCAGCGTGTCCACTTCGTCACGACGTTCCTTCATGCTTTCAAAGAACCGGCTCAACCCCACCGCCAACGCCGAAACGGTGTTGCCCAGCAGCATGCCGGTCAACGGCACCACCAATTGCGGCGCATACCACGGTTGCGGACGGATGATGAGTTCGGTGACCAACGAGATCATGATGAGCATGGTCACGACCAGACTCAGGAACACCGGTCCAGCCAAGCCCTTCGGCACACCTTTCGCACGCGAAAGAGTGATCTGCACGGCCGCGATGAGCATGAACGCCACAAGCAGCAGCACCAGCCACGGATTGTTCGAACGGATGACGTACTCCATGATGAAGCCCATCGCGCACAATTGCAGCAGCGCACGGCAAGCCGACCACAGAAGCGTGCGCCCCACGCCCATACGCATGGTTTCGGAGATGCCGGCGGCAATGGCCACCATCACCAGCGCGGCGATGAGACCCCAGATGTCGATCGCATAGTAGTTGCCGTTCATGCGACGCTCCCTTCTACCGTGCTACCCGTCGAAGTACTACCCGTCGCAGTACCGTCCGCTTCGGCGTTGCCGGACTGCGTGAGCGTGCCATCGGCAAGACGTGTGACACGTGTGGCATGGCCATCCGGCGGCCGGTGCCGGATACGAACGATCGCCATGCCGTCCGCCGCCGCTTTGGCGAGGATGCGCGCCACTTTGTCGGCGTTGTCGTCATCCAATCCGGCGTCCACTTCGTCGGCGAGCAGTACCTTCGGACGGGTCAGCAACGTACGTGCAAGGCTCACGCGCGCCGCCTGACCGCCGGACAAGTCGTGTGGCGGACGGTTCAGATCGATGTCGGCACAGCCCATATTGTCCAAGGTTTCACGGATTCTGCCGTCCGGCAACGCATCGGTGGGGGAGATCCTGCGCGGCCCCTGCTTCGTTCTCGCCGACTGGCGTATGGCAAGCGTGAACGGCAGACGAATCGCCTGCGCCACCGTCTCGCCCAACAGCACCGGCTTCTGCGGCAAGTACGCGACCTGCGCGCGCCACTGCTGCGGGGTGAAATCGTCGGCGGAACGGCCATCCAACCGTAAATCGCCTGACGCGCGCGGATTGAGCCGTGCGAAAGCGGTCAGCAGCGAGCTCTTGCCTGCGCCGGACGGTCCGACCAAGTCCACGATTTCGCCAGGCTCGATGGCGAAGGACAATCCGGAGAATATGGTGCGGCGTTCGCCGTCGACCATAATCGAACAGCGCACGTTCGATGCTTCGAATACGTATGTCATAGCCAAAACCATACGCCAATAGCGAACGGTTCACGGCGGTTTCAGGGTTTTCCCTGAGTTTTGAGGCGAAATCAGCCATAAGGATGACGCGTGCCCGTTATTTTGCGTACTACAACTGTCAAGTTGAAGGAAAACCTATATGTTGGGGATGGGAAATATGCGTCAGTGGCTTATGAACATAAGCCTGGTCGGAGGCTGGTTTCCGGCGGCGGCGTTCGCCGTCGTCGCAGTGCTGTCCGTAACCCTGCTGGTTAGCGCGGCCGTTTCGAAACGGGACGGACGCATACTGGCTACCGTGCTGCCGATCGGCGTTGCGGCCGTGTCCGGAATGATCGGCTATGTGGTAGCTTGGCTGCTGTCCGACGTGTTCGTGGTGTTCGGCGTCGGATTGGGATCCCGTGTGATGGCTTGGGTGGCGGCTGGTTTCGCCATCGCTGGTTTCGCCATCGCGCATATCGTGTTGAGCAGGGGCATGATGTGCGTGGCCGCGGCCATCTTGACCGTATTCGCGATACTGGCCGCGGCGATCGGCATCGACCAATTGTACGGCGAATACGCCACCATCGGCTCGCTGTTCGGCGAGGATTCCTACAGCCAAGCCGATCTGACCGGACTGGCCAAACGCAAGGACCTCATCACCGTCGCACAGTGGCGCAAACAGGCCGCCAACGGCACAATCCGCAATATTCCGGCGAACGGAACCGTCAACAAAATCGACATTCCGGCCACGAAATCGCAGTTTGAAGCACGCAAAGCCCTCGTCTACCTGCCTCCGGCGGCATTGGCCGACTCGAAACGCAAGCCGGCCCTGCCGGTCGTCCTCATGCTGAGCGGGCAGCCGGGCAGTCCGGGACGCGTCTTCCAAGCCGGCGGCATCCAAACCATGATGGACGGATATGCGAAAACCCACGACGGACTCGCCCCAATCGTCATCGCAGCCGATCAGCTTGGCGCCGATTCGCACAACACGCTATGCGTGGATTCGAAGGTGTACGGCAATGCGCTGACCTACCTGACGCAGGACGTGGTCGACTGGGTGAAAACCAACCTGCCCGCCGCACAGGATGCCAAGGATTGGGCCATCGCCGGATTCTCGCAAGGCGCCACATGTTCGCTGCAGATCGGCGTGAACCATCCCGACCTGTTTGGCACCATGATTCCCACCGACAGCGAAATCAAACCGACCAACGGCAGCCGACAGGAAATGATCGACCGGTTCTTCGACGGCGACACCACAGCCTATGAGAACCAAGTGCCGGTCAACGCCATCCGCAACCACGCGCCCACCCATCAGATGCTCATCATAGGCGCGGGGGAGAAGGACACCACCTCAATACGCAACGTCAAAACAATCGCGCCGGTCGCGGCGAAAGCCGGCATGCGCGTCGCCGCCGTCGAATCGTCCGGCAACGCACACGACTGGCACGCCGTGCAGGACGTGCTGCGTTACGGGCTCGCCGTATTCGGCCACGACACCGGACTGGATGGTGCGAACCCGAACCTATCCGACTATCCGAATCTCAAACGCATCACGATATGACGATTCTGAACACAAACCCGCAAGCCTGAGAATCCCAGAAAAGGAAAGAAATGACTCAAACGCAAACCGCACCTGCTAAACCAGCCGAGGCATCACCCGCGAAACCACTGTTCGGCTTCCGCGCGCTGCTCGCCGATCTGGCCGGATGGATCAGACGACACCTGCTCACCGTCTGCCTCGTGCTGTTCGTCATCCTCATCAACGTGGGCACGCAGATCGTGTGCGCGCTCATACGTCAGCCGTTCCCGCCGAGCCTGGCCAAAGTAAGTTTCGAAGCGCTCGCACGCGGCCGCTGGTACACCGCGCCGATATCCATGCTGTACGTGCCGAATCTGGGCCGTCTGCTCATCGACGTTCCGCTCATGCTGGTTGCGTTCGGCCTGGCCGAATCGGTGATCGGCAAAATCAAAACCGCATGGGTGTCCGTCATCACCACACTGGGTGGCGTGGCCTTGGGCATGGGACTGTGCTCCCTATCCGACGGGCGCAGCCCCCAATGGCATGCGATCTCGCATGATGGCGCCATCCTTGGTCCGCTGATTCTCGTCGCCGGCACCCTTATGTGCGTCAGCGCGTTCACAACCATGCTGTGGCGCCGCCGTATCCGCGTGATCGGCTATGCGGTCGTGCTCATCATGTTCCTCTACCGAGGCGAGGTGAGCGACTACTGCCTGCTTGCCACTTCGGTGATTGGCCACGTGCTCGGCTATCTGATGGCCTCCTGCACGCATGGTGACGAATACCGGCATGGCGCCATCTACGAAATGCGTCGGCTTATCGGCATCGTCGCGGGCGTGCAGGCCATCGGCTCGCTCGTCGCCGTCTCGTCACGCCAATCGTTCGGCCTGCTGTCCATGTTCGGACTGTTAACCGGCTCCACCGACTTCGACACCGGACGTGTGGTCGACTGCCTCAGCGGCGCCTCGCATACGGACTGCTTCACGCAATACCGCATGATGCGTTTCACCATGCCCGGCAACTGGCTGGTATCCATCATGCCGACGCTGATGCTGCTGCTCATCGCCTGGGGTCTGTATCGAGGCCGTCATCTCGCAGCCGCGCTCAGCATTGTGTTCAACGCATGCACCATTGCGCTATCGACGGTGTTCTATGTGGCTATTCCGCTGTCCTACGTGGACGGCTCCGACGCCGGTGCATACATGGATGCGATATCCGCATTGCAACGGCACGGCGCATTCCACGCGATGCTGGCCACGATGGCGTTGCCGCTGCTGTGCATCGTCATCATCATCCTGTTCCGCGCATGTTTCACCATTCGCACGAAAAGCGAGACCGTGCTGCGCGGTATCGCCATCACGTTCGCCGCATTCGTATTACTGGGATTGCTGTACGTCGGCTACGGCCTGTCCATGCCGTCCGGCTTCAACGAAACGCCGCTGCTGGTCGATCTGATCGCAGACTACGTGCAGCGTTTGCTGCCGATTGGCCTGCTAAGTGGCGTGGAACCGGCGTTCGTGCCGGTCGGACTGCTTTCCGAAATCGTCTACCAGTGCGTCGGACCGATGTTTTGGCTGGTCGCGCTGTGCTGCACATGGGGTGGCCTGCGTGACCGTTCCATGATCAACGACGCGTACCGTCACCGCGTGGACGAGATCATCGGACTCGGCGGCGAATCCATGTCGTTCATGGCCACTTGGAAAGGCAACGATTACTGGTTCTCCGCCACCGGCCGTTCCGCCATCGCCTACCGCGTGTCGTACGGCATCGCATTGACCGTCACCGGACCTTTCGGCGACCCAGACGAGTATGAGGACGATCTGCATGCGTTCGCCGGCTTCTGCACCCAACGTTCCCTGACGCCGGTGTTCTACAGCGTGCACGCCGAACAACGTGACGCGTTGGTCTCCGCCGGCTGGAACGCGCTCGACGTCGGCACCGAAATGGTGATCGACCCGGCCGCATGGCAGACGCGCGGCAAGAAATGGCAGGACGTGCGCACCGCCATCAACAAAGCCAAGCGCGACGGCATCACCGACGTGCTCGCCACATTCAAGGAATCCCCGTTCTCCGTGCAGACGCAGATCCGTGAGATCTCCGCGCAATGGGCCGGCGAGAAGGCCCTGCCTGAAATGGGCTTCACCCTGGGTGGCGTGGACGAGCTGGTCGATCCACGCGTCAAACTGCTGTACGCGGTGGACACGGACGGTAAGGTGCTGGGCGTCACCAGCTGGCTGCCGACCTATGAGAACGGCAAAGTGGTCGGATGGACGCTCGACTTCATGCGTCACCGTACCGACAGCGTCAACGGCATCATGGAATTCCTCATCGCCCGCATGGCCGAACGGCTGCGCGACGAAGGCGAAGTGCGATTCATGAGCCTGTCCGCGGCGCCACTTGCCGGCATGAGCGGCGAAGGCCACGAACAGGGGGAGAGCGCCGTGCTCGACCACGTGCTGCAGATGGTGGCCGACATCATGGAACCGGCTTACGGATTCCACTCCCTGTTCCGCTTCAAACTCAAGTTCCATCCGGATGAAGCCAAAGTGTACATCTGCTATCCGGATCCGGCGAAACTGCCGCAGATCTCGCTTGCCGTCGCGCAGGCCTACGTGCCGTCGCTCACCCCAGCCGAAGCCATGCGATTCGTACGCACCATCGTGCCTACGAAAACGAACTGAAACCATGCGACCGGTTGACGGCCCGTCATCCCTGAGATGGGCCGTCGCTTTGGGTGCGCTCGGGGCTACACTGGGGAAGGTTCATAAAAAGTACTACGTTTCTCCATGAAAGGGAACAGTATGTCAGCTGAAGCAAACGTCGGCGTCGTCGGTCTGGCTGCCATGGGCGGCAGCCTCGCACGCAATCTCGCTCACCACGGCAACAAGGTCGCCGTGTTCAACCGCACCTACGCCCGTACCGAAAAGCTCATGAACGAGCATGGCGGCGAAGGCGAGTTCTATCCGGCGAAGACGCTTGAGGAATTCGTGGACAGCCTCGTCAAGCCGCGCACCGCCATCATCATGGTCAAGGCCGGTGAGCCGACCGACGCCATGATCAACGCGCTCGCCGACCTGATGGAGCCGGGTGACATCATCGTCGACGCCGGCAACGCCTACTTCCCGGACACCATCCGCCGCGAAAAGGAAATCAGCGCCCGCGGCCTGCACTTCGTCGGCTGCGGCGTGTCCGGTGGCGAGGAAGGCGCCCTGCTTGGTCCGTCCATGATGCCGGGTGGTTCCGAGGAATCTTGGAAGACCCTCAAGCCGATCTTCGAATCCATCGCGGCCAAGGCCGAAGGCGAACCGTGCGTCACCCACATCGGACTCAACGGTGCCGGCCACTTCGTCAAGATGGTGCACAACGGCATCGAATACTCCGACATGCAGCTCATCGCCGAAAGCTACGACCTCATGCGCCGTGGCCTGGGCATGACCCCGGCCGAAATCGGCGACGTGTTCG
>ENA-OQIL01000501-OQIL01000501.1-human-gut-metagenome-genome-assembly--contig:-NODE-501-length-13885-cov-2.730775_pt1 | contig 13885 bp, 13 predicted proteins | sample MGYA00242583_ERZ504748 | MGnify/ENA primary metagenome ERZ504748 (study PRJEB26092, sample SAMD00036191) | human gut metagenome | host: Homo sapiens | study: EMG produced TPA metagenomics assembly of...
GGAGATGATTGAACAATTTGAGGAGGAGTCATGACCACGCTCTTTTTAACAGTGGCGGAGCAAAGTCTGCGGCTCAGCGGCATCATTCTCTGTTTGTGGGGACTGCGGGCCATCTTCCGCAAGATTCCCGGCTCCGCCTGGTATCTTCTCTGGATTCTCATATTTGTGGGGCTTCTGCTCCCCTTGCGGGTGGAGGTTCCCTATCACACGGAAGCCCCGGTCCTTTCCCCCGCCGCCGTGGTTTCCTCCCCGGATGCAGGCCCTGTGCCCGATGATCCCTCCGTCACGGCACCTCCCCCCGCTTCCCAGACGGAGCCCGCCGCCCCCCAGAATCCGCGTGTGGGGCCGGCACTTGTTTCTCTGGCGGCGATCATATGGGCGGCAGTTGCCGTGGTTCTGGTAGGGATCAACGGATGGAAGCTGGCCGCCTTTGCCCGTCGGCTGTCAGGCGCACGTGAGATCTCTCCCGGCGTCTACGAACAGACCGCACAGAAGTTCCCCTGGTGATGGGATACCTGCATCCGCACATCTATCTGCCCTCATTTTTACGGGAGGAAGAACGGGAATATATTCTCCTCCATGAACAAATCCATCTGCGCCGCCGGGATTATCTGATTAAGCCCGCGGTATTTGTCATCACCCTGCTCCACTGGTTTAACCCGCTGGCATGGCTGGCGTACCATCTCTTTTCCGAAGATATGGAACGGGCCTGTGATGAAGCGGTGCTGCGCCGGATGGGCAGCGGCATCCGCAAGGAATACTCCATGTCGCTTTTGACGCTTTCCACCGGTCGGAGCGGCCATCGCCTGCCCACCGTGGCATTTGGTGAAAGGGGAATCCAATACAGAATCATGAATATTTTGCATTACAAGAAGGCCGGCGGGCTGACGCTGGCGTTCCTGGTTGTGCTGTTCGGTGCAGTGGCATGCGGGGCCTTTGCCCAGCCGGTAGAAGTCACCGAAACGCCGCAGGAAGACCCTTCTTCTGCGGAAAATCTCAGCAATGATGCACTCTATCAGGTACTGGGCGTCTCCACGGAAACCGTCACGGCCTATTTTGAGACGTTCCAGCAGGCAGCGGCAGCGGGAGAACAGGAGACGGTTGCCAATCTGTTCCGCTATCCCAAGCAGCTTCAGCTGCCGGGCGAGGACGTGACGTACGTCAGCTCCGCGGAGGAATTTCTGCCGTATTACGACCAGGTATTCACTCCGGACTTTCTGGAGGTCATCGCCCAAATCGATCCGACAGACTTCACGCAGGAAGGACCCGCCATCGGCTGGGGCGAGGGTGCCGTCTGGGCCCGGGTCTATGATGGAGAAGTAACGATGGCCTCCGTGTTCGCCTCCCGGGAGGACCGATACCTCGCCTACTACGAGGGCAATGACAACGCGCTCTCCGACGCGGATGCCATGTACCAGGTAAACGGCATTCGTCAGGAGGAGGCACAGGCCTTTGCGGAAAACTTTGTCAGCCTTGCCCAGGCCGACGACCGGGAAGCAGTGGCGTCCATGATCCGCTATCCCAGAACTCTGGTTGTGGACGGTACGGAAAGCACCCTGGAAACTGCAGACGATTTTCTGGCGCATTACGAGGAAATTCTTCCGGACGCATTTATCAAAACCCTGGAGTCCCTGCTCTCCCAGCCGCTGTCCTATCGGTATGACGGGACGTTTCTGGGAGACGGCGCATTGTGGATGCGCAGCGCCGACGGAGAACTCCTGGTGGAATCCCTCTTCCCGTCTGACAGCGTGCAGATGAAACCCACCGAGGAGCTGACCGTGGGTGTGGAACCGGGAACGCAGCCCTGATGATTCCAGCAAAAAAAGGAAGCCGGCAAAGGGTTAAGCCCCATAGGTACACAATGTGAACCTATGGGGCTTAACCCGTGTATGGGGAATAAGCAGCTATGCAGGGAGGGATATTCCCTTTGCATAGTTGCTTATTTTTTGCCCCCAGGCAAAATAAAACTCATGCCATGTTCTTTCCCTGCGTCACTCCGCCACCGCCGCGGCCTTATCCTGCCGCGCCTTTGCCGCCTCCAGGTCATCGAAATCCCCCAGAGTCTGCAGATCCACATGGGAGGCGTCCACCCCCGCCCCCCGCTGCGACCTCTGCTGGGCCAGGGTGATGGGGTAGTCCCCCTCCAGCTGTCCCCGAATGCTCTCAGAGCGCAGGCGGCACACCTCCAGCAGGGTATCCACCGCCAGCAGGTGGTCCTCATAGGTGCAGAAGGCGGTGGGGTCGGCCTGGACATAGGGGGCGATCATGGCCTGGGTCTGCCGGATGACCGCCTCATACCGGCCGCTCTCGAAATACTCCGTGAGCAGCTGGTCGAAATAGGCGTGGTACCGGGCAAAATAGTCTCTGTTTTTCATCAGATTGTGATACAGAGGCCGCTCCAGCATGACCTCCCCCCGGGGCGGGGGTGTTCACCGGCCAGTTGATCAGCACGTCAGGGTCCCGGACGGGATTGGTCATGCCCAGGGCATAGGTGCCGAAGGCTAAGTTGTAATCCCCAGGGCAGGATGGAGAGTACCCCGTCCTCCTCGTAGAGGAAGTAGTTGTGGCCGGTATGGCCCAGGTAACTGTCCCAGTTCATCACAAAGACCTGCACTGTAAAGTATCGCAGCACCTCGTTCACGTTGACCGCCGTCTCCAGATTTTCGCCGGTAGACAGCACCCGCAGGGCCTGGATCAGCCGCTCCCGGTCCGCCCCGTCCGTGTCAAACTTGGCGTTGTCAAAGATGTTGGGGTAGCGGTCTGGGTCATCGCCAATGTACCGCAGGGCCACGTCGGCGTTCTCCGCGTTCAGGGAGCGGTAGTCCGGCTTATAGAGCGCTCCGTGATCCGGGCCGAAATTCCGCCGGGCAAAGGCCTCCTCCGGCTCCTCGATGGCCAGGAACAGCCCCCAGGGGGCGCCGTTCACCGTCACCCAGGCATAGCTGCACAGAGGGGCCGGCGCCTCCATGTAGGCCATCATGTGGTAGGCCAGGTAGGTCTTGAGGTAGCTGTTGTCCTGGAAGGAGGCATCCAGGGAGAGCTTGTCCAGTCCGTGGTAATTCCCGCCGTCCACATAGTGGTCGAATTCCAGCTTCAGGCTGTACCGGGACAGGCCGTACTCCTCCGTCAGCCGGAGGGAGTTGTTCCCCTTGGCCCGCAGGCCCACTTGGTAAAATTCCTCCCCGTCGATGACCGCGGTACAGGGGATATATTCCTCCGCCGGGGCGTTTTCCAGAAAGGCCGCCCAGTCCTCCACCCGCAGGTCCACCGTGTGAACCCGGTCGTCGTCAAAGAGGCGGGAGGCATACCCGGGCGCGGCGCTGGCTGGCCGGAGGCCAAGAACCTCCCCGAAGCAAAGCAGGCCGGTGAGGATCAGGGCCAGCAGGATGGCCGCGGCGCAGATGCGGTCGATATGCCGGTGGCGGATCATGGCCTCACCCCATGTAGTCCCCGTTGTAGGAGACCAGCACCACGTTCCCCACACCCTCCATGGCCCCCAGCTCATTGACGAACTCTGTGTCGGCGTCCCGTAGGCGCACCTCATAGTTCAGCTCGATCTGGCCCGGGGCCACGCTCTTGCTCTTGAGATTCAGCCGCCGCACTCGGGCCTCCACCAGGGCCCGCACCTGTCCCTCCACATCCTGGTCGGCGCAGTGGACCACCAGGATGTAGGGGGACTCCCCGTTCTTCTGCCGGGAGAACACCAGCAGCACCACCCCCACAAATAGGCTACCCACCACCGCCAGGGGGATCAGCCCCGCCGCCAGCACGATGCCCGCCGCGATGGCCCAGAACAGGAAGGCGATATCCATGGGCTCCTTGATGGCGGTACGGAAGCGGACGATGGACAGGGCGCCCACCATGCCCAGGGAGAGGACGATGTTGCTGGTCACCGCCAGGATCAACAGGGTGGTGATGAGGGTGAGGGCGATGAGGGTCACCCCGAAGCTGGGGGCGTACATGACGCCGGCGTAGCATTTTTTATAGACCAGGAAGATGAACAGGCCCAGGCAAAAGGCCAGTGCCAGGGCGATTGCGGCGTCCGGCAGGGAGACCGCATCCAGCCGCTCCAGAAAGCTGGATTTGAAGATGTCCTGAAATGTGAACGTGGGCATGGCAGCCACTCCTCTTTTTTTCGTTCTCAGTCAAACCGCCGGCACAGGGCGTATTTGGAACAGGCCCCCGCCCGGCGGTCCGGCGTCTGGACGGCCAGGCGCACCAGGTCGGGGAGAAAGGCGTTGTACTTGACCTCCAGCACCGTCAAAGCGTCCAGAGGTTTCAGGGGGAACGAGCCGGGGGACAGGAAGCCGGCGCTGTCCCCGCAGGTGCGCAGGTTCCGGTCCAGGGTCACTCGGACATTTCCGGGGGCGTACAGGAAGGCCTCCCGGTCATAGCACACCACCGTCCTGGGCCGCAACAGCGTCCCATGGAGCTTGTGGTACAGCTCCGACAGCAGGGGCTTACCCCGCTCCAGAAGGAAGGCGTCCTCCCCGGAGAGCAACCGCTCCGCCTCCTCCAAAGTCAGGCGGGCGGAACGCTTGCCGCACAGGCCGTTGACCTTCCACTTCTTCTCCAGCTTGAGAAAATCCGGGCGCTCCCCGTAGTATCGCAGGCGGAACTTCTCCCGCCGGTCCACCCCGTCCAGCTTCTCCCGGAGGGCGGTATCGTAGGGGGTGTCGAAATACAGGCTGGTCACCCGGTAGGAGCCGTCCGGCCCAGCGTGGCCGTCCCGGGGAAAGAGCTTCTGAAGCCGGGAGGTAAGCACCAGATCCTCCTGGGGAGAGAGCTGGTGCTTGACCTCGTGGCGCAGGCGGAAGGGCTCAGTCGTCCCAATCGTCGTCCCAGTCGTCATCGTCGTCCCGGTCGTCGTAGTCCGTGTCGTCCCAGCCGTCGTCATCGTCGTCCCAGTGATCCTCGCCGGTGGGGTCGCCGTACCAGTCGTCGTCATCGCCCCAGTCGTCGTAGTCGGTGATCCCGTCGGCATTGGGGCCGTAGTCGGTGTCGTCGTAGTCGGTGATGCCATCCGCGTTGGGGCCGTAGTCGGTATCGTCGTAGTCGGTGATGCCGTCGGCGTTGGGGCCGTAATCCGTGTCGTCGTAGTCGGTGATGCCGTCGGCGTTGGGGCCGTAATCCGTGTCGTCGTAATCGGTGATCCCGTCGGCGTTGGGGCCGTAGTCGGTATCGTCGTAATCGGTAACGCCATCATTGTTGGGGCCGTAGTCCGTGTCATCGTAGTCGGTGATACCGTAATCGGTGATCCATCGCTGCCGGACCATAGTCGGTGTCGTCATAGTCCTGGAACTCCGCGTCCATCTCGGTGACCTTGCCGGTGTAGGCGTTCACCTCATACTCGTACTCCACGCCGTCCAGGATGAATTCCACCTCGTACTCCCCGTCGTCCAGGTCATACTCCTTCTCCACGAACTGCAGGTCGTCCCGGCCCAGCTGGGTGGAGAGGATGCTCTGGGCGGCGGAGGCGTTGATGTACCCCTTGTCGCCGTAGGCGTCGTCATAGTCGTCCTGGTCCAGGGTCACGGGCTGAGAGCCGATCTGGTCGGCTTCCACCACCAGCCGGACCGCCTCGGCCAGCTCATTGAGGAACTGGTCGCTGGGGTAGGCGGAGCCCCGCTCCAGCTTCAGGATGATGTTCTTCTCGTGGCCGCCCACGGTGGCGTCGAAGTAGCCCAGGGCATTGATCTCATCCACCAGCTCTCCCACCACCTGGGTGCAGGGCCTGCCCTGGTAGCCGGTGTAGGAGGCCAGCAGGGTCTGGGCCTCCTGATTGCGGCCGGTGAGGGCTACTATGTTGCCCGCGTCGTCATAGTCCATCTCGATCTCCGGGTTCACGCTCAGGAGGACGGTCCCCACGGCGCCGCCGCTCTCTTCCACCAGAAGCGTCCGCGCTGGTGCCGGGGGTCTCGGGGAGGTCCGCCGTGCCTGCGCTGGTCCCGCAGGCGGTCAGAGTGGTCAGGGCCAGGGCGGTGGTCAGGGTCAGGGCAAGCCATTTGGTGCGGATGTTCTGTTTCATGTCTTTCATCTCCTTAGAAAATGGTGTTTGGTTTTGTGTTCTGATTTTAGATTACGGAGCCGTTGCTGAAAAACCGGGGTCTGGGGAAAAACTTTTTTCTCTTCTTCGGCTGACACAGGGAGGATACGGCGGCCGGTTTTCAAAACCGGGGCCGCGGCGGAAATTTTTCTGCTTTAATCGTCGTCATCCCGCTCTCCGTCATCGCCGCCGTCGTCATCATTGTCGTCATCATCCCAGTCGTCGTCCCAGTCGTCGTCCCGGTCATCGCCGTCATCCCGGTCCTATAGTCAGTGTCACCGTCCACATAAGGGCCGTCGTCGGGAGGTTCATAGTCGGTGACGCCGTCGCTGTAAGGACCGTAATCCGTATCCTCATAATCGGTGACCCCGTCGGCGTTGGGGCCGTAGTCCGTGTCATCGTAGTCCGTGATCCCCGGGTCGGCAGAGGGGACAGGGGGCGCGGAGGGCGCCGGCGTGGGCGCCGGTACAGGCTCCGGCGTGGGGTCCGGGGTGGGGGAGCGGGCGTGGGGCTGGGCGGCGCCACCGGGATCACCACCTCGGTGGCCGGTTCCTCCTCCGGCGCGGGGCCGATTTGGATCACGATGGTCTCCCCGTACCGCTCCTCCAGATCCTCCCGGGCCGCCTGTTCCTCCCGGGCCTGCCAGTCGGCGTCGGCGCTGGTGACCGTGATGGACACCGTCTCCCCGCCGGAGAGGTAGCCCATATCGATGGCCCGCTCCACCAGCTCCCCGGTCACGTCCTCCCGGTCCTTGCCGCCATAGTCATAGCCCTCGATCAGGACCCGGCCGTCCGCGTTGAGGCCCTCCAACTCCAGCACCCGGTCGGTGCGGCTGAGGGTCAGCTCCACATCCGGATTGATCTGGATGCGCAGGGCGCCGTAGGGGGTGAAGTTTGGCTGGTAGTAGCCAAAGAACACCAAGCACAGACAGGCGGCCATGCCAGCCACGCCGGACAGGGGCTTCCACAGGGCGGGGCGTTTTTCCCTGGGGTGCCGCAGCTCCACGATGTCCCGCACTGTATCCCCCACCTGATAGCGCAGGTTGGCAGCCTTCAAAAAGCGGCCCTCCTCGTCCAGCACCACCGCGTAGGCCGGATGCACCTCCATGACCAGATAGTTCACGCCTCGTCGCCCCCTCTCTTTGGGCCCACCTGGCACAGGTGGCCCCGGATGATCTCATAGCCGTTGGTGAAGGCCAGCAGGATGGCCACCAGGTACTTCCGGTGCCGCTCCATGGTCTTCTTGTCGGTGCCGGAGCCGGCGGACAGCTCGCCCATGGGCAACTTGCCTGTGTCCTCCACCCGCTTGAGCAACTCCGGCTGGGTTCGGGCAAAGTCCAGCACCCGGCGGCAGGCGGCGAAGGTCCGCTCCTGCCGGGGGCAGTTGTCCGCCACGTCGGAAAAGGTCAGGCCGAACTGGGCCAGCTTCTCGGAAAACTCCTGGATTTCCCGCCGGCTGGCGGTGCGCACCACATAGCCCTCGGCGTGATCCACAGTGTCGGGGATGGTGTCCAGCAACTCGCCGCCGTCCTCCTCCCCGCCCAGGGGGGTGTGGAGGGAGATCACGTTGCCGTGGCGCTTCTCCGTCCGGTAGTGGTCGATGAGCCGGTTTTTAATAGCACGGGCGGCGTAGGGCAGAAAGGCGCCCCGGCTCTTCTCATAGGCCAGCACCGCCTCATAGAAGGCCAGCATGGCGATGCTCAGTTCGTCCTCATGGCCGTTTTCCGGGGCGGTATGGAGAAACTTCACCGTCTCCGAGCGGATAAAGCCCATGTACTGACGGATGAGGGCGTCCGCCGCCTCCGAGTCCGTCTTGGCCGATCGTACCTGGGAAACGATGTCGTGCTCTGTGCGCACCATTGCCATCCCTCCATCCCCCTCCGGCAGTAGGATACGGACACGCCGCCGGATTTTCGGGGTCATAGCAGAAAATTTCAAAGGGTAAAAAACGCTATTGTAAAGTTTAGCGGTTGCGAAACGGAGGCGCGACCGTCTGGATGTCAAATCTTTGTCAAATGTAGGTAAAGAAACGGGTGGGGTGGCCTTGCGTTCCCTTTGTTGAGTTGCGCACCGGGGGTTTTCGTGGTAGGATGGAGGCACGCACACAGAAAGGAGCGCGCGGGATGAAACAGATCTTTTCTTTCGGTTTGACAGCGGCGCTTTTGCTGGCCTGCCTGACCGGCTGCGGCGGACAGGCGGGCGGCGCCGCGCCCGGCGGGACGGCCCCCTCCGGCGGCCAGACTCCCCCGGCGTCCTCCGTTCCGGAAACGCCCGCCGGCCAGGGGCAGACGCCGCCTGTGTCCCCCGACCCGGAGAGGGGAGTCGCCGCCGGGGAGATCAGCCGGGAGGAGGCCCTGGCCATCGCCCTGGACAATGCGGACGTGCCGGAGGGCGACGCCTACAACATCAAAAACGAGACCGACAGCGACAATGGCATCCCCATCTATGACATCGAGTTCGAGACCGACTACGGCGACTACGACTTTGAGGTGGCCATGGCCGACGGTCGCATCGTTGGTGCGGACTACGAGGTGGACGAGGAGTGGCTGGACGCTCTGGACGGCAGCCCTGTCACAGCGGAGGAGGCCACTTCCATCGTGGCCGGCAAGGTTTCCGGCGCCAGTGCGGCGGACGTATCTGTCTGGGAAGAGTCCGGCGACGGCCGGGGACGTTACGAAGGGGAGCTGTTCCTGGACGGCATGAAGTACGAGTTTGAACTGGACCCCCGGACGGGGCGGATCTTCGACTGGACCGCCGATCTGAGGGACTGACCGGCACAGAAAAGCAGCGGGGAGAAGGCACATCTGCCTACTCCCCGCTGCTTTATTTTGCTGATGTTTAGAATGGCTCCTTGGGCGAGAGTCCCAGTTTGGCCTCCAGTTCCCGCGTTTTGGTCTCCATCTCGTACAGCGCCATGGAGGGCGTTTTTTTCCTGCCTGGTCACCATCTTGACCAGGAGCTCGCTCAGGATGGACGCATTCGTCCGCTCCAGCAGCTCCATCGCCCGCTCCAACGTTTGCCCGGAGAATCCGACCTTTTCCAGCTTCCGGCGTTCCTTATCCAAACGCTTCATGGTCTTCACACCCCAATTCGCCTGGTTATTTGGTGAATTGGGACAGGGCCAGCAGCGCCTGGGCAGTCTGCACCCGAGTGGCTGCCTGGCCGGGGGCCAGCGTGTCCAAGGAGGTCGCGGTGAGCACGCCGGCCTCCACCGCCCAGGTCATGGCCTCCGCAGCGTAGCCGGCGATCTGGTCATAGTCGGCGAACTCCCGGACGGCCATGCCGCCCTGGGCGGTGTCATAGCCCTCATGCCGGGCGTAGCGGTAGAGCATGACCGCCAGCTGCTCCCGGGTGATGGGATCGTCCGGGCCGAACAGGCCGCCGCCGTAGCCGCCGGCGATCCCCTCGGAGGCGGCCCAGCGGACGGCCTCGCCATAGGAGGCCGCCGGGTCCACATCGGAGAAGTCCATCAGATAATTCACCACCGGGCGGCCCTCCAGCGCCCACAGGGCCGTGACCGCCTCGCCCCGGGTCAGCGTCCCATTGGGCTCAAAGCGGTCCGCGCTGACGCCGGCCATCAGGCCGTTCTCACAGACATAGCGCACCGCCTGGGCATCCCGGGCCTCCACATCGGTGAAGGGCAGGACGGACAGGGGCTCGCCGCCCACCTGATAGACAGCCACCGTGCCGGATACCTCACAGGCTGCCAGCAGCAGGGCCTCTCCGGTGGGGCTGACGGCATCACTTAGGAACAGCAGACCCTCGGGGGCCACATCGCCGCCGGTGACCCACTTGTCCAGCTCCCCGTCCTCATACTTCTCGGAGCCCTCCACTATGGAGGCGAAATCCCGGGTGTTAATGTAGTTCACGTACTGGGCGGAGGCGGGCTCGGTCACATCATAGACCATGACGCCGCCGGTGCGCTCCAGGGCCACGAAGGCATAGGTGCGGCCGTCCACCGTACCAACCGTGACGCTCTCCGCCTCCGGTCCCTTCTTGCCAGAGCGGTCATCCACCACGGTGTTGTCGTTGGAGCAGTTGTAGTAATCGGTCAGGTACCGGGCGGTGAGGGTCTCAAAGTCGTTGCCGCTGGTGAACACCTCGGTGACGCCGTTCTCCCCGGCCTCATAAATGGTAAAGGTGCGGCCGCCGAAGAGGTAGTCCTTGCCGCTGTCCAAGCCGTCAAAGTCCTCCACCTTGAAGAAGACCACCTTGCCCTCCAGGCCGGAGTTCTCCCCGGTGATGGCTCCAGTGGGGGAGGTCACGCCCTCCTCGCCGAAGTCCTGCTCGTCCTCGCTGAGGTAGAAGGTGCCCAGATCCTCGTCGCCCCACTCTCGGGCGTCGCCCTCGTTGGCGGTGACCAGATAGGTTTTGCCGTCCACCTGGAAGGCGGCGATGCCGTCGGGCATCCGGATGCCCATGAGGCTGCCGTAGGTCCTGGGCGCATAGGCGTCATCCTTCTTGTCGATATCAATGGGGGTGACGCTGTAGTCCTCAAAACCTGCGGAGTAGATCCCGTCAAAGGTACGGGAGGCCAGATCCAGCACGGCGATGGCATTGTTCTCCTGCAGGGTGACATAGGCCTTGCCGCCGGATACGGCGATATACTCCGGCTCCAGGTCCGTGGAGGGATCGACTCCCTTCTTCAGCACGATCCCGGCTGAGGCCAGCTCGTCACGGCGGGCGTCGAAAGCGTCAAAGCCCACCACCTCGCTGGTGAGGGTTGACACATCTGCCACAGTGACCGAGCCCCTGGGATCAACGATTCCGTCGCCGTAGCCCTCCCGAGGCTCCCCCTCGTCGGCGGTGAGGACGGTGCTGCTGCCGGCAAAGGTCACCATATCCGGCTGCACACCGGTTTCCACCAGTCCCCTCAGGGTCAAGGAGCCGTCGGCATTGCAGGCGAACAGGGCTACCCGGCCGGCGTCATGATATCCCTCCGCCTGGAAGGCGGCGGCCAGGATGGTGTTGTCCGGAGAGATGGCCACGGAGGTCATGTCCCCATAGCGGAATGAGCTGTCCGCCGCCTCCACCAGGGCCTTCACGTCGATGTCCGTGCCGCTGAGCCGGGCGACGGAGATCCCGGCGGTGAGATCCCCCAGGGGGATTGCCGCCAGCAGGCCGCTCTGGCCGTTGATGGCGTAAGCATAGCCATTGCTCTGGCTGTAGGCCACGATCTCCATGACGCCGCCGTCCACGTTGTACTGGCCGGAGGCGTATCGGGCAATCAGGTTCAGATTTAGGGGGGAATTGCCGTTTTCGTACCCGGCGGTCGAGTTGATGCCCGCTGCCGCCGCCGGCAGTGCGGCGCCCAGCTGGAGCGCCAGAGCGAGGGCCAGGGCAATGGCCGCCGGCCGTTTTGCGTTTCTCATGCTGTTTCCTCCTGCGATTTTGATTTGGGCAGGGAGCCGAGTATCCTCCCAATTTAGAATAGTATAATCCCGCCGTTGTAAAATCCGAAAGTAGTAGCATGTAAATTCTTTGTAACCGCCTGCGGGCCGGAACGATACCTGGCCCGCAGGCGGCGTGCTTCACATAGATTTAACGGTCTCTTTACGGAAATACCGTCGCACACTGGGAAAGGCGTCTGCTATACTGAACACAGATGCGGCAGGCATCGGTTGGGAGCGGCAGTATGGAGTACGGTTTCAGACAGCCCGATCAAAATCAAAAGAACATCACCAGCGCCGGTTTGCGCCCTTATGGGGCGGGCCGGCGCTGATTTTTGTGGATGCCGTGCCCAATGGTCATAAGACAGCAAAGAAGAAAGGCAGGCGCAATGTATGCAGAAGACCTATGTGCTGGACGCCAATGTCCTCCTCCAGGCCCCCTACGCTCTGGAGTCCTTCGAGGACAACCACATCGTGCTGCCTCTGGCGGTGTTGGAGGAGCTGGATGATCGGAAAGGAGCCGACGGCGAGGCGGGAAGCAACGCTCGGCAGGTGCTCCGCTTCCTGGAGGGATTACGGCTCCAAGGAGACCTGGTAAAAGGCGTGACCCTGCCCAGCGGGGGCACTGTGCGGCTGGAGGTCAACCATGTGGACGCGGATCTTCCCCAAGGATTAGATCCCAACAGCCGGGCAGGCCGGGTGCTGAAGGTGTGCCGGGGCCTCACGGACGAAGGGACGCCGGCGACGCTGGTGAGCCGGGATATGGTCGCCCGCATCCGGGCCCAGATGATGGAGGTGCCGGCGGAGGACTTCATCACCGACCGGCTGCCGGATGGAGCCCAGCCCTACACCGGCCGGGCGGAGGTCTACATCCCGGACAGCCTGCTCACGACGTTCAAGAAGAAGGGGGCACCGGCGGAAGAACTCTATACCGTGGACGGCGCGGGGGAGCGGAAGCCGGTTTCCTTGACCGAGAACCAATTCGTCCTTCTGCGCTCGGATACCGAGCCGAAAAAGACCATGCTGGGCCGTTTCCGTGAGGGGAAGGTGGCCGCCCTGCGCTTTGGCGGCGTCCGCCCATTCGGCGTCAAGCCCCGGAGCGTGGGCCAGCAGTTCCTGCAGGAGGCCCTGCTGCTACCGGCGGAGGAGGCCCCCCTGGCCATCATCCAGGGGCCGGCGGGCACCGCCAAGACCTTCTACGCCCTGGCCGCCGGGCTGGAGCAGGTGCTGGAGGCAGAGGAACGGCCCTACCGCAAGATTTTGGTGTGCCGCCCCAACGCCCAGTTTGACGCGGACATCGGCTTCCTCCCGGGCAGTGAGCAGGAGAAGATCTCCCCCCTCATGCGGCCTATCGTGGACAATCTGGAGATCCTGCTGGATCTGGAGGGAAAGAAAAAGGAGCGGCGCAACGAGGAGGAGCTCCGGGGGCGCATCGACTACCTCTTTGACACCGGCATCATCACCGCCGAGGCCATGAACTTCATGCGGGGCCGGTCCATCACCGACACCTGGCTCGTCATCGACGAGGCCCAGAACCTCACCCCCCGGCAGGTCAAGGGTATCATCACCCGGGTGGGGAAGGGCACCAAGGTGGTGTTACTGGGGGATCCGGCCCAGATCGACCACCCCCTGTTGGACACTCGGACCAACGGATTGACCTACGCCAGCGCCCGCATGAGGGGTAGCCCCCTGTGCGCTCAGCTGACCATGCTCCCGGACGAATGTGAGCGGTCCGCCCTGGCCCTGGATGCGGCGGTGCGGATGTAAACATATAACAGAAAATTCACCGGACTTTACGACAATTTGATGTTCAAAGGCGCGTGACCTGTTATGATGAAGATGGATTATTTTATCCAATCGTGACCCTTTGAATCAAATGATCTCAATCCCAGCAGAAAGGATGCGTATGCTCTCATGAAACGAGTGATCCTGTCTGTTTTCATGCGGGTGCTGTGTGTATCTACTATGGCGTTTGGATCGTTTTCAATGCCTCTTCCGCCGGCAGTTTCCCGGCCAAATAGTCATCCCTTGCCCTGACCGCCCGGTCCAGCCATTGGTAGTACTCTTCGTAGCTCAGATCCTTTTCAGACGGCTCCTTGTTGAAGAATTCCGCCCGCTCATAGCGTTTATACATCCGTCGCTTGGCCCGGTCGAACTCCTCCACCACACTGATCTGGGCGGCCTTCTGCCGGTGCTTGAGCACTGGTCCCCACTCCTTGCACGTCTTGCCGTCCTTCAAAATTCGGTCGCAGTAGAGGGTTTTCTTCTTCGTTTTCGGGATGAAATACCTCCCGCAGCAATGGCACCACGCGACGGCGGGATAGTCGGAAACAAACTGCAGAAGCAGAAAGTGGTAGTAGTCCACAGCGGAGCGGAAGTGATATTGGGTGGTCAAACCATCTCCATCCCAGCGCAGGATCGAGCGCATGGGGGCCTCCCACAGCGTGTCG
>ENA-OQIL01000504-OQIL01000504.1-human-gut-metagenome-genome-assembly--contig:-NODE-504-length-13763-cov-2.977486_pt1 | contig 13763 bp, 15 predicted proteins | sample MGYA00242583_ERZ504748 | MGnify/ENA primary metagenome ERZ504748 (study PRJEB26092, sample SAMD00036191) | human gut metagenome | host: Homo sapiens | study: EMG produced TPA metagenomics assembly of...
AGGTAAGGTTAGGATAGGTAAGGTAAGAGAGAGTAAAGAGAGAAAAGCGGACAACGCCGCTTTTCCGCCCTCTCCCTCTGACTGTGATAAAAGCAAGCTAAAGCAGAAAAGGCAGGGACAGCAGCAAGAAACAATCGCCGATGTATTCAGAGCATTTGCGGCAGGTGATGCCGAGCTTGAAAAGGCCCTCACGGATTTTAATGTCTTGAGAGCTACAAACAAAAAGCCCTTGACCCCGCGCGCGGCTGAATTGATTTGCAAGAAAATCATGAACCTTGCAAAAGATGCAGCTGTAAGAAATACGCACGGTTACATGATTGCAGTCTTGGAACAGAGCATTGAGCGCGGCTGGGATGGCGTATGGGCTTACAAGGGTGACTTTAAAGATGCCCCCACCGTTCACGGTTCAAACGGAAAAGACAAACCGCGCGAAATTGGCCCCAGACGATGATATTACCAAATATCTGTAATGTGTCCACATTGGACACGCCAGCCCCGGCGGGACTGTTCAGAAAAAACAAAAGCCGCCTTAGGTGCGACCAACACCCAAAGCGGCAGGCGGTAAAGCGTTTGACAGGCGATTTTACCGCCCTCAGTATAACCTATACGGAGGAAAAAAGCAAATGAAAACTGAAAAGACAATAAACCTGACCGCTTACACGGTGGAATACATCGACCAGCGGGAGCCGAAGCCGCGCACCGTACATGCACAGACCGTAGTGCTGGACGGCGGCAAGATCAGCGCCTTGAACCGTCTTGACATGCGCCCGGCGGGCTGGATCACACAGCAGTTCGAGAAGGACGGCTACACCGTGGCCAGCATCCACAAGGGCGAGACCATCGCCGCCCGCGTTGACCTTGCCGAGCTTTGGCAGCATACCGCCGCGGCGGCAGAGCTGGCCGAGACAAAGAAACAGCTTGCAAGAGTGATTGAGCAGCTGAAGGAGGCCGAAGAATGACAAACCCGCAAATTATAACGCCTTCTGAAGCTTACGAGCTTGCGTGCTGCACTGGCGTAGAATCGGACGGACTGCCCGGCGGCCTTTATGAATTCTGCAATGAAGTCTTGAAGTTATGGAACGCTAGACCGGTAGACGATGAAAGCTGGGTAAATCTTGTATTTATGCTTTCCTCTGTGTTTGTCGCAGGCATGGTATATGCGCGCGATGGGGGTTATTTCAAGAGTGAAGATTAAAATAACATATACAGCAGAAGAGCAACAGCTATTTGAGCGTGTCCGCGCCGAACTGCTGCAAACCATGCCGACAGCACGGCAGCATGAAAGCAAAGCCCCGGCGGGTACAAAGATATTTTATATTACCACTTGCAAAAAAGACCGCCCCACGGTATAATAAAAAGCACACAGAGTACCGCCAATAGGTAAGCCGCACAGGCGCAGGGAAAAGCAAACGCTTTTTTCTTGTGCCTGTTTTTTTATGCTGTTTCGTTTGGGCTTGATGGCAGCAGCGGCGGCGGCGCTTAGTGTGCGCTTTGCTGGCCGTGGGCGTTTTTTTCGTAGGTCGTTGCTTTGATCTTTAGCTTTTCTGTGTGTCTGTATGAAAATTACGCAAAGTTGCCAATGTCGGGCAGCAGATGCCAAAAAGCGAAAAAGAGGCAAAAACTGCAAAAAACACACAAAAAGCGCTTAGAAAGTTAAGCATATAGGGTGCCTGCAGGGGGTGGGGGAGAGTCCCCCGCCCCCGCCCGCAGCGCCCCTGCTGCTGTCCAGCGCCGATTTACACACAGGGAGTTTTTAAGCAGAGGGTAGAAAGCGGCAAAGACTGCTTTTTGCATAGATTACGCTACGGCAGCGGTAAAGCCGGGAAAGGATAACACTACATGGGAGAGGATAAAAGCGCACTTTCTACGGAGGTTCATATTATTTGCGGACCGCCTGGTTCAGGCAAAACCACTTTTGTACAGAAACACATGCAGCCAGGCGATTTAATCCTTGATATGGACGCAATCGTGGCCGCATTAACTGGCAACAAAAGCACACACCCGGACATATTCAAATGTTATGAACAACAGCGTTGGCTGTAAGGGAAACCATATACAAATCTATTGAATCTGGCAAGGCAGGAAAACGGGGCTTTTGTCATCACTGCTACTTCGGACAAGCAACAGGTCGAGAATCTAATCCCGGCTGGCTTCACGGATCTATGCACTATATGGATACGCCAGAAGCAGAGTGCATCAAACGAATTTGCAATGACCCTACCAGACCAGATAAAGAAAAGGACCGCGCACTTGTAAAGCGTTGGTTTTCCGTTAGTAAGTCAACCGAGAAAGGAATCCCCATGAACGAAACTGTAAACCAGGAAACTAACGGCACTGCTGCCGCACAGCAGGAAAACCGCACGTTCACCCAGGACGAGGTAAACGCCATTGTGGCCGACCGTCTGACCCGTGAGCGTGCAAAGTATGCTGATTATGACGATCTGAAAGGCAAGGCAGGCCGCGCCGATGAAGCCGACAGCCGTGCCGCTGCATTACAGCAACAGCTTGACGCCATGAAAGCCGACAACGACCGCCGCGAGATGAAGCAGCGCGTTTCAGCTGCTACCGGCGTACCGGCGGCTCTGCTGACCGGAGACACTGAAGAAAGCTGCACAGAGCAGGCACACGAAATTATGCAGTTTGCTGCACCTTCTTACCAGGCTATACCGGACGGCGGCACGGCTGGAGCGGTTGGAAATTATCAAGATGTTTTTTCGCCCGCTTCCGATAATGCGCTATCTAATGCATTTTGCCGGGATAACAAGCATAAGCCGAAGCCTTACCCGCCCCGAATCTATTAAGCGAGGTTGAATTTATGTCCGTTGAACTTACTACAAAATTTGCACCTAAAACCGATGAACTTTTCAAGGCTGAAAGCAAAATCAGCCTGCTGACTAACACCGACTACGATTGGACGGGGGCGCACGCCATCAAGCTGTACAAGATCAGCACAAGCCCGATGAACGATTACGCCCGCAACCGCAGCGCGGCCCCGGATGACAGCAGCGAGTCTTTGTCCCGCTATGGTCAGTTGCTTGATCTGTCCGCCACTACCGAGGAGCTGTTGCTGAAACATGACCGCTCTTTTATCTTCAATGTGGACAAGCTGGACGAGGACGAGACCCAGGGCCAGCTTGAAGCAGGCACCGCCCTGGCGCGTGAGCTGCGCGAGGTGGTCGTGCCGGAGGTTGACACCAACGTGTACAAGGTCATGACCGACGGAGCAGGCACCAAGCCCGCCGCCGCTGCGCTGACCAAGTCGAACATTTACGCGGCAGTGCTGGCAGCTTCCCAGGCGCTGGACGATGCGGAAGTGCCCGAGACCGAGCGCGTGCTGACCGTCACCCCGTCCACCTATGCGCTGTTGAAGCAGGCCGTGGAATTTGATCATACAGAGATTGGCGCAGAGATGCGCGCCCGTGGCGTTGTGGCCATGCTTGACGGTGCGTCTGTGGTTAAGGTTCCCGCCGTGCGTCTGCCTGCCAAGTTTGGCTTTATGCTGTCCCACCCGTCCGCCACTGTGGCCCCGGTCAAGCTGGAAGATTTCGGCATCCACAACGACACGCCGCTGTCCAGCGGTACGATTGTGACCGGCCGCGTCTGCTATGACGCGTTTGTGCTGGACAACAAAAAGACCGGCATTTATTACCAGGCTACCACCTGATTGTGCTAAGTACCTGTTTGCGTGGCCTGATCCACGCCGGGCCGTGCCCGATTCAATAGCAAAATGCACAAAAAGCGCGCGGGTTTACAGCCTGCACGCTTTTCTTGTTTATAGGGGGGATTCTATGGAGACAGCAACCAAAGCCAGCGACCAGCAAGCCACAAACGCCGCCCTTGCAGCCCTGGCTGCCACCGGCAACAGCTACGCCCTGGGCCAGCTGTGGGAGCTGAACAAGGGCCTGCTGCGCTCTATGTTCTGGAAGTGGTACCCGGCGCACAAGGCCCAGGCAGATGCCCACGGCCTGACCGCGGACGACTTCGAGCAAGAGGGCTTTTTTGCTGTCCAGCACGCCGCCCAGACCTACGACCCGGCACAGGGAGCCTTTACCACCTGGCTGACTGCCGCCATGCAGCGCCAGATCCAGCGCACCCTTACCAACGGCCACGCCCGCAACGTGACCGGCGATGACGGCAAACTGCACACCACCAGCGCCGACCCGCTGAACCACTGCACCAGCCTGGACGTGCCCCTGGACGATGAGGACGCGACAGCGGCGGCAGAACTGGACGCGGTGGAAGATAAGTTATTCCAGGAACAGCTGCACAGCGCCCTGGAAGAAGCCCTTGCAAAGCTGACCGACCGGGAAGCCGATGTACTGCGCCGCCGGTATTACCAGCAGCAGCCCTTGCGGGAAGTGGGCGAGGCCTACGGCGTGGCATGGAGCCGCGCGCAGCAGGTAGAAAAAGCAGCTATGCGCAAGCTGCGCCGCAATCCGGCGCTGTGCCGGTTTCACGATGAAGTTATACAGCACCATGCATACAGGGGCACAGGCTTTGCAGCATGGCAACACGGCGGCAGCGTAGAAGAACACATAATTGAATACTTGGAAAGTAAAAGCGCCGACCTGTATGCGGTGCGGTAAAAAGTGCTGTACAGCAAAAAGAAAGCACCTAAAAACTTACGTTCTTGGGTGCTTTTCTTTGGTGCGGATGAAAGGGATTTGAACCCACACTCTTTTAAGGGAACTAGAACCTGAATCTAGCGCGTCTGCCAGTTCCGCCACATCCGCATATTCTTTTCGCCGTAGGCCGTGGCCCTGACGACGTGTATTATTATAACGGCTGGCAGAAGAAATGTCAAGCGATTTTTTGAGAAAAATGCTGCTTTTTTCAGCGAAAAATGCGGTCCTCCGCTTTTCGACGAAAGACCGCATTTTATGAAAAGATTACCAGAGGTTGACGACCTCGTTGTACAGGCCCTCGTAGCTCTTGGCGGAGTTGGACCAGCTGAAGTCACACTCCATGGCGCGCTTGACCAGCACGGGCCAGCCGTCCTTCTGCCAATAGCCTTCCTTGGCGCGCCAGCAGGCCTCATACAGCTCATGGGCGTTGTAGTTGGCAAAGGTAAAGCCGTTGCCGTAGCCGTCGCCGGAGTCGTGGATGGAGTCCTTCAGGCCGCCGGTCTCGCGGATGACGGGGATCGTGCCGTAGCGGCAGGAGACCATCTGGGCCAGGCCGCAGGGCTCGGAGCGGGACGGCATCAGGAAGATGTCGGCACCGGCGTAGATCTGCTGTGCCAGCTTGGCGTTGAAGCCGATGTAGACGCCGACGCGGCCCGGGTTGCGTGCGCACAGCTCGTTGAAGAAGTTCTCATACTGGGCCTCGCCGGAGCCGAGGATGACCAGCTCGATGCCCTGCTGCAGCAGCCCCTCGGCGATGGCCTGAACCAGGTCAACACCCTTGTGGCCAACCAGACGGGTGACCATGGCCATGACCGGGCTGCCGTCCTTATGCAGGCCGAACTCGTCCTGCAGGGCCTCTTTGCAGACAGCCTTGCCCTCCTGGAAGGTCTCGGCGTCGTAGTTTTTGGCAATGTCAGGGTCGGTGGCAGGGTTAAAGACATCGACGTCAATACCGTTCAGAATGCCGCACAGCTTATACTGCTTCTGGCGCAGCAAGCCGTCCAGACCGTGGCTGAACCACGGGTCGAGGATCTCCTGCGCGTAGGTCGGGCTGACGGTGGTGACCTTGTCTGCGCACTCGATGGCGCCCTTCATGAAGTTGGCGCAGCCGTCATACTCCACAACATGGGCGTCACGTGCGCCGATGCCGCAGGTATCCTCGAGAATATCCAGACCATACTTGCCCTGGTAGGCAATGTTGTGGATCGTGAACACCGTCTTGATGCGGTTGAACTTATCCAGATGGCGGTAGTACAGGTTCAGGTAGACGGGCGTCAGTGCAGTCTGCCAGTCATTGCAGTTGATGATGTCCGGCTCAAAGTCGGTGTAGAACAGCATCTCCAGAATGGCGCGGGAGAAGAACGCGAAACGCTCGCCGTCGTCATAGAAGCCGTACAGGCCGCGGCGCTTGAAGTAATACTCGTTGTCGATGAAGTAAAAGACAACGCCGTCGCGCTCGGCTTTGAACAGGCCGCAGTACTGGCTGCGCCAGCCCACGGGCACGCTGAAGTTGGTGACATAGGTCAGCGTATCCTTGAATTTCAGGTCGCCGTACAGCGGCATAACGACGCGGGCGTCGATGCCGTCGCGGACCAGCGCCTTGGGCAGAGCGCCCGCAACATCGGCCAGGCCGCCGGACTTGGCAAAGGGTGCAGCCTCGCTGGCTGCGTACAGGATTTTCATAAGCACCTCCGTGCGAGTTTCACAAAATGAGGGCGAGGGAAAGTCTGGCTCTCCCCCGCCCTCTCATCAAAGTCGTCTCCGGGGAGAGGGAGTTCGACCTCTATGAGCGTTATGTCTCCCCTGTGTCAGCGTTTTGCTGGCGGGGGTATTTTATACGCTGTGGCCCTTGGCGACGAACACCGGGAAGGTGTCGGTGCCGGCCAGCTTCTTGTCCTCGGTGATGTGGACGTTCTTGTCGGTGACGACGTACTCCACATTGCAGTTCGGCTCAACAACGGTATCCTGCATCAGGACGCAGTTCTTGACAACAGCGCCCTTCTTGATCTTGCAGCCGCGGAACAGCACGCTGTTCTCAACGGAGCCCTCGATGACGCAGCCGTCAGCCAGCAGGCTGTTCTTGACAGAGCTGCCCTCCAGGTAGCGGGTCGGGTTATCGTCACGAATCTTCGTGTAGATGGGCGCGGGTCCGAACAGGGCGTCCATGCTGCCTTCCCGGAGCAGACGCATATTCTCGTCGAAGTAGCTCTTCATGTCGGAGACGCGGGCGACATAGCCGTCGAACCGGTAGGCATGGACGTTCAGCAGCTTGAGGTTGCGGGCCAGGATGTCGCGCTCGAAGTAGACGAGGCCGCGGACGGAGGCATCGTGGATCAGGTGGATCAGGCTCTCGCGCTCAATGATATAGATGTTCATGGCGAGGTTCTGCTCACCGATGCGGTAGTCGTTGGACAGAATCTCAACAACACGGTCATTGTCATCCAGACGGATGGTGTAGTTATCACTGCGGGCACCCTCGGGGATGGCGGCGCGGTTGTAAACCATCGTGACGTCAGCGCCGGATTTGACATGGGCATCGATCAGCTTATTGAAGTCGAAGTTCATGGCAATGTAGGAGTCAGACAGGATGACGTAGCGCTCCTTCTGCGCCTCGAGCCAGTTCAGGATGCTGTCCAGTGCGTCCACACGGCCGGAGTACAACTTGACGCTGCGCTCGGCAAAGGGCGGGACGATGTTCAGGCCGCCGCGCTTACGGGTCAGGTCCCACTCACGGCCTGCGCCCAGGTGATCCATCAGAGAGTGGTAGTTTTTACGCACGATGACGGACACGTTGTCGATGCCGGCGTTGGCCATGCTGGACAGCGTGAAGTCGATCAGGCGGTAACGTCCGCCGAACGGGATGGAGGCCATGGAGCGCTCCGCCACCAGTTCGGGAACGAGGTTATCATACGTATTGGCGAAAATGACGCCGAGAGCATTCACATTGCTGTTTACCATTGTTCCTCACCATCCTTTACATCGCTGGAGACCATTGCCTTGGGGCCAACCACTGCGCCTTTGCCGATGACGACGCCGGAGCCGACGGTGGCGACATCGCCGGGCTCGGCAATGTTCAGGCCGCCCTCGGGCATAGCGCCGACGGTTGCGCCCTCCTCGATCGTGACGTTCTCGGCCACGATGCAGTGCTTGACGGACGCACCGGCCTTGATGACTGTGCCGCCCATAACGACGGCTGCTTCCACCGTAGCGCCCTTCTCAACGACTGCGCCGGGAAACAGGATGGAATTGTTGACCGTACCGTTGACCTTGCAGCCCTCGGAGATCATCGAGTTGGAAATGGTGGCGTCGCTGCCGATCTGCTGGCAGGGACGGCCCGTGTTGCGGGAGTAGATCTTCCAGTTCTCATCGAACAGGTTGATGCCGGAATGCTTCGGGTCCAGGACCTCCATGTTGGCCTGCCACAGGCTGGAGATCGTGCCGACGTCCTTCCAGTAGCCGCTGAAGTGGTACGCATACATACGGCGGCCATCCTTCAGCAGGTTGGGAATGACGTTCTTGCCAAAGTCGTTCTCGGAGTTGGGGTCAGCCTCGTCCTCGCTCAGGTATTTCTTCAGGATGTCCCAGTTGAAGATGTAGATGCCCATGGAAGCCAGGTTGGACTTGGGCTCCTTCGGCTTTTCCTGGAAGGCGTTGATGCGGTCATCCTCATCGGTGACCATCAGGCCGAAGCGGGATGCCTCGCTCCATGGCACCTCCATGACGGCGACGGAGAACTCTGCGTTCTTCTCCTTATGGAAGCGCAGGAAGTCAGAGTAATCCTGCTTGCAGATCTGGTCACCGGACAGGATGATAACATACTTGGGGTCATAGCGGTCAATGAAGGACAGGTTCTGATAGATGGCGTTGGCCGTGCCCTTGTACCAGTCAGAGCCGGAGGCCTGCTGGTACGGCGGCAGAACGTGAACACCGCCGTGCAGGCGGTCAAGGTCCCACGGCTGGCCGTTGCCGATGTACTCGTTCAGGACGAGGGGCTGATACTGGGTCAGGATGCCCACCGTGTCAATGTCAGAATTGACACAGTTGGACAGCGGGAAGTCGATGATACGATACTTTCCGCCAAACGGAACTGCCGGCTTGGCGAGCTTCTGGGTCAGCGCGTACAGACGCGAGCCCTGGCCGCCTGCCAGGATCATTGCGATCATTTCTTTAGCCATAAGATTTCTCCCCTTAAAATTTTGGCAGAATGCCGTTTTTAACATATATCCAAAGACGGCTTACACCGTCGTTTTGGCCTTGGGCGGACGTCCGCGGCGCTTGGGAGCCGCCTCGATCCCGGCGTCTGCGGCAGGGGCCGCAGTCTTGGCAGTGGTTTTTGCCGTCTTTTGGGCGGCGGGCTTGGCGGGCTTTTCCGCTGCCTTGTCCTCCGCCTTGGCGGCGCGCGGCTTGCGGGCAGCGGGCACGCTCAGGTAGAGGGTGGACAGCGGCGGCAGCGTCAGCGAAATATGCTGGTCGAAGCCGTGCATCGGGCCCTTCTTCGCCTTGACCGTGCCGTTGGTCACGCCGGAGCCGCCGTACTTCTTATCGTCGGAGTTGAGGATCTCCTTGTAGCTGCCGGGGTTCGGCACGCCCATCTTGTACTCCTTACGCAGCACCGGGTTGAAGTTGCATACGACAAGCACCGATCTTGCCCGCAGCGTCGCGGCGCAGGAACGCGATGACGCTCTGCTTGCTGTCGTCGGGCACGATCCACTGGAAGCCCTCCCAGCTGTAATCGCACCTGCCACAGGGCGGGCGTGTCGCGGTAGAAGTGGTTCAGATCCCTGACGTAGCTTTGCAGCTCACGGTGCTTATCGTAGCCGAGCAGCATCCAGTCGAGCGGCTTCTTCTCGTCCCACTCGATAAACTGGCCGAAGTCCTGGCCCATAAAGAGCAGCTTTTTGCCGGGTGGGCCATCATGTAGCCGAAGAAGGTGCGCAGGTTCGAGAATTTTTCCTCATAATCGCCGGGCATCTTGTTCAGCAGGCTGCACTTTGCCGTGGACGACCTCGTCGTGGCTGATGGGCAGCACGAAGTTCTCACTGAACGCATAGAAGAAGCTGAACGTGACCTTGCCGTGGTTGCCGGCGCGGAAGAGCGGGTCGGTTTTTCATGTAGCTGAGCATGTCGTTCATCCAGCCCATGTTCCACTTGAAAATTGAAGCCCAAGCCCCCGTCGGACGCGGGCTTTGTGACCAGCGGCCAGGCGGTGGATTCCTCGGCGATCATCATTTTATGCGGATAGCGGCCCAGGATAGCCGTGTTCAGCTTCTGCAGGAAGGCGATGGCCTCGAGATTTTCCTTGCCGCCGTTGACGTTCTGCTCCCACTCGCCGTCCTTGCGGTTGTAGTCGAGGTAGAGCATACTGGCGACAGCATCGACGCGCAGACCGTCCACATGATAGCGGTCCACCCAGAACATGGCGCTGGAGATCAGGAAGCTCTCGACCTCCTTCATGCCGTAGTTAAAGACCATCGTGCCCCATTCCTTGTGCTCACCGCGGCGGGGGTTGGGATCCTCATAGCAGGGGCGCCGTCGAACATGTACAGGCCGTAGCCATCCTTCGGGAAGTGGGCCGGGACCCAGTCCAGAATGACGCCGATGCCCGCCTGATGCAGCTTATCGACGAAGGCCATGAAGTCCTTCGGCGTGCCGTAGCGGCTTGTCGGGGCAAAATAGCCCGTGACCTGATAGCCCCAGCTGCCGTCGAAGGGATACTCGGTGATGGGCAGCAGCTCCACGTGGGTGTAGCCCATTTCCTTTATGTACGGGATCAGCTCGTCGGCCAGCTCGGCATAGTTGTAGGGCACGCCGTTTTCGGGGTCCTTCATCTTCCAGCTGCCGGCCTGCATCTCGTAAATGGACATCGGGCTGTTGATGACATCCCGCTTTTCCTCGTCACTGACCCAGACGGCATCCCCCCAGGTGTAGCCCTCAATATCATAGACCTTGCTGCCGTTGGATGGGCGGGTCTCGGTATGGAAGGCATACGGGTCAGCCTTATAGACCAGCTCATCCGCCGGGGTGGTGATGCAGTATTTGTAGACATCAAATTGTTTGATGCCGGGAACGAAGCGCTCCCAGATACCGTCCGTCACCTTTTCCATCGGGTGCTCGCCGGGCGTCCAGCTGTTGAAGTCACCCACAATGGAAACGGCCTTGGCGTGCGGTGCCCAGACACGGAACACCGCGCCGGCCTCGCCGTTTTCCTCGCACAGATGTGCACCGAAGTAGCGATAGGCCTCCTGATTGTTGCCCTGCTTGAACAGATAAATGGGCAGATCGGAGCTTTTGGGCGTTTCTTTGCGCTGTTTCAACGTAATCTCCCCTTTTGAGCGGTGCTGTAGTGGATACAGTACACCGACTCTGTATAATCTCTGTCTCTATATTACCTGTTTCTTACGGGAAATGCAAGGTCTTTTGTGTAATATTCTGCTAAAATTTTCGTATGTTACCCATTCGTTTTGTACAAGTTCGACATAAATCGGGTGTTTTTTCGGTACAAATTACACAAAAAAATGTCCCCTGTAAGGTGCTTTTTACACTTTGCAGGGGATTTGTGCAATCCGGGAATTATTTTCAGTCCCGTAGATGTAGTACGGGTTCTCGCCGCTGTAGACGCTGCGGCGGTTCCAGACCGTGTGGGTGGCCAGATATTCGGCCCAGGCATGGTAGCCCGCCGCATTGAAGTGGACGCCGTCCTTCGTGGCGTAGTCGTCGATCTGGCTGCCGTCGGCGGGGTTGGTCAGGGCCTCGCGGATGTTGATATAGTAGCAGCCCTTGCGCAGCGCCATGTTGGCCAGCAGGTCGTTGACCGCGGCAATGCGGGTGTTGTCCAGACCGGGCTTGGAGGCGACCACATCCTCCTGTACGCCGGGGATGGACTGGATATAAATCGTCACACCGGGGTTCAGCTGCTCACGCAGCATATCAATGAGGCGCTCGTAGTAGGCGATAAAGCTGTCCTCACTGGCCCTGCACGACGAGGTTGTTCGTGCCGACAAGGATATAGAGATAATCCGGCTGGCTGGCGGCAATGGTTTCCATCGGGGTCTCGTTCGCACCGGTGACGGCGTTCTTGACGCTGACATTGTTGACAAAGGTCTGCACGCCCGCGCTGACGTAGGTGGCGTAGTGGGCATTGTGGTAGCCCGTATCGTAGATGCCAAGGCCCGATGCGATGCTGTCGCCCGCGAAGGTGACGGTGTTGAAATAGTCGTTCGTCACGGTGCCCAGCATCGGGACGGCCACCATGCGGTGATCGGTGTTGCGGTACTCGGTGTCGATCGTGGCCGCGACGGCCTCGGACTTGTCCCACGCGGCGGTATCGACGCCCGGCAGGATGCGCTGCGGCTCGGCAATGTCTGCCGGGGCTGCCGAGGGGGCCTCGGTGGGCGCAGCGGCGGATGCGGCCTGCTCCGGCGTAGCGGATTCCGCCGGGGAAGTCTGAGCCGGGGCACTCTGCCGCGTGAACCAGAAGTAGCCCACGCCGATGCAGAGCGCCGCCAAAACAACGATGAGGATCAGGAACAGTCTGCGCTTGCGGCGCCTGCCTGCGACCTCATTGCGGTAGGTATAAAAATCAGCCATAAAAGCTCCTATTCTTTACGCGATCAAGCATGTATAGCTATTATACGCCGGAACCGCACCGGGTACAAGTGGCCACAGCAAATTTTACAGACCGAAAAAGGGACGTTTGCAAAAATTAGCTTGACGCTTTTCTCCTGTACCCCTATAATAAGAGTAAGAATAGACGTGACCAATCATCACAGAACGGAGGTCCTGCCCCATGGCATGGATGATCGTATCCGACAGCTCCTGCGAGATCCGCGAGCTGGAAAACCCGGCACCGGGCGTGCAGTTTGCCCTTGTACCGTTTAAAATCCGCGTTGGTGAGCGCGAGTATGTTGACCTTGCCACGCTGAACACCCAGCAGATGCTGCAGGCCATGACCGACTACAACGGTGCCAGCACCACCGCCTGTCCCAGCCCCGAGGAATGGGCCGAATATTTTTTGCAGGCGGACAACGTGTTTGCCCTCACCATCAGCAGCAACCTGTCCGGCAGCTACAATGCCGCCATGGCCGCGCGCGAGATGGTGCTGGAGGAGCACCCCGAAAAGAAAATTTTTGTGCTGGACACGCTGAGCTGCTCCGGTGCGCTGGCCGGTGCCGCCGAGCTGGCCAACAAGCTGATCGGCGAGGATCAGACATTTGACGACATCTGCTTTGCGCTGAAAAAGTTTGCCGATAGCACCCACATCCTGTTTGCACTGGCGAGCTTTGACAATCTGGCCAAGAACGGCCGTGTAAACAGGGTAGTTGTTTTATCGCAGGCCGCCTGAACATGCGCGTTCTGGGCCGCCGCACGCCGGACGGCAAGATCGACTTTTTCTTCAAGACCCGCGGCGAGACCCGCGTGCTGGCAAAGATTCTGGAACAGATGGACGAGGACAAATACGATGGTGTCCATCCGGTGCTCATCAGCGAGTGCGGCAATCAGAACGCCGCCCAGCTTTGCATCACGGCATTGAGGCCAAGTGGCCCGGCGCTCCGGTGAAGATCGTGCCCCTGCTCCGGCCTGTGCAGCTTCTACGCGCAGGATCAGGGCATCATTATCACCGTATTGAGTCAAAAATATACCGCCGTGCATGGATTTGCACGGCGGTTTTTGTTTGCTGGCTTCCCCTTTGGGGGAAGCTGTCAGCGGCCCTGACCGCTGACTGATGAGGGCAGGTGTACGGCCATCATCCGTTGGCGGGATATGACATAGACCTGCCCCCTCATCCGGCCTCGGGCGGGGCCTCGGCCACCTTCCCCCGCCCGCGGGGGAAGGCATTCTTATTCCGGCAGCCGCTCCTTCACGAAATCCAGGAACGCCTGGGCGGCGGGGGCGAGGTTCTCGCCGCAGGCGAGACCGATTTCCATCATCTGGTGGGGATTCATCGGGCGCTCCACGACGCCGGGATAGCCGTCCTGGTGGTTGATGGCGTTGTTTACGCTGATGCCCAAGCCCGCCGACACCATGGCATAGGTCGCCGTGATGTCCATCGTGGAATAGCGCGCGTCGGGGCGGGCCTTCAGCTTGTCAAAAATCAGGGTGATGTCGGTCTCCATGCCCGGGTAGCTGTCGATGAACGGC
>ENA-OQIL01000508-OQIL01000508.1-human-gut-metagenome-genome-assembly--contig:-NODE-508-length-13705-cov-2.561717_pt1 | contig 13705 bp, 10 predicted proteins | sample MGYA00242583_ERZ504748 | MGnify/ENA primary metagenome ERZ504748 (study PRJEB26092, sample SAMD00036191) | human gut metagenome | host: Homo sapiens | study: EMG produced TPA metagenomics assembly of...
CGCCGAGAAGAGCATCGAGAAGGACTGAGAACTGATGATCAAAAAAACTTCTCCTCAGGCTTTCTTCTTCGGTCAGGAGTTTGACCGTTTTTGCCAAAGCGGCAATACCGGGATCGGACGCAGAAAGCGCACTCGCATACGAACCCCCCACCTCTTTGCGCACATCGTCCATTTTGTCCCTGTCATCCTCGGTAGCAACGAACGCGCAAGTTTGGCAAAGCAAAACGGAATAAACAAGAGTGGACCAATCGCCAAACCCAGCATCTCTCAGCACTTGAATGCCGCAATTGATAATGCGGTCGGATTCCCCAAGGCAGGACCTACGGCAGCGAGTCTACGAGCGACTCCGGGTACTTTCTCAGGGTGGAACGCATCCCCTCAAGAAGAAGCTTGAACCATCGTTTCCAATTTCTCGCGAGGCTCAGGAAGTCGATTTCGGCATTAACGTGCTCGATAACAAGATGTACCACATCTTCTCTTCGACCAACGTGGTAATTAATGACACCTGGGTACGCGTTAATTTCTTTAGCCAGTTGACGAATAGACCAACCATCTATGCCAAATTCTTTGGTGAGCTTCAAGGCGGCATCGCAGATAGAAGTCACGTCAATTGCTTGGCAAGCCGGCTGTCTGGCGCTGTCGACCCCATATTCAGCATCTTTCTATTTGCTGGTTGCGACAGAATACCAATTTTTTTGCACCCCCAGCGTAACGCGGTCAGTTTGCGGAAATATTCAAGTCGCTGCAAGTGCAAAACAACGTCCTGGTAATAGAGCAGGAGGAGAAATGACGGAACAAAGCCCAGAGAACAAAAAGTCGAAACGCAAAGCACCCCATCCGCTGTTCAGGTTGCTTGACTTCGCAGGGCCTTACAAAATCCTCACCGTGGTGGGCTGCGCCTTGTCTGGTCTGCATTCGTTGCTTGCTGTGATGCCCCTTGTGTGCGTCTGGTTTATCATGTCGCAGTTTGTCGCAGTGGCTCCTCAATGGAGCGAAGCGAGTGGCGCGGCCTTTTACGCATGGCTGGCAGTCGGATTCGCGGTGGCCGGAGTGGTGGTGTACTTCGCGGCGTTGATGTGCACTCATATCGCGGCATTCCGAACCGGCAACAACATGAGGAAGGCCGCGACCCACCATCTCTCCAAGGTTCCCCTTGGCTACTACGACGAGCATTCGACCGGCGAACTAAGGAGGGTGATCGACGGCTGCGCCGGCCAGACCGAGTCCGTGCTTGCCCATAAGTTCCCTGATTTCGTGGGAGCCCTCATCACCCCCGTTGTGTTTGTCGTCGTGATGTTCATCTTCGACTGGGCCATGGGTTTGGCGTGCCTGGTTCCCATCGCGGTGTCCTTCGCGTGCATTTGGAGGATGATGGGAGGGGGAGGCAGCGATGAGAACTCAAGCTATCTGACTTTCGTGTCGAACTACCAGCAGGCATTGAACCGAATGAACGCCGCTGCGACCGAATATGTTCGAGGCATGCCCGTCGTCAAAGTGTTCCAGCAAACGGTCGATTCGTTCAACGCATTCAAGGAGGCCATCCTGCAGTACCGGGATATGGCCCATGGCTATTCGAAGTTGTGCGAAAAACCGCAGGTCGTGCAGATCGTGGCGATCAACTCGACCTTTGCTGTGCTGGTTCCCGCCAGCATCCTGCTTGCGGGGGCAGCAGGGGACTTCGCGTCGTTCTTCACGGACTTCCTCTTCTACGTGGTGTTCAGCGCGGTGACGACATCGATGATGACCAAGATACTGTACGCCTCTGAAGCTGCGGCGATGGCCCAAGATGCCGTGATGCGAATCGAGGGGATCCTATCCACGCCGGAGATGCCTTGCTGTTCTGCGAAAGGCGGGAGGGCGAGCGGGACGTGCGATATCGTTTTTGAAGGGGTGTCTTTCACGTATCCGGGCGCTGACGCACCTGCCGTCAAGAACGTGAGCTTTGCGATTCCCGAAGGAGAAACGATGGCGCTCGTCGGGCCGTCGGGAGGAGGCAAGAGCACCATTGCAAGCCTTGTTCCGAGGTTCTGGGACGTCGATGAAGGACGGGTGCTTGTCGGCGGTGTTGATGTGCGGGATGTTCCCGTTCGGACTGATGGATTCCGTTCCTTCGTCTTCCAAAACACACGGCTTTTCAAGCGCAGCCTCATTGACAACATCAGATTCGCGCGCCCGTCGGCTACGCGCGCGGAGGTGGAGGCGGCCGCGCACGCGGCGCAATGCGACGACATCATCGCGAAGCTGCCCGAGGGCTTGGACACGGTGGTCGGCGCGAAGGGCGTCTACCTGTCGGGCGGCGAATGCCAGCGTATCGCGCTTGCCCGGGCCATTCTGAAAGATGCGCCTATCGTGGTCTTGGACGAGGCCACAGCGTTCGCCGATCCGGAAAACGAAGCCCTTATCCAACGTGCGCTCGCGCGTCTTACGCACGGCAAGACCGTTCTCATGATTGCACACCGGCTATCGACCGTGGTGGGCGCGGACAGGATCTGCGTCGTGGAGAACGGGGGCCAATCTCGGAATCGGGATCCCACGGGGATCTTGTCGAAAGCAAGGGAGTGTATCGCCGGATGTGGGAGGACTGATCAGAAATCAGTCTCTTGGAGAATCGGAGGGGGTGCCAACGATGCTGCGTGAGAAGTTCGCTTTGACCGAGCGGGGTGCTTTCGAGTTCAAGAGAGGCGCGTTCTTCTGCGCTCTCGCCAACCTCGTCATGATGGCACCCATTGGCGTGCTGTGCATGGCGACCAACGACTACCTGGATCATCTGCTCGACCCCTCGAAGCCCCTCCCTGCTCTTGGTGGCTATCTTGCAGCCATCGTCGTCATACTCCTGCTCATGCTGCTGACCCAATGGCTCGAATACCATTTCACCTACAATGTCGTGTACGGCGAGAGTGCCAGAAAGCGGATCGAGCTTGCCGAGGTGCTGCGCAGATTGCCCCTTTCCTTTTTCGGAAGGCGCGACCTCTCGGACCTCACCACCACCATCATGAAGGACTGCGCCGATCAGGAGCGCATGTTCTCCCATATCATGCCCCTTTTGTTCGGAACCGGCGCGTCGACCATATTGATCTCGATCATGCTTCTGCTCTTCAACTGGAAGATGGCCATCGCCGCCCTCTGGGTTCTTCCCATCGCCTTGCTCATCATCGCCTTCTCTCGGAAGAGCCAAGATGCGAAGGGGCAGTTTCTCATCGACCGCCAGCTTGACGTTGCGGACGGCTTGCAGGAGTACCTCGAATGCGCCCAAGAGATCACGGCGGCGAACCAATCGGAAACGTATCTCGAGCAACTGGATCAGAAGATCGATCGCGCGGAGAAGGCCCAGATCGTCTCGGAGCTTTCGAGTGCCGTTCCCGTGTCGGCCGCGCAAGCGTTCCTCAAGCTCGGAATAGCTTCGACCGTCCTCGTCGGAGCCCTGCTTTTGGCATCGGGGGAACTAGAGTTCATGGTGTACTTCTGCTTCCTTCTTGTGGTGACGAGATTCTACGATCCGATCAACACCGTGCTTGAAGTTGTGACGGAGCTTCTCAATCTCAAGCTCGGAATCAAGCGCATGCACTCCATCGAGCACGAGCGGCCTCAAACCGGGTCGATGGAATTCGAGCCGGCGAAGTCACGACATTTCTTTCGACAACGTGACTTTTTCGTACGAAGGAGGCGAGAAGGTTCTCTCGAACGTCTCATTGTTGCGAAGGAGGGCGAGGTGACCGCCTTGGTCGGTCCGAGCGGGGGCGGCAAGTCCACCGCGGCCAAGCTGGCTGCCCGTTTCTGGGATGCCGACGATGGCGTTGTGAGCATCGGAGGCGTGGACGTTTCGACCGTCGACCCCGAGGCCCTTCTCGTCGATTTCGCCCAAGTGTTCCAGGATGTGGTTCTGTTCGACGACACGATCATGCAGAACATCCGACTCGGTAGGCCAGATGCCACGGATGAGGAGGTGTTTGCGGCGGCTCGGGCGGCGAACTGCGATGATTTTGTCTCCCGCATGCCGAAGGGCTATGAAACGAGGATAGGCGAGAACGGCGCGCTTTTGTCCGGAGGCGAGCGCCAGCGCATATCGATTGCCCGGGCGATCCTCAAAAACGCCCCCATTGTTCTTCTGGATGAGGCGACCGCTTCACTTGACGTTGAAAATGAGACGAAGGTGCAGGAGGCGCTATCGTGTCTCCTTGAACGCAAAACCGTGCTGGTCATCGCGCACCGGATGAGAACCGTGATGAGCGCCGACAAAATCGTGGTGCTGGATGGAGGCCGCGTTGCCGAGCAAGGAAAGCCGTCGGAGCTCATGGAGCGCGAAGACAGCCTGTTCAAGAAAATGGTGGAGCTTCAGTCGTCGACGGGTCGGATTTTGAATTAAGTGAGGTGGAACTGATGACTTTGAGTGAGTCAAGGGAAGACTATCTAGAAAACCTGCTTATTCTCGAAACTCGTTCTGGTAGTTTTGTAAGGCAAGTGGATATGGCCAGTAGAATGGGTTTTTCCAAGGCGAGCATATCAAAAGCTATGTCCTCCTTGAGCGCGGAAGGATATGTTGAATTTAGGCCTCGAGGTTTGGTTCGCCTTTCAAATGGGGGACGCAAAATCGCTGAAAGAGTTTACGACTGCCATTGCTTCTTCTTCAAGGTTCTTACCAACCTTGACATTCCGACTGAAATTGCACAAAGGGATGCCTGTCGCATGGAGCACGCAATGAGCGAAGAGTCATATCAGGCTTTAAAAAGGAGCTGTCGAGCAAGATGGACGTCCAATAAGGGTCATCAACCTAAATAAGCTGGATAATGGGCAATCTAAAGTATAGAGAGAATTGAAATGACGATAGAGCAAAGGCCAAGCTTATCGATCGCTTTGCCAAAATCCTACCTGTTCACGTCCGAATCCGTCACCGAGGGGCATCCCGACAAGATGTGCGACCAGATATCGGACGCCATCTTGGACGCCATCATCTCCAAGGAGATAGAGCTCGAGCGCGAGGGCTACATCGCCCCCAGCGGGCAGCCCGCCGACGTGTCGCGGATGCGCTGCGCGTGCGAGACGCTTGCGACCACGGGGCTCGTGGCCGTGGCGGGCGAGATCCGCACGCAGGCGTACGTGGACGTGCCGGCCATCGTGCGCGAGGTGGTGTGCGGCATCGGCTACGACCGCGCCAAGTACGGCTTCGACGGCACCACCTGCGGCGTGGTGAACGCCATCCACGAGCAGAGCCCCGACATCGCGCAGGGCGTGGACGAGAGCTGGGAGGCGGCCCACGGCGGGGCTGCCGACGACCCCTACGAGCGCATCGGCGCGGGCGACCAGGGCATGATGTTCGGCTACGCCTGCGACGAGACGAGCACCCTCATGCCCATGCCCATCTACCTGGCCCAGCGCATGAGCGAGCGCCTTGCCGCCGTGCGCAAGGAGGGCGTGCTCGACTACCTGCGCCCCGACGGCAAGACCCAGGTGAGCGTGCGCTACGTCGACGGCCGCCCCACGCAGGTGGAGAAGGTGGTCGTGTCCACGCAGCACGCCGAGGAGGTCCCCTACGGGCGGCTGCGCGCCGACGTGGTGGAGCAGGTGGTGCGCCCGGTGCTCGCGGCCGAGGGCGTGGAGCTCTCCCCGGACGCCGAGATCCACGTGAACCCCACGGGCCGCTTCGTCATCGGCGGGCCGATGGGCGACTGCGGCCTCACGGGCCGCAAGGTCATCGTGGACACCTACGGCGGCATGGGACGGCACGGCGGCGGGGCCTTCTCCGGCAAGGACTGCACGAAGGTGGACCGCTCGGCGGCCTACGCGGCGCGCTGGGTGGCGAAGAACGTGGTGGCCGCGGGCCTGGCCGCTCGCTGCGAGGTGCAGGTTGCCTACGCCATCGGCATGGCGAAGCCGGTCAGCGTGATGATCGACACGTTCGGCACGAACGCGGTTCCCGAGGCCGACATCATGGCCGCGGTGGACGCGACGTTCGATCTGCGTCCGGGCGCCATCATCGACGCGCTCGACCTGCGCCGCCCCATCTACCGCTTGACGGCCGCCTACGGCCACTTCGGCCGCGAGCTTCCCGAGTTCACGTGGGAGCGCACCGACAAGGCCGACGAGCTGCGTAAGGCCTGCGGCCTGGCGTAAGCGACAACCGTAGAAGCATGTGGCGAACCGCCCGGCGATCGCGCCGGCGGTTTTGCTTTTGCGGCGCGCGGGACGGTGCCTCGGGGGGCGCTTCGCGTGAAGCGTGAGCGTTCGGCTATGCGCTTGGTAGGTCTGGAAGGGTTTCTGTCCCGCGTTCTCTCCCGCGCGCCGTTTCGTGCTGCCAGCCGGGCTCTTCGCTGTTGAACCAGGGTTAGCAGGGAAAGCGGGGATCGTGGGCGCGAATCGACGTCCGTGTACAATTTCGGGGGTCGTTTCGAGCCGTTTCGAGCCGTTCGCGCCGGGTTTCCGGGAAGGCGCTCGACATATGCCCAGGTCGCTGAAACTCGGAACCGTCGCAATATGAGTTCGCCGAAGGCAACATTGTCATGGTGGTCGATTCGTGCCCACGGATCCCGTCGCCCGCCGCCCGGCCGGGAGCGGCGCCGCCCGGCCGGGCCCCCTCCGATCCCGGCTCGACGGCGAAGGATCGATGACAACTCAGGTTTGACGGCGAACCGGGCTCGAAATGGCGAAAAGTCGGCGAATTCGGAAGAGATCGTGCGTTTCGGTCGAGCTCGTTGCGCGATATCGAAAGTGATCTTTCCGGTGACCTGTCCTTATTCGACAGGAGCTTTCTCTGTGCGCTTGAGGTTCGCTTAAGAACTTCCGAATCCGATGGTTTTTCGTCAACGGTAGCGTGTTCCGCGGTTAAACCAAGATTGACATAGCCCAGGTCGGCTCGTCCCTCGAAAACTCGCCGGCGGTTCGGAAGCCCTCTTCGGCCATCGACCAGGCGCTCGTCTCGCCCGATCGCCAGCCGCCCGATAGGGGGAAGCGGCGTGCGGCGGTGCATGTCGATCCTGGTTTAACAACGGATAGCGTGTTCGGCTGCAGGGGCGAACGGGATGCCAAGGGATTTCCTGCGGTGGAGCGGTAGGGTTCCTGCGGCAGCTCGGGGTTGGGATATACTGGGGGCATGAAACTCGCATCCGTCATCTTGGACATACCCACGCAGGCGCTCGACGCGCCGTACACCTACGCCGTCCCTGAAGAAGCGGGCGACCAGCCGATCGAGGTCGGCTGCGCCGTGCTCGTGCCGTTCGGGCCGCGGCAGGCCGTCGGCTTCATCATCGGCATCGAGGAGCGCGCCGAAGGCGATTGGCCCGCAGGTCTCGACCCTGCCAAGCTCAAGGGCATCGTGCGCGCGGTGAGCCGCCCGTACTTCGACGAGGAGGGGGCTGCGTGCGCGCAGTGGCTCTCGGAACGCTACATCGCGCCGTTGTCGTCGTGCGTGCGCCTGTTCACGCCGCCCGGCGGCGTGCCGCGCATGGTGCGCGCGCAGGGAGGCTACTGGCGTCTTGAAGAGCCGACGGTGGGGGAGGTCGACGACCGCTGGGTGGTGCCGGGGCCTGCGCTCGCGGACTTCGAGCCGCGCAAGAACGCCGTGAAGCAGGCGTCCATCGCGGCCGCGCTCGAGCGCGGCGAGCTGCGCGTGGCCGAGTTGACGGCCGAGTTCGGCGCGGTGTCGTCGCCCCTCAAGGCACTGGAGAAGCAGGGCGTCGTGCGCATCGAGCACCGCCGCCGCATGCGGGGGATGGCGGAGGGCTCCGCAGGTTCGGCGCCGTCGGCCGACTCGGCCGCCGTGCCGTCGTTCACCCCCTCGCCCAAGCCGCCGCTGACGCGGGGGCAGGCTGATGCGCTCGCGGCCATCGACGCGGCGCGCTCGCGCGGCGCGGGCGAGGTGGTGCTCGTGGACGGCGTCACCGGCTCGGGCAAGACCGAGGTGTACCTGCAGGCCATCGAGGAGACGCTGGCCGCCGGGCGCACGGCGTGCGTGCTCGTGCCCGAGATATCGCTGACGCCGCAGACCGTGGCGCGCTTCCGTGGCCGCTTCGGCGACCTGGTGGCCGTCATGCACTCGCGCATGAGCCAGGGCGAGCGCTACGACCAGTGGGATTTCATCCGCTCGGGTGCGGCGCGCGTGGTCGTGGGCGCCCGCAGCGCGCTGTTCACGCCGCTTTCGAACCTCGGTCTCATCGTCATCGACGAGGAGCACGAAGGTTCCTACAAGCAGGACAGCGCGCCGCGCTACCATGCGCGCGACGTGGCTGTGTGGATGGCGCGGCGCGCCGGGGCCGCCGTGGTGCTGGGAAGCGCCACGCCCTCCATCGAGGCGCTGCACGCCTGCGCGAAAAACCCCTCATGGCATCAGGTGAGCCTGCCCGAGCGCGCGAACGGCAAACCGTTGCCCGAGGTGCAGGTGGTGGACATGGCGAAGGAGTTCAGCGGCGGGTCGCGTTCGATGTTCGCGCTGCCGCTGGCCCGCGCGCTCGAGGAGGAGCTGGCCGCCGGCCGCAAGGCGGTGCTGCTGCTCAACCAGCGCGGCTTCGCGAAATTCTTGCTGTGCCGGGAATGCGGTTTCGTGCCCGAGTGCCCCTCGTGCTCCACGTCGCTCACGTACCACGAACGCGGCAACTTCCTGATCTGCCATCACTGCGGCTATCGGATACCCACGCCGCCCGTGTGCCCGGAATGCGGCAGCCCCTACCTCAAGAAGTTCGGCGCGGGCACGCAGCGGGTCGAGGCCGAGCTGCGCGTGCTGCTCGACGAGATGCCCGGCGTGGGCCCGGGGGTGCCCATCGTGCGCATGGACGCCGACACCACGAGCGGCAAGGGCGCGCACCAGCGTCTGCTCGAGGAGTTCGCCGCCGCCGACGCCGCCGTGCTGCTGGGCACGCAGATGATCGCGAAGGGCCTCGACTTCGAGGACGTCACGCTCGTGGGCGTCATCAACGCCGACACCATGCTGAAGCTGCCCGACTACCGCGCCTCCGAGCGCACGTTCGACCTTGTGGAGCAGGTGGCGGGCCGCGCGGGCCGCGCCGAGCTGCCGGGCCGCGTGCTGGTGCAGACCTACGAGGCCGACGCTCCCGCCATCCGCGCGGCCGCCGCCTACGACCGCGCCCTGTTCCTGCGCGACGAGCTGCCGAAGCGCCGCCTGCTGGGCTACCCGCCCTACGTGCGCATGGCGAACGTGCTGGTGTGGAGCAAGGACGAGCCGGCCGTGCGCCGCGTGGCGGCCGAGCTGCAGGCGGCGCTGGAGGAGGCGGTGCGCGACTTCGGCGGCGACGGTTGGAGCGTGCTGCCCGCCACGCCGTGCGTGCTGGCGAAGCTGCGCGGCACGTACCGCTGGCATATTGTGGTGAAGTGCCCGGCTGACGCCGACCTGTCCGATGCGCTGCTGCCCCTCTTCCGCCGTCGCAAGCCCGACAGGGATGCGAACGTGGCCGTGGACGTCGATCCCGACGATCTGCTGTAGCGCGCTCGCGCCGCGGCTTGCTGACGTTCGGCCTACCAGCCCTCCATGAACCAGGCGACCGTGAACGCCACGCGCTCGCCCCAGGCCAGACCCGCGATGTCCTCGTCCGCAATGGGCGCGCGCAGCGAGGATCGGTTCGCGTACGCCCAGTCGTACAGCGCTGCGGAATCGACGAATCGCTGCGGCTTCGAGGACGACCCCAGCACCACGGCGTAGTACTTGTGCCCGTCTCCGCGGTTCACGGCCGACGCCGCGCAGGGCCCGGCGGCCAACGTGTAGCCGGTCTTGGCCGCGCACGCGCCCGGGTAGCTGCCCAGCAGGGCGTCGGTGTTCTCCAGCGCCAGCGTCACGGGCGCCCCGTCGCGCTGGACCGTGATGTCTGCCTGCGAGAACCCGATGTTCGCTCGGACGAGGTCGATCTGCATGGCCGCGCGCAGCATCGTCGCCACGTCGGCCGCGCAGCTGTACTGCCCCTGGGCGAACGCGTCGAAGTCCAGGCCGTGCGGGTTCGCGAAGAACGAGTTCTCCAGCCCCAGCTCGGCCGCCTTCGCGTTCATGGCCTCGACGAACGCCGCCTCGCAGGCGTACGCGTCGCCGCCCGACCCCTCCTGCGCCAGCATCCGCGCTCCGGCCGCTTGGGCGATGGCCGACGCCGCGTCGTTGCCCGAAGCCGTGAGCAGCGCCTTCAGCGCGTCGTCGAAGGTCTAGAGTCGCCTTGCGCGAGCCCGGCGCTCGATTCGCCGACGCTGGCGGCTTCGGGCGTGACCTCGATCATCGTCGATGCGTCCAGCCAGTCCGCCGCCACGATCGCAGTCATGATCTTCGTCAGCGAGGCGATCTGCGCGGCGTCATCGGCGTTGCGGCCGAACCACAGCGTGCCGTCCTCGTCCATGAGCGCGGCACAGGATGCGTCGAAGTCGGGAAGCCGGTCGGGCGGCAAGGCGCGCTCGGCGGCGCTGAGACGGAGCACCATGTCGTCCTCGTTCACGGAACCGAAGGCGGCCGCGAGCGGCAGGCACGCCAGGAGGCCGACCAGGGTCAGGCAGGCGGCTGCGCGGAGATGGCGGCGTCGGGCGTTCATCGGCTGCTCCTCGGGTGCGTGCGGAGGGTTCGTCTGCGTAACAGTATACGCGCTGGAGAGCGTCGCATGGGAAGCGGCTTAAAACGGTTTTATCGGTTCTTGCGGGCCTCCGTTCATGTCGGATCGTAGGTTTTCGGCAAGACCGTGGTATCCTAGCTGATCGTGAGACGTTCTCGCGGGTGTCGAAGGAGGGATGGGCTGTGGGAAAGAGAGCGGCGCGTTGCGTCTGCTCGGCGATGGCCGCATTGCTGATGGCAACAACCGTCTTCGTCGTTCCCGCGGCGGCCGATGTCGGCGGTTCGCGGGATGCATCCGAGGACGTTCGAGTGGTGCGCGTGGCGTTCCCCGAGGTCGAAGGCATCAGCGAGACCGATGCCGACGGCGTGCGCTCCGGCATCCTCTACGATTGGCTCGCGGAGGTTTCCAAGTACACCGGATGGACCTATGAGTTCGTGGACGGCGATGTCCAAGGTCTCATGAAACGTACGTCTGCGGGAGAGATCGACCTCATGGGCGGCATGTACTATCGGGAGCAGCTCGTCGATTCGTTCCAGTATTCGAACTTCGCCATCGGTGCGAACCACGCCCTGCTCATCAGCCTCGAAGAGAACGACGATGTCGTCGTCTTCGACTCTCGCACGCTCAACGGCAAGACCATCGGCGTGTTCGAGAACGCTACCGAGAAGATTCGCCGTCTCGAAACTACCTCGATTTCAACGATATCCACTGCATCGTCCTGCCGCTCGACTACGATGCCTACTCGAAATGCCTGGACGACGGCACCGCCGACGTGGTGCTGGGCGGTGACGTGGACGTCACCGAAGGCCGCAGGGTCGCCGCCGAGTTCGACGGCGAACCGTACTACATAGCCATGCCGTTCGGAAGCGATCTGAAGGACGATCTGGATGCAGCGATGACGTCGATCTACACGGCGAATGCCGAGTTCGCGAACGAGCTCGATGCAAAGCACCTGCCGTCCCGCCGCCAAAGCGCCATCAAGTTCTCCGAAGCCGACCGTGCGTTCATCGACAACGCAGGCGAGATCAGCGTGGTCGTGATGCAGGGCCCGCTACCCGCTGTACTACGAGCGCGACGGACTCGTAGCCAGGGCATCGTGAAGGATGTGCTCGACCTGGTCACCGAGCGCACGGGGCTCGCGTTTCGCCTCGTGCATGCCAGTACGTACCAAGATGCCGTCGACCTGGTTAAATCGGGGGAAGTGGACATGATGGGCGGCTTCTTGGACGACGGCTACGCGGCGGACGGCCAACAGCTCGCCATCACCGAGAGCTTCGCGTCGCTCAACGAGGTGGTGTTCCGCAACAAGCTGGCTTCCTCCGGGGAAACGGTCTTCGCCCAGATCGAAGGGCGTGATGGCACCGACGGCGTGGAGGCTTCCGAGGTCGTGCACTACCGTACCTACGAAGACTGCCTCGAAGCGGTGAACTCCGGACGCGCCGACGCCACCAGCATGCCCGTCGCGTTCGCGGAAGGCCTGTTCATCGACCACTCGTTCAGCAACATCACGCCGGCAACCTCCGAGCATCATGAGGCGGGCCTTTCGTTCGCCCTCGCCAAGCCCGTGGACACGGAGCTGTACTCGATCATGAGCAAGGCGGTGAATAGCTTCTCGCAGGACGAGCTGGACACCATCGCGTCGCACAATAGCATGCCCTCGTTCGGCAAGCAGCGCACTATTCAAGCGCTCGTCTCCGAGAACCCCTTGCTCGTCGTGGCGTTGAGCCTCGTGCTGTGCCTGTTCGTGGGCGCTATAGTCATCGTGGTGTCGGTGGCGAAGGTGCGCAACCGCATGATGGAGATGAAGCTGGAGAAGGTGGAGGAGATGGGTCGGGCGAAGACCGACTTCCTCTCGCGCATGTCCCATGAGATCCGAACGCCGATGAACGCCATCATCGGGCTTTCGAGCGTGGCGTCGCTGTCGGGGGAAGCCACGCCGTCCATTCGCTCGAGTCTCGAGAAGATCAACATGTCGGCCCAGTTCCTGCTGTCGCTCGTGAACGACATCCTCGATATGTCGAAGATCGAGGACGACAAGATGCGCATAGAGACGGCGCCGCTCCGCCTGCGCTCGCTGGCCGAGCGTCTGCAGAGCATGTTCTTTCTCCAGGCCGAGGACAAGGGAGTCCTGTTCGAGACCCGCTGCGATGCCGACGACGTCGTGGTGGGCGACGACGTGCGGCTGCAGCAGGTGCTGGCGAATCTCTTGTCCAACGCGCTCAAGTTCACCGATCCGGGGGACGCCATCCGGCTGAGCGTGGTCGTGCTCATGCGCGACGAGGGAAGCGCGCGCGTGCGCTTCAGCGTGGAAGATACCGGCGCGGGCATCCGCGAGGAGGATCTCGAGCGCATCTTCGTGTCGTTCGAGCAGGCGTCCGAGAATCGCCGCAACGCGCAGGGGACGGGTCTCGGCCTGGCTATCAGCAGCAACCTCGTACGACTCATGGGCGGAAGGCTGGACGTGCAGAGCCGCGTCGGCGAGGGTTCGGAGTTCTTCTTCGTGCTGGAGCTGCCGACGGCCGACGAGGAGGCTTTGGGGGACGAGGAGACCCCTGCGGAAACGGCCGACCGGTCGCTTGCGGGCACGCGCGTGCTGCTTGCCGAAGACAACGATCTGAACGCCGAGATCGCCGTGGCGCTGCTCGACATGCAGGGCGTCGAGGCGCGGCGTGCGGCGAACGGGCGCGAAGCCGTGGACATGTTCGACGCTTCGGAGCCGGGAGCGTTCGATTTCGTGTTGATGGACGTGAAGATGCCGTTGCTCGACGGCCTCGAGGCGGCGATCGAGATCCGCGCGCTCGATCGGGAAGACGCTCGCACGGTGCCCATCATCGCGCTCACGGCCAACACGTTCCAGGAGGACCGCGAGGACGCGGCCGCTGCCGGGATGGACGGCTTCATCCCCAAGCCCTTCGATGCCCAGCAGCTCTACGAGACGCTGCGCAGCTACCTGCCGCGCAAGGGGTAGGCTCACGGTTGCGGCGCAAGTTCGCGAGCCTCGCAAAACCTGCGCAAGCGTCATATTCGTCAGCAAGATGACGGAAAAGTGTGGTATATTATTTGGCTGTATCTTTGCGCCTGGTGCGTATGTATACTCATGCCCTGCGCGCAGTCCGGTCGGAAAGGAAGATCACGTGGCCCAAGCCTCAAGCAAGCAAGCCCAAGAGCGGAACAACGCG
>ENA-OQIL01000509-OQIL01000509.1-human-gut-metagenome-genome-assembly--contig:-NODE-509-length-13689-cov-3.339404_pt1 | contig 13689 bp, 13 predicted proteins | sample MGYA00242583_ERZ504748 | MGnify/ENA primary metagenome ERZ504748 (study PRJEB26092, sample SAMD00036191) | human gut metagenome | host: Homo sapiens | study: EMG produced TPA metagenomics assembly of...
TATGCCGTTCGCAGCCGGAAAGCGACCGTTCGTTTTGCCTCTTCAAGGGGAAGTATGACGTTTACCGAATATTCTTGAATAGATCACAGGACTTTGCGCATAAAACGGGTCGCCTCATCAGAAACTGATGATGTCGCATCCGATGGAGCTTGTTAGGATTGCGGCGGTCGAGCGGTGGAGGGCTGCCGACTCGGCCACGGCATGCATGTACCGGTACCACGAGCAGGACGACGTCTCCCATGCCCTCGGCGACGTTCTCCCGCTGGCATCGGCGCACGATTCTCAACGGACGAGAAGACGAGAAGGAAGGAGAACGAGGACATGAACCTGTCACGCAGGGGCTTTTTTCAAAAGCCGCCGGCGCAGCGTTCGCCACCACCATGGCGTTCGAGCTGTCCTCACAGTCGGAGGCGCTGGCCGTCGAGCCCGCAGCCGACTGGAAGCTCGTGAACACGGAGGAGTACACGAACATCTGCTGCTACTGCTCCGGCGGTTGCGGCGTGATCTGCTCCACCCGCGACGGCGAGCTGATCAACATCGAAGGCGATCCCGACCATCCGGTCAACCAGGGCGGTCTGTGCCCGAAGGGCGCCACGATGTTCCAGCTGCGCAACGTGGTGGATCCCGCCACGCGCGAGGTGATCAAGAACCCGAACCGCAGGACCCGTCCGATGGTTCGACGCCCCGGCGCCTCCGAGTGGGAGGATATCACCTGGGACGACGCCGTCGCCGAGATCGCGCGTTGGGTCAAGGACACGCGCGACGCCACGTTCGAGACGGTGTCCAACGGCATCACGGTCAACCGTTGCCACGGCATCGCCAGCTTGGGCGGCAGCCAGCAGAACTCCGAGGAAGAGTACCTCATCAACAAGATGATGCGGTCGCTAGGGGTGATAGCCATCGACAACCAGGCTCGTGTTTGACACAGCCCCACGGTTGCCGGTCTGGCAGCAACATTCGGTCGCGGTTCGATGACGAACCACTATTGCGACATGCAGAACGCCGACGTCATCTTGACGATCGGCTCCAACAACGTCGAGAACCACCCCGTTTCGTCGAAGTGGGTGCAGAGGGCGCTTGACAACGGCGCCACGTGGATCGTCGTCGATCCGCGCTACACGCGCTCGGCCGAGATGGCGGACATCTACTGTCCTATCCGCTCGGGCACCGACATCGCTTTCTACGGCGGTCTGTTCAACTACATTCTCGAGCACGACCTGTGGCAGCACGAGTACGTGCTGAACTACACGAACGCGTCCTACCTGTTGGACGAGGAGTACTCCTTCGACGTGGAGACGGGCATCTTCTCGGGCTTCGACAAGGACAGCGCCACCTACGACGCGAAGACCTGGCACTACCAGGTGGAGTCCACGAAGGAGTGGGACACCTCGGAGGGCGGCGCCTACGCCTGGGCCAAGGCCGAGGGCGTGCCCGAGTTCACGCCTCCCACCGTCGAAGTGCCGAAGCGCGACATGACCCTGCAGGACCCGATGTGCGTGTTCCAGCAGATGAAGAAGCACTATTCCCGCTACGACCTGGACACCGTGTCCGCCACGTGCGGCATGGACAAGGAGCTTTTGGAGAAGGTGTACGCCACCTACGCGGCCACCGGCGCTCCCGACAAGTCCGGTACCATCCTGTACGCGCTCGGCCAGACGCAGCACACGTACGGCGCGCAGAACTGCCGCTCCATGGGCATCCTGCAGCTTCTGCTGGGCAACGTCGGCGTGGCCGGCGGCGGCGTGAACGCGCTGCGCGGCGAGCCGAACGTGCAGGCGCCACCGACATGGGCATGCTCGTGGCGAACCAGCCTGGCTACCTGAACTGGCCCACCGAGTACGGCACGCCGTCTCTGCGCAAATGGTGCGAGAAGGAGACGTACGCGGACGGTTACTACACCAACAAGCCGAAGTTCATCGTCTCCGCGCTGAAGGAATGGTTCGGCGACGCGGCCACGGTGGAGAACGACTACGGCTACGACTGGTGGCCGAAGGTGCCGAAGAGCCCCGACTACTCCATCATCGGCTCGTTCGAGCTGATGAGCCAGGGTATCATCAAGGGCTACTTCAACTGGGGCATGAACCCCTGCCACTCGGCGCCGAACGCGAGCAACGTGCGCCGCGCCATGGCGAACCTCGACTGGCTCGTGGTGGCCGACTGGGTGGAGACGGAGTCCGCCACCTTCTGGAAGGCCCCCGACATGAACGCCGCCGACATCGACACCACGGTGTACTTCCTGCCCGCGGCGCTGATCTACGAGAAGCCGGGCACCATCTTGAACTCTGGCCGCTGGCTGCAGTGGCGCTACCAGGCCGTCGAGCCGTGGGAAGACGCCAAGCCCGACTACGAGATCTGCGACGTGTTGTGGAAGGCCATCGTCGACCTGTACAAGAAGGAAGACGGTGTGGCTCCCGAGCCCGTCGTCAACACGAAGTGGGACTACTACGTTGACGGCAAGATCGACCCGCGCCCCGTGGCCTGGGCCCTCAACGGCTACAACTACGCCGAGGGCGGCTTCGAGAACGGCGCGCCCGATTTGCTGAGCACGTTCGCGAACCTCAAGGCCGATGGCTCCACGGCCTGCGGCATGTGGATCTACACCGGCTTCTGGGCCAACAACGACGCTCCACTCGACCCGGCCGAGCAGGCCATCGGCAGCCGCGTCGCCGACGACCCGACGGGGCTGGGGCTGCATCCCAAGTGGTCGTTCGCCTGGCCGCTCAACCGTCGCATCATCTACAACCGCGCCTCGGCGGACCTGGAAGGCAAGCCTTGGAACCCGAACCGGGTGCTGGTCGAATGGACGGGCGAGAAGTGGGTGCAGAACGACGTCGGCGACTTCGTGGCCGTGTCGAACGGCACGCCCGTGCCGCCCAACGACAAGGCGTTCATGATGCTGTGGGAGCAGAACGCGCGCCTGGAGAGCTACGGCATGGGCGACGGTCCTTTGCCCGAGCACTACGAGCCCTTCGAGAGCCCGGCGGACAACAAGCTGAACGGACGGCAGAACTCGCCGTGCGTGCGCTTCGCCGAGTTCGAGTCGGTCAAGCGCGGCGACCGCAGCCAGTACCCCATCGCGGTGACCACCTATTCGGTCACCGAGCATTGGCAGACCGGCGGCCAGACCCGCACGTGCCCGGCCCTCAACGAGGCCATGCCCGAGCAGTTCGTCGAGATGTCGGTGGAACTGGCGGCCGAAAAGGGCATCGAGAACGGCGAGCGCGTCCGCGTGTTCAACAACCGCGGGTCGGTCGAGGTCATGGCGCTGGTCACGCCTCGCTTTAAGCCGTTCAAGGTGAACGGCGAGACCGTGCACCAGGTGGGCATGACGCACCACTTCGGCTGGGCGGGCGACTTCGCCACCGGAGACATCGTCAACGACCTGCCGCCGAACGTGGGCGACCCGAACTGCTGGGTGCCCGAGTACAAGGCGTTCCTCGTCGACATCGAGAAGGCATAGGAGGGGTGAGCTATGAGTGAGAAAGCCATATTGTTCGACTCCTCCCGCTGCACCGCGTGCCGCGGCTGCCAGGTGGCCTGCAAGTGCTGGAACGGCCTGCCGTCCACCCTCGAGAAGAACGGGAACCCTTCCACGGGCTCGTACCAAAGCCCGATGGATTTGAACGGCGACACGCGCCTGCTGATCAGCTTCCATGAGGAGGCCGGCGGCGACAAGGGCGTGAAGTGGGCCTTCGGGCGCCGCTCGTGCCAGCACTGCACCGACGCCCCCTGCGCCACCATCTGCCCTGGCGGGGCGCTGAAGAAGGACGAGGCCACCGGTTTCGTCAGCGTGGACGAGTCCAAGTGCATCGGCTGCAGGTACTGCTCCACGGCCTGCCCGTTCGACGTGCCGCAATACCACGGCGACACGAGCAAGATCAACAAGTGCACCGGATGCCTCGACCGCGTCGAGCAGGGCCTGGCTCCGGCGTGCGTGACCACCTGCCAACCGCAGGCGCTCATGTTCGGCGATCGCGAGGAGATGCTTTCCATCGCCCGGGAACGCGTGGACTACCTGCACGGCAAGGGCTATGCGGACGCCGCCTTGTACGGTGAGGACGAGGTGGGCGGCCTTCACGTGATCCAGGTGCTGAAGCACGGCGTGGAAGCGCACGGCCAGGTCGTCGACCCGCAGGTCAACCCGATGGTCGGCCTGACCCAGATCATGAAGCCGGTCACGGGCGCCGTCACGGGCCTCACGGTTGCCGGCTTGGCGGCCATGTTCGTGCTGGGCATCGGCTACAAGCGCGACAAGCTGGCGTACAACCCCGAGACGGACGACACGATCTCCGTCGACACCGGAGAGGTCGTCAAGCACGGCGACGGCCAGGACGAGGAGACGGTGATGGAGCATATCACCGAGAACCTTCCGGGCAAGAAGGGAGGCAACCGATGAGCAAGGGACCCGTCAAGGTTTCCGCTGAGGAAGCCGCCAAGAACCCAGGCGTTCTTGGCAAGCAATGGCAGCCAGCGGCAAGGAACGCTACATCAAGCGCCACTCGCTGCAGGCGCGCTTGACGCACGGCATCACCATCGCGGCGTGCATCCTGCTGTGCATCTCCGGCCTGTTCGTGTTCGTTCCGGCCCTCGCGGCCGCTGTCGGCGCGGACACGGTGTTCGCCATTCGCATGTCGCATCGCATCATCGGCGTCGTGTTCGTCGCGTGCCGCTGATCAGCGCCCTGCTGGCTCCGAAGGGCGTGGCGCACATCTTCAAGAACCTGTTCGATCGTTGGGATTCCGACGACAAGAAGTGGATGATGCTGTTCTTCCCCTACCTGTTCATGGCCAAGTGGATCCACATGCCCGACCAGCGCGAGGTCAAGAGCGGCCAGCGCTTCGCCGACGGCATGCTGTGGTTCGCCGGAGCGCTCATGGGCATCACGGGCATCATCCTTCTGCTGGGCACGACGCTGTTCGATTTCGGTGCGGGCGTGCACGGCGTGACCCTGTTCCTGCACGACATAGGCTTTCTGCTGATCGCGGTGTTCGGCCTGGCGCACATCTTCCTGGGCGCCGGCATCTTCCAGCCGTACCGCGGCACGGCGAAGCTCATGTTCGGCGACGGCACGGTGTCCGAGTCCGACGCCCTGTACCACTGGGGGCCACTGGGCCCGCCAAGGAGATCGCCACGGGCCGAGAACCGTGGTGGAGAAGGCGAAGTAAAAGCGCGGCGACCCGTTCGTGCCGCCGCGAATCGCGGCGGCACGAACGCCGGGTGGGTAACCCGACCGGACGCTCCCGGGTTGTCATCCTGAGCGGAGCGCGAAGCGCGGAGTCGAAGGATCCCGCGCGGCGCCAGCTGGAAGCGCCGCGGCTATCGCCGCGCGGGATCCTTCGACTCCGGCCTGCGCTCAGGATGACAAAAAGGGCGTTCCGCCCGTTCAGATAGGAAAGGAATCCATGAACCTCAAAGCGATCGATGCGGCCATCGCCGCGTACCGTACGAACCTCGACGAGAGCGACGTCTCGCGGCTCGCGTTCTTCCGCGAGCTGTGGGGGGTTCAGGCCGAGGCGGCCTCCCATGTTGATCTCGGCTACGAAGTGCCCGACGCCGATAGCCTGAAAACGTGGGCGCGCCACGGGGAGCCGGTGCTCTCCCATGCTCCGGTGAAGATCGAGGCCGCCGCGTTGGCGGGCGCGATGGAGCGGCTGGCCGAAGTGCTGGCTGCGCGCGGCGGGTTCGCGGCGTCGACGAGCGAGGCGCTCTCGCGCACGAGCTGGGAGCGCATGGTCGCCGCAAGCGACCTCGCGCTCGCCGGCTGCAACCCGGCTGCCTATGTGGAGTCGTTCGTCGAGCTGCTCGAGGACGACGGCATGGACGAGGACGCGGCCCGCATCGGCGCGATGGCGGCGGCGCTGGCCCTGCGCGCGTTTCTAGAGGGTCCGGCGACGGCCGTCGAGCGGGCGCGTCGGGAGGCGGGTGCCGACGAGCCGCATAGCGTGCGCTGCCCCGTGTGCGGCGGCGAAGCTGCGGTGGCGCAGGTGAGCGGCGCGCCTGCGGGGCAGGGACGCGCCAAGCGCCTGTGGTGCGCCCAGTGCGGCTGCGCGTGGGAGTTCGAACGCGTGCGTTGCGTGCGCTGCGGCACGCAGAACCAGAGCCGTCTGCATTATTTCAATCTCGAGGGCGACGAGGCGCACCGCCTGGCCACCTGCGACGAATGCGGCGGCTACACGCGCACCGTGTACGAGGAGGACGCGCTTGCGCCGTTCTCGTTCGAAGTGGAGGACGTGGTCATGGCGAAGCTCGACCTCGTGGCGTACCAGCGCGCGGCCGCCGATGCCGCCGCGGAAGCGCAGAGGTAGGACGATGGCCATCGTAGAGCGTCCCGAGCCCGCGAAGCGCGAGTCGGCCGAGCGGCCCATCCGCATCTTCCTGAACGAGGTGCCTGTTGCCGTGAGCCAGGGAAGCCCCTTCGGGCTGTCCGAGCTGGCGGTGGGCTACCTGTTGTCCGAGGGCCTCATCGCCGATCGCGACAGCCTCGTGGAGGTGGTCGAGGTGCCCGAGGAGGCTGCGGTGTACGTGGCCAGCGGAGAGCGGGCGGAGGAAGGCTACGTGCCCCTGCACCGCGTCACGTCGGCCGGGTGCGCCCAGTCGGCGCTTCTGCGCGACGCGCGGCGCGCGGGCGAGCCCCGCGCGTTGGAGACGGCGGCGCGCTTCGACGCCGACGACTTGCTGGCGTGCATGGAGGAGCTGTGCGAGCGCAGCCCGCGCCGCAACACCGGCGCGTGCGTGCACGGCTGCGGGCTGGGCGCGGCGGGCTCGGACGAGCTGCTGCTGGTGCGCGAGGACATCGGGCGGCACAACGCCATGGACAAGCTGGTGGGGCAGGCGTGGCTCGACCGTGTGGACGTGCGCGACAAGGCGCTGTTCATCACGGGGCGCATCAGCTGCGAGATGGCCCTCAAGGCTTATCGTGCCGGTTGCCCGGTGCTGGTCAGCCGCAAGTCGGCTACCGACGAGGCCGTGCGCCGCGCCGAGGAGCTGGGCGTCACCCTCGCGTCGCACTGCCGCGACGGCCGTATCCGCGTCCTGTCGCGTTCCGAGCGCGTGACGGGGTAGGGGGATCGGCCCCTGCGGGCGATCCATCCGGTTTCGCCGTGCACGCGCCCGGTTTCGCCGTGCGCCTTGACCGCGCCCGCCGGTTGCCTTTGAATTGCCCAGACGGCGCGCGGCGCGTAGGCGCGCCCGAGCGAGAAAGGGCTTCCTTTGAGACATTCCGGGCGCGCACGGCGCGATCCGGGCGCGATGGCGCTCGTCGTGCTGCTGGCGGTGCTGCTCGCCGGGGCGGCGGCGGGGTTCGGCTATCTCGCCTGGCAACGGCAGCAGGCGGCCGATGCGGTGCGCGCGGTCGAGCGCGAGCCGCTGCCGGCGGTGGAGCGCGCCTACGACGCGCCTGCGGACGAGCCGGCGGAGAATCCTATCGACTTCGAGGCGCTGCGCCGGGAGAGCCCCGACGTCTACGCGTGGCTCTACGTGCCGAACACGAACGTCAACCTTCCCGTGCTCCAGCGGCCGGGAGACGACTTCTTCTACCTCGATCACGACCGCTACGGCGAGCCGGCCGTCGAAGGCGCGGTGTTTTCCCAGATGGCGAACGCGACCGACTTCTCCGATCCCGTCACCGTGCTGTACGGCCACAACATCGTGAACGACGCGATGTTCGCCACGTTGCATGCCTACGAGGACCCGGCGTTCTTCGCCGACAACCCCGAGCTGTACGTTTTACCTGCCCGATCGCATCCTCGCCTACGAGGTGGTGGCGGCCTACGAGTACGACGACCGGCACATCCTCAACTCGTTCGACTTCTCCGACCCCGCCGTGCGGACGGGCTACTTCGCATCGGTGCTCGCGCCCGACGACCCGAAGGCGAACGTGCGCGACGGCGCGCAGCTCGATGCCGACGACCGCATCGTGCAGCTCAGCACCTGCCGCTCGGCCCTGACCAGCGACCCGGTGCGCTATATCGTCACGGCCGTGCTCGTGGGCGAGAAGCCTGCTGCGTGAGCTGCGCCCCCGCTTTCGCAACAGGCGGAGCCTCTTTCGTCGAAGGGGTCGAACGGCATGTCTCCATGCTCTAGCATGAGGTGGCTGTGGAATGCTTGCGCCTTCGGGTAGGCGCATCGACGAGAGAGGTGCTGATATGAAGAAGAAGCTGGCCGCGCTTTTGTGCGCTGCGATGCTCGCGTGCGCGCTCCCCGCGCTCGCGTGGGCCGACGAGGCGGATCAGGCGACGGCGGATCAGGCGACCGCGCAGGAGTCGGCCGCGGCCCGCTCGATCGGGCCGTGGCAGGAGAGCGCGTCGAACGAAGACGGCTCGTGCGTCCTCTCTGGCGAGACGAGGGCGTCTTCGTTCGCCGTCATCGCTACGAGCGAGACGGCCGACGACGCGCTGGACGGCATGCCGTCGTTCAGGGTCGTTGCCGAGAACGCGACCAAGAAGATCGATTTCGGCGTGGCGCTTCTCGCGGGCGGCCAGTACGCCGGTTGCAACAAGCTCGAGGTGCACGTGAAGCCGAGCGCGGGAAGCGCCGGCATCGCCAAGACGTTCGAAGTGACGAGGGCCGTCGACCAGAGCAGCTTCAACTTCACGTCCGAGATGTTCAACCTCGGCGACCAGGAAGGCGATGCCTCTTACAGCGCCGACTTCGTCATGACGCTCGTCCCCTCGAAGGCGGACGTCGACGAACCGGCCGCCGACGAGCCTGCTGCCGATACGTCGGCTGCGTTGCCGTCCGGCGCCGACACGGGCGCAACCTCGCCCAAGACCGGCATGGACGCCGGCGCGCCGGCGGGCGCCTCCTTCGGCATGCTGGCCGCCGCCGGAGTCGTGGCCTTCGCGCTGCGCCGCAAGCTCGCGAAGTAACCGATGCTCATCGTCGGGCGGGCGCGCCGCAAGGTTCGCCCGCCCGGTCGTCGAAAGGCGGCCGCATAGGCGCTTGCGCGACCTCGCCTTATACATATTCTCGCAAGTTCTGCATAAAAGGGGTTACAAATCGGCTCCGAACCGAATATACTGCTTCCAGTCCTTTAAAAGCGGTACAGAGAGACCGACAAGGTAGAACCCCAAGCGCTCACCCGAACAAGAGCGCGACGAGTCGAAGCCTTTGTCTGTCGCGGAGGCTTTTTTCATGCCCTCGCGCAGACGCCGCCAACTCGGGGGCGACGCGGACGCCCGGCATCGCCGGAGCGGGCGCGGAACCCGGCGGAGAGCAGGTCCGTCTGTACGCACTCGACGTCAAGAAAGGGTGTGTATGAACGACGCAGGAACGGTCAAGACCGTCTGCATGGACGCAGACGAGATCGAGCGGTCGCTGACGCGCATCGCGCATCAGATCCTCGAGACCAACAAGGGCGCGGGCAACATCGCGCTCGTCGGCATCGTGACGCGCGGCGACTTGCTCGCCAAGCGCCTGGCCGAGAAGATCGAGGCCATCGAGGGCACGAAGGTGCCGCTCGGCAAGCTCGACATCAGCTTCTATCGCGACGACTTCGCGACGCATCTCTCGCCCGAGGTGCATTCCACCGACATCCTCTTCGACCTCGACGGCAAGGACGTCGTGCTCGTCGACGACGTGCTGTACACCGGCCGCACCATCCGCGCCGCGCTCGACGCGCTCATGGACATCGGCCGTCCCTCCACGGTGCAGCTGGCCGTCCTCGTGGACCGCGGCCATCGTCAGCTGCCCATCCGCGCCGACTTCGTGGGCAAGAACGTCCCGTCTTCCTCCGACGAGAACGTGCGCCTGTTCTTGGAAGAGGCGGACGGCAAGTCCGAGGTCGAGATACTGGAAATCGCTCCGGGCTCCCGCGCGGGTTCGGCACCGCTGGGAGGTGAATAGGGCATGGCTTTCAATCACAAGCATCTGATCGACATCACGGAGTACTCCGCCGACGACATCATGACCGTTCTGGAAACGGCGGTCCGCTTCAAGGAAGTCAACGAGCGCCGCATCAAGCAGGTGCCCACGCTCAAGGGCGTCACCGTGGTCAACATGTTCAACGAGCCGTCCACCCGCACGCGCTCCTCGTTCGAGATCGCCGAGAAGCGCCTGAGCGCCAACAGCCTGAACTTCGGCGGCAGCTCCACCTCCACGGTGAAGGGCGAAAGCCTCGTGGACACGGTGGAGACGCTGTGCGCCTACAAGATCGACATGATCATCGTGCGTGACAAGCACGCCGGCGTGCCCCGCAAGATCGCCGACGTCTCCGGCGCGCACGTCATCGACGCGGGCGACGGCAAGCACCAGCACCCCACGCAGGCGCTGCTGGACCTCTACTCCATCTGGGAGGTCAAGGGCGACCTGAACGGCCTCAAGGTGGGCGTCGTGGGCGACATCGGGCACTCCCGCGTGTGCGGCAGCCTGATCCCCGCGCTCAAGATCATGGGCTGCGAGGTGACGGTGGTCGCGCCGCCGACGCTGCTTCCCGCGCGCCCCGACATCCTGGGCGCCGACCGCGTGACCACGAAGCTGGACGAGGCGCTGCCCGACCTCGACGTGGTGTACATGCTGCGCATCCAGCGCGAGCGCCTCGAGGGCGCGCCGTATCCGTCGCTGCGCGAGTACAACATGCTGTACGGCCTCACGAAGGACCGCGAGCACCTCATGAAGCCCGACGCCCTCATCTGCCATCCCGGCCCCATCAACCGCGGCGTCGAACTGGATAGCTACATGGCCGACCATCCGAAGCGCTCGGTCATTCTCGATCAGGTCTATGCCGGCATCCTTACCCGCATGGCCGAAATGTACCTGCTGCTCGGAGGGAGCGAAGATGGCCTTACTGCTTAAGAACGCCCACGTGATCGACCCGCAGGTCGGTCTGAACGAAACGGCCGACATCCTCGTGCGCGACGGGAAGATCGTCGAGATCGGCCAGAACCTTGCGATGGAGAAGGGCGTCGAGCGCGACCTGGGCGGCAAGATCGTCGTTCCCGGTCTCGTGGACATCCACGTGCATCTGCGCGAGCCCGGCTACGAGCTGAAGGAGGACATCGCCTCCGGCACGCGCGCCGCGGCGCACGGCGGCTTCACGGCGGTGTGCTGCATGCCGAACACGAAGCCCGTCATCGACAACGCCGTGGGCGTGGAGTACGTGAAGGCTCGCGCGGCGGCCGTGGGCAAGTGCCGCGTGCACGTGGCCGGCTCCTGCTCGCAGGGGCTCAAGGGCGACACGCTGTCCGAGATGGGCGACATGGTGGCGCACGGCGCCGTCGCCTTCACCGACGACGGCCGCGGGGTGCAGGGCGCGGGCATGATGCGCCGCGTCATGGACTACGCCGCGCAGTTCGACCGCGTGGTGATGAGCCACTGCCAGGACGAGGACCTCGTCGGCGCCGGCCAGGTGAACGAGGGCGTCGTGTCGACGCGCCTGGGCATGCTGGGCTGGCCGGCCGAAGGCGAGGAGATCCAGATCGCCCGCGACATCGCCATCTGCCGCCTCACCGGCTGCCCGCTGCACATCCAGCACCTCACCACGGCGCGCGGCCTGGACCTGGTGCGCGCCGCCAAGGCCGAGGGCCTGCCGGTCACCTGCGAGGTCACGCCGCACCACCTGTTCCTCACCGAGGACGCCATCGGCGACGACTACAACACCTTCCTCAAGGTGAACCCGCCGCTGCGCACGGCCGAGGACGCCGCCGCGCTGGTGGAAGGCGTGAAGGACGGCACGGTGGACGCCATCGTCACCGACCACGCGCCGCACAACGACTTCGAGAAGAACGCCGAGTTCGAGCTGGCGCCCTTCGGCATGATCGGCCTAGAGACGGCGCTTTCGCTCGTCATCACGAACCTGGTGGCGCCGGGCGTCATCAGCTGGGAGCGCGCCGTCGAGCTCATGGCCGTGCGTCCCCGTGAGATCCTGCGCGTCGAGCGCGTGGCCCTCGAGCCGGGCGCGACGGCCGACCTCACGGTCATCGACCCGGACGCCGCCTGGACGGTGGACGCCGCGGACTTCAAGTCTAAGGCCGTGAACTCGGGCTTCATCGGCGTCGAGCTGACCGGCCGCGCCACCGACGTCTACGTGGGCGGCTACGCCACCATGGAGGACGGCGCCATCGTCGAGTAGGGTCGAGCCCTGCACGATCTTCGAACCACGCGGCCCCGCATCGAGCGAACGATGCGGGGCCGTTCTGCGCGATGCCCGGTGCGCCCAATGGCCATACGGGGCGTAAGAAACGCTCCGATGAGCCGACTAGGCGGCGCAGGTCGCCCGCTGCGGTTCCAGATGCCCGATTCTTCCTGCAATGTTGCGTTGCGGGGGTAGAAGAAGGGCGATCCTGAGTGCTTTTGCGCGTTTTCCCTGGTTGCAAACGCAACTGCTGGAGAATGTCCGATTGATGCGCGTTCTTTCGCAACATTACGGGAAATATCGGGCATCCGGGCGGGCACTGCGTGATAAAATCATCTCCTTATCGAGCCAGTGCAGGCGCTCTTCTTTTTTGAAGCAGCCCATGGAGGAAGCCGGGCCCTCGCTTCCTAGTACCACGTCTGCAAGATCCTCGCAGCCCAGGGCAGACGAGGAGGCTCCAATGGAACCTATGCAGGTTTGCTTCTCCCATCAAACGGCTTTTCAGGTGTTGAGGGCGATCGACGCGCGGGAGCTTGCAGGGTCTGGCGACACGGCGTGGCGGCTTCCCGCTCGTGCGCCGAGTGCGCGGGAGCTCGAAGAGGTCGTCAAGCGCATTGAGAACGATCGCCCTGGGTTATCGATCGAGCGTCCCGTCCATATTCTCCTGGGAGCGGCTTCAAGATGCCGCTCCACTTCGCGTCGCGTGTCGCACGTGTGCACACGGCAGATGCGTGGGAAGCCCTTGCTCCGGCTGTCGGACGGTGTTGGCGTATGCAGTGCGCCGTTTGCCTGCGTTCAGGCGGCTCCGTCAGCGAAAAACAAGATCGATCTGCTTGAACTTGCTTACGAGCTTTGCGGAACCTATCGCACTCGGCGAACGTCGACCGCTCCTGCGTATCAGGTGCCTCCTTTGATGACGATGCGTTCTCTACGCAGCTTCGTTTCGCTCAACCCTTCCATCGCGGGCGCTCGGATCGTGGCGCGCGTCCTGCCGTACCTGGCGGATGGTTCGGCTTCTCCGAGGGAGACGAAGCAGGCGCTCGTGTTGGGCTTGCCGACATCGTACGGCGGGTACGGCTTGGGCATCCCGAGGATGAATTACGAGGTGAAGGCAATCGCAGGAGCCCGCACGACTTCCGGCAGATCGAGTTTTCGTTGCGACCTTTGCTGGCCGGATGCGAAACTCGACGTGGAGTACCAAAGCAGGGAGATGCACGAAGGGGAGGAAAGCCGTATCAGGGATTCTAGAAGGACGAACGCGTTGATGGCGATGGGCTGGACGGTCGTAGGCGTCACGAACGACGAGCTGGACAGCCTGGCTGCAACCGATGCGATAGCCGACACGATACGTCGGCTCCTGGGGAAAAGCGCGTGCAAGTGCGCGTGTCGGACTATCATGCTCGCAAGCTGCGGCTCCGGCGGCAGCTCGGGCTTCCGGTGGGCTACGACTAGGCCGGCCGCCGTAGGTGCGGCCTCGATGTGCGATTATCACAGGAATGTTGCGTTTGACGGGGCGTTCTCATCGACGCGGAAGAGCGCGAGACGATGATCAGGCAGTTTGCAATGATTACTTTCGATGCATGCCGATACGGTCCGAAAAAACGCAACATTGCGGGAAG
>ENA-OQIL01000510-OQIL01000510.1-human-gut-metagenome-genome-assembly--contig:-NODE-510-length-13685-cov-2.293627_pt1 | contig 13685 bp, 13 predicted proteins | sample MGYA00242583_ERZ504748 | MGnify/ENA primary metagenome ERZ504748 (study PRJEB26092, sample SAMD00036191) | human gut metagenome | host: Homo sapiens | study: EMG produced TPA metagenomics assembly of...
AGATGCGCAGGGCCGCCGGATAGCTCAAATCCCAGTAGGGCGCCGCCACCACCACCGCGTCTGCGGCGCGGAACTGGCGGGCCAGGTCAAAGACCGGCGCATCCCAGGCCCCCACGGAGGCCAGGGCGTCCCGCTCCGCCGGCAGCCAGCGGCGGTCCGTTTCCTTCATACTCATGCGCGCCTCCTCAATCCAGCTTGATTCTGGGGTCGATTAGGACGTAAACGAGATCCACGATCAGCACGGCCAGGACCAGCAGTACGGCAAAGAACACCGTAATGCCCATGATCAGCGGATAGTCGCGGTTTACAATGCTGTCGGTGAACAACTGGCCCACGCCGGGGATGCCGAATACGGTCTCAATGACAAAGGAGCCGGTGACAATGGAGGCCACCATGGGCCCGATGTAAGTCACCACCGGCAGCAGGGCATTGCGCAGGGCGTGCTTGTAGATTACCTTGAATTCGGAGATACCCTTGCTCCGGGCAGTGCGGATGTAGTCCTGCTGCTGCACCTCCACCAAGCTGGTGCGGGTCAGGCGGGTGATGAAGGACAGTGGGAATGCCCCAATGACCAGCACCGGGCCGATATAGCCCGCCACCTCGTCCACACCGAAGGCGGGTACAAGACCCAGGGTTTTGCTGAAAAGAAACAGGAAACCCGTGGCCAGCACAAAGCTGGGTATGGTGGAGCCCAGGGTGGACAGCACCATGAAAAACCGGTCAATCAGCTTGTTCTGGCGCAGCGCGCACACCGAGCCGAACAGGATTCCGGCAAACACCACCACCAGGGAGGCGTAGATGCCGATGGTCAGCGAAAAGGGGAAGCCGTCGGCTATGACCTTGTTGACAGTCAGGCCGGCCTTGGTGTAGGAGACGCCGAAACTCCCCCGGAGGAAGTTGCCCAGATAGATGATGTACTGCTTCCACAGCGGCTGATCCAGGCCGTACTTGGCCATCATGGCCGCCTCAATTTCGGGATTGGGCATCTTCTCCGCGGCAAAGGGGTTGCCGGGGATCGCTTTCATCAGAAAGAATGTGATCGTGATGATAAAAAAGATGGTGACCAATGCGGATAAAATTCGTTTCAGCACATACTTGAGCATACAAACTCCTTTCTGAACAGACAATGCCTCCCCGGTCTGTCCCGGCCTGATAGGGAATACAGCGCTTTAATGTGTTACAGAATATTATAAATCAAAATTATCTTGAGAATATCGACGGTTTATGTGAAAGATCACATATTTTTGCGTTCCATTTTGGTCTGCATCAGGTCGGGATGGGGCGTAACATGCCAGATATGGACATCCGGTAGTGCTCCAGCAGCAGGAAGTACCAGTTGCTGTCGAACAGCAGCAGCCCCGCGAGGGCGAGTGAGGCCAGCCCGGCGGCCCCACCGGACAGGCCGGGAAGCAGCGCCGTTCCCTTCCAGATGTCCCACACCGCCGCCGCCCCCACCAGGCCGAGGCAGAGCAGGCCACACCGCCGTCCCTCCGGCCGGGCCAAGGCGCGCACTACACGGCCCAGCCAGAGCAGGCCAAACAGGCACAGGAAAGCCCACAGGCAGGTCTGTGGCCAGCGGTTGTCCTCGGGGACCAGCCGGGCGCACAGAAACAGGAGCCCCAGCGCCAACTGCACCGTAAGCTGCAGCAGCCCGCGCAGCTCCTCGTAGAAGGCGGCCTGGGCCGGATGGGCAAAGGATGGCCCCTCCTCCCGGGCAGACAGGGTGCGGAGCAGCGCCCCGCCGCAGCCTGCCGCTCCCCCGGCCTGGAGGGCGGCCGCCAGCCCCGCCCCGGACAGGGAGAACAGGAAGCGGCTCCGGTCAAAGGCATCCAGCAGCACCAGCTTGACGGCGGGGATCAGGTTGGGCAGATTGCCGAGCAGGGCCGCCGCCAGCAGGAGCAGAAAGAGCAGGGAGAGCACCGTCTCGCCTCGCTCCCCCACAAGCCGGCAGAGCAGCCACAGGGCCAGCAGAACCACCAGCCAGGGCAGGAGCTCCGCGCCTCTCGCCGGGGCGGAAGGACTGGCCAATATCCGGAACAGCAGAGGCAGCATGCCGCACAGCGCCAGTGTCTGAAGCCAGCGGAACAGACGGCCCAGTCCCGGCCTTGCGCGGGCCCTTTTGCGGCACAGTATTCCCTCCAGCAGGGCGGACAGCTCGACCCGCCCGCCGCAGCCAGGCTGGTAGTAGCGCCACAGCCCGGCCAGCGCCCCCAGCGGGTGCAGCCAGAGCAGGGAGAACACCAGATACCAGAACAGGGCTCCCGCCCTCCCAGGCAGAGCGCCGCCATTGTCAGTATCCAGGCCATGGCGCCGCTGTCGCCGGGGAGCCCCGCCAGAAGGGCGCGCACGATGGCGCGGCGCTGCCCCGGGGCACACTCCTCCCCGAGAAAGCTCCACAGGGAATGCCGGTACGGTACCTCAGCAAAGATCCGCCGGTATCCGGCCCAGAAAAAAGCCCCAGGCAGGCGGTAAAAAGAGATAAAATGGGTTTTGCAGCATCCGCGTCCCTCCCAGTGGCGGCTGCGGCCGCCGTCCCGGCCGCAACCGGCAAAAATCTATTTTCTGAATCATAACACACTTCCCCCTGCTTCTTCAATCTGGATCGCGCTTCCCCTGCCCCGGCTGTGGGCGGCCACAAGGGCCGCCCCTACCTTTCCGGGGTTCCGTTTCCGGCGGGCTATCTTGCGGCACTTGGACGTAGGGGCGGGGCTTGTCCCGCCCGCGGCGGCCACAAGGGCCGCCCCTACTTCCGGGGTTCTGTCTCCAGCGGGCTATCTTGCGGCGCTTGGACGTAGGGGCGGGTGCCCACACCCGCCCGCAGGCCGTTCGGCAGGACAAGGCCCCGCGTCCGGCGGTACGCCGTGCGCGGGGGTGCTTTTATCTCCAGAGGAGGTAATCAGAATGGCAAATTATACACAGCACTATCACCTGCACCAGTGGGAGCCGGAGGACAGCTTCCTCCGCACCGACTTCAACGGAGATTTTCAGAGGCTGGACGAGGCGCTGGCGGGACTGGATGGGCGCAAGCCGGAGCTGCGTCTGGGGCGGTACACCGGGGACGGGACGCAGAACCGGGCGGTTGCGCTGGGGTGTGCCCCCCGGGCGGTCCTGCTCTTCTGCCGGGATCGGGAGGCTCTGCTGGCCTGGCCGGGCGCGCCCTATGTCTACGCTTATAAGAACCGGCCCGGCAATATGCTGATTCTGACGGAGACCGGCTTTCAGGTGCACTACGATCACTACGAGGTGGGCCTCAGCGACAACGACTTTCTCCCCGTCACCAACAAGGCGGGGGAGAGCTACCGCTATCTGGCCCTGGTATAGCAGAGAGCCCCCGGACCCAATTGGGCCCGGGGGCTTCTCAGTTGTTTGTTGTTTTTGCCGGAAGGCGGCCATCCGGATTAGACGCCGCGGTCCAGCGTGAAGGAGCCGGAGGCTACGGTGGTACCGTTCTCGGTAACGCTCCACACATAGTTGCCGTCGGCCAGCTTGCCAGCAAAGGTGCACTTGTCGTTGGCAGTGTCAACCTTATTGCTGGTGCTGCTGGTGTTTAGGCTACCGTTGTCCAGGCTGATGTAGAAGTAGTGCTGCCCGGCGGCAACGGAGGCGCTGGGAGAGCCAGCGGTGCCGTGAGTTTCACGGTACACCACGCCGCTGCGGCCGCTGATGGTCAGCACCACGTTGCCGGTGCCCTTGGTGGTGTAGGTAAACATCATGTTGTCGCCAGCGGTAATATCCGTGCCAACCGAGCCACCAGTGATGGTAGCCAAATCGCTCCCGTCACCAATCAGAGCGGAGTTGTCGGGCAGGTCAGCCGCATTGTTGTAGTTATCAACGTTCTCCGCACCGATAGCAGAATCACTGAACCAGCGGGTGACAGTGGTGAAGGTCAAGCTCGTGCTGATGCCGCTGCTGGACTTCACCTGGGCGGTCACAGTGTACTCGTTGTTCGCAGCAGATGCAAAGGTCACGTCGGTGTAGCCGGCCTTCTCCATGGCGCGGGTGATCACAGCCACACGGTTATCAGCGCCGACAAAGGCATTCAGATAGATCTTGAAGTTATCTGCATCAATCTTGGTAACCTCGGTGGCGATGGGGTTGTTGTCGTCGATGTCGTTGTCGCCTTCCTCGACCTCCCAGATCCAGGCGGTGCGGATGGCGTTGTCATCCTCGACAATGACGGCGTTCACCTTGGTATTGTAGGGGAAGGTGCCCAGGGCGGTCTTGTCCTCGGCGGTGTCCACGTCGGTGACATCCCACACGTTGGCCTTGCCGGACAGGGCGATGTAGCCCTTCAGGCTGCTGTCCACAGTGCCGTTCTTCAGCAGCTTGGCGGTACCGGCGTTCTCTACGTCGTCGCCGATGTCATAGGTGCCGTCGGCATTCTCGGCGTAGGTGTAGGCCTTCATGTAGCTGGCCTCGTCGTCCCAGTCGTGGCCGCCGCCGTCGTCCACCTCGATGGCCTGCACGGTGCCGTCCTCAAAGACAACGTTCAGCTCCAGCAGATCCTTGCCGATGGCGTTGGCGGACAGAACCAGCATGTAGTTGGCGCTGGTGGCCTTGGCCTCAGCCTCGAAGAGGATCACGTCGGCCAGCTTGGTGGCCTCATAGGTCTTGTAGGAGGTCTTGTCCAGAGTGGGGTAGACCTGAACCTCGGTGTCATCGTCCACATCGCTCATGTGGTCCCAGCCGGTGGCCACGCCGTACTCAATCTCGCCCTTGGTGTTCGTCCAGTAGTAGAAGGCAACGGTGTTCTTGTCCACGGCGTAGGTCTTTTGAGTCTGTCCGTGCGCCGTCACATTGATGGAGCCGCGGCCGCCGGTGTAGCCGTTCATAGCCTTATACTGAAGGCTACCATTATTAGTGGTGTCCATCCGGATGACGGTGGTGTTGTCACCCACGCCGGCGGTGCTGCTGGTGTTCACGCTGCCGTCAATCTCGCTGGTACCGGTCTTCAGGCTATTGCCCTGAAGGACGCTCTTGATGGTCAGCACGTCATCGTCGGACAGGGTGTAGGTGATGATGGAGCCAGCGGCCACGCCAGTCTTGTTGTAGGTCTGACCGGGCTGACCGGGCTTGTTGACATCGCGGGTGCCCAGGTAGGTCTCCAGCTTCTCGTCGTTGGGCTTGCCCTTGACATCATTAGTGGTTTCAACGGTATTGATATCCTCCATTGCCTTGGCGGAGTTCTTCCAGTTGATGCTGTAGGTCTTGACGGTGCCGTCGGTCATGAGGATCTTGACCTGGCCGGAGCGGTCCAGGGCGTTCAGGGTCCAGGCGGAGTCGATCACGAGGGCATAGTTGGTGACGATCTCCTCAGCGGGGCGGACGGCGATCACATAGCCGTTGGAGTCCAGGACAAAGTCGTAGCTGTTGTCAAAGCCGGGCTCGTTCTTGGCGTCGGCAATGTCAAAACGGGTCAGATCCACGTCCACCAGGGAGGCGGCGTCCAGAATGTAGGACTGGCGGTACTCTTCACCATCCACGGTGATAAAGAGCTCGTCGGCCTTGTCGCGGTCCACGCGGGTCATCTTGCCGGTGACAACCTCGGGGGCGGAGATGTAGGTGCGGCCGCCGTACTGCACGTAGAGGATCAGGTCGTCGGTGGTCACCTCGTCGTTGAACACTACGTCCTCAAAGTCCTCCGTCTCAGTGACGGTCTTGTTGGCCAGCTCGTTGTTCTTGTCATAACCGGGCGCATAGAAGGAGATTGTCTCGTTCTTCTCGCTGTAGGTGCGCACCTCGGACAGAGTCTCGCGGGTGAACAGCACGTACTCGGCGTCGCCATCGTTGTTGTTGTCGATGATCTCAACGTCCACACCGTTCAGGTTGAACTTGTCGCTGTTGTTGGCGGCATAGCTGTAGTCGTTGATCAGGTTGTGGGCATCCTCTTCGGTCTTGCAGTAGCCGTAGTTCACGTAGAACTCGGTGCCCTTGGTGACGGCCACGCCGGTGCCCTTCAGGTAATCCTTCACGGTGCTCTGAGTGGCAGCGGTGGCGTTGATCACGTTCACGTCGTCCTTGGTGGACACGCCCAGCACCTTGGAATCGGACAGGATGGTGGTCTTCTCGATGTACATGGTCACGGTCTTGCCCAGGAAGTCAACGGGGGTGTCCACATTGAAGGCAATCTTACCGGACTGGGCCACGCCCTCGTCCTTGGTGGTGTTGGAGGTGGTGGAGGAGTACAGAACCACGTTGTCCAGCACGGTCTTGCCATCCTTCAGAGCGGAGTCGGAGTCGGTCTTGTCCAGCTCAGCCCACTTGTTGCCCACCACAACGCCCTCCACCTTGTACACGCCGTACATGGAGGACAGGATGGTGCGGGCATCGGAGTACGCCATGGCGTAGCCGTTGTTGGTGTAGCTCTCGATCATCTCCACGTCCAGGGCGTTGTAGATGAGCAGAGCGGCGTTGTCGCGGCTCAGAGGCTCGGCCACGGAGCCCTTGAAGTTGCGGAAGATGCCCAGCTTGGAGGCCAGGGCGTTGGTGTTGATCTCCCAGTCGGTGCCGGTCAGGCCCTCGATAGCGGGATCGTAGCCAGCGGCCACCAGCAGCATCTTGGCGGCCTCGGAGCCGGTCACGCCCGCGTCGGGGTCAAACTTGCCGTTGCCGCGGCCGGCAATGATGCCGGTGGTGTAGCAGTAGTTGATGTGGCCCTTGGCCCAGTGGCTGCTGATGTCAGTCAGGCCGGAGGGGCTGTTCTCATACAGGGCGCCGTTATCCACGCCCTGATTCATGATGACGGAGATCATCTTCGCCATCTGGGCGCGGTCCACGCCCTCGGTGGGGGCATAGGAGCCGTCGGGCTTTCCTTCGATGACGCCCAGCGTCACCAGCATGGAAACGGCGTCCTTGTTCACGATCTGATCCTTATCGGTGAGATCGTTGTAGCTCGCAGCGGAGGCGGAGACAACCATCATGCCAACCAGCATGATCGCCGCCAGAGCCAGGCTGAGAGCCCGCTTGAGGTTTCTCATTTGGATTTCCTCCTTCTGAATTTTGAAGCCTAGGGGCGTATGACGCCCCTTGCAAGCCATGAAAAAGGAGGGATTCCCCCCCACATGCAGTTCTAAATGGCACAAAAGAGCGGCAAAAAGTGACGTCGGTAGACATCTGGTAGACACGCCGGGCATGCCAAGCGCAAAAAGGCCCGGAACCGCAACGGTTCCGGGCTGCTTTTGGTAGACATTTGGTAGACTTAAACTTAACACACCATCCAATAATATAATATATTGAGGTTTCCGCCTGCGAACTATATCATTCGGTACAGGGTTCTCTATATAGAGCAAGGTTCGGCCTCTGACTTTCGTCCTCTATGCCATTTTGGGTTATGCACGAATTTGATTGTCCAAGTTTTTACTATCGTCCATAACGACAAATTCCCTGCAATTTTAAAAAGGCAAACAGGGACCGACTTTTGAAGAAGTCCAGAATACGGTTCCAAAATTCGACCCTCGTTCATTATGTTTTGGGCTCTTATCGGGATATATTTGTTTTTACAACTTTTAATTCCGTCAAATATTTCACCATATCGGTTATTTTTATCTGATTACTAGAAACCTGCCACTTCAGGACAAGTGGAGCTTTTCCGCCCGTTGCCACTGCTCCGACGGCAACCACTTGTCCATAGCGGTATTGACGCTGCCGTAGATGGCATGGATGTCTTCATCCATACCATCTACGGCAGCCGAGTACCTCATGAGGTATCGCAGTCTTTTCAAGTCCATACTGTCATTGTCCATGTTGGTGCAGTCATTACTGAATGAAGTCCTTCTATAGCTTCTGCTGCTTCGGTGACAGGGCAATCCGCTTGGTGGAGTCGTTCTGCGCCACGTCGGACATCTTACAGTTGAAGGTGCTCCTGATCAGGATATCCTCCTCATAGGACATCTGAAAAGCGGGTTTCACAATGCCGCGAACGCTCGTGATGTGCTGTACCCCTTGCCGTCGTTCTGAAATTTCATATTTCTTACGCAACTTACCCAAAGTCTTTGCGTAAACAGTCTGGCGCTTGCCGGTTCTTCCGCTGTTTAATATGTTATCAATAGTTATAAAACACCCGCATATATCTCTTCATAGACATTGAACCCCTTCAAATTAGGCCAATGAATGAAGATATCAGCGCCAAGCTAGCTTCGGGTATCAGTAGGTAATCTGGTACAATCAGCTCTGCCTGCACGCGTCCTGCAAATCAGAGACCAGCACCTTTTTCAGCCGTGCATAGCGGGGGAGGGAGTGTTCCTGCGGGGCCCGAGGGACGCCCTGAATCAGGGGGAGCACGTAGTCGATGAAGGGCTGCTCCAGGCCGTTCCCATCGGCGTTGATCCAGGCGCGGGGAACCGTCTTTTCCGCGTTGGCCACAATATCCAGGGGTTCCAGCACAGTCTCGCAGCGGTAGCCTCCCTCCCGGGTACACCGGAAGGCCACCATCTTGTCGGAATACCCGGCGACCGCAGCCTCCACGGCCGCCTTGCCCGCCAGAAACGCCTCGTCGATGTCGGTCTGGGACGCGCTGTGGGCGCCGCAGCGCTGGGGGAGGGACAACTCGATGCCCCGCACCTTGGCGGAGGGCTCCCGCTGCCGGAGAAGGTCGGCCAGCAGCGCCGCCAGGCCCCCCAAGCTGGGTGTGGCCGAAGCCGTCGTTGGCGGCGGCGGAAACTCCTTCGGCGATGAAGGCGCCGTCCGCCCGGTGGATTCCCTCAGAGACCGCGATCAGGCACTTGTTCTTCGCCTGATAGACCTGGTGGACATCCGCCAGAAAGCGCTCCATGTCAAAATCCACCTCGGGAAGGTAGATGAGATCCGGGCCGTAGCCCGCCCAGGCAGCCAGAGCAGCCGAGCCGGCCAGCCAGCCGGCGTGGCGTCCCATGATCTCCAGAACGGTAATGGTTCCGTTGTCGTACACATGGGTATCCCGTTGGACCTCCATGCAGGTGGTAGCGATGTACCGGGCTGCGGAGCCGAAGCCCGGGCAGTGGTCGGTGCCGTTGAGGTCATTGTCAATGGTCTTGGGCACGCCGATGACGCGGCACGCATAGCCCACGGACTGCATGTACTTGGAGATTTTGTTGCATGTGTCCATGGAGTCGTTGCCGCCGTTGTAAAAGAAATAGCGCACATCATACTTGCGGAAAATCTCGAGAATACGGCGGTAGTCGGTGTCATCCTGGCTGGGATCAGCCAGCTTGTAGCGGCAGGAGCCCAGCGCGGAGGACGGGGTGTACCGCAGCAGCTCCAGCTCCCCGGCATCCTCCTGCCCCATATCGTACAGCCGGTCCTCCCAGGACGCCCTGGATTCCGTTGGCCGCCCCCAGCACCCGGGTGATGCAGTCCGTGTCCAGGGCCGTGCGGATCACCCCGAGCGCGCTGGCATTGATGACCGCAGTGGGGCCTCCCGACTGCCCGATGATGCAGGCTCCTCTCAATTCACTCATGAATCGTACCTCCCTGACCGTAGTTAGTTGGTGAACCTAGCGGATTTTGCGTAAATATCATAGCACGTCCTCTTGCAATTGGCAATGAAAACTGATAGAATCATGTGGCAAATAAACGAAGGAGATGAGCCCTCTATGCCACTGGTTACCACGAAGGAAATGTTCCGAAGGCCTATGACGGCGGTTACGCCATCGGTGCTTTCAATGTAAATAACATGGAGATCGTGCAGGGCATCACGGAGGCGGCCAGAGAGGTTCGCGCCCCCATGATTCTCCAGGTGTCGAAGGCGCCCGCGCCTATGCCAACCACACCTATTAGTCAAGCTGGTGGAGGCGGCGGTCATTGAGTGCCCCGAGATCCCCATTGCCCTACACCTGGACCACGGCCCGGACTTTGAAACCTGCAAGTCCTGCATCGACGGCGGCTTCACCTCCGTGATGATCGACGCCTCCTCCAAGCCCTTTGCCGAGAACATCGAGATCACCCGCAAGGTGGTCGAGTACGCCCACGACCACGGCGTGGTGGTGGAGGCCGAGCTGGGCGCGCTGGCCGGCATTGAGGACGACGTGCAGGTCTCCGCCGAGGAGTCCCACTACACCCATCCCGAAGAGGTGGAGGAGTTCGTCTCCAAGACCGGCTGCGACTCCCTGGCCATTGCTATCGGCACCAGCCATGGCGCCTACAAGTTCACCGCCGACCAGTGCACCCGCAACGAGAAGGGCGAATTGGTACCCCCGCCTCTGCGCTTCGACATTCTGGACGAGGTCTCCAAGCGCCTGCCTGGATTCCCCATCGTGCTCCATGGCTCCTCCTCTGTCCCCCAGGAGTACGTAAAGATGATCAATGAAAACGGCGGCAAGATGCCCGATGCCGTGGGTATTCCTGAGGAGCAGCTCCGCCAGGCTGCCCGTCTGGCCGTGTGCAAGATCAACATCGACTCCGATCTGCGCCTGGCCATGACCGGCACCATCCGCAAGTATTTTGCCGAGCATCCCGCCGACTTTGACCCCCGGCAGTATCTGAAGCCCGCCCGTGAGAACATCAAGCAGCTGGTCAAGCATAAGCTGATCAACGTGCTGGGCTGCGACGGCAAGGCCTGATCGAACTTCTGCCTTTTGAAAAGGGAGCGCTTCGGCGCTCCCTTTTTTCATACCTAGTTCGCCAAAGCCGCCCCGTAGGCCCATGGTGAGAAGAAGGAGACAGAACTTTCAGGTGAGATGAACCCGGGACCGTTTTCTGCATAGAATGGGGGCAGGAGAGGGGAGAGGTCCTTTGCACGATATCCTGCCCTATGACCGCGGGGCGGCGGTGCGCTATGCCCACCGGTGGGCGTATGATCGGAATCCGGCGTACTACGATTTCTCTGAACTGGGGGGAGACTGCACCAACTTCGCATCCCAATGCCTTTATGCTGGGAGCGGCGTGATGGACCATACGCCTACCTTCGGATGGTACTACATCAGCGGAAATCAGAAATCTCCGTCCTGGAGCGGCGTGCCCTACTTTTATAACTTTTTGACCCGAAAGGACAGCAGGCCGGGGCCCTTTGGCACGGAAGCCGGACTGGGTGAACTGGAGCCGGGGGATTTTATCCAGCTCAGCTTTGCCGGCGGCGTCTTTGCCCATGATCCTATCGTGGTGGAGATCCGGCAGCCGGCCTTTCCCGACACCATTCTGGTGGCCGCCCACAGCCAGGACGCCGACTTCCGGCCGTTGAGTACCTACCCATATCAAGCCCTGCGGGGCATCCATATTCTGGGGGTCCGCCCCAGATAAGCGATAGACCTCCCAATTGGTTTTGGGAGGTCTATCGCTTTAACGCTCTATGGGGAGGCCATTTTCATCAAAGGTGTTTTTCAGCAGGGCATCCACCAGAAATGCGGAGATACACAGAAATACCATCTGTCCGCCGATCAGCCACAGTACAAAGGAGGAGGCACTCTCCCGGAACACAACCATAAGCACTGCGGACAGGATGCTGAGAAGGAGTCCGATGCGCAGCCAGAGCTTAGAGATGTGCCGGTGGGCGAAGGCCCAGGTCGCCTCGGTTTTGCTGGAGAGGGCGGTGCGGTAGGCTAGAAAGCCCCCGTCCCGCTTGGGGGGATGGATGCGCCAAATCAGCCCCACCACCGCCATCAGGACCGGCGTGAGCATGGCAAAGACGAACAGTACATAATACATGGGTCACGAACTCCTTTTTTCTTCCTGTTCCATGATCTCTCTTTGGGCCCGCTTGGTCAGCTTCTGGAATACCAGTTCATAGGACATGCCGCAAAAGTCCCGCAGCACGTCGTCCGGGAGAGCCCCGTCCAAATAGACCGAGTTCCAATTCCGCTTATCGCTGTAAAAACCGGGCACTACCTCCGGGTACTGCTCGCGAAATGCCTCGGCCAGCCTGGGATCGCACTTCAGGATCACCATAGTCCGCCCAGCATGGGCGGCATGTTCCGGTCCTGGGTGCAGACGGCTGCAAACATCCGCCCGCCTACCAAATAACGCTGCCACTGCCATTCCAATTTGTAGTCGGTGACGGCACCGGGCATGGACAGCAGATAGCCCTCCAGCCAGGAATATCTGGTTCATGTCTCGTCCTCATCTTCCCTTTTTTTCTTCTTTACCATCCCAGAGGATTGGCACGGGCTGCGGTGCGCAGATCATCGCTGTCCACGTGGGTGTATATCTGGGTCGTGTTCAGGTGGTCGTGGCCCAGGACCTCCTGCAAAGTGCGCACGTCTACGCCGTTTTGAAGCATCAGAGTAGCGGCAGTGTGGCGCAGCTTATGGGCGGAATACTGGGTGCTGTCCAGCCCGGAAGCGGCCAGATGCTTTTTCACCAGCTTGTGCACCGCAGCGCGGGAGATGCGCCGGCGGTTCTGATGGGTGATGAAGAGGGGCCTCCTTATCAATCAGTGTCAGCATGTTCCGCTCTGTCAGCCAATCCTGGAGAGCCTGCTGACAGGCTTCGTTGAGAAAGAGGACCCGCTCTTTGTTGCCCTTGCCCAGGACTCTGAGCTGATCGCCCCGGACATCGGTCACGTTCAGGCCGACTAGCTCTGAGATCCGCAGGCCGCAGTTCAAAAACAGGGTCAGGATGCAGTAATCCCGCACAGAGTTAGCTCCGTCTACCGACTCCAGCAATTCCACGCTCTCTTCCAGATCCAGGTAACGGGGCAGTGACTTCTTGAGGCGGGGGGAATCCAGATCCTGCATAGGGTTCTCAGTCAGCAGCTTGGCCTTGTTGGTGAGGTACTTATAAAATGAGCGGATGGTCGCCACCTTGCGTGCCCGGGAGGACGCAGACAATCCATAGCTGGTGTCTGGGCTGTTCGGATGGGCCGCGCGGTCTCGGCTGAGATAGCTCATATAGGCGTAGACGTCGGTCAGAGTGACGGAGCGGATGAGTTGGATGTCCACATCATCGATGGGGATCGATTCCATGGGCGTATCCTTGGGGACGAGCCGTTTTTCCAGCTTGAGATAGCGGAAAAAGCTGCGCAGATCCAGAAAGTATTCGTCCACGGTTTTTGGGGAGTGGCCCTGGATGGTCTCATGATAGACCAGAAAATCCCGAAGGATGGGTGGTGATTCTGAGCGGTAGTCCAAATCGCAGCCTGCGGGCCTTGGATGGGTGAAAACGCGGTTTTCTCCTATTGCTCCTCCTCTCAGGTCAACAAAATTTTTATTTTGTTGACCTACGAGTCTTCCCGCAGTACCTCCCTTCGCAGTGCTTCCCCTGCATCATACCACACCGGCGGAGCGGTCGCAAGCCCTGCGGCCGGCTTTTGCCGCCTTGGCCTCCAGGGACGCCTGCAAGAGCCGGTCGGCCATCGCATAAATCATGCGCACGAAAAGACCGCATCAGAAAGACTCTAGCTTCCTGATGCGGTCTTTTCGCATAGATATCTCTCATCTGGGCACACTGATGACCATGATATCATGGCCCGCATTTCAGCCAAACAAAAAAGGTGTGATCTTTTGAGCCTGATCGTCTGCACCGACCCCTGCGTCTACCAACAGGACGGCTACTGCTCTCTGGCCCGGGCGGCATCCTGCGGGAGTACCGGCGGGAGCGGCTGTGTCAACTTTGTTCCCCGCTTACAAAATGGCGGCCAGTGCTTCCCGGATGTTGGCCACCCGGATCACGTCCAGGCCCTCCGGAACAGACAGCTTTCCTTGGACCCGTTTCGGGATCAGGCATTTGGTAAATCCCAGGCGCCGCACCTCACTGAGCCGCTGTCCCAGGGCACTCAC
>ENA-OQIL01000511-OQIL01000511.1-human-gut-metagenome-genome-assembly--contig:-NODE-511-length-13656-cov-2.784537_pt1 | contig 13656 bp, 13 predicted proteins | sample MGYA00242583_ERZ504748 | MGnify/ENA primary metagenome ERZ504748 (study PRJEB26092, sample SAMD00036191) | human gut metagenome | host: Homo sapiens | study: EMG produced TPA metagenomics assembly of...
GAAGGCGATGAGCAGCCAGACCACCGCTTTCCCGGGGCGCGGTGGAATCTTGGCGATCCAGCGGGCCAGGATGGGGTAGAGCCCCCGGAACCAGGCCACCGCGGCGAAGCCCCAGAAGAAGCAGTACAGCAGGTTGATGCGCCCGCCCAGGTTGAAGGGAATAGCGCTGTAGTCCCAGAACACGGTGCCGAACACCAGCTCGGTAAAGACGCTGCACAGGTACTCATACAGGCCGCCCAGCAGGGTGCCCGCCACAAAGAAAAAGGAGGCCGAGCGGTCCCGGTATTTGTAGAGGAACAGGGTGGCGGCTGCCAGGGCCAGGCCCCACACAATGCTGAAGGGGCCCCATACCACACTGCTGCGGCTCATCCACCAGCCCATTTTGAGGCGGCAGAAGATGGTTTCGGCCAGATCACCGGCCACTCCGCCAATAAAGAACAGGAGCAGGATGCTGTAAAAGCTGGCCCCCCGGGCAAAGGGGCTGACGGTGGTCTTTTCCCGCCGGCGGGAAAAGACCGCGCCGGGGTGGGCCTTCTGAATGCGCCCCTCGGCGCGGCGGAGAATCCACTCCCCAAGCCGGACGGAGAGGGCGGCCAGACGGCTGTTTAGGTTCTCCAGCGGGGGCAGGCTGCTGCGGACGCCGCAGAGGGTCAGCACGGTGCCCGCGATGTCCGCCGCCAGCAGGGCCAGCAGCACCCACAGCAGGATTTCTCCCACCAGCGGGGGCAGCCAGCGGTAGAGGGCCAGGAGCAGCGGGTTGATCCACTGTACGGCCGCCAGGCCCAGCACGCCCCACAGGAGGAAGGCGCCGACACAGATGTAGCCGTCCAGGTTGCCGCGCCGGTTGGAGTAGTCCCACCAGCGGGTGTGGGTGGCCTTCTCCAGCAGGTGACCGGCGATCCATTCCACCACCGTGGAGCAGATAGCGCTGCCCAGGAAGAGGAAGAAGTAGTTGCCCCGCAGCTCGGGCAGACCCACGGTAAGCAGAACGGCAGTGATGCCGTAGCAGGCGCACAGCGGGCCGAACAGCACGCTGCGGTCCACATAGCGGTGAAGGCGGACGGCGGAAACCGCCGTCTCCAGCACCCAGCCGAGGAAGGAATAACAGAAAAAGAGCCATAGGAGGGGAAACAGAGGCACAAGCATCCGCCTTTCTTTTCATCAACACTGGTGGGAAGAGAATCTGAGGATTGTATCTTATCGTATTTTCCGGTAAAATACAACCGATCTCTCATAAGAAAGGCAGGTAATTTGGCAATGAACGAAGTGTTGAAGGTTTTGAAGGAGCGCCGGAGCTGCCGCAGCTACCGGCCGGAGCAGATCACCGACGAGGAGTTGAACGCAGTATTGGAGCGGGCACCTATGCTCCCACGGCCCGGGGCCAGCAGTCCCCGGATCATCGTGGCAGTGCAGAATCCCGCTGTGGTGGAGCAGCTGCGGAAGATGAATGCCGCAGTGCTGGGCACCCCGGAGGCCGACCCCTTCTACGGTGCGCCCACCGTGCTGGTGGTGCTGGCGGCCAGGGATAACACCAACCGGGTATATGACGGCAGTTGCGTCATGAGCAACCTGATGAACGCAGCTAAGGCGGTGGGGCTGGCCTCTTGCTGGGTTCACCGGGCCAAAGAGGTGTTTGACTCCGAGGAGGGTAAGGCCCTGCTCCGACAGTGGGGCGTGGAGGGCGACTACGAGGGCATCGGCCACTGTATCCTGGGCTACCGGGCGGACACGGCCCCTGCACCTGCCCCCCGCAAGGAGCACTACATCTACCGGGTCCGGTAGGGAGGAAAACAGGTGCTGCGGCCGGGCCGCGGAATCCGTTGCTTGTAAAGGAGAGATAGAGCATGCACACGGTAAAGAGAGTCTGCACACTGGTCCTGACGGGCCTGCTGGCCCTGCCCATGGCCGCCCCCGCGGGGGCAGCGGCCGCATCCTTCTCCGACCTGCCCTCCAGTCACTGGGCCTATATCGCCATGACGGAGGCCGCGGGCTATGGCATCCTCCAGGGCACCGGGGCCAACACCATGAGCCCCTCCGCACCCCTGACCTGGCCCCAGTTCCTGGCCATGGCCGCCCGGGCCTTTGCCCCGGAGGAATATGCCCGCAGCGCCGCTTCCGGCGCGGCCTGGGATCAGGCGGGGCTGGATGCCGCCCGGAGCGCCGGCCTGCTGGAGGGGCTGGACGAGGCCGCGCTGACCGGGGCGGTCACCCGCCAGGATGCCGCGGTGGTGCTCTGCAACGCTCTGCCGGAGGAATATACCCCCTCCTTCTGGGATCAGCCGATTGATCCCACAGCCCTGTCGGACTGGGGGCGGATGGACAGCCTCCGCCAGGAGGCGGTGGCCGAGCTGGCCCGCCGCTGCGTCATCCAGGGCAAGGCCGACGGCTCCTTCGGCTATGCCGATCCCCTTCAGCGCTGCGACGGCGCGGTGCTGCTGATGCGGGTGCTGGAGCAGGTGGACAATAGCTGCCGCGGCGAGAGCCAGACCGTCACCCTTCACATTCTGAACGCCGACACCGGCGAGGCCCTCCTGCCCGACCAGCAGGTGGAGACGGAGGTGAGTACCTACCTGTCCAGCCTGGCGAACGGGCTGGACGTGGGCTACTACGTCTACGACTACGACCGGGAGACGGCATCGTATACCAGCACTGCCTGCGACAGCTATACCCTGTATTTCCGGCCCATGACCGGGGCCGAGATTCAGGAGGAGCAGTTCTGGGAGAAGGTGGAGCGGGGCGAGGCCGCCTATGAGGACTACTATAAGCAGGACTTCTGGCTCAGCTTCCAGGGGGACAACGCCCGCAGGCACATCCTCCTCTTCGGCGACGAGAGCAAGAGCCGCTTTGCCAGCCAGGAGGAGGCCGCCGCTGCTATGACGGCCGTCACCGTGCCGGTGTGGCAGCTCTCCGGCGGGGAGAAGGTGTCCTCCACCCTCACCCTCTCCGTCCACGCCGCCCTGGCGGAGGACGTGAAGGAGATCTTCGCCGAGATCTACAACGATCCTGAGCACTTCCCCATCCACGATGTGGGCGGCTACGCCTGGCGGGGCGACTCCGCCACCGGCGAGCACAACTGCGGCACCGCCATCGACATCAACGCCAACGAGAACTACCAGATCCGCGACGGTCAGGTGCTGGCCGGGAGCTGCTGGGAGCCGGGAACCAATCCCCGCTCCATCTGCCCCCCACTCCTCCGTGGTGCGCATCTTTGCCGAGCACGGCTGGAGCTGGGGCGGCGACGCCTGGGCCTACAGCAGCGACGATTCCGAGGGCTACCACGACTATATGCACTTCTCCTACATGGGAGAGTGACCAAGCAACCCACCCGGGCTTCGGCTCCCGGGGTGGGTTCCAGTTATCCCCTCCTTGACTGAAACAAATGTTCGATATATAATAGAGCTAAAGAAAAAGGAGAGGGGGCGGCAGTGTGGAGCTGCTGGACAAGCTGACCATCCTGGCCGACGCGGCCAAGTACGACGCGGCGTGCACCTCCAGCGGGCTGGATCGGGCGGGCCGGCCCGGCGGCCTGGGGAGCACCCTGGCCGCCGGATGCTGCCACTCCTTCTCCGCCGACGGCCGGTGCATCTCCCTGCTCAAGGTGCTGCTTACCAACCGGTGCGTCTACGACTGCGCCTACTGCGTCAACCGCCGCTCCAGCGATGTGCGCCGGGCCGCCTTCACCCCACGGGAGCTGGCGGAGCTCACCATCGGCTTTTACCGGCGCAACTACATCGAGGGACTCTTCCTCTCCTCCGCCGTGTGGGGCGGCCCCGACCGCACCACCGAGGCCATGATCGAGGCCCTGCGCCTGCTGCGGGAGGAGTACGGCTTCCGCGGCTATATCCACGCCAAGGCCATCCCGGGGGCCGACCCCCTCCTCACCCGGCAGCTGGGCCTGCTGGCCGACCGCCTGTCCGTCAACATCGAGCTGCCCAGCGAGGAGAGCCTGGGCCGCCTGGCGCCCGACAAGGCCAAGACCGCCATCCTGGCCCCCATGGCCCAGATCCGGGCATGGCATTCAGGCCAGCCGGGGGGAGCTGGCCCGGTTCCGCCACGCCCCCCGCCTTCGCCCCGGCCGGGCAGTCCACCCAGATGGATCATCGGCGCCACGCCGGCAGGAGCCGACCAGGCCGAGCATCCTCCACCCTCACCCAGGCTCTCTACGACAAGTACAAGCTCAAGCGGGTGTTCTACTCCGCCTACATGCCGGTGTCGGACAGCGCCCTCCTCCCCGCCCCCCAGTCCTTCCGTCCGCCCCTGCTGCGGGAGCACCGGCTCTACCAGGCGGACTGGCTGCTGCGGTTCTACCACTTCCGGGCCGAGGAGCTGCTGGACGAAGCCAATCCCAACTTCAATCCCCTGGTAGACCCCAAGTGCTCCTGGGCGCTGAACCACCCGGAGTTCTTCCCGGTGGAGGTCAACCGGGCGGACTACGAGGCCCTGCTGCGGGTGCCGGGTATCGGGGTGACCTCCGCCCGGCGCATCCTGGTTGCCCGCCGGTGCGCGCCCCTCACCTTTGCGGGGCTGAAAAAAGCTGGGGGTGGTGCTCAAGCGGGCCCAGTATTTCCTCACCTGCGGTGGCAAGTACCTGGAGGGCCTGCGGGTCTCCCCCGACGGGGTGCTCCGCCACCTGGTGGCCCAGGAGCGGCCCATGCTGGCCCAGGGCGCGCCGGAGCAGCTCTCCCTCTTCGAGCAGACGGGTTAGGAGGCGGCCATGGACTGGACACCGGTTTCCTATGCCTACGACGGCAGCTTTGCCGGCTTTTTGACCTGTGTATTTGCCAGCTACGCCCACCGGGAGGAGCCCATGAGCTTTTCCACCCCGGAGGACGGGCGGATTTCCCTCTGGCCGGAGCGGACGGTGGACACCGACGAGGCCCGCGCCCAGCGGGTGTACCGCTCCCTGGGCCCCCAGGCTGGGGCAGGAGGGGCGGCGGCTGGCGGTGTACGGCTTTCTCACCTGCCTGGAGGAGCGGGAGCTCCACCTGTGGCGGTTTCTCCGCCTGGGGTACGACCGGGGGCCGTGGGTGGTGCGGGATCTCACCGACGACCGGGTGGCGGTGCTGACCCGCGCGGTGGGCCACCTGACCGGAGAGGCCCATCTGCTCAAGGGCTTCACACGCTTCTCCGAGCAGGAGGGGGTGCTGGTGGGGGAAATTGCCCCCAAAAACCGGGTGCTCCCCCTCCTCCGGCCCCACTTCTGCGCCCGCTATCCGGAGGAGTCCTTCGTCCTCTACGACCGCACCCACCGGGAGGCGCTGTTTTACCGGCCCCGGCGGTGGGCCATCGTGCCCCTGGAGGCGTTCCGCGCCGCCGCCCCCGGCCGGGAGGAGCGGGACTTCCGCCGCCTGTGGCGGCGGTTCTACGACACCATCGCCATCGAGGGGCGGGAGAACCCCCGGTGCCGCATGACCCAGATGCCCAAGCGGTTCTGGGGCACCATGACAGAGTTTCAAAACGAACCGGAGGAGCGAAAGGAGCTTGCACCATGAAGAACGTGAGAATCACTGTGCTGCGCAAGGGATTTTACCCCGATCTGATCCGGGAGCACCTCACCGAGCCTCCGGAGGAGTGCGTCTGTGACTTCTTTCGGGAGGGGGATCAGTTCCTCTATACCGGGGGCGCGGAAATGCCAGCCGGCTTCTGCCCCTGGGCGTGGATCGATCTCTACCGCTCGGTGTCCGCCCTGTCCTGCGGTGCCTCCTATACCCCCTGGCAGCGGCGGGAGGGGGTCAATGTGGTGTGCTGTACCGACGGGCTGCGCCCGGTGACCTTCCTGTTGGAGGCCCAATGAGAAAGCGCCGCCCCCACAATGCGGGGGCGGCGCTTGTCATGTAACGGAGTGCTCTGGGATGTCCTGCCAGCGGATGCGCTGGGGGATGGGGGGCGGATTGCCCTTGAAGTCCCGGTCGAACCAGCGGGGCACGGGAGTTTCCGCCGAAATGGCCTGGAAAAAGGCGGTAATCTGCTCCGCTGTCTCCGGGATGGCCGCCTCCAGCAGACGGTTGAGGTCGGCGTTGCTCTCCTGAGCCGAGGGGTGGGGCGTCTCCTTCAGGGCGATGCCCTTGGCGGAGGGAATGGGGAGCATGTGGCTCACTGCACCGATGACCTTGCCGGTCATGCGGCCGTTGGAGCGGGCCAGGAAGCCGGAGAAGAAGGCCATGGAGCGGTAGGCCCGCCGCATCTGGTCGGGGGAGGCGTGGACAAAGGCCTGGGACGCCGCCTCCCAGACGGCGCGGTTGGCCGGGGCGCTGGGCAGTGGGGACTGCTCGGCGGCATTGAGGCCGTCCCGCTCCATCAGCATCCGGTCATACTCCCCCTCAATGGCCATGTGGGAGATGGGGCCGTCGGCGGCCCGGTCGTCCACGTAGCCGTGGCAGGCGCTGTCCAGGGCCAAATGGCAGAGGAAGCCAGCTCCGTAGCCGGTGGACATGGGTACGCCGTCCTCGATAGCCTGGCGCAGACGCTCCACCGCGGGCAGGGCGGAGCGGCGGTGCATCTTGATCCCCTCCCGCCGGACGGCGTTGGGGCGGATGGGCTGGTAGAAGAACAGCGGGTCGGGGCCCAGACAGCCCAGGTCAAAGGCCTCCCGCTCCTGCTCAATGAGCTCGGACAGGCCGGCGGGCAGGTCCGCCAGCACCCGTTGGCCAAACGTCAGGTGCGCGTAGTAATTGGGCATGGTATGGATCAGCGCCTCCTTGCACAACGCGGCGATATTGCCTTGCTGACCATATTATAGCACGCCAGTCAAGGGGAGGAAATGGAAAACAGCCCGGCGGAGCGCGCTCCGCCGGGCTGGGGCTGTCGATAAACGCTCCTACCAAAGGTTTCGGAGGGAGGGATAGTGTGAAAGGCTGCCCCGCAGGGCGATTCGGAGCGCAACCGCCGCTTTGCGGCGGCGCTTGGCGCGGGGATGAACAGTCAGGGTTCCCTGGAGGTGAATTGGCCGCAGGCCAAGAAAGTCCGGCCTGGGCCGTTCGCGTTGGATCAAACAACTTTTTGAAACTTTCCTAAAGTTTCAAAAAGTTCAGCAGCCAGTCGAAAAGCCCTTTTCGACTGGCGGAGCCCGGCGGAGCGCGCTCCGCCGGGCTGCCGTTTAACCGCCCAGGTATGCCTTTTTGACGGCCTCGTCGGCCAGCAGCTCCCGGCCGGGGCCGGTGAGGGTGACCCGCCCGGTCTCCAGCACGTAGCCCCGGTCGGCCACGCTCAGGGCCATCTGGGCGTTCTGCTCCACCAGGAGAATCGTGGTGCCCGCCCGGTGGAGCTCCTTGATGATGTCGAAGATCTGCTCCACCAGCAGGGGGGCCAGGCCCATGGAGGGCTCGTCCAGCATGAGCAGCTTGGGGTTGGACATGAGGGCCCGCCCCATGGCCAGCATCTGCTGCTCGCCGCCGGACAGGGTGCCCGCCACCTGACGGCGGCGTTCCTTCAGCCGGGGGAACTGCTCGTACACCCGCTCCAGGCCGGGGGCGATGGTGGAGGCGGGCTGGGTGAAGCCGCCCATCTCCAGGTTCTCCTCCACTGTCATCTGCTGAAAGACCCGGCGGCCCTCCGGCACCTGGGCCAGTCCGCGGCCCACCAGCTTGGAGGCGGGGACGTTCTGGATGGGCTGCCCCAGGAACTCAATGGAGCCGGTGCGGGTGTGGAGCAGACCGGACACGGTTTGCAGTGTGGTGGTCTTGCCCGCGCCGTTGGCGCCGATGAGGGTGACAATCTCCCCCTCATTGACCTGAAAGGAGATGTCCTTGACGGCGTGAATGGCGCCGTAATAGACGTTGATGTTCTTGACATCCAGCATCACAGCCATCTCTCAGCCCTCCTTTCCGCCGCCCAGGTAGGCCTTGATGACCTCCGGGTTGTTCTGAATTTCCGTGGGGGTGCCCTTGGCGATGATCTGGCCGAAGTTGAGCACGCAGATGCCCTCGCAGATGCCCATGACCAGGTTCATGTCGTGCTCGATGAGGAGAATGGCAATCTGGAAGGTGTCGCGGATTTTGACGATGTTCTCCATCAGCTCCGCGGTCTCCGAAGGGTTCATGCCCGCCGCCGGCTCGTCCAGCAGAAGCAGGGACGGGTTGGTGCCCAGGGCGCGGATGATCTCCAGCCTCCGCTGGGCGCCGTAGGGCAGGGAGCCCGCCTTGGCCCCCGCCAGATCCTGCATGTGAAAGATGGAGAGCAGCTCCAGCGCCCGCTCATGGGCGGTCTTCTCCTCCTTCCAGTACCGGGGCAGGCGGAGAATGCCGCTGAACAGGCCGCAGTGGATGGAATTGTGCATGCCGATTTTGACATTGTCCTCCACACTCAGGTTGTTAAACAGGCGGATGTTCTGGAAGGTACGGGCGATGCCCGCCTTGTTGACCTGCACTGTGTTCATGTTGTGGGTGTCCACTCCGTCCAGCAGAACGGTGCCCCGGGTGGGCTGGTACACCTTGGTCAGCAGGTTGAACACCGTGGTCTTGCCCGCGCCGTTGGGGCCGATCAGGCCGGCGATCTCAGTGCGGCCGATGGCCATGTTGAACTCGTTGACGGCGGTGAGGCCGCCGAAGTCGATGCCCAGGTGCTGGGCCTCCAGGATGGGGCTCTTGTCCACGTCCCGCTCTGGAATCTTGTTGACGCTGGGCACCGGAACCAGCTTAGTCTCCTGTCGTTTTATGCTGCTCACTGCCTGCCGCCTCCTTTCACCGCCGCCGCATGGGGCGCGTCCGCCCGCTCCCGGTGAAACAGCCGGGAGAAAAAGCCCTTCAGGGTGGGATTGTTGGTGGCCAGCATGACCAGGATCAGCACAATGGCGTACACCAGCATGCGGTAGTTGGAGAACTGGCGCAGGGCCTCGGGCAGAATGGTGAGGGCGGCGGCGGCAATGACGGAGCCCCACATGTTGCCCAGGCCGCCCAGCACCACGAACACCAGAATCAGAATGGAGGTATTGAAGTCGAACTTGGTGGCGGCGAAGGTGGTCTGGCTGCACCCGTACAGGGTGCCCGCCGCGCCCGCCAGAGCGGCGGAAACCACAAAGGCGATCATCTTGTACTTGGTGACGCTGATGCCCACGCTCTCGGCGGCGATGCGGTTGTCCCGGGCGGCCATGACGGCCCGGCCGGTGCGGCTGTTGACCAGGTTGAAGATGACCACCAGGGCCACCAGCACCAGTACAAAGCCGGCAATAAAGGTGGAGATGCGCTGGGTGTTCATCACGCCCATGGGGCCGCGGATGAGCTCCACCCCGCCGTCGGCCAGCTCGTTTTTGTTGGAGAGGAAGCTGAACTGGAGGCCGTTTTCATCCACGCCCAGGTAGACGTTGGTGATGATGCTCTTGATGATCTCGCCAAAGGCCAGGGTGACGATGGCCAGGTAGTCGCCATTGAGGCGCAGCACGGGGATGCCGATGAGAAAGCCCAGCGCGGCGGCGATGACCGCGCCGAATACCATGGCCAGGGCCAGGCGCAGGGGGGAAAGGTGACGGTGCTCTGGAGAGCCAGGGCCAGGGCAGAGCCGGCAAAGGCTCCAATGCTCATGAAACCGGCGTGGCCCAGGCTCAGCTCGCCGGAGACGCCCACCACCAGGTTCAGGGCCAGCGCCATGACGATGTAGGCGCAGATGGGGGATGAGCTGCCCCTCCAGCATGGCGCCCACGCCAGGGCCCATCCGCAGGGCCTGCACCACCACAAAGGCCGCAATGACCAGCGTGTAGGTAAACAGGCTGTTTTTGGTGGATTTTTTCATCTGTCCAAGTTGTCTCATCGCGTCCACCTCACACTTTCTCACGGACGGTCTTGCCCAGCAGGCCGGCGGGCTTCACCAGCAGGACGATGATCAGCACACCGAACACGATGGCGGTGGACAGCTCGGTGGAGATGTAGGCGCGGGCAAAGGTCTCAATGACGCCCAGCAGCAGGCCGCCCAGCAGGGCGCCGGGGATGGAGCCGATGCCGCCGAACACGGCGGCGGTAAAGGCCTTGATGCCGGGCATGGAGCCGGTGGTGGGGGTCAGGCTGGTGTAGGTGGACAGGAACAGGACGCCTGCGATGGCCGCCAGGGCGGAGCCGATGGCAAAGGTCATGGAGATGGTGCGGTTGACGTCGATGCCCATAAGCTGGGCCGCCGCCTTGTCCTCCGAGCAGGCCCGCATGGCCTTGCCCATCTTGGTGCGGCCGGTAAAGGCGGTGAGGGCCAGCATGATGGCCACGCACACCAGGACGGTCACGATGGTCAGCCAGGAGATGGAGAGCTGGCCGTCAAACAGGTCGAGCTTGGCGGACGGGCTCACCACGGGGGTAAATACCTTGGGGCTGGAGCTCCACAGGAGCTGGGCCGCATTCTGGAGGAAGTAGCTCACGCCGATGGCGGTGATGAGCACGTTCAGCGACGGGGCGCTTCGCAGGGGCTTATAGGCAAGACGCTCGATCACGATGCCAAGCACCGTGCACCCCACGATGGACAGAAGCACGCCCGCAATCGCCGGCAGGCCCAGATAGCTCACGGAACAGAAGCAAATGTAAGCGCCTACCATGATGACGTCGCCATGGGCAAAGTTGAGCATCTTGGCGATGCCGTACACCATGGTGTAGCCGAGCGCGATGATGGCGTAGACGCTGCCCAGGCTCATGCCGTTGATGAGGTTGGCGAGTACCTCCATGTCCCCCTCCTTTCATGTGAAAAGCGGAGACCGCCGCGAGGCGGGCGATCTCCGCTCAAAAACAAACTTGCGAATGGGATTTGGGCGAGACCTTATGCGAGCGGCATGTACACGCCGTCCTCGATGACCATGCCCATGGGCTGCTTGGAAATCTCGCCCGTATCGGACCAGGTAGCAGCCTCGCCAGCCGTGGTGAGGCCGGTGAAGGAGAAGTCCTCGGAGGTGAAGGTCTCCACGAGCGCGTCGCAGATGTCGGAGTAATCCATATCGGGGGTCACGCCGGACTGCTCGATGGCGGCACGCAGCGCGTAGATGCAGTCGTAGGCATCTGCGGCGAACTGGTTCGGGGTCTCGCCGTCGCCGTAATCGGCGCTCTGGTACTTCTCCACGAAGCTCTGGGTGGCCTCATCGGTCGCCGTGGCGACGAACGGGGTCAGGAGCATGGCGCCCTCGGCGAGCGAGGTGTCGAAGCCCTCGACCGTGAGGAGGCCGTCCATGCCGTCCACGCCGAACCACTTGGGAGCGTAGCCCATGCTGTTCGCCTGGGTGAGGATGAGCGAGATGGGCGTGTAGTAGATGGGCAGGAAGACGAGGTCGGCCTCGGCGTCGCGCGCGGCGTTGAGCTGCACGGAGAAGTCGGTGGCGGAGTCGTTGGTGAAGGCCTGCTCGGAGACGATCTCGAGACCCAGCTCGGAGGCCTCAGCGAGGAAGCTCTGGTAGATGCCCGTGGAATAGGTGTCGGAGTTGTTGTAGATGATGGCGATCTTCGTGCCGAGCCGCTGCTCGGAGATGTACTGAGCAGACGCCGCGCCCTGGTTGGGGTCGGTGAAGCACATCTGGAAGACGTTCTCCTTGCGTGGGGTGGCGATGTTGCCGTCGGCGTCGGGCTGGCCGCCGATCACGTCGGTCGACGAACCGGAAGGAGTGATCTGGAACAAGTTGTCCGCATTGGTCTCGGCGGACACGGCCACGCAGGGCGCGGTGGTAACGGTGCCCATGAGGATCTGCATGCCCCAGTCCTTGAGGTTGTTGTAGGCGTTGACGGAGCGCTCGGCGTCGTTCTCGTCGTCCTGGAAGTTGTAATCGAACTGGATGTCGCCGCCCTCGGCGTTGATCTCGTCGATAGCGATCTGGGCGCCGATGCGCACGCCGTTGCCATAGATGGCGGCATCGCCCGTGGTGGGCCCGATGCCACCGATCATGAAGGCGTACCGGAGGCGGAACCGGCCCCAGAGCCGTCACCCTCGTTGGAGCAGCCAGCGAGAACACCGGCAAGGCCAAGGCCCGCCGCACCCGCGACGAGGCTCCTGCGGTTGATGGAAACGTTCTGCATGTTCTCGAGCATAGACATGCGATGCTCCTCTCGTGACGCGCCGAGCGCCTGCCCGGCTTACCCTTCCATTCCTCCGAGGTCGCGATGCCTCGCAGGCCCCCGCCCGAACACGCTGTGCAATCAGGTGGTTCGTGCTAGAATACTCCGATTTTATGCAAAAGGTAAGGCAGTCGAACCATCTTGAGGGCTTCAAGCAGCGGAGAGCCGGTATCGCGTTCTTCGCCCAAGGTTTCTACCTGCAGTTTTTATCGGCCTGAAACATCATGAGACGTGTTACATCTGTGTTTCGCATGCATGCCCCCATTCCTCGGTAGAATACTAGGCAGATATGGTCGAGGGGCCTTCGCGATGAAAAACCCGCGCGGCCGGGGCCCAGCGCCTGCGGGCGCGGCACCGGTGACACCCTCGCGGCCAGATCGACCAGCCCGCACGCAGCCTCGAATGCAAAGGAGACGCAATGCCAAGCACCACCCGCACCGTCAACGTAGGACTCATCGGGCTCGGGACCGTGGGCGGCGGCGTCGCCCGCGTCATCGCGCGCCATCACGACGAATACCTTTCCGCCTATGGCATCGACCTGCGCCTCAAGATGGCCAGCGCCCTGGAACCCGAGCGCGCGGCAGAGCTGGGCATCGCGCCCGAAGCCTTCACCACCGACTGGCACGACGTCGTAGCCGACCCGGAAATCGACATCGTCATCGAGCTTATCGGCGGCGATCACCCTGCGACCGAGATCTTCGAGAGCGCCATGGCTGCCGGCAAGCACGTGGTCTCCGCCAACAAGGCGCTTCTGGGCCGCCGCATCGACTACCTGGGAAGCCTCGCCGCACAGGCCGGCGTGCAGATTCGCTGCGAAGCGGCCGCGGGCGGCGGCATCCCCATCGTGAACGCGCTCGAGCACGCGCTCGTGGCAAACGGCATGCTCACCATCGCGGGCATCCTGAACGGTACCACCAACTACATCCTCTCGCGCATGGCTTCCGAGGGGCTCGACTTCGACGATGTGCTCGCCGACGCCCAGCGCTTGGGCTACGCCGAGGCCGATCCCACGGCCGACGTCGACGGCTTCGATGCCGCGAGCAAGGTGGCCATCCTCTCCTCCATCGCCTTCCACACCCGCGTGACCACCGACGATGTGTACATGCAGGGCATTCGCAACGTCTCCGCCGCCGACATCGAGCAGGCGCGCGAGATGGGCTACTGCATCAAGCTGCTCGGCATCGCCCGCAAGACGGCCGAGGGTATCGACGCGCGCGTGCACCCCACCATGATTCCCGCGACCACATGCTCGCCGGCGTCTCGGGAGCTATGAACGCCGTGTTCGCCGTGGGCGACGCGGTGGGCGAAACCATGTTCTACGGCGCGGGCGCGGGTTCCTTCCCCACCGCGAGCGCCGTGGTGGGCGACGTGCTTGAGCTCGCGAACGGCATCGCCAGCGGGATCGACCTGGGCCCCGAGCCCGAGCCCTTCCCCCGCACCGCGCCGATTCGCTCCATCGAGGACCTCGAGACGCGCTATTACATCCGCCTTTCCGTCGTCGACCGCGTGGGCACGCTCGCTCCGGTTGTAGCGGCCTTCGCGGACGCGGGCGTTTCCATCTCCGCCATCAACCAATTGCGCGACGGAGACGGCACCACCTGCTCGGTCGTCTTCCTTACGCACACGGCCCGCGAGCGCGACGTACAGC
>ENA-OQIL01000512-OQIL01000512.1-human-gut-metagenome-genome-assembly--contig:-NODE-512-length-13598-cov-10.048920_pt1 | contig 13598 bp, 9 predicted proteins | sample MGYA00242583_ERZ504748 | MGnify/ENA primary metagenome ERZ504748 (study PRJEB26092, sample SAMD00036191) | human gut metagenome | host: Homo sapiens | study: EMG produced TPA metagenomics assembly of...
GTCATCCCGCAGACGATAGCGGGTAGAGCCGGTACCGGGATGCCCACCAACACAGCGGGGCCGCTGCCGGTAAAAAGGACACGAAAAAACAGCGCGTCCTCCGCGATCTTGTAATCGGTAAAGCGGCAGTTGCCCCTCTTCGATGCAGCGGCGGCGGAACAGCTGCCGCGTGACCAGCGACATGGCCGACAGCTGCGAGAACAGCTGCGGGCAGGGTCGCCGCGGTACACCCCTTCCAGCACCGGTGCGACCTCCGTGCTGCTCACCCGGGTGCCATCGGGCGCATAGCGGTCATCGTAACTGCCGAACAAAAATCAGGTCGGCGTCCGTCTGCCGGGCCGTGCGGCACAGCACTTCCACCATCTGAGGCTCCAGTGTGTCATCGCTGTCCAAGAATTGCACATAGGTGCCGCGGGCTGCAGCCAACCCGGCATTGCGGGCCGCGCCGACCCCGGCGTTCTTCTGGTGGATCACCCGGAAGCGGGCATCCTGCCGGGCGGCCGCATCACACAGTGCCCCGCAGCCATCCGGGGAGCCGTCGTCCACCAGAATGGCCTCCCAGTCCGGGCAGGTCTGGGCCCGCAGAGAGTCCAGTGCCGCCTGGAGATATTGCTCTACATTATAAACCGGAACAATCATACTGATCTCAGGCATGTGCGGCACCCCTTTTGGCGATCAGGCCGGTGTACAGCTGCTGCAGGCGCAGGGTCTCCTGCCGGATGTCGTACCCGGCAGCCCGCACCTGTGCCGCCGCCTGCGCACGGTCGGGCAGATTGCGGTCCGCATCCTTCAGCACTGCGGCCCATGCTTCGTCCGGCTGTTCCAGCGAAATGCGGCAGCTGTCCGGCCGCAGCAGGACTTCCTCGGTGACGCCGGTGGAGAACACGCAGGGCAGACCGGACGCCTGCGCTTCCATGCCCACCACGGGCAGACCCTCAAACAGCGAGGGCATCACGAACACATCCATGGCCTGATACCAGACGGAGGTGTCGCTCTGCACGCCCAGGAACTTCACATCCTGCGCAATGCCCAGCCGGGCGGCCTTGGCTTTCAGCTCGGCCCGTAGCTCGCCCTCGCCCACCAGCAGCAGGCAGCTGTCCGGCCGCACCTTTTTCAGGGCCGCAAAGATGTCCAGCAGGCGGGTGTGGTTCTTCTGCACCATCAGGCGGGCCACACAGCCCACCACCAGCTTATCGTTCAGGCCATATTCTGCCCGCAGCTTTGCCCGCACCTCCGGCCGGTAGCCAAAGCGGTCCAGGTCGATGGCGTTGCGCAGGGTCACGCCCCGGGCATCCCACGCGCTCTGTCCAAAGTAGTAGATGCCGGCCTCCCGCCCGCAGGCCCAGTAATCGGTGGCCGCGCCGGGAATGAACTGTTTGCAGAACCATTTGATCGGCAGCTTGGCGTCCTTGGGCAGACGGGTGTTGTGGGCGTGGGCGATGCGCACCGGCAGGCCCGCCTTTTTAGCGCCTTCCAGCGCAAAAAGCTGCATGGCCTCGTTGTGGGCGTGCAGCACCTTGATCTCCGGGTGCTGGGCCAGCAGCTGCTGCATAGAGCGCAGATAGGCCGGGTAGCTCTGCGGGGCTACGCCCGGGCTCTGAAAGATGCGCCCGCCCAGTGCGCGGATCTCGTCATCAAAAAAGCCGGGCTTTTTTTTGTTGACCAGAAAATCGAACTGGAACCGCGTGCGGTCCAGATGCCGGTAATAGTTCATCAGCATCGACTCGATGCCGCCCCGGTCCATGTTGCTGACCGACTGCAGGATATGGATCATGAAGAACTTCCTTTCTCCCGGTACTGTGCCCGGATGCGCCGCTGCACCTCCTGCGCCGTGGGCGGCTGCCATGTCTGTTTTTGGGCGGCAGGGTCCTTCGTCGGCTTTGCAAAGCAGCAGACCGCCAGCGGGATCATGCGTAGGCCCATGGTACACCAGAAATAAAAGGCCGTGTTGTCGGTGAGGTAGGTCATGGACAGCGGGTTGAGGATGGCAAAATACAGGATGCCGGCCTCGGGCCCGTAGCGTTTGGTCCAGAACCAGGGCAGGATCAGGTACAGGAACGCACACCAGAAGCACAGCCCCGGAAAGCCCAGTTCCACGAACACCTTGAGGATATCGTTATGCAGCGGGTAGGCCACATCAATGAGGCCGATCTCATAAAAGCGGGTGACCATGGCGTCCACCGCCTCGAACCCCAGCCCGATGAAGGTAGGCGAAAACTGATAGTAGTCCTTGGCCAGGCTCCAGATGTAATCGCGGCCCATCATGTTGATGCCCACAGCGTTCAGCAGCCGGGAGATGGCCCCGGTGTGCACCAGATACAGATACACCCAGAACAAGGTCACCCAGGCCGCGCCGGTGAGCATGATCAGCTTTTCCTTGGCTTTGCTGCGGCGCAGCGCCCAGATATAGAACGCCGAGACCACCAGTGCCGGCAGCAGGATGCGCTTCATGCCCGCCAGTACAAAAAAGAAGGAGCAGCCCGCCAGCACCCAGTTGCGGGTGCGCTGCTGCTTGGTTTCTTTTGGCGAAAAGAACAGGTAGTACAGCACAAAGATGCCCTCCAGAAAGGTCACCTCGTGGATCTCCAGCCGCTCGGCATAGCCATAGGTGTTGTTGCCCAGCGACAGGATGCTGGTGAGCAGGGAGCTCACGCTCTCGCCCACACCATAGGCGGGCACCTCGCTGAACAGGATGAAGAGGTTTGCGCAGCAGATGCCGATGGTGAACAGGTCGATGCTGAACCGCCCGTACAGGTACACGCAGCAGATGGCCACCACCGTGGCGATGCTCTGATACAGGATCTTTTCCACGCCGCGGGTGATGGAGGCAAAGGCCGTGAAGTTGCGCACCCAGATGAACATGGACCAGGCAGCAAGCACCGCCAGATACAGGATGTACAGCCCGGACGGCCCGGCCAGTTTTTTCAACCGGTCAAAATCGCCCCGGATGAAAAATTCCAGCCCGGCCAGCCCCACAAAGGCCAGCGTCACCGCCTTGGGCAGACCGCCCAGCACCGCATTGATGCTTTTGCCTTCGCCCAGCCCGGACACGGTGAACAGCAGCACCGCCAGCAGTTCCATCCAGCGGGGCTGGCGGAACTCCCGGCTGCGGAACGGGTCTTTTTTTGCCGTAATATTTCCGGGTCAGGATCTTGGAAACATCCTGCACGCGGTCCACCTCGCTTTCCGTGCCGGTGTAAACCGGTCAGTTGATCAGCTGGAACAGTCTGCCCTGCAGCTGCCATAGCCCATAGTCCGCCTGTTCCAGCGCCCGCTGTGCCAGTCGCACGGCATAGGGCAGCGTCCGGGGGTCCGGCAGCTTCGCTGCCCACCGGCGGTACAGCAGGCAGCAGCAGGCAAAGGCCGTCTGCCGGTCCGCCTCCGGCAGACCGGCCACACACACATAGCAGTAATTGGCCAGCTGCAGGATCAGGTTGCAGGCAAACAGCGCATCCTGCGGCAGGCCCAGACGCACCGCACCGTCCAGCATTTCTTCAGCCACCCAGTAGGCCTGCAATGCTTTGGCCGTATTCTGGGAGGTCGCGGTGAGTCCCATTGTATTTTTGCGCCACAAATATACCACATGTTTTGTCGAAGCAATGCACTTCGCCCGCGGAAAGACCCAGAAATGGATCATAGCATCCTCAAAACAGGTGTACCCGGAGGGGAACCGTACCCGTTCAAACAGGGTCCGGCGGTACAGCTTGCCCCAGGGAGTGCCGGGCAGCTCCACCACATCCAGCCGCCGGGGGCCGGTGTAGCACGCTTCTGCGTACTGCTGCACCGCACCGCAGGTGTCGGCTTCGTCGCAATACTGCCAGCCGCCCTGCACGATATCCGCCCCGGTGCGCGCCTGCGCCGCCAGCAGCGTCTCCACTGTGTCCGGCAGCAGGCAGTCATCGCAATCCACAAACAGGACCCAGCGGCCCACCGCCCGGGCCAGACCGGTGTTGCGGGCGCGGGCCGCGCTGCCGCCCTGCTCCGGGTGCAGCACGGTGACCCCTCCCTGCCGGGCGTACTCGGCCAGAATGGCCCCACTGCCGTCGGTGGAGCCGTCCTCCACCGCCAGCACCTGCAGGCGGCGAGTGGTGTTCTGGTGCAGGATGCTGTCCAGACAGGCGCGCAAAAAGCGCTCCCCGTTGTGCACCGGCACGATCACCGACACATCCACCGCCTCGTCCTGCGGCGGCAGCGGGCAGGGCTCCCCGGCATCGCACACCGGCTTCGGGCAGATGCCCGGCGCGCGGGCGGCAAAGGTCTCCAGCTGCTGGTCGGAAAAGCGCTGATGCTTCACGGCTCCCAGCACCCCGGCGGCACAGCGGCCCGCCGTGCGGGCACCCCACGCCACGGCAAGTGCCAGCGGCTCACAGCCGGTTTGGAAACGGACGAGCTGGCAGGCCCGTTGATTCTGCAGCATGACTGCCGCCTCCTTATCTTTTTTATACCGTCTCGTGTGCGGTCTCCGGCTGCGGCTTATTGGCATCCCGCAGCTTCTTGAATGCGCAGCGCAGCAGATCCCGGATGTTGAATTCCTTTTCGTCATCCGAGGTGGCACTGGCTGCCTTGTACTCGATGGCGTAATCCGGGTTCAGGCTGTTGTACTCCTGGATCTGCTCGTCCAGCACTTCCAGAATGGCCTCCGCCTTGACGGCGTTGCATTCCCGGAAGAAGCCCATGATCTGGCCCGCACCGTTGGAACCGATGAAACTCTCCTCGGTGCCAAGGGCCGCCACCAGCCCGGCGAAGTCCCGCAGGACATGGTTGCCCACCGAGTAACCATACTCCCGCGAGAGATGGTTCAGGCTGGTAAACTGGAAGCACATGCAGGTAAAGTGGCTGGGCAGCAGGCCCTGCTTTTCCAGCCGTGCCATCATGGCATCCACACGGTCGCGGTTGGGCAGACCGGTCTTTTTGTCCACATACATAAAGTATTCCACAAAGTCGCGGGAACGGCCCACCACAACGGCCAGTGCGCAGCCCACGAGGAAGAAGAATACAAAGCCGATGGCCAGATACAGCTTGGTGTTGATGCTGGGCCACACTCTGGTGGAGCTGGTGGTCTGCAGATAGTCCGCGCTCAGGGAGCGGTTGTGCTCCATGCTGGTCTGGTTCACGATCTGGTAGTAGTCCACCAGCGTCTGCTCGTACTTGTTGATCTCCGACTCGATCGCGGCATGGGAGGCCTCATCGCCGCCCACCCCGCCGGCTGCCTGGAAGGTGTCCAGCAGCTGCTGGGTGTAGGCCCGGCGGATGGCGCTGCTGCGCAGGGTCTTGTCGATCTCCACATACTCCAAAATCAGCGAATCGTAGGTGATCTGCTTGCTCTGGTTGTCATCGTAGGCCTCTACGTTCTTCAGGATGTAGTCGGTGCCGCTGTCGTTGGCGTCGTTGTGGTAATGGTAGTTGATCAGGTCGCGGTTCTTCTCCGAGTAGTTCTGGATCAGGCCGCTGAGGTAGGCTTCCCGCTCCTGATACACCTGCTCGTTCTGCACGCTGCTCTCGATGCTCTGGGTCAGGTTGCGGCACAGCTTGTCAGCGTTGCGCACCTGCGGCCCGGTCATCACATTCGCGTACAGCGACGGGATCTCGTAGTCGTACAGCATCTTATAGATGTCGTACAGGTCCTCGTAGGTATAACCCGTGACCGAAGAGCGGAAGTTGGGATAGTTTGTCTTTTTATCCTCCAGATAGTTCAGCACTTCGGTGGTGTCGGCCGACAGCACGTCCACGCACTCGTAATAGTCGTAGCCGCTGTTCAGCAGGCCGCTGGAGGGGTTCATGGTCAGGGGCAGCTCCACATATTCCTCCGTGTAGATGGTGGAATAGCTGCTGACGATGGCATCCAGCACCCGGCGGGCGTAGCTCGCACCCAGGCTGCCGTCCACCACCAGCGTCACCTTGTATTCGTCCGGGAAGTAGGTAGACTCTTCCCCCTTGTCGATGAGAGCTTCCTGCAGGGCCTTCTGGTCGTCCGGGATCAGCTCTTCCACCGTGCAGTGGGAGCGCACAAGGTTGATGCCGCTTTGCAGCCCAAGGCTCTCCATGGCCTGCGAGATGACCTTGGAAGAATAGATCTCGTCCACGTTCATGGCGGTGCCGTCCGGGGCAAAGCCGTCCTTGATGCCGTCGTGCAGGTACTTGATGTTCACACTGGCGGTGTAGGTCTGGTTGTTTTTGCAGTACCAGTACACCACCACTGTGCCCGCCATGGTCACGGCCAGCACCAGTGCAAAGAACCGCCGGAGGTAGCGCAGGATATCAAACTTTTTCAACGCTGTTCCTCCTTCCGGATCTGCCGGGCGGTGCGCACCATGCACAAGCCGAAGCACAGCACCACAAAGACTGCCATTTCCACGATCACCCGCTTGAGGCCGATCTGCTGCACAAAGGAGCCGGCCGCATAGTTGAACACCAGGTAGTTCTGGGTCTTATAGATGATATAGGAGGCATCCGTCACCCGCAGTGCCTGCTGGATCTGATCCATGGTGGTTTCCAGTTCCTGCAGCATGGCGTTCACCGTGGTCAGGCCCGCCGGGTCGCTCATGGTCTGCATTTGCTGCACCACATACTGGGTGGTGGTGATCACATCCTGATGGGAGGTTGCCTCCGCCAGGGCACCGTCGGCGTCGCTGGCCATGGTGTCCAGCGCCGTTTTGGTGCGGGACATATAGAACTCGCGGTTCTCGTCCAGCGTGGGGATCATGACGATGGCGCTCATGCTCTCATCGTACAGGCCAATGCCCAGATTGTCGGAGTTGTAGTAGGCCATCTGCTCCTGATAGTCCAGCTGCTCGATCTGCAGCTTGTATTGCAGCATGGCCGTCAGGGAAGAAACGTCCGCCGACAGGCCGCCACGCAGGATATAGGCCTGGATGCGCGGGATCTCGTAGTTGATCACGTTCTGGATCTGCTTGGACAGGCTCAGGAAGGTGTTGCCGGTGGTGGCGTCCTGATAGCTCTTGTTCTCGCTGACACGGGCCGTGAGGTAGCGGTCCAGCTGGTTGGCCCGCAGCGTCAGGCTCTTGAGGCGCAGATACGGCTCGGTGTCAAAGTAATCCGGCATGGTGCAGGAGAACACGCTCTGGTTCTCGCCGTAGTGCTCCATGAAATAATCCTTGTAGCTGCCACAGAAGATCCGGAGCAGCGTGGCTGCGGTCAGGTGCTGGCAGGGTTCTTCCAGCTGCAGGCTGATGCTGCAGCTGGTGGTGATGTAGTTTTCCGAGCTGCTCACGTTGGTCACATCGGTGGGTTCCACCGTAATGGCCTTGCGCAGCTGTTCCACCGTCATCTGACCTTCCAGTCCGGCGTTGTACAGGGTGCTCTGCAGCACCTCGTCGGAGGTCAGGTCGGTAGTCGTAAACCGGGTGCGGTTGGGGTTGAGCCCCTGCGATGCCTCGGAGTAGTTCAGGGTCATCTGGGCCGAGGCCACCCGGCTGCTGTCCTGATATTGTGCGGTGCACAGCAGTGCCGCGAGCAGGATGCACACCACGATCAACGGCACCCGCAGGCTCCAGAAGCGCAGCACAGCCTGTTTGAAGATCTGCTTGATCTTTGTCACCACGTCTCCGGGCCTCCTTTCAAGTTCGTTCATCTCAGTACCAGTTCACATCCACCAGAACCAGCTCCGGCGGATTGTATACGCGGGGGATCTGGTTGGAGTCGCCCAGGCCGCAGCCCACGATGAGGGGTGCCCCGCTGTCCAGCTGGTACATGCCGCCCGCATACTCCGGGAACAGCCCCTCCTCTGCGGTGTACAGCCGCCCCAGCACCGGCAGGCGGATCAGGCCGCCGTGGGTGTGCCCGGCCAGCGCCAGGTCAAAGGGCGCATCCTGCATGTAGTCCACAAAGGCCATGGGCACATGGTTGATGCAGATGCGGAAGGTGTCGTACTGGCGGCTCAGGCTCTCCACACAGTCGCTGGCACCGTATTTGTAAAAGTCCTTCAGGGCACCTTCCAGCCCGATCAGCTCCACGTTGTTTTCCCCGATCTGGATGGTGCGGGTCTCATTGCGCAGCAGCTGCACCCCGGCCTCCGAAAATTTTTCGGCCAGCTGGTCATCCACCCCGCCGTAGATCATCTCGCTTTCGTGGTTGCCCAGCACCCCGTACAGCGGGGCCACATCGGCAAGGCTGCGGCACAGCGAAAGCATATTCTCATACTCCGGGTTCGGGAAGGTGACAAGGTCACCGCCCAGCAGGATCAGGTCCGGGTCCAGCTCCTGCACGGTCTGGATCAGCTCCTCGTTGTGCTCGCCGTATTCCCGCAGGTGCAGGTCCGACAAAAACAGGACCCGCAGCTTTTCCGACACATGGCTGGAGGTCACCCGGTAAAAGGTCACCTGAAAATGACTATTCGTATAATCCGTGTACAGTTTCAGTCCGGCAGCTGCCACGCCGCACAGCAGCACAAAAGCCGCCAGCAGCTGCAGCAGCCGGTTCTGCCACCATCGGCGGCGTGCGCCGTCCGGCGGGGGCGTTCGTTTTATTCTTGCATGTTGCGCCATGCTCTTCTGCCTTTCCTCGTCAATGGGTCAATGATTCATCACCCGCCGGAACAGCTCCGGCGAGAGGGCAAACAGCGCTGCCTTGGCCCGGCGGCGGGGCGTGCAGGCAAACTGCAGCATCCGCAGCCGCTGCGGGCGGTAGCCCGGCAGGGTCCTGCAATCGAACCGCGCCGCACAGTCCAGATACTTCCAGCACAGGTCATCCTGCAGGCGGCGGCGCAGCGCCCGCGGGGTCACCGTACGGTAGATCTCCGCCAGACTGTCGTAGATGCGCAGCCGGTCCTGAACACGGCGGGTGCTCAACCCTTCCGCGTGCGTGATGGAACCGGCGCGGCAGTTATCGTAATCGTAGATCTCCTGCCCGGTCAGCACCACCCGCTGCGCCTGCAGCAGCATCCGCGGCGTGAACTCTTCGTCCTCGTGCAGGATGCCCTTGCAGAACTGCAGGCCGTTCGCCCGCAAAAAGCCGGTGCGGTACAGGTGCCGCCCCACTTCCACCCGCAGGCCGCCGGTCTGCAGGCATTTCAAAAGATACTTCTTACCGGTGTAAACTGTGTGAAAGGTGAAGTTTTTTTCCACCGCTTCTTCCCAGCGGGTCATCACCGGTTCCTCGCGCAGAAAATGCACCTTGCCGATGACCACATCGGCCCGGGTCTGCAGCGCCATCTGCAGCAGGCCGTGGCAAACGTTCTCTGTCAGCCAGTCGTCACCGTCCATGAACAGGATATACTCGCCCTGTGCATGGCACAGCCCGCAATTGCGGGCGTCCGACAGGCCGCCGTTGGGCTTGTGGATCACTGTGACCCGGCTGTCCTCCGCCGCCAGTGCGTCACACACCGCGCCGCTGTCATCGGTACTGCCGTCATCCACGATGAGCACTTCCAGCGGCACATCCGGCTGCGCCAGCACCGAGCGGACACAGCGCTCCACATAGTCCTGGATGTTGTACACCGGGATCACGACCGAGAGCAGGCCCTCGCACATCGCTTCTTCATTCCGCATTGTGTTTTTCCTCCGTCGCTCCTTTTTTGATCGTAAGCGTGTGCAGCAGCCCGCGCAGGGTGTCCACATTGCGCCAGTCCAGCACCGCGTTCACCGCAAGGAACAGCGGCAGCACCCACAGCCCGAACAACGCACCCTTCAGGCACACCATCAGGTAGCCGCCGCCATAGCAGCGGTCAAATCCCAGCAGGTACAGCAGCACAACGCAGAGCAGCCCGTTGACGCCCAGCCGCACAAAATCGCCCACCGGCGACTCTCCCAGCACTTCGGTCCGGGTAAAAAGGATCAACGCCGTATAGCGGTACAGGTGCGCCGCCAGTGTGCCGAACAGGCAGCCCGCGATGCCGAACCGCAGCACCGACATCACCGACACCAGCAGGTTGATGCCCATCTCGATCAGGGCCTGCTGCCGGGTCTCTTCAAAGCGGCCGCTGATGTTCAGCAGCATCCCCAACGGCTGCTTGGCGCTGGACAGCAGCTCCACCGCCGTGAACAGCACCAGCAGGCGGGTGTCAAGGTACTCGGCATCGGTCACACCGGACGTATACAGCGCGATGATGGGCATCAGGAACACAGCCACGGTCGTGAACAGTGCAAAGGCCGCGGAAAGGTAAAGGGCATCGTACAGCCGGTACAGCCGCTTGAACTTTTCCGGCTCCACATAGAACAGCTGCCCCAGCCGAAAACTGATGCTGTTGACGATCGAGTAGAACAGCTTTTCGATGTTGGAGAAAAACAGCATATAAATGGTGTACACACTGGCCGACGCCAGACCGCACAGGCTGGAGATCAGGATCGTGTCGGTGTTGTTGAACACGATGCCCGTGAGCTGATGCACCAGCACCGAGCCGCGCTGGGCCAGCGCCTCCAGATTGGGGGTATCGTGCGCGTTGAGCCACGGATAGTTTTTGCGCATATAGGCCGTAAGCACCAGCACCTGGAACACCGAAGGCACGCAGTAGGTCACCTGCACCAACAGGATGCTGCGGGTAAACAGCAGCGCCAGCATGCGCAGCAGGTTGCCCGCCGCCATGGTGGCCGTGGTGATGTAGGTGATCACATAGTTTTTGCCTTCCACTTCCATAAAGGAGCGGTATTTGCCCTGCACCAGATAGCTCACGATGCCCGGGATGCCGTAGAACACCACGATCAGGCTCACGGTGCCGTAGGACAGCACGGTGTTGATGCACAGGGGGTACAGCAGCGCAAACACCACCGTGACCAGCAGATACACGATACCGGTGCGGCGGTAATAGTGATGCGTGGCCGAAAAAATGCCGTTGATGGCTTTCCGGTCGCCCACGGCCACCGGAAGGTAATAGGCCTGCTGCGAGGCCAGGCCCACGCCCGCTTCCAGCAGAGTCAGACAGGAAAAGATCTGCTTGATGGTGCTGTCCAGACCGTTGAGCTCCGAACCGAAGCTGGTGAGGTACAGCCGCGGCAGCAGCAGGCCGAACAGGATCACCGACAGGTTGTACAACAGCGACGAGCACATGTTGTGCAGCACCCGGCGGCGGCTTTCGGCCGCGGTCAGCACCGGCCCGACCGGGTTCTGTTCTTCCTTTATCATGCTGCGCCTCCCTGGGCGGTGCGGCCTTGCGGTGTGCCTTGGCCTGCGAAGGTATCTCCTTGAGCGGGTCACCGATCACATGGTGATACACTTCCTCGTACCGATCCAGCATGACATCATAATCAAAGTTGGTGCGCACATAGTCCACCTGTGCCTCGCGCTGTTCCGGCGTGAGCGGCCGGGCGGTGTCCCGCTCCAGTGCCCGGGCCAGACTGTCGGTGTCCTCGGTGCGGAACGCGGTGCCGTAGTCGGCGGTCACCGTGGTGTTCTCCGGGATGTCGCTCACGAGGCACTTCACCCCCAGCGACAGCGCCTCCAGCAGCGACAGCGAAAGGCCCTCGGTGTGGCTGGGCAGCACGAACAGGGCGCAGTTGCTGTACAGCTCCAGCAGCGCGTCGCCCACCACATAGCCCGTCGTGATGATGTTGGGGTTGCCCGCGATCTTCTTCTGCACCGTGGTGCAGTACTCGGTCTCCGCAAAGGGGCCGGCCAGCACCAGTTTTTTGTCCGTGTGGGCTTTCAGATAGCCCTCCACCAGGTCCAGCGGGCCCTTTTCCGGCGAGATGCGGCCCACATACAGAATGTAGCTCCCGGCTTCCAGCCCGTATTTTTCGCGAATCAGGTTGCAGGGCAGTGGCTGGCGCATCTGCACCGCATTGGGGATGAGAATGGCGGTACGATCGTACTTCTCCTGAAAATAGTTCCACTCGCTCTCCGACAGCACTACCAGATCATCCGCATACTTTGCGGCCACCCGCTCACCCAGCTTCAGGTAGGCGCTGGCAAAGCCGCCCCACTTGTCCACCTTCCAGTTCAGCCCGTGCACGGTGCACACCGTGTGCTTGCCGAACAGCTTGGCGATCACCAGCGGCACCGATGGGCCGATGGCGTGGTAGTGGATCACATCGCAGTCCCGCGTCAGGGCGTCAAAGGTGGCCAGGAACGAATAGACCATGGCATTCAGCGACGCCTTCTGAACGGTAAAGATGCGGCGGGCCTGCACGCCCTCGGTCGTGTAAACATTGTGCCCCTTCTGCAGGCCGCGGTTGTACACCGTGACCTCATAACCGCGCCGGACCAGGCTGGTTGCCAGCCCGCCGACCATGACTTCCACACCACCCGAACGGGACGGGAAGTCCTTGTGCCCGATCATTGCCACCTTCATACCAAAATCTCCCTTTCCGTGACAGCGTTTGCTGCCGTTCTGCCGGTCGTGGCTGGACGGCTTCTGTGTGCAACTCAATTGTAACATAACCGCAACACCCGCGCAATGTTTCCGTGCATTGTTTTTGGCAAAAATCCCCGCAGAGCCTGCATTTTTCTCCATTGACCGGGCCGTACCTGCGCCAAATGTTTAACAAAGTTTAAGGCGTTCCGTGCCCCCAAATTGATTGACATACTTTTCACAGGTATGCTAAACTGTTTTTGTTGGTTCTGTGCAGATTTTTTCACAGAGCAGGGCCAAAAATCGCAAAGAGACACAAGAAGAGAAAGAGAAGGAAACCACTATGAACAAGATCTCCCGCAAAGGCTTTCTGAAGATCGCCGCTGCCGCCGCCATGAGCGGTGTCACCGCCGGTGCTCTGGCTGCCTGCAATGCAGCCTCCGGCTCCACCGCTGCTTCCGGCAGCGCTGCCGCTTCCGGTGCAACCGGCACCTACATCCCCGGCACCTATGAGGGCACTGCCGAGGGCATTTCCTCCACCGTCAAGGTCACCATGACCTTCTCCGACAGCGCCGTGACCGACGTGGTCGTGGACACCTCCGGCGAGACCGCTTCCATCGGTGCTGCTGCTGCCGACGAGCTGCGCGATCAGCTGCTGGCTGCCGGTTCTGCCGAGATCGACGGCGTGTCCGGCTCCACCATCACCTCCGAGGCCGTCATGAAGGCTGCCAAGAGCTGCTATGCACAGGCCAAGGGCGAGGCCGTTGTGTCCTCCGTTCAGCTGCCCACCGGCGACGAGAACGACTGGCTGGGCACCGAGCCCGACATCGACGAGGCTGCCATCACCGAGACGGTGGACACCGACATCCTCATCGTGGGCGCCGGCAACGGCGGCATGTTTGCCGCTGCCTATGCAGCCGCCAACGGCCTGAACTTCCGCATCATCGAGCAGAACGGCAACGTGCAGGACACCCGCCACTGGTACGGCGCCATCGACTCCGCCGCAGCCAAGGCTGCCGGTGAGGAGCCCTTCGACCGCGCCAAGCTGCTGAGCGAGATCTCCCGCTACGCTTCCGGCAAGTGCGACCAGCGCGTTGTCAAGACCTGGATCAACGAGTCTGCCGCTATGCACGACTTCATGCGCAGCATCCTGGAAGACAGTACGGCTGGGTCTGCGACTTTACCTCCGGTACCGAGGCTGCATGGCCTGCTGATGAATGCAGAGCACAACACCGACTACCTGTTCCCCGTAGAGGAGCACAACTACATGGCCAGCGAGCGGGAATTCCGGTCTGGCCCGCAACGAGCTGCTGCTGCCGAAGTCACATCCGCAGGAGCTGGGCTACGGCGTAGACTT
>ENA-OQIL01000514-OQIL01000514.1-human-gut-metagenome-genome-assembly--contig:-NODE-514-length-13538-cov-2.044665_pt1 | contig 13538 bp, 16 predicted proteins | sample MGYA00242583_ERZ504748 | MGnify/ENA primary metagenome ERZ504748 (study PRJEB26092, sample SAMD00036191) | human gut metagenome | host: Homo sapiens | study: EMG produced TPA metagenomics assembly of...
GGCCCCCGACCCCGGGCCATGGTGTACTGCGGCATCTACACCGAGGACGGCTCCAAGTACCCGACCTGCGGACGCCCTGGAGAAGCTCCAGCTCAACGACGCCTCCCTCTCCTTCGAGCCCGAGTCCTCCGCCGCCCTGGCTTCGGCTTCCGCTGCGGCATTTTTGGGCATGCTCCACATGGAGATCATCCAGGAGCGGCTGGAGCGGGAGTTCGATCTGGATCTCATCACCACCCTGCCCTCGGTGATCTACCGTATCACCAAGACCGATGGCACCGTGGTCATGGTGGACAATCCCCACAATTACCCCGATCCGGCGGTGATCGAGCTGGCCGAGGAGCCCTACGCCAAGGTGTCCATCGTCTCGCCGCCCGATTATGTGGGCAACATCATGCCCATGTGCCAGGAGCGCCGGGGCGAGTTCAAGGACATGCAGTATCTGGACACCAACCTGGTGGAGCTGCACTACTCCATGCCCCTGGGCGAGATCATCTACGACTTTTTCGACACCCTCAAGGCCCGCACCAAGGGCTACGCCTCCCTGGACTACGAGCTGGACAAGTACGAGCCCTCCGAGCTGGTGAAGGTGGATATGCTGCTCAACGGCGATCAGGTGGACGCCCTGTCCTTCATCGCCCACCGGGAGAAGGCCTACCCCCGCGCCGGCGGCTGTGTGAAAAGCTGAGGGACAACATCCCCCGCCAGCTCTTTGAAGTGCCCGTCCAGGCCGCCATCGGCGGCAAGGTCATCGCCCGCGAGACCGTCCGCGCCATGCGCAAGGACGTGCTGGCCAAGTGCTACGGCGGCGACATCACCCGGAAAAAGAAGCTGCTGGAGAAGCAGAAAGAGGGCAAAAAGAAGATGCGGAGCTTGGGAACGGTACAGATTCCGACCGAGGCATTCATGGCGGTGCTTAAATTGGACGAAGAGTAAGCATCCGCAAAGTTCCCTCCTCGCGCCGTAGCCGCTGCGGCCTACGCTACAAACGTGCCACCGGCACGTTTGCTTAACGTTGCGGTGGCGGTTCTTAAGCTGGATGAGGAATGACGGCATCTTCTTTTTGGCCTCTGGGGCCCCACAAGGTGGGGCGGCGCTTGCGCCGTACAAGGGTTTCGCCGGGGGCGTAGGGGCGGGGCTTGTCCCCGCCCGCAGGCGGGCTGGTGTGGGCATCGGCCCCTACGGGAGAAGCGCGGGCGGCCACAAGGGCCGCCCCTACAAAGAGGATACTATGAGATACAAAACCAGGAGCACACCACAGCGGTGTGCTCCTGGTTTTTGTTTGATCCGGTTTTCCACATGCGGAAAGGATCCTGTGGAAAACTTGCGAAGCCGGTTACTCGGCGGCCTCGTCCTCCTCCTTCTTGGTGCAGACGATGTTCAGCTCGTCTAGCTGGGCCTGAGTGACGAAGGAAGGAGCGCCCATCATGAGATCCTGGGCGTTCTTGTTCATGGGGAAGGGGATGATCTCCCGGATGGAGTCCTCGCCGGCCAGCAGCATGACCATACGGTCCACGCCGGGGGCGATGCCCGCATGGGGAGGTGCGCCGTAGGTGAAGGCGTTGTACATGGCGGGGAACTTGGCCTTGACGTCCTCCTCGCCCAGGCGGACCAGCTCAAAGGCCTTGATCATGATCTCGGGATCATGGTTCCGCACGGCGCCGGAGGAGAGCTCCACGCCGTTGCACACCAGGTCGTACTGGTCGGCGGTGATGCTCAGAGGATCGATCTCGCCCCGCTCGGCCTTGAGGAGCACTTCCAGGCCGCCGGAGGGCATGGAGAAGGGATTGTGGCAGAACTCCAGCTCACCGGACTCCTCGCCGATCTCGTACATGGGGAAGTCCACGATCCAGCAGAAGGCGTACTGCTCCTTGTCCATATGGCCGGGAACGGCGGCGCCCAGGGTCTTGACCAGCACGCCGGCGGTCTTCTGGGCCTGGGTGCGCTTGCCGGCGGAGAGGGCCACGAAGTCGTTGGCCTTGAGACCCAGAGCGGCAATGACCTGCTCCTGAATGGGGGTGACGAACTTGGCGATGCCGCCCACCACCTGGCCGTTCTCATCCAGACGGAACCAGTAGGGCTTGCCGCCGGAGACCACTTCCACATCAGCCAGGGTCTTGTCGATGAACTTTCTGGTCTCATGGAAGTCGCTGACCACCACGGCCTTGACCACGTTGCCCTCGAAGGGGCCGAAGCCGCAGCCGGAGAGCACGTCGGTCACATCCTGCACGGTCAGGTCAATGCGCAGGTCCGGCTTGTCGGAGCCATACTTCTCCATGGCCTCGGCGTAGGGAATGCGCATAAAGGGCGCGCTGGAGGCACGGTCATAGGTGCCGTACTGGGCAAAGATGGGAGGCAGCACGTCCTCGCACACGGCGAAGACATCCTCCTGCGAGGCGAAGGCCATCTCCATATCCAGCTGATAGAACTCGCCGGGAGAGCGGTCGGCACGGGCGTCCTCGTCCCGGAAGCAGGGGGCGATCTGGAAGTACCGGTCGAAGCCGGAGGTCATGAGCAGCTGCTTGAACTGCTGGGGAGCCTGGGGCAGAGCATAGAACTTGCCGGGGTGGTTCCGGGCGGGAACCAGATAGTCCCGGGCGCCCTCGGGAGAGGAGGCGGTGAGGATGGGGGTGGTGATCTCCAGGAAGCCGTGCTCGGTCATGGACCGGCGCAGGGCCGCCACCACGTTGCACCGCAGGACGATGTTCTTCTTCACCTCGGGGTTGCGCAGGTCCAGATAGCGGTACTTGAGCCGCTGGGACTCATCGGCCTCCCGGCTGCGGTTGATGGGGAAGGGCAGCTCGTTGTGACGGCAGCGGCCCAGAACGGTGACCTTGCTGGGAACGACTTCAATTTCGCCGGTGGGCAGCTTGTCGTTCTTGCTGTCACGCTCCCGGACGGTGCCTTCCACGGAGATGGTGGATTCCTTGGTGATGGCCTTGAAGGTGTTAACCATCTCCTCAGAGTCGGCCACGATCTGCGTGGTGCCGTAGAAGTCCCGCAGGACCACGAAGGCCAGACCGGCGCTGGACCACACGGGACGTTTTTCCCATCCAGCCGGCCAGAGTGACCTGCTTTCCGGCGTCGGCCAGACGCAGCTGGCCGCAGGTATGGGTACGAGATTGCATCATGTTGGGTTGATTCCTTTCTATTTCTTCACAGTGTGGGGAAAACAAATGATTACAGGTAGCCCAGAGCATCCAGCATCTGGGCGGCAGCGGCCACATCCACCGAATCGGTGGATTCCGCCGTCACGGAAGCAGCGGTGCACCAGGCGGCCATCTGTTCCTCGGCCGGGATGGCGGCGGCCTGCGCCACGATTTCCTCATTGTTGCTGGGGTCCATACGATAGACCACTACATAGCGGTCCTCCTCCGTCAGAACGGAGGAAACCCGGCCAACGCCCAGGGACTTCAGGGCGGCAATGTTGCTGTCGGAGAACTGATCCAGAGAGATCAGATCCGGGTCCTGGCCGCTGTAATCCTGGCTGTATTTCCAGATGAGGTAGCTGATATACTCCTCATCCTGCAGGTGGGAACTGATTTGGCTGCGCAGAGTATCTGCCTGCTCCCGGGATTCTTCGTCGGTGTAGTAGCCGTATTCGTCATCCCGGTAAAAGACGGCATACATGCCGTAGAGCATGTTCTGCTGGTCCAGATAGCGGCTCAGCTCGCCGGAGGTGAAATCCCGCATGCTCTCCTGCAGGTTCGTCAGAACCGCAGCGGAGATGCACATGGTCTCATAGGCCTCCTGGGAAATGCCCATGTAGCCGACGAGATAGGAGAACGACTCCAGTTCCGCCCGCTGATCCTCGGTGAGGGGATAGTCCTTCTGGCGGCTCATCAAAACTCCCGTGCGGATGGCTTCCTCCCGGGCGTCGGAGAGCACCTTCTGGGCCGGGGTCATGCCGCCCTTGTCCGGGGCGTTCCAGTCAATGGGGGCGGACAGGTCGATTCCGTATTTCTCCTTCAGATACGTGTCAAAGTCGCCGGTAAAGAGGTCATCCTCGAGATAAGCGGAAAACTCTTCCGGGTAGGCATCGTAGCGGGAGAAATAGTGTGCGATGTGCTGCTCGGAAATTTCCGAGGCCAGCAGCAGGGCATAGGTGCCGGCGGTAATGTCAAAGCCGTCCACGGTCATTATCACCGCGTCCGGATCCTTGCCCAGCAGGGCCTGGGAGAGAATCAGAGGCTTGGGGGTAAACTGCACCCGCTGGGACGGATCCACGACCCGGGCCAGCATGGCGGCGGCCTGTCCCCGGTTGAGCGTGTCGAGGCCGTTGAAGGCACCGTACTCGTTGCTGCCGGTGAGAATGCCGGCGTTGTAGAAGTCCAGAATCACGGAATGCTGGGTTACATCCGGCAGGGAAGTGATGGAGTTGATGGGCTCCAGAGCATTCTCCGGCAAAATGGCCGCCAGGAAGAAGATAAAGTCATAACGCGTGCAGGGACGGCTGGCATAGTCCTCAAACTCCTCCATGGCCCAGAGGGTGAGGGGCAATTGCGAGATGGAGTTGAGCACCTCCGGGTCTGTGGTCTCGTCCGTCTCGTTCAGAATGGGCAGACCCAACAGGTAGTCGGACGCGGGCTGGTACCAGGCCTCGCCCTCGGCAGGCGGGTCAAACTTGCCGTCGCCGCCGTTCATCAGCTCGTGGAGCCGGGCCACAATGACCACGATCTGGCCATAGGTGAGGGAGCCCTGGGGATCGAAGGTGGTGGCGGACTTGCCGTCCATCAGACCGGTCTCATAGCAGGTCTGGACCGCGGCGTCACACCAGGTTCCCCGGGTGTCGGCAAAGGGCGTGGAATAGGTCCGTGTTTGCGGAATCAGACTTCCGGGGTGGTAGGCGGCAGCGGGTGCCGCCAGGGAAAGGGTCAGGGCCAACGTCATCAGCAGGGACAGCAAGCGGGACCGTTTCATGAAAACACCTCCAAAATTTGATTACAACATGGAATATCATGCGCAGATTTTACGCTTTGGATTAAACACGCCTTGCAGATGTGGGTAAATTGGGGAAATGGAATGATTCCGTTTTGGAATAAACGAACGATATATTACGGATTGGACTCTACCGGCTGGGCCAGCTCCCAGATGGATTCATGGAGCGCCGCGGTGGCCTCCGCGCCCCCGCAGAGGGAAACGGCCCGGAAGCGAAGGCCGTGAGAGTCATATGTGACGGCTTCCCACCACCCCATGCGGCATTGCAGCAGCACATAGCAGGTGCCGTCGCCCAGCTGATAGCTGGCGTCAAAGTCCCCCGGGGTGATGACGCGGCTCTGACCGTCCCGGAGGGACTGCAGAAGCTCGCCCAGGGAAACCGCCGGAAACGGAGGGCTTCCAGTTGGGAGAGAACCTGCCGGTAGGCTTCGCCGTCCTCCGCGGTCAGGTCCAGGGTTCGGGTGGTGTCCTCCGCGAGGTTGCCGGTGTAGCGCAGCAGCAGGCAGGTGAGGTCCTGCGGCGCCTGCAGATCCGGCGACAGGGCATAGAGGTCCACCGGACGGGTGTACCACGCGGTGGCGGCCACCAGAATCACCACGATCACACCGGCGGCAAGCCGGCGGTGCAGGGTCCGTTTGCTGGGAGCGCGCATGGCAGGTCCCTCCTTTACGCAGGGGGCGTCAGCCCAGAATCACGCTGCCCTTTTCCCGTTCCGCCAGCCCCGCTTTGATGCGGTAGATGGTGGCGGCAGCGTCCAGTTTCGTCTGCTCCCCGGTGGCCAGATCCTTGCAGGCCACCACGCCTGCCTGGATCTCGTCCTCACCCAGGAAGATCACGTAGGGGATGCCCAGCTTGTCGGCATAGGAGATCTTCTGCTTGAACTTCTTCTCCTCGCCGTGGATCTGGGCGCGGATGCCGTTTTCCCGCAGAGCGGTGGCCAGGGAGATGGCGGCGGTGAGATCCTCCGTCATGGGCAGGATCAGCACGTCGGCGGGGGCGGTGGGCAATTCGGGGTTCAGCATGCCCTGTTCGCCCAGCACGTAGAACAGGCGGGTCAGGCCGATGGAGATGCCCACGCCGGGCAGCTGACGGTCCGTGTAGTATTCGGCCAGATTGTCGTACCGTCCGCCGGAGCACACGGAACCGATCTCGGGATGGTCCAGCAGGGTGGTCTCATACACGGTGCCGGTGTAGTAGTCCAGGCCCCGGGCGATGGTCAGGTCCACGGCGAAGTTCTCCGCCGGGACGCCGAACTCGCCAAGATACCGCACCACGGTGCCCAGCTCGTCCAGGCCCTGGTCAAAGACCTCGCTGCGGCCCCGGTAGCCCTCCAGAGCGGTGAGGACCTCGCTGTTGGCACCGGAGATGGCGATGAACTTCAAAATCTCCTCCGCCTGCTCCTCGGCCAGGCCGCACTCGCTGGTCAGCAAGGCGCGGACCTTCTCGGAACCGATCTTGTCCAGCTTGTCCACGGTGCGCATGATGTCGCCGGAGCGCTGGGAAAGGCCCAGCATGTCGTAAAAGCCGTTGAGGATCTTGCGGTTGTTCACCCGGATCTGGAAGCGCTTGAGACCCAGGGTGGAGAAGGTCTTGTAGATGATGGAGGGGATCTCCGCCTCGTTGAGGATGGAGAGCTTGCCGTCGCCGATGATGTCGATATCCGGCCTGATAGAACTCCCGGAAACGGCCCCGCTGGGCCCGCTCGCCCCGGTAGACCTTGCCGATCTGGTAACGGCGGAAGGGGAAGGAGAGGTCGTTGTAGTGCAGGGCCACGTATTTGGCCAGGGGAACGGTCAGGTCAAAGCGCAGGGCCAGGTCGGCGTCGCCCTTGGTGAAGCGGTAGATTTGCTTTTCCGTCTCGCCGCCGCCTTTGGCCAGCAGGACCTCGCTGGATTCGATGACCGGCGTGTCCAGGGGGGTAAAACCGTAGAGGGAATAGGTTTTGCGCAGGATCTCCATAATGCGCTCCATCTGCTGCTGGGGAGCCGGCAGCAGTTCCATGAAGCCGGAGAGGGTTCGGGGAGTCATTTTTGCCATGCGTACGATCTCCTTTGTTCTGATTACTTTGATTATAGCATACTTGCGGAAAAAATAATGCTCCCGTCCCAAAATCTTTGGGACGAGAGCGAAACTTCGCTTCGTGGTGCCACCCAAATTCAAGGCCCGGCGGGCCTCCTTTGGCCTCCTGGTACGGGGAGGGAGCCGTGGACGTTTCCGTCCCCGCTCCGCCGCTGTCCTTCCTCCGGGCCGAACAGGGCGCTTTCAGCGCTGCGCCCCTCTCTGTGGTCGGTGTCGGGAGTACTGCTGCGGCATCATGGCGGTGTGGGATATTCTATGCGCTTTTGCCGGAAAAGTCAAGCAATGGGCCGGGTGGAGGGATTGACAATGCACCGCCAGTCCAGATCGCCCCGGGCCAGACCCAGCACCAACATCTCGGCGGTTGCGATGTTGCTGGCAAAGGGGATGTTATTCTGGTCACACAGCCGGGAGATATAGGAGATGTCTCCGGCCATGTCCTCCCGGCTGGGATCATTGAAGAAGATCACCAGGTCAAACTCATTGTAGGCAATCCGGGCGCCGATCTGCTGGCTGCCGCCGTGGGCGTAGGACAGGAAGCAGTGGACATTCAGGCCCGTGGCGTCGGCCACCATGTGGCCAGTGGTGTTGGTGGCGTAAATGTTGTGGTGGGACAGGATGCCGGCGTAGGCGGTGCAGAACTGCACCATCAGCTCCTTCTTGTTGTCGTGGGACATGAGGGCGATGTTCATGAAAGACTCCTTTCTCTATCTGATCCGCAGCAGGGGGACCCGTTCCCCCTGGAGGCGTTTCGCAATGTTGCGGTAGGCAGTCGCGGCGCTCTGGCCGTCCGCCAGCAGGATGGGCACACCCCGGTTCATACACAGGGGCAGGGCGTCATCCTCGGGGACCACTCCCAGCAGCGGCAGGCCGGCCTTGTCGATGGCATCGTCAATGGTGGCGTGGAGCTGGCGCAGCAGCTTTTTGCGCACTCGATTCACCACCAGGTGCAGGGCGCCTGCAGGGAAGCGATCCAGCTCCATGACGGTGTGCTGGGCGTCCCGCAGGGAGGAGGCGTCCGCAGTGGTCACCACCACGCAGCGGTCCGCGGCGCAGGTGGCCAGCTGAAGCCCGCCCAGGCCCGCAGGTGCGTCCAGCAGACAGAAGTCAACCGCCTGCGTACCTCCCGCAGCAGATCTGCCATCTGGATCTCCGTCACCGGGCGACCATGGGGACGCGCCGGCGCGTCAGCAGGAAAGGACCGGGGATCTTGGGGTGTTCCACAGCGGCCAGTTCCAGGGAACAGCGGTTCTGCGCCACGTCTGAGAAGTCCATCAGCGTCCGGTCCGACAGGCCCAGGGCCAGATCCAGATTCCGCAGACCGATGTCGCAGTCCAGGCACAGCACCCGCCGGCCGGATAGGGCGAGAGCCGCGCCTACACCCGCCGTAAAGGAGGTCTTTCCGGTGCCGCCCTTTCCGGATGCGACGGCAATGCACTGTCCTGGAGACGTCATCAGGCGGCACTTCCTTTCAACTGCTCACAAATGTATTATAAGGGATTCTTCTTGATTTTTGCAAACATTCTCGGATATTTTTCCGGAGTTTTTTTCACTTTTTCCACCACGATCAGCCGGTGGCGCACATCTGTACCGGGGATGGCATAGTCCCGGACCGCCTCCACGGCGCCGCCCAGGATCGCAATGGCGTGCTGTGCGGCGGCCAGCTCCGCGTCTGACTCCACGGATTTCATGGCCAGGAACTTCCCGCCGGGCTTTACCAGCGGCAGGCACAGCTCACACAGCACCGGCAGGGCCGCCACTGCCCGGGAGACCGCTAAATCAAGGTTTCCCGGTGCTCCGCGGCAAATTCCTCCGCCCGGGCGTGGACGCAGGCCACATCGGGGAGGTCCAGCTCCCGGGCACACCGTCTCCAGGAACTGGATACGCTTGTTCAGGGAGTCCAGCAGCGTCAGCGGATGGAGGGGCTCCAGGCACCCGCAGGGGCAGACCGGGAAAACCGGCACCGGTGCCGACGTCCACTACGGCTTCCCGGAAAAGGACTCCAGGGTCAGCAGGGCGGCGCTGTCCAAAAAAGTGGAGAGTGGCCACATCCTCCGGGTCCGTAATGGCGGTGAGGTTCATCACCTTGTTGGTCTCGATCAGCAGATCCCCATACCGGACCAGAGCAGGGATTCCCTCCACAGGGAGGTTCAGGGCGGCAAGACCCGATTGCAGGCGCTGTTCCATCATGTCCTCTCCTTCAGCAGGTCTCGGATCTCCGCCAGCAGCACTTCCTCCTGCGAGGGCTGGGGCGGGGGAGGAGGAGCGGCCTCCTTCTTTCGGTGGAAGCGGTTGATAGCTTTGATGAGGCAGAAGACCGCAAAGGCGATGATGAGGAAGTCCAGAATAGTGGAGAGAAAAGAGCCGTAATTGATGGCAACAGCGGCGCGCACTTCGTTGCCGCCGGCGTCATACACCGCCTCCCGCAGGACCCATTGCCATTGGGAGAAGTCCGCGCCGCCGGTGAGCAGGGAGAGCAGGGGCATCAGGATATCGTTGACCAGGGAGGTGGAAATTTTGCCGAAGGCGCCGCCGATGATGACGCCCACCGCCATATCCAGCACATTTCCTCTGGCAATGAATTGGCGAAACTCCGCCAGGAAGCCGGTGGTCTTTTTGGTAAGTTCAGTCATGGGACTCTCCTGTGTGAAATGAATGGGCGCCTGTGTACGTATGCTGTAACCATTGGAGCCCAAGGCTTTCAGAGATTTGACCCGAATGGAGCCGCTGGAGGGCACCGAATGATCCGGAGCAGGGCTTGCGCGCCGCATCCAACGGCTTGGAAACGGGTTCAACGATTTGTATAAATAAAACAAAAAATTACAAATTGGATTTTTTGCGGGGACCAGCAATTCCTTGCCGCCCATATAGGGCCGCAGGACCTGGGGGATGCGGACAGTGCCGTCGGCCTGGAGGTTGTTCTCCAGGAAGGCGATCAGCATCCGGGGCGGGGCCACGCAGGTGTTATTCAGGGTGTGGCACAGCTGCATTTTGCCATTTTCATCCTTATAGCGGATGCGCAGACGGCGGGCCTGGGCGTCCCCCAGATTGGAGCAGGAGCACACCTCAAAGAACTTCTGCTGGCGGGGAGACCAGGCCTCGATATCGCAGGACTTGACCTTTAGATCTGCCAGGTCGCCGGAGCAGCACTCCAGCTGCCGCACCGGAATATCCAGAGAGCGGAACAGCTCCACGGACATCCGCCACAGCTTCTCATACCAGTCCTTGGACTCCTCGGGCTTGCAGACGACGATCATCTCCTGCTTTTCAAACTGGTGGATGCGGTAGATGCCACGCTCCTCGATGCCGTGGGCACCTTTCTCCTTGCGGAAACAGGGGGAGTAGGAGGTAAGGGTCTGGGGCAGGCTCTCAGCCGGCAGGATCTGGTCAATGAACCGGCCGATCATGGAGTGCTCGCTGGTGCCGATCAGGTACAGGTCCTCCCCTTCGATCTTGTACATCATGCCGTCCATGTCTGTCTGGCTCATAACGCCTTCCACCACGTTGCCGTGGATCATGAAGGGGGGGATGCAGTAGGTGAAGCCCTTGTCGATCATGAAGTCCCGGCCGTAGGCCAGCACCGCCTCATGGAGCCGGGCAATGTCGCCCAGCAGGTAGTAAAAGCCGCTGCCGGAGACCCGCCCGGCGGCATCCAGGTCGATGCCGTTGAAGGACTCCATGATATCCACGTGGTAGGGAATGGGGAAGTCGGGGACTTCACATGCTCCGAACCGCTGGACCTCTACATTTTCGCTGTCATCCTTGCCGATGGGCACGGAGGAATCGATCATCTGGGGGATCAGCAGCATATTGTGATGGAGCTTTTCCTCCAGCTCCGTCTCCTGTTTCTCCAGCTCTGCCAAGCGGTCCGCCTGTTCCTTCACCTGCTGCTTGACAGCCTCGGCCTCCGCCAGCTTGGCGGGGTCCTTTTTGGCCTGGCCCATCAGCATGCCGATCTGCTTGCTGAGTGTGTTTCGGTTGGAGCGGAGCTGATCCGCCTCCGCAATGGCGGCCCGGCGCTTGGAGTCCAGGTCCAGGACTTCGTCTACCAGGGGAAGCTTGGCATCCTGAAACTTCTTTTTGATATTTTCACGGACGGCATCCGGATTCTCCCGGATAAATTTGATATCCAGCATGATGATTCTCTCCTCAATTTATTGATGTTGCATGTTTCACGTGAAACAATGGCCAGCCGTTGACTGCTCAACGGGCCTCTGCTGCTTCCTTTAGCTCGCATACCGCTGGGAGGGAGGGGTGACACCCTCCTCAGCAGTCTCAGGCAGTGCGTCCCGGTATTCAGACGCCTCGAAGGCGTCGATGCTGGCTTGACAGCCCGCCAGATCTCCCGCAGAATACTGCTGCTGAATGGTGTACAGAGCCAGCAGTGCCTGGTTCTCCCGCTGGGCCTCCGCCAAGGCGGCGTCAGTTTCCTCTGCGGAGGACTCCAGCGCGTCGATGGTGGTCTGGGCTTCATCCAGCTGGTTTTGCAGGTCCAGCAGGGCGTCCTGCGTGGCCTGTACCTCCTGCATGGCAGTGACGGAGTCCTGAAGCTCCCCAAGCACCTCGGAGTTGCTCCGCTGGTGCATTAGAAAGGACAGCGCCATCAGCAGAAAGGCCACGATGAACAGGATCATGATATAGATGACAACGGGCTTTTTCCCGGTGGAGGGCGTTTCCTCCGGAGCAGAGGAGGGTGTCTCCGCTTCGTCTCCGCTGCGCTTTTCAAATTTCATGGCAGATCATCCTTTCCCAATCAGGGGGTTTTCGTTTGCTTTGCCCGGAGCATCGCCAGGGCCTCCAGCAGGTCGTTGAGGTCGTCAATGCCGTAGTATTCCAGCTCAATCCGGCCCTTTTTGCGGCCGGTGACGATCCGCACCCCCCGGCCCAGCTTGGAGCTCAACTCCTTCTGCGCCTCCGCAGCATAGTCGATTCCCTTCGGTGCGGGGGGCTTTTTCCGGCTTTTCCAGACTCAGCCGCTTGGCCAGGGCCTCCGTCTGGCGGACAGAGAGGCCGCCGGAGATCACGGCGCCAGCGGCGTTTTCCTGCAGGGCGGGGGAGAGGGGCAGCAGCGCCCGAGCGTGACCGGCGGAGAGCTTTCCCTCCTCCACCAGCTTGGCCACCGGCGGCGTCAGGGACAGCAGCCGCAGCGCGTTGGCCACGGCGCTGCGGGATTTGCCCACTCGGGACGCGGCCTCCTCCTGGGTCATGTGATACGTTTCCATCAGGGACTGGAAGCCAGCGGCTTCCTCTATGGGGTTCAGATCCTCCCGCTGGAGGTTTTCGATCATGGCCAGCTCGGCGGCCTTGCGGTCATCGGCCTCCATGACAATGACGGGCACTTCCTGAAGGCCCGCCAGCCGCGCAGCCCGCCAGCGCCGCTCTCCGGCGATGATCTGATAGTAGCCGGAGGCCAGCTTCCGGACGGTAAGAGGCTGGATGATACCGTGCTCTCGGATGGAGTCGGCCAGTTCTGCCAGGGATGCCTCGTCAAAGTGCTTGCGGGGCTGGGAGGAACAGCTTTCCACCTGGGAAATGGGCAGGTACAGGCTGCCGGTGCTCTCCGCCTTCAATACGTCGTCGCCCAGCAGGGCGCCGAGAGCCCCGGCCGAGGCCGGAGGGTTTCTTGGATGCCATGGGAACGCTCCTTTCCAGAGAATCAGGCGCTTTGCTTTTTCAGAAACTCCGCCGCAAAGGCGGTGTAGGCCTCCGCGCCCCGGGAGGTCCGATCATAGGCGGTGATGGGCTTGCCGTGGCTGGGCGCCTCGCTGAGGCGCACGTTCCGGGGGATCACAGTGGCATAGACCTTGCCGGGGAAGTAGTGCTTCACTTCCTCCGCCACCTGCAAGGCCAAATTGGTCCGCCCGTCAAACATGGTCAGCAGCACGCCGTCCAGCTCCAGCCGGGGATTCAGGGACCTGCGGACGATCCGCACCGTGTTCATCAGATCGCTGAGGCCCTCCAGAGCGTAGTATTCGCCCTGCACCGGCACCAGGATGGCGTCCGCGGCGCAGAGGGCGTTCAGCGTCAGTAGTTCCAGAGAGGGGGGGCAGTCGATGAACAGGAAGTCGTAGCGATCTTTTACCTTGTCCAGCGCGTCCCGCAGAAGGAATTCCCGGCGCTCCATGCCGATCAGTTCGATCCCGGCGCCGGCCAGCGCCTTGTTGGAGGGGAGAACATCGCCGTATTTGGTGTGCACCAGGGCGTCCTCCACCGGCACTTCGCCGATCAGGGCATCGTAGATTCCCTTGGAGACCGTCTTGTCCACGCCCATTCCAGAAGTGGAATTGGCCTGAGGATCAAAATCACACAGGAGGATGCGCTGCCCGGCCTCCGTCAAGGCCGCGGCGAGATTCACACAGGTGGTTGTTTTCCCCCACGCCGCCTTTTTGATTCACAATCGCAATGGTTTTTGCCACGTGGGCACCTACTTTCTGAAAATACCCAATAAGGTAGAAATGCTTATGCTCATTTATTATAGCAAGCGTGGACGGCCGTTGCAAGGAGAAAATGCGGAAAAGCAGAGAAAA
>ENA-OQIL01000515-OQIL01000515.1-human-gut-metagenome-genome-assembly--contig:-NODE-515-length-13501-cov-4.129131_pt1 | contig 13501 bp, 11 predicted proteins | sample MGYA00242583_ERZ504748 | MGnify/ENA primary metagenome ERZ504748 (study PRJEB26092, sample SAMD00036191) | human gut metagenome | host: Homo sapiens | study: EMG produced TPA metagenomics assembly of...
TATCCGGATTGTCCTTCAGCTTGTGATACAGGCTGATGATGTGCAGAATGTTGAGCATCTGGCGCTTGTACTCGTGCAGACGCTTAACCTGTACGTCTAAGATGGAGTCCATGTTGACTTCGATGCCGTTGTGCGCCTTGATACTAATCCGTCCAGACGCTGCTTGTTGTGGCGCTTGATCTCGCCCAGCTTGTCGAGCAGCTCCTTGTCGTCCGCATAGTTGTTCAGAACCTGCAGCTCGGACGGATGGGTGCGGTAGCCGGTGCCGATCTTGCTCTCGATCAGCTCAGCCAGCTCCGGGTTGGCCTCACACAGCCAGCGGCGGTGTGCAATGCCGTTGGTGACGTTGCAGAACTTGGAGGAGTAGATCTTGTAGAAATCAGTGAATACGCGCTCCTTGAGGATCTCGGAGTGCAGCGCGGATACGCCGTTAATAGAGAACGAGCCTGCGATAGCCAGATGCGCCATGCGGACGGTATCGTCGGCAACGATAGCCAGCTTGGAGATCTTCTGGAAGTCGTTCGGGAAGTAGTTCCACAGCTCCTTGCAGAAGCGCTCGTTGATTTCGTAGATGATCTGCATAATACGCGGCATCAGCTCCTGAACGAGCGATACCGGCCAGCACTCGAGGGCTTCAGGCATAACGGTGTGGTTGGTGTAAGCAACAGACTGGCTGGTGATGTTCCAGGCCTGCTCCCAGCTCATGTCGTTTTCGTCCATCAGGATGCGCATCAGCTCTGGAATAACCAGGGTCGGATGGGTATCGTTGATGTGCAGGACGTGCTTGTGCGCGAAGTTTTCGAGCGTGCCGTACTTGGCCTTGTGCTTTGCACAGATGTCCTGCAGGGTTGCGGAAACCAGGAAGTACTGCTGCTTGAGACGCAGGGACTGACCCTCGCGGTGGTTATCCTCCGGATAGAGGACCATGGAGATGGTCTCTGCCAGTGCGTGCTTCTCCAGTGCTTTCAGATACTCACCGGAGGAGAACAGCTTCATGTCCAGTGCGATCGGGCTCTGTGCCTTCCACAGGCGCAGACGCGCGATGTTGTTGGTGCCGTAACCGGAGATCGGCATATCATACGGAACTGCCAGAACCGGCGTGTAATCGTGGTAGTTGACAACCAGCTTGCCGTTATCGTCGAAGTAGGTGTCAACCGTGCCGCCGATCTTGACCTCGCGGGTCTCATCCATTGCCGGAATCTGCCAAACCTCGCCGGTAGACAGCCAGGAATCCGGCAGCTCGACCTGCTGGCCTTCTACGATCTTCTGCTTGAAAATGCCGTGCTCGTAGCGGATGGAGTAGCCGGTGCCGCGTACGCCGTCGGTCGCCATGCCGTCCATATAGCAGGCAGCCAGACGGCCCAGACCGCCGTTGCCCAGACCGGGATCCGCTTCCTCCTCGAAGATGTCCGCCATCTCGAAGCCCATGTCCTTCAGGGCTGCGGTCAGTGCATCCAGCATACCGAGGTTGTAGGCGTTGTTGCGCAGGCTGCGGCCGACAAGAAATTCCATGCACAGATAATGCACCTGACGCTCTCCGTCGCGCTCTACCTCATTCTGGGTTTCGATCATGTGCTCTGTCAGTGCATCGCGCACTACGAGGGCACAAGCCTCGTATACCTGATCCTTGGTAGCGTCCTCTACCTCGCAGGCGAAATGTCTTTGCAGTTTACCTGCAATGGCTTCTTTCAAAGCGGTCTTTGTGTACTGGGTCTTTGGCATGGTCTTTCTTATCTCCTCACATAGTTGTTTGGAGGCACTGCCGAGCGATACGTCTGCGGTGCTTTGCGGAAATTTTGCGCTTTGGCTTCGTTGCGATCCCTTGCAATACACAAAGTATTGCTGCGGAACCGCGCCTAGCCAAATCACAAACTTTACTCGCAAATCACTCTTGCCGTATCACTCGTCAGCACCTCTAAGGGTGCCGTAGATTTCAATGGGATGAAAATTACGGAATCACCGGTTACCGTCACCGTATTCCCTCAAATCGGGTGACGGGTCGGGCTGACAGGTCGGTTACTGACCCATCGCGGTCTTGTAAACCTCGATATATTTATCGGCAGAGCTGCCCCAGCTGAAGTCGCTCTGCATACCCTGCATAATCAGCTTGCTCCACGCAGGCTTGTTAAAGCGGAATACGCCGCAGGCCTCGCGGATAACGTGCAGCATGTCGTGCGCGTTGTAGCTTGCAAAGGTGAAGCCGTTGCCCGTGCCGGCATAATCGACAAAGGCGTGAACGGTGTCCTTGAGGCCGCCGGTCTCGCGGACGATCGGAATAGTGCCGTAGCGCAGTGCGATCATCTGTGCCAGACCGCACGGCTCAAACTTGGACGGCATCAGGAACATATCGGCGCCTGCATAAATGCGGTTTGCCAGATCGCCGGAGAACATGATGGACGCGGAAACCTTATCCGGCCAGCGGCGCTTTGCCTCGATGAACATCTGCTCATAGCGGTAGTCGCCGGTGCCGAGCACGATCAGGCGAACATCATCCGCCAGAATATCCGGCAGGACTGCTTCCACAAGGTCGAGTCCCTTCTGGTCAACAAAGCGGGTAACGATGCCGATGACAGGCGTGTTTGCATCGCCCTCAAGGCCGCAGAGCTTGAGCAGTTCGGTCTTATTGACCAGCTTATCCTGCGGGTTGTTCGGTCCGTAGTTCTTGAAGATCTTGCTGTCGGTTTCCGGATTGAAGGCATCCATGTTGATGCCGTTCAGGATGCCGTGCAGCTTGTAGCTGTTCATGCGCAGCACGGAATCCAGACGGTAGCCGTAGTATTCGGTCTGAATTTCGTTGGCATAGGTCGGTGAAACCGTGGTGACAGCCGTGGAAGCTACGATAGCAGCCTTCATCAGGTTGACGTCGCCGTCCATCGCCATAAAGCCGGAGCGGAAGTGTGCATCGTCAATGCCGAGCACATACTCCAGAATCTCACGACCGTAGCGGCCCTGGTACTGGATGTTGTGGATAGTGAACACGGTCTTGATGTTCTCGTAGAACGGACGGGAAGCGAACATCAGGTTGTAGTAAACCGGAACGAGGGCGGTCTGCCAGTCGTTGCAGTTGATCACATCCGGCTTCCACTCCAGATCGGGCAGTACCTCGAGTACCGCCTTGGAGTAGTACGCGAAGCGCTCTGCGTCGTCGTACTCGCCGTAGATCTGGCCGCGTGCGAAGTAATACTCGTTGTCGATGAAATAATAGGTAACGCCGTCCGCCTCATAACGGAAGATACCGCAGTACTGGTTGCGCCAGCCCAGACGGACGTAAGCGTTTTTGATGTAATAGAACTTTTCGCGCATACTCTGGTCGATCGCAGAATACAGCGGGCAGAATACACGCACGTCATGTCCCTTGGCAGCGAGTGCCTGCGGGAGCGAACCTGCTACATCGCCCAATCCGCCGGTTTTGATGAACGGAGCGCATTCGCTGGTAACATACATGATTTTCATAAAGCCGAGCCTCCCCAACAGAGAGTGCGGAAACAGCGCTGACCGTTTCCGCACCCGTTGTAATTTTATTATACTCGTTTCTGTCTGAATGTAATATAGCAATATTTCACGAACATTTGCGCTGCGGAAAATGCGTTTTTGCTGTGATAGCAACTTCTAAACAGAAGTTTATGCGGATTTAACAGAAAAGGATCAAACGGTTGCGTTTTTTGCGATGGTGATCGGATAATTTTCGTGTCCCATCATCGTGCGGCCATCACGGATAATAACATTGCGGTCGGTGATGACATGACGGAGCGAAGCCTCGGTCAGAATGCGTCCGCCTTCCATGATGATGCAGTTATTGACCTCGGCGCCCTTTTCAATCACGACGTCGCGGAACAGGACGGAGTTCTTTACCTTGCCCTCGATGCGGCAGCCGTCGGCGATGAGGCAGTCCTCTACGTCGGCTTCATCGCCGTAGTAGGTCGGAGCCTCGTCCTTGATGCGGGTCAGGATCGGACGGGTGCGCTTGAATACCTCGTTGCGGACATCCTTGTCGAGCATGTCCATGTTGGAGCGGTAGTAGTCGAAGGTGTCCTCGATCTTGACGGCGTACTCGTTGAACAGGTAGCCGGCTACCGTGCCGTCCATCAGGGCACGGGTGAGGAACTCGCGCTCGAAGTGGATGCAGTTATGGGTTACGCAGTCGGACAGCATGTGGATAAGGTACTGGCGGCTCATGACGTAAATGCCGAGTGCCGCATGCTTGCACTTGCCTTCGTTGCAGTCTCCAACGCGGATGTCAACGGCTTCCTTCTTGCGGTTCAGCTCCACATAGGTGGTGAACGGGGGAATTCTTCTGCTTCTTGGTGCATACCATGGTCAGGTCTGCGCCGGACTTGATATGGCGGTCGATCACGTCGTCGAGCGGTACATTGGCAACAATGTCGCCGTCCGCTACGACTACATAGTCTGCACGGTTCTTCTGCAGGAAGTCAACCGCACCGGCCAGTGCGTCAATCTTGCCGCGGTACTCGCCGGTTACCAGCGGAGATGCCTTCTTGGAGTAGGAGTACGGCGGCAGCAAGGTTACGCCGCTGTTCTTGCGGGAAAGATCCCAGTCCTTGGCATTGCCGATGTGGTCGATCAGGGACTGGTACTTGTCCTTCATCAGTACGCCCACGCGGTAAATGCCGCTGTTTACCATATTGGAAAGCATAAAGTCGATAATGCGATACCGGCCGCCCCACTGTACCGCACCGACCGTGCGGTGCTCGGTGATCTCGCGGAGATCGTTGTCGGTATCAAATGCAATGATCATGCCTAAAACGCTGTTCATGTTTGTGCCGCCCCCTTACTTTACGTCCGGCAGATCCTCGTCTGCCATTTCCTTAGCGGCCAGCTTTGCGCCGCTGCCGATGCGAACGCCTTCGGCTACTACCGCAACGCCCCAGTTGTCTGCGTCGCTGTCGGACGGGCTGCCGCCGACTTCCGCGCCCTTGGCGATAACGGCCTTTTCGGCTACGATGGAGTAGCGCACGGTCGCGCCTTCCTCAACCACAGCACCCGGCATCAGGATGGAATATTCCACCTTGGCACCCTTGCCAATCTTAACATCCGAGAACAGGACGGACTCGGAAACGTCGCCGTAGATCTCACAGCCCTCGGAGAGCAGGGTATGGGTAACCTTAGCCTGCTTGGAGGTGAAATGCGGAGGCGAACCGGTGGTGCGGCCGTAAATCTTCCAGCTGTCATCGGAAAGCTGCAGGCCGGAGTTCGGAGAGAGCAGATCCATGTTTGCTTCCCACAGGCTCTCGATGGTGCCTACGTCCTTCCAGTAGCCCTTGAAGCGGTAGGAAACCAGCTTTTCGCCGTTATTCAGCATCGCCGGAATAATGTCCTTGCCGAAGTCGTTGGAGGACTGCTCGTTGGCCTCGTCATTGATGAGGTATTCCTTCAGCTTTTTCCAGGTGAAAATATAGATGCCCATGGAAGCCAGCGTGGACTTCGGCTCCTTCGGTTTCTCCTCGAATTCGTAGATGGTGCCGTCCGGCTTGCAGTTCATGATGCCGAAACGGGAAGCCTCGGAAAGCGGAACGTCCAGCACCGCGATGGTGGCGTCAGCGCCGGTCTCCTTGTGCTGCTGGAGCATCTTGTTGTAGTCCATCTTGTAGATGTGGTCGCCCGAAAGAATGAGGACGTACTCGGGATCGTAATCCTCCAGGAACTGAATGTTCTGGTAGATGGCGTTTGCGGTGCCCTTGTACCACTCGGTCTTTTTGCTCTCGTACGGCGGCAGAACATAGACGCCGCCGCGCAGGCGGTCGAGGTCCCACGTCTGGCCGGAACCAATGTAAGCGTTGAGCACATGCGGCTCGTACTGGGTCAGCACGCCGACAGTATCAATGCCGGAGTTGACGCAGTTGGAAAGCGGGAAGTCGATAATACGGTACTTACCGCCGAACGGTACGGCAGGCTTAGCGACCTTTTTGGTCAGCACATACAAACGGCTGCCGCGGCCGCCTGCGAGCAGCATGGCTACGCATTCTTTTTTCCGATACATGTAAATTCTCCTTTTTCACAGTTTGCATCGCTGCGATCTATACGCCGTCTGGCGTATCCCCTCTGTGTATCTCTTTTGCAGCAAACTTGCGCTTGCTTATTTAGAACCGCCGGTTGCGGTTACTGCCTTGTCTGTCGGTACGGAAACCGCTTTTTCGGTGGCTTTCGCAACTGCCTTGGTTCCGGTGCGTGCCACCGCTTTTTCGGTGGTTTTCGCAACTGCCTTGGTTCCGGTGCGTGACACCGCCTTTTCGGTGGTTTTCGCAACTGCCTTGGTTCCGGTGCGTGCCACCGCCTTTTCAGTGGTCTTTGCAACGGATTTGGAGCCGGTCTTGGCTACGGCCTTCTCGGTTGTGCGGGCAACGGCCTTGGTGCCGGATTTCGCAACTGCCTTGGTCGAGCGGGTGCGCTTTACCGGTTTCTTGGCAGCCGCGGCTTTTGCGGCCTCGATCTCTGCCTTGGTGCGGCGCTTGGCTCTTGCCTTGCCCTTGAAGAACAGCACGCCGAAGCGCGGAATCTTCAGAACAATGGACTGTTCCTGACCGTGCATGGGCTTGTTTTCGGTCTTGAGCTTGCCGTTTGCCATGCCGCTGCCGCCGAACTCGGTCTTGTCCGAGGTGAATATCTCCTCATAAGTGCCGGTGATCGGAACGCCGATGCGGTATTCCTGCTGCTCCTCCGGAGAGAAGTTGACAACGACCACGATATCCGAGCCGTCCTTCGCCACACGGCGGAAGGCGATGATGTTGTTGCGGTTGTCCTCATGGCTGATCCACTCAAAGCCGCGCCAGTCGGTATCCTGCTCCCACAGCTGCGGAGTAGCAAGGTAGAAGTGGTTAAGCGCCTTGACGTACGCCTGCATCTGGCGGTGCGCCGGATAATCCAGCAGCATCCAGTCCAGTCCGCGCTGGTACGCCCATTCGGAGAACTGTGCAAACTCGCCGCCCATGAACAGCATCTTCTTGCCCGGGTGTGCGGCCATATAGCCGTACAGCGCGCGCAGACCGCCGAACTGATTTTCATACGGAGGCGGCATCTTGCTGATGAGCGAGCACTTGCCGTGCACGACCTCATCGTGCGAGAGCGGCAGAATGTAGTTTTCGGAAAAGGCGTACATGAACGAGAAGGTGATCTTGTCGTGCATGTCCTTGCGGAAGAACGGGTCCGCCGAGCAGTAGCACAGCATGTCGTTCATCCAGCCCATGTTCCACTTGAAGTTGAAGCCCAGACCGCCGTCGTAACCCGGCTTGGTCACCATCGGCCATGCGGTGGACTCCTCGGCGATCATCATAACGTCCGGATGGTCGGTCAGAATGTACTCGTTGAGCAGCCGCAGGAAGTCAACGGCCTCCAGATTTTCGCGTCCGCCGTGAACGTTCGGCCGCCATTCGCCCTGCCGGTTGTAATCCAGATACAGCATGGATGCCACCGCGTCCACGCGCAGGCCGTCCATGTGGAATTTCTCGATCCAGAACATCGCAGAGGAGAACAGCAGGTTTCTCGTGGAGACCTTGCCGTAGTCGAATACGCGCGTGCCCCATTCCTTGTGCTCCATCTTGAGCGGATCGGCGTATTCGTACAGGTGCGAGCCGTCAAACTCGACCAGTCCGCAGCCGTCCTTCGGGAAGTGTGCCGGAACCCAGTCCATGATAACGCCCAGACCGGCCTGATGCGCCTTGTCGATCAGGTACATCAGATCCTTCGGCGTGCCGTAACGGCTGGTGGCGGCAAAATAGCCGATTACCTGATAGCCCCACGAGCCGTCGAACGGATACTCGGTCAGCGGCATAAACTCGATGTGGGTGTAGCCCATTTCCTTGACATACGGCACAAGCTCGTCCGCCAGCTGGCGGTAGGAGTAGAAGTTGCCGTCCTCGTGCATCTTCCACGAGCCGAGGTGGCATTCGTAGATGTTGACCGGATTGGAATACGGCAGGTGCTTTTTACGCCAGTCCAGCCACGAGGCGTCGCCCCATTCGTAGCCGTCGAGGTCATACGCCTTGGTGGCGTTGCCCGGACGGGTCTCAAAATGGAAGCCGTACGGGTCGGACTTGTCAAACACATCGCCGGACTTAGCCCATACACTATACTTGTACGCGGCATATTCCGGAATATTCGGAATAAATTTCTCCCAGATACCCTGTTCATCACGCGTCATATAATCGGCGTTGCGGTTCCAGTCGTTGAACTCACCCATGACAGAAACCTTTTCGGCCTCCGGTGCATAAACACGGAACAGATAACCCTGTTCACCATCCTGCACGAAAGGGTGGGCTCCCATGTAATCGAATGCGCGACAATCCCGGCCGGAATAGAAAAGCTCGCTTCGCTTTTCAGCGGCGGGTGCTGCGGATTTTTTCTTCATACAGCATCTCTCCCTTTACAGCCGCCAAATGGAGGAAAATAAGAATATTTTCCAACAGTTTGTGTACTTCGACAGAATTTTGGCGGAATACCCTCACTTTAGTTAGATATAGTATACATCACATAAATAGAAAAGTCCAGCAATTTAGCACAATTACTGGACTTTCTTTACAGAAATTTTGTTCGCTTTCCACATCATTTGAGCGGAAATGACAAAATAACGTACAATTCGATATAAATTTGTTCAGAAAATATGGCGACGGATGAGATCAAGCGCAGTAGAAGCAGCCTGCATGCGCACGCGGTCGCGGCCGAGCGAGGACTGCATTTTGCGGGTAAAGAACTTGCCGTCGTACCAAACGCTGATATAGACCAGACCGGTCGGCTTGTCCTCGGTGCCGCCGCCCGGGCCGGCAATGCCGGTGATGCCGACGCCGATGTCCGAGCCGAGCGCATTTGCAACGCCGACTGCCATCTGCTCTGCGGTTTCGGGAGATACCGCGCCGACCGTGTCGAGGGTCTCCTTCTTCACGCCGAGCACCTTCTCCTTGACACTGTTGCTGTACGAGCACACACCGCCGAGGTAGTAATCGGATGCGCCTGGGATGTCGGTCAGACGCTTGGACAGCAGACCGCCGGTGCAGCTTTCGGCTACTGCGAGGGTCAGCTTGCGCTCGCGCAGGCCGTCGCCGACTACCTGCTCGAGAGAGTCAACATCTACGCCGTAAACATCGTCTCCGAGCAGCTTCAGGATTTCGTCAACGACCGGATCGAGCATCTTCTCGCATTCTGCTGGGGTGTCCGCCTTGGCAGTAACGCGCGCGAAGCACTCCGAGGTGCGGGCATACGGCGCGATGGTCGGGTTTGCGCTTTTTTCCATCATGTCATGCAGGATATTCTCCATGTTGCTCTCGCCGAGACCGAATACGCGGATGTTACGGGATACGATGCAGCCGCCGGCCAGCTTGTACAGATACGGCATTGCACATTCCTTCCACATCGGGTTGCACTCGCGCGGAGGACCGGGCAGCATGAGAACGTGCTTGCCGTCGGCTTCAAACGCACAGCCGGGCGCTGTGCCCCACAGGTTGGTGAATACGGTGCAGCCCTCGGGCAGCCATGCCTGCTTTTCGTTGTTCTTGGTCATTTCGCGGCCAATGGTCTTGAAAAAGTCGGTCAGACGGTCCATGGACGGCTGATGCAGCACCATCTTTTTGCCGAAAACGGTTGCCAGCGTCTCCTTGGTCAGATCGTCAAGGGTTGGGCCAAGGCCGCCGGTGGTGATGATGATGTCAGCACGGTCCTTTGCCTCGCGGACCACGCGCTCGAGACGCGCCGGATTGTCACCGACAACGGTCTGGTAGAATACATTGATGCCCAGCTCGGACAGACCCTGCGAGATCAGCTGTGCATCGGTGTTTACGATGTCGCCCAGCAGAATCTCCGTGCCGACTGCGATAAGTTCTGCGTTCAATGAAAGTTCCTCCTTAAATCAAGGGAATTGCTATTTTAATTAGGAATTAGTAGTTAGTAATTAGTAATTATGGTGCGGCCGCTGGCCGATATGGATTATCGCGTAAGCGATACCGCAATTACTCATTCCTAATTATTACGGAAGGTGGATAATCTCCACACCCTTAACCGCCTCGTCCACGAGTGCTTCAACGTCGAGGTGGCTCTCCGCCTCGAGGATTTTCGGCATCTTCGGCTTGGTATTCGGGTGCTTTGGGGTAAATACGGTGCAGCAGTCCTCGTAGGGCAGGATAGAGGTCTCAAAGGTGTCGATCTTACGGGCGATCGTCACAATTTCCTCCTTATCCATGCCGATGCAGGGACGGAACACCGGCAGGTCGCACACTGCGCCGGTAACGGCCATGGCGGGCATGGTCTGGCTGGCAACCTGACCGAGCGACTCACCGGTGATGAGTGCACCGCAGCCGTACTCAACAGCTACGCGCTCGGCAATGCGCATCATAAAGCGGCGCATGATGAGCGTGAACAGCTCCTCGTGGCACTTGTCGCGGATTTCCTCCTGAATGTGGGTGAACGGCACGACCATAACGCTCATGCGGCCGCACCATGCGGTCAGCTTGCAGGCCCAGTTCAAGCACCTTCTCCTTGGCGCGCTCGGACGTATACGGATAGCTGAAAAAGTGGATGCCGCACAGCTCCAGACCGCGCTTGGCCATCATCCAGCCGGCAACAGGGGAGTCGATGCCGCCGGAGAGCAGCAACGCTGCACGGCCGTTCGAGCCGATCGGCATGCCGCCCGCACCCGGAACCGGACCGGCGTGAACGAAGGCGTACTTCTCGCGCATCTCCACGTGCACGGTCAGGTCGGGATGGTGCATGTCCGGACGAACATCCGGGAACAGATCAGCAAGCTCGCCGCCGACGTGCTGGCTGATTTCAGTGGAGGTCATCGGGAATTTCTTGTCGCCGCGCTTGGACTCGACCTTAAAGGTCTTAGCCGCCGCAAAATTGGGTGTCAGATAGTCCTTTGCGGTCGCAATGACACTCTCGAGCGTCTTTTCTGGGCAGACCGCTGCACGGGAGATGGTCGCAAAGCCGAACACACGGCTTGCGCACTCCATAACCGCATCTGCGTCCGCATCGTCCGGAATCTCCACATAAACGACCGACTGGCGCATAGTGATCTCGCAGTCTGCAACGTGCGCCATGCGGCGCTTGAGGTTTTTCAGCAGACGATCCTCAAAGGTTTTGCGGTTGAGTCCCTTGAGGACGATCTCACCGCACTTGAGCAGTAATACTTCTTTCATTTATTGTCTCCTTGATGGTAAATTTATTCGTTTGCGCTGATGATTTCCTTCTCCTCAGCGGTCATCAGGCTGTCGCGGTCGGCGCTGTCCGAGCCGAACTCCAAGCGGGTCTTGACGTAATCATCATCCGGCAGGTTGAACACCTGTGCCAGATAGTTTAAGTAAACGTCCGCCATGATTTCCAGTTTGCCGTAATCGGTCTCCCACGGTACGAGCGACTGCGTGCCGACGCTGACCGTGCCGTCCTCCCGGCGGTCAATTTTGACCGGCAGACTGCATTCCTCCGCACGCTTTTCGGCAGTGTCCGGCAGGCTGTCGTAAAGGCCCTCCATCCAGAAGCGGCATTTGCCGTCATATACGGCGAGCTTCTGCTCCGAGCCGTCCGGTTTGGTGATGGTTTTGTATTCCATATAGATTAAACTCCTTGTTTTTGTTCCTCGTCAATGGTTCCGCGAAAATAAGAAACAAGAACACCGTATTTTTCGCCATCCTTGTTTGCGGAAAAGGCGTAACAGTCGGACTTGTCAGCCGGTTCGGGCGCAGTAAAGTAGAGAGCCTCGCTGTCCCGACCGTCTTTATACGCGGTATTGTTATTGGGATTGACTTTGTAGTAAACACAGTTTGTGTAGCCTGCCTGCTCAACGATATTCTGCGCCTGTGATGCGGTAATCGGGTGGGTAATCAGCAGAAATGCGCCGGTAACACACAGAGCGACTGCCATAGTAACCGCATAAGCAGTGGAATTTTGCTCTCGATATCTTAGCTCGATAATGCTCAACGTAGCCCAAAGCGGCAGGAAAATCCAGTTGTCGAGAGAATACGGTTCCGTGAACAGTATGTACGGAATGGTGCAGAGGATACCGCAGAATATCAGCTGACAAAGCCGTGTAACGATATGATTAGGCGGAAACCATGGTTCTCGTTCCTCGCCTGTGCGCCCTGCGGCTGATGCAATAAAAACAGCGCAGGTAGCGCCAACCAGCACAGGATTGTCCAGCAGCATCCGGCCGTACACGAAGAAGTGCAGACCGAAAATCACGGCCGTGCAGATACAGCAGATACCGGCGTTCATAATATGTTTTTTACTCATAACCCTACCTCCTCGCAATAATTCCTAATTACGAATTAGCTTATCTGCGGAACATTTTCGCGCCCTTTTTGACCGCTGCCACAAAAGCATCCACATCTTCCTTTGCGTTGAACGGTGCAAACGAAACGCGCAGCGCGCTGTCCGTGCGCGCCTTCGGCAGACCGAGTGCCTTGAGCACACCGCTCTGCTTGCCCTTGGAGCAGGCTGAGCCGCTGGAAATGTAAACCTCGTCCCCCTCGAGTACATGCAGCATGACCTCGCTCTTGCAGCCGGGCATGGAAAGATTGACCACATGCGGGATATCGCCTTCGCCGTTGAACTGTGCATCGGGCAGCTCGGCGCTGACCTGCTGCTTGAGGTAGTCGGCGAGCTCCTGCACATGGGCGTAATCCTCGTCGAAATGCGCCATGCGAATCTCGCACGCCTTGGCAAATGCTGCGATATTCGGCACGGCCTCGGTGCCTGGACGCATGCCGCGCTCCTGACCGCCGCCGAACGTCAGCGGAGGCAGGCGCAGGCCCTTTTTTCACATACAGCGCACCGATGCCCTTGGGTGCGCCGATTTTGTGGCCGGAAACGCTCATCAGGTCGCAGTTCCATTTTTTCGGCGTCAGGCGTACACGGCAAAGACCCTGTACGGCATCAATATGGAACAGCGCCTTGGGTGCCTTGGCCTTGAGCAGCTTTCCGAGCTGTTCGACCGGCTGTACCGTGCCGATCTCGTTGTTGACCAGCTGGCAGGAGAGAAGAATGGTGTCCTCGGTCAGTGCATCGCTCAGCACCTCGGGCGTGATGTGACCGGTTGCGTCCGGCGCAAGGAAACTACGTCGAAGCCGTCCGCAGCAAGCTGCTTTGCGGTGTTGACGGTTGCCGCGTGTTCGATCTCGGTCGTGATGATACGGCCCTTTTTATGTCGGTTGAGGTGAGCGGTACCGCGCAGGCTAATGTTGGTGCTCTCCGTGCCGCAGGCGGTGAAATATACTTCCTCGGGCAGACAGCCGAGCGCAGACGCGACCGTCCTGCGGCTGTCCTCGAGCAGATGCGAGGCCTCCAGCCCCATGCGGTGCAGGCTGGACGGGTTGCCGAACTCCTCGCACATCGCGTGAACGGCCGCTTCGGCTGCTTCGGGCAGCACGCGGGTCGTCGCCGCGTTATCAAGATAATGCATAGAAAAACGAACTCCTTCATCGGGGCAGACCGCCGTGCGGCCATACTTCCCGCTATTATAAAATATTTTACAACGGCGGGCCGCCTTTTACAAGACAAAAAC
>ENA-OQIL01000516-OQIL01000516.1-human-gut-metagenome-genome-assembly--contig:-NODE-516-length-13494-cov-39.431585_pt1 | contig 13494 bp, 11 predicted proteins | sample MGYA00242583_ERZ504748 | MGnify/ENA primary metagenome ERZ504748 (study PRJEB26092, sample SAMD00036191) | human gut metagenome | host: Homo sapiens | study: EMG produced TPA metagenomics assembly of...
GTGGCATAGGGAGGCAGACGGAAACGGAAGTACTCACGAACCACAGACTTCAAATCAAATCCCACCGGACGATTGTGTGCATGGGCGATGCGCACTGGAACACCCATCTCCTTAGCGATACGCAACGCGAAATAGCTGCGTTCCTCCAGATTGGAATGGATAATCCGATATTCGGGATGTACCTTAAGAAACCCACGAAACTGACGCTTGTACTTGTCGAAATATTGCGGATATAGCGGACACATGCGGTACACTTTTCCGCCAAGTTCCGCAATCTCGTCCTCATAGGCGGCCTTATAGTCACGGTTGACGAGAAAATCATATTGAACCTTGCTGCGGTCCATGCGCCGCAGATAATTCATCGTCATGGTCTCGGCACCGCCACGGTCCATCACCGTGTCCAGCACGAGCACGCGCACCGGCTCGCTCATCGTCTAATCTCCTCAATTACCAGTTCCGTATTCTGCCGCACAATGACGTTATCCGGAATATCCTTCACAACCACGCAGCCAGCGCCTACCACTACATTATCGCCGATGGTTACACCTTTAAGAATCGTCACACTGGAGCCAATCCAGCAATGTTTCCCGATAGAGACCGCAGCCTCGCTGTATCCTTGGTCTTTGATCGGCGTCGTCGGATCGGCAAATCGGTGGTTATGATCGTAGATGCGCACGTTCTCGCCGAAAATCGTACCGTCACCGATAGTGATGCTCTTGCGCGCATGCAATGCGCAGAAATCATTGAAGAACACGTCATCGCCAAGAACCACGCGACCACCATTCTCAATTGTCAGCTGAAAATGCACGGCGCATATGGAAGCGCTTGCCATACACGAAATCACCGTGGAAAACAATACGGTACAACCACTTCAGCATTAGCCCTGTGAACCGGTACCATACCTTGATGAGTATCATGGCTTGCTGCGCTCCTTACATTCATTACTTGCCCACGGCCATGTCTGACGATTCGACCGGCATTATGGCCCCATTCGTTGGGCCTACGACTATTGTTCGTACTCTTCGGTAATTCTACGGATCATTGCCCCTTCAGTGAATCGCTGGCGGTAGGTGTCCTTCACCGCCTCGAAGGTCGGGGAATCGTCCAACAACTTTTCAACGGCCGCGGCGCCCTGTGCAACATCACCTACAGCGAACAATTCACCGTTGACACCAGGCAAAACAACCTCGTCATTGCCCGTAGTGCGGGTAGCCACAATCGGCACACCAGCACACAACGATTCCAACAACGAGTATGGCATGCCTTCATACAGAGAGGGCAGTAAGTACACATTGAATGCACGTACCAATAGGCTGGTATCCTGTCGGTAGCCAAGCAGGTGTACGAATCCTTCGAGATGATGAGAAGCAACAAAATCACGCACCTGATCTTGCAGTTCTCCTGAGCCTATATATACGAAATGCGCATTTCTGCCATCATCGTGCACACGTTCGGCGATACGCACGAATGTCATCGGATCCTTGCGAGCGTCAAGCCATGCGGCTACACCAACAATCGGCACATCCTGAGGTACCAAATCATCCAATCCCAATCGGTGTCTAGACTCGGCACGAGTGGGCAACTGCAATTCAGGGACACCGTTGTAAATCACGGCGAATTTGCTCGGCTTATCGATGTGATGCCTGAGCGCACTGCGATATTCGCCATCACTCACATTGAAAGTACGTGTGGTTGCCCAACGACTCATCACGCGCTCAGCCAATCCAAACACCGCTCTCTTCTTCGCAGAGAACTCCGGCGCGTCAAACGCATAAGCATGCGGGGTATAAAAGATTTTCGGCACATGCTCCAGTTTGGCGGCGGCACGTCCAACAAGCCCGGCAATCGAACTATGGCAGTGCACAATATCCGGCTTGATGCGGCGCAATGTAGCCCGTAGGGATTTCACCGCTTTCCAACTCGCCCGAAGGCCAGCGGAACGAACCAGATTGGAATCAAGAATCAGCGTGACGTGCTTTGCCAGCTCTTCACGCTGTGACTCGAACACGTGGTCATATCGTTCTCCGTAGATGAGCGTTAATTCATAGCGCTCCGGATCGAGATTCTTCAACAACTGGAGTACATGCGTGCGTACGCCTCCGCCTACTGTCTCCACAATAAAGACGACTCGTTGCCTCAAATCTCTGCCTTCCCCTAGAACGTGTCCACCTTACGGAGTTCTCACTCCGCGCAGTCGGTTCTCTCGATTCTCCACGTATAATCAACGACCATCGGCCGTTGTACGACGCCCACGGCGGGCATTACGGGAAGCGGAATTCTGTGATGAGTCACCCGTCGAGGCCTTCGTACGGCGATTCTTGACTTCCGACTCTTCATAGTAGTAATAGTTGCCCTTACGGCTACGCTCATGCGCAACGCGGTTGAACGCCACACCGCCAATCCTTACGTGGGCGACTTTCAGCTCGCGCACTGTATTGCGCAGAGCCTTCTTCTGTCCAACATTCTGGCTGACAACGAGCAACACCGTACCACCGGAGCGAGCAAACACCGATGCATCGTTGGAAACCTGAATAGGGGCGGTGTCGATGATTACGTGGTCATAATGACGAGTGGCCTGGTCCACCATGTCACGCATGACATTGGAACCAAGAATCACATTCGAAGTAGAAGTTTCCTCAACAGGCAACACCTGCATCTCGGGCTTCCAATACCGTTGCACGGCAGTACGTGCATCGACATCACCCGCAAGCAACTTAACCAAGCCCACTGCATTGTTCAAGCCCAACGCCTTCGCCACAGAGGGGTGACGAGCATCCGCATCAATGAGCAGTACGCTCTCACCCTTCTCTGCATATACGGCTGCGAGATTGACCGAAACCGAGGTCTTACCCTCGCCAGGCACGGCAGAGGTCACGATAATCACATTGGAATGATCATTATCAGGGCGATCCTCATTACCGTTCTCGACGAACGACAGATTAGTGCAAAGCCTGCGGAATTCCTCAGCCGCATGGCCACGCGGCTTGACGATGACCGCAGGAACATGCCCGGCGACAGTGAAGCTCTTCGGGATAGATGCGAGAATCGGCGCATTGACCGCATTGGTAATGTCGGTCTGTGCATGAATATTGTTGTCTGTAAGCTCCCGCAGGAATGCACCCAACACAGCCACCACAAGAGCTGCGACCACACCGATCGCCATATTCGCTATGATGTTAGGCGAGGAGGGCAACGTAGGTTCAACAGGCTTCTGCACAGTAGTCAGCGTCAACATGTCCGAAGCATCGGCGGAAACCTGCTTGTTGAGTTGCTTGGCCACCTCGTTAAGAATCAGCGTGGTGTCTTTGGCGTTCGGATAAGTGACCGTGATATCTAACAAAGTGGTACCGGTAACGTTCTCGGCAACAACCAGCTTCCTGAGCTGCGGCACGGTCTCGTGCAGACCCAAATTGTCGATAGTCGGCTGAAGCACGGCATCAGACTGAACCACTTCAATATAATTCGCCAACTGAGCCGCTGCCGACGACGCCGCTGCCGACGACGATTGGGCCGTACTCGCATCTGCACTGGCGGTAGCCTTTGGCATCAGTTGAATCTGAGCGGAATACATGGGGGTAGCAGTGAAGGTGAAGCCAGCTACGGCACCCACGGTAACTACAAACAGAATAATCTCAAGAATCCAGTGGCGCTTAATGGCCCGGAACAAATCCGCTACCGTCATCTTCTCCCTTTCGCTGACGTTTCACATTTCACACTGGGCATAACTCTACTCAGGGGTATGCCAAAATGCAGGACACGTCCCACAGGCGCACAATATCATCGCGGCGGAAGGATGGCGGCGCGCTATCGTTTTTGCCGTGAGTACGTCGACAAAGAAACCCCGAGCATGAGCGTTGATATTCCAACGTTCATGCTCGGGGTTTTCATATATGAGGCACTTTCTCTACAGCAGACAGCTATCTGCGAGTTACCGGATGTACCTCTTTGAACGGTGAGACCCTACCGAATCAATTCTTGAAGCTGTGAATCGGAGCGGGAATACGACCGCCACGGGTCACAAAGGCCTCGCAGCTGGTCTGGTTCACCGGAATGATCGGCGCGTAGCCCATGAGGCCGCCGAAGTTGGCCATCTCGCCCACGCCCTTGCCTTCCACCGGGATTACACGCACGGCGGTGGTCTTCTGGTTGACCATGCCGATGGCCGCCTCGTCGGCGATGATGCCGGAAATGGTGGCCGCGGTGGTGTCGCCGGGGATGGCGATCATGTCAAGGCCGACGGAGCATACGCAGGTCATGGCCTCAAGCTTTTCGATCTTCAGGCAGCCGTTGTTGGCCGCGTCGATCATGTTCTTGTCTTCGGAGACCGGAATGAACGCGCCGGACAGGCCGCCCACATAGGAGGACGCCATGATGCCGCCCTTCTTCACCTGGTCGTTGAGCATGGCGAGCGCGGCGGTGGTGCCTGGGGCGCCCACCTGTTCGAGGCCGATCTTCTCCAGCACTTCGCCGACGGAGTCGCCCATGGCGGGGGTCGGGGCGAGCGAGAGGTCGATGATGCCGAATGGCACTCCGAGTCGGCGGGAGGCCTCCTGGGCCACCAGCTGGCCGACGCGCGTGATCTTGAACGCGGTGCGCTTGATGGTTTCGCACAGGAACTCGAAGTCTTTGCCCTTGGCCTCGTCGAGCGCGCGGGAGACCACGCCCGGTCCGGAGACGCCGACGTTGATGACCGCGTCGCCTTCGGTCACGCCGTGGAAGCCGCCTGCCATGAACGGGTTGTCGTCCGGGGCGTTGCAGAACGCCACGAACTTCACGCAACCGTAGGAATCATTGTCTGCGGTGGCGTGCGCGATGTCCTTGACGATGTGGCCGAGCAGTTCGACGGAGTTCATGTCGATGCCGGTTTTGGTGGAGCCCACGTTCACGGAGGAGCACACGATGTCGGTTTCGGACAGGGCCTGCGGCAGGGAGCGGATGAGCATTTCCTCGGCCGGGGTCATGGACTTGGACACGAGCGCGGAGTAGCCGCCGATCAGGTCGACGCCGACCTTCTTGGCCGCGCGGTCGAGTGCGTGTGCGATCTTGACAAAATCCTCGGAGCTCTTGCAGGAGCTTGCGCCGACCAGGGAAATCGGGGTGACGGTGATGCGCTTGTTGACGATCGGGATGCCGAAATCGCGTTCGATGGCCCGGCCGGTGGACACGAGGTCCTTGGCGTACGTGGTGATCTTGTTGTAGATGTTCTCGCAGACCTCGTCGACGCTGTCGGCTGCGCAATCCAGCAGGCTGATGCCCATGGTGATGGTGCGCACGTCGAGCTTCTCCTGCTCGATCATCTTGTTGGTCTCGTGGACCTCCATGATATTCAGCATGGCTTTTCCTTACGATTGGTACGATTCGTGGCTTCGGTTGCTTGCATGGCTTACGTGTGCCGCGGATCAGACGCGGTGCATCTTGGTGAAGATCTCCTCGCGCTGGCAGCGGATGCGCACGCCAATCTCCTCGCCGAGCTTGTCGAGATCGTCTACGATCTCGCCGAATTCCTTGTCGGCGTTGGAATAATCCACGATCATCATCATGTTGAAGAAACCGTCGATGATGGTCTGGGAGATGTCGAGCACGTTGACCTGATGTTCGGAAAGGTATGCGCAGACACGTGCGATGATGCCGACAGTATCCTGGCCGACGACGGTGATGATTGCCTTGTTCATGGAACTCCCTAAATGTTAGGTGCGAATATCCAGTTGCCGTCTCGGCGAATTGCCGGACGTGCCCTCAAGTATAGGAAAGGCACGTGCCAAAACACCCCTCTCTCCCGCTTTTCGCATTACATGGTGAGACGCCACACGCGCATGTCAGTAGTCAAACGTTTACCTAGGTCGTCACCGCCCACGGATTCACCCGCGCCGTGTCGCAACACAGCATGACATGCAACATCCGCCGGCAAATTACAACGCAGCGCACATATCGTGCCCATATCTCGCACATATCGCGTACATACCCCTGCACATACGGCAGCGGCCCCGCACCCGCCGTGTCACAAGGAACACGCAGGAACGGGGCCGCCGGATACGGCTCTACGTCTTAGCGCCAAATACCGTTCAATGCACGGGCATCAACCGCATCGATCTTGCCGGACGACGCGATGCGAAGCTCACCGTCGCCATCAGCGCCTTGGAACAGCATGCTTCCTGCCGTCTGACCGCCATTGAGGAACACTTCGACAACATTGCGGTCGAAGAACACCTCCACCTGGCGAACATCGGTGATGCCGCTGTCGAAGTCGACATCCTCCACCGCAGTGCCCTTGGCCACCAGGCGGGTCACGCCATCAGTGCGCTGCAGCAGCAGTTCGGTCGGCCTGCCGTCCTGCGGGTTGACGCCCTTCGCCAGCACCATGATGGCATCGGCATCATCCGCCAGATGCACGTTCGCATAGTATGCGTTGCCGGGAGCCGTAACGACCATATCCCCGCCATCGCCGTGCACGGCAAGACGCTCGCCGAGCAGCTCGCGGTACACTTCGCTCACCGGCTTGCTGTACAGCCTGCCGTCACGCACATGCAATTCGCGCGGCAGCGACATCATGCCGTTGGCCAGGCACGGCTGTTCGACACGCATCTCCGGAAAATCGGTGAACCAGCCGAATACGATGCGACGGCCGTTATCGTCGGCGAAGCTTTGCGTGGCGTAATATCCGGTGCCGAAATCGCACCAGTCGCTGGCCTTGACATCCAGTTTCGGACCATTATCGGTATTCACCAAGTCGCCGGCATACCAGCGCACCTGCTGGAAACGTCCCTGCTTGTCGCGGTAATGCATCAGCGCGCCCACGGCAACGGTCACGCCGTCGACCTGGAACAGGTCAGGGCATTCGTAGGTGCGTGCGATCTGATGACCGAAATCGGCGAGCACCGGCCCTTCGTAGCGCCATGTCACATTGCGCTTGAGCGGTTTCTTCGCGGAGAACAATGTCATGGCGGGAACGGTGGCGTTATTCGGCTGGTCGACCCCCGGCTTGCCCTGAGGAGAATAAGTGAACCAGCCGCCGGTGTTCTGGGTGCTGATGCCGGGAACCGCACTATCGGCGGCGTCTGCGCTAAATTCCGATACCGGCAGATTGGTGGCGGTTACCATATAGGCACGATCCGGGTCGAGCGCCTCGCCGCCCATGCCGCATTCAACCTTCGGATCACGGAAGTCATAGCCAAAATCGTCATTCGCGCGCAGCGCCACCGGCGATTCCACGCGAACATGCACGCCGTCCTCGCACAGGCAGGTGGTCTGGTATTCGGTGACGGAGGATTCGTCGCCGCGGGTTTCCAGATGACGGGTCAGGTACAGGCGGATGGCGTTTGCCTCGTTGCCGGCGACCGGATTGTCATGCTCGTCCACGGTCACGGCCGAACCGGAGAACGCGCCGCCGACGATACGCTCGTCGGTGTGCAGTTCGGGCTGCGGTTCCAGGAAGACTGGCAGATGAGTCCAATGCACCAGATCACGGCTTACCGCGTGCCCCCAATGCATATTGTCCCAGCCGAAACCATACGGGTTGAGCTGGAAGAACAGGTGGTAGCGCCCTTGGAACTGGCACAGGCCGTTCGGATCGTTCATCCAACGTGCGAACGGTTCGAAATGCGCGCCCGAACGCCCGAAACGGTTGTAGATCTGTTCCAGCGTGGGCTGTGCAGGCCAATCGGTGTCGCTTGGATTCATGTTCACGTAGCGAACGCCGTTGTCAAGCAGGTCATCGCATTCGGAAAGGTAGCCGAAGCGTACAACCAGGCCGCTTGCCGCCACGGTGACGGTGGATTTCTGCGGCACCGCAATGGAGAAATGATGCCTGCGTTCGGCGATGGGCATGGTGTGCGCCGCGATTGCGACGCCGTTGCCGTCCGCAACGGTGACGACGGCGTTCCCCTCGCCACAGCGTTCGGCGAACAGATCGAGCTGCCGGTAGCCGCCGGTTTCGACGGAGATGGAATAGGTATTCGACATAGTAGACCCCTCTACACGTGTGAAATGAATATGGAAAATGGATGGAAATACTCAAAGACGCAGTGCCGTCAGGAAACGATCGAATCGCGTTCGATGATGCGGCATCGCAACGGTGTCATCGGGCCGTTCTCCAAACGCCTGATCGAATCCTCACTGCGTGCAAGGCTTTCCGTGGCGGCTTCATCGTCGATCATGGCGACCAGCTGATGCACCGCTTCGAAGCCCATTTCGTAGTGAGGAAGCTCCAAGGTGGTCAACGCGGGCTTGAGCACGTCCGTAATGAGCGGCTGGTTGTCGATGCTGATCACGGAAACGTCTGTGCCGATGCCGACCGACCGCTCTCTGGCCGCCTCGTAGATGAAGGTCGCGCGCACATCGTTGAAGCAGAAGATGCCGTCCGGCTTGATCTCGTCGAACACGCGACCGGCTTCCGAAGCGGCGTTTGTGGCCTCTTCCACGTTGACGACCAACTGCTCGTCGAAGGGGATGCCCGCGTCCGCGAGCGCTCGGCGATACCCGGCGAACCGCTCCCCCTGGGCGATAATGGTGATTGAGGAACCGTAGTAAACGATGCGTTTGCAGCCGGCCTGAATCAGCCGATTGGTGGCATCGTACCCTGCCATTTCGTCGTCGGGGTAGATCGAAGGAATCTTGCGATTCTCGTCTTCGCTGTCGACGACGACCGTGGGGCTGCCTTCGAGTTCGGCGGGGATCTCCACAACACGGTGGTACATCATGGCATACAGGAAACCGTCCACGCGGTACTGCCGCAGGGCCGCGATCTCCTGGTTCTCCAGTTCCCGATCGTTTCCCGTGTTGACGGTGAGCAGAATATAGCCGAGTTTGCGCGCTGCCTCCTGCGCTCCCACCAGTACGCGCCCGGCATGTGGCGAGGTGGCGATCTCATCGGTGATAAAGCCGAGGACATACGACCTGCTGGTGCGCAATGTACGCGCCACGGAGTTCGGCTTGTATCCCATTGATTGGGCCGTTCCGCGCACTCGTTGCGCCACCGCCTTGCTGACGCGATTGCGGTCCTTGTTGTTCATGACCAATGACACGGTGCAACTGGAGACGCCGGCCTCTTTTGCGATGTCTTTGATCGATACCAATGGTTTTGCCTTGTCTGCTTGGCGGCTTTGTGAAGCGGATTCTATTGTATGCCCGCCTTTCTTTGGCGACACTCTGCCGTTCAGCTTTTCGCGTATCGGATGCCCGGCTGCTCCCGGTCATGGATGTCCATTCCCGGAATCCGGCCGAACGAGTACACGATCCACGCAGTGCAGAACATCGGCAGCGACATGCCGAACACCATGAGCAGACCCGGCCATTGCGCCCAGGCAAGGATCGCCAGCAGTGCGAGTCCGATCTGCAGCAGGGTGCACAGCGGACGGGCCACGATCATGGTCAGTGTTGTGCGGACGATCCACAGCGGACGTTCGTCATAGTTCGCGCGCACCACCCAGACCAGCATGGTGAAGGCCAGCAATACCAGTGCCAGCACGAACAGTACGCCGGAAACCGCCACGTCGAACGTTCCGCGTGCATGCCAGTTCATCATGTAGTAGTCGATGGCGAGCACCACCCAGCATACGGCCAACGGCCAGCCGAAGAGATTCGCCTGCTTGAGCTCGTTTTTCCATGCGCCGTGGAAGATGCCCCATACTTCCTTGGCACGCATCGACCGATCCTCAGCACGCAGCCACGTGCGGAACGTGGTTTGCGCGGCGGCGCAGGATGGGAAGAATCCCAGCACCACGGCACCCAGCAGTGTGTGCACGAGCATGGCGATGTTCACCACGAAGATCGTGAGCAGCAGACGGCAGAACCGTTCATAGGCCACGGAAAAACGAGCGAGCATGGCGAATCCCTTTCAATCAGCCCTTGACGGCGCCGAGCATGACGCCCTTGTTGAAGTACTTCTGCAGGAACGGGTACAGCACCAGCAGAGGCAGGGTGGAGACGATGATGATGCCGAACTTGATCTGGTCGGCCGCCTGCTGTTGGGCCGCGGCGTTGACGTTCGTACCGGTGCCTTGTGCCACCAGCAGCAACTGCTGCAAGACCACCTGCAACGGCTGCTTTGTGTCGTCGGTGATGTAGATCAAGCCTGTCATGAAGTCGTTCCAGTGGCCGACGAAGTAGTACAGGCCGATGACGGCGAGGATGGCGGAGCTTAACGGCAGCACGATCTTGAAGAAGTAGCCGAAGTAGCTCAGGCCGTCGATCTGCGCAGCATCATGCAGTTCCTCCGGAATGGAGGTTTCGAAGAAGGAGCGCGCCACGATCACGTTGTATACGGAGACAGCGCCGGGCAGGATGAACACCCACATGGTGTTGTTGATGCCGAGGGCTTTGTACAGCAAATAGTTCGGAATCAGGCCGCCGCTGATGAACATGGTGACGGTGAACAGGAACATGATGACGCGGCGCGGCTTGAATTCGCGGCGGGACAGCGCGAAGGCGCAGGGGATGGTCACGGCCATGTTGACCGCGGTGCCGACCACCGAGTAGATGATCGTGTTGAGATAGCCCTGCCAGATGCGATGGTTGGCGAACACCTTCGCATACCCGACGAAGGTCACGCCTTTGGGCAGCAGGGTCACTTCGCCGCCGGCCACGGCATTCGGGTCGGAGAACGATGCGATGACCACGAACCACAGGGGGTAGAGCACTGCGACCACGGTGAACACCAGAAGCAGCACGATGACAAAGTCGACGGCCAGATCACCTGGCGTTTTCTTCTGACGTACATGCTTGTTCCAGGGAATATCGTTCTTGCTTTGGGCAACGGCCCCGGTTGTTGTTGCAGACATGATGACTGCCTCCTAGAAAATGCTCGTATCGGAAACGCGCTTGGCGATCGCGTTCGCGGTGATCAGGAAGACGAAGTTGACCAAGGTATTGAACAGGCCGATGGCGGTCGAATACGAATACTGGCCGTTAATAATACCGATCTTGTAGGTGTAGGTCGCGATGACCTCGGTGGCCGGCATATTCAGCGAATTCTGCATCAGGTAGATCTTGTCGAAACCCACGTTGAGCACGGAACCCATGTTCATGATGAGCAGGATTGCGCAGGTCGGCATGATCGCCGGCAGGTCGACGTAACGGATCAGTTGCAGACGGCCGGCGCCATCGATCTTCGCGGCCTCGTACAGCGAGGTGTCCACGCCGGCGAGCGCGGCCAGGTAGATGATGGAGTTCCAGCCGACGTGCTGCCAGACTTCGGAGATCCAGTAGACGGCGGTGATGGCGCTGGTGGAGCCCATCAGCGATTCGTCGCCGAAGAAGCGGCCCAGGATGCCGGAGCCCGGGGACAGGAAGATGTTGAGCATCGAGACGATGACCACCACGGAGATGAAGTGCGGCATGTAGGTGACGGTCTGCACGAAGCCCTTGATCTTCTTCGAGCCGATCTGGTTGATGAGCAGGGCCAGAATGATCGGGAAGATGAAGCCCATGACCAGCGTCCACAGGGAGATACGGACAGTGTTGGTCATGATCTCGCCGAAGAGCGGGTTATGGAAGAATTCGTTGAAATATTTGAGCCCTACGAACTTGCCGCCGGTCAGGCCCTTGGTCGGGTCGAACTCGCGGAAGGCAAGCTGGATGCCCCACATCGGCACGTAGGCGAACAGGCCGACGAAGAACAGGGCGGGAGCGGTGAGGATCCACAGCTGCCAGTAGCGGCGGAAGTGGTCGGCGATGCGATCGAGCAGACCTGGTTTCTTGCGGTCGGGAGCCGCTTCCATCGCCACGGTCCGTGCAGCAACGCCTTGCGATGTTTGTGCACTCATGTTGGTCTCCAATTTAGGATGATTGCTAGGGAACAAAAATGCGGGGTCCGGCGGCAGTCACGGGAGAGAAACGAACCCGTGCGATGGACCCCGCGGTATTACTTGGCTACTTGGTGTACTTGTCGTACCACTTCTGCCAAATCTTGATGTTGGCGTCGAGACCGAGGGTCGGTTCGGACACCTTCTTCACGTAGGCATCCCATTCCTTGTCGATGCCGCCCTTCTGGACCCACTTCGCGATCTGGTTGTTCGCGTAGTTGGAGATGGCGGTGTTGTTGTTCTGCAGGGTGTTGGAATCCTCGGTGTCGGGGCGCACGTAGATCGGCACTACGTCCTTGATGCCGTCGACGCGGTTGCGTGCTTCACGTACGGCCAGATCGGATGCGGTGACCTGATCGGCGTTGGTGTCATTGACCATCTTCACGTCGTCGCGGATCCAGCCACCGAAGCGGTCCTGCAATGCGATGGCACGGGTGTCAGGATAATCGGCGTAGGCTTTAGCCTTGTCGATGGTGTACTGGTGGTCGCCGTCATCGGAGACGATATCCGGAATAGAGCCGAAGAATCCAGCCACGGAAAGCTTCTCGCCGTACATGGCGTCGATCACCTTGTAGATGGCGTCCTGGTTGGCTGCGTTCGGGTTGACGGTCAGGCCGGAACCGGAGTAGGCCCAGCGGCAGGCGTCCTGGGAATAATCCCACTTGACCTGGGAGTCGGGCGTGGAGGCGTCTTTCTTCAGCGGCGGCAGGGTGACGTACTGGTCGCCAAGCGCGTTGCCGTATTCGGAGTAGTTGGACCAACCGAAGGAGACGCCGGTCAGCGCGGTCTTGCCGTCACTGACGGTCTGCGAAGTGTATTGCGAGGCGTCGCGGGTGAGCACATCCTTCGGGATAAGGCCCTTGGCCATGAGTCCGTGCAGGTAGGAGACGACGTCCTTGAGCGCGTCGGAGGTGTAATAGCTCTTAACCTTGCCGTTGTCCACATAATAGCCCTGTTCGGAAGCGCCGCCGCCCATGAAGGAGGTGACCACGCCTTCGGAGTTCATCAGCGCCAGAGGGCTCCACAGGCCGAAGCCGAGGCTGCGGATATTCATCGGCACCTCATCGGCCTTGCCGTTGCCGTTCGGATCCTGGGTCTTGAATGCATCGAGCACGTTCTCGAGCTCGTCCCAAGTGGTCGGCATCTGGAGTCCCAGCTTGTCCAGCCAGGTCTTGTTGATAAACATGTGAGTGCCGGAAACCTCGTAACCCTTGCCGCGGTCGGAGGGCAGCATGGCGATCTTGGTGCCATCGGTAACGTACTTCGCAGCGCCCGGCTGGGCCTTGAGGAACTTCTTGACGTTCGGCATCTTATCCAGATGCGGCTTGAGATCCTCGAAGTAGGTGCTGTACTTGGCCGCATCCACCATGCTGAACAAGCTCAAGCCAATGTCCGGGAATTCACCGGCGGCCATCTTGGCGCTCTTCTGCTGACCCCAAGCGTTGTCGGCGACTTCCTGCCACTTGATGGTGCAGTCGCAGGCGGCTTCCAGATCCTTGGTGTACTGGGTGTCCTGCATCGGATGGTCGGTCACGTTGCGACGAACCAGAATATTGACGATTGGCTTGCCGTTCTCGTCTGTGGTGGCCTGCTTGTTGCCGCAGGCGGCAAACGTCGTGACCATAGTCGCGACTGCAGCTATTGATGCCAACAGGCGAACACTTCTTCGTGCCATGATTAGGCTCCTTCTTCCTTG
>ENA-OQIL01000517-OQIL01000517.1-human-gut-metagenome-genome-assembly--contig:-NODE-517-length-13475-cov-5.096044_pt1 | contig 13475 bp, 12 predicted proteins | sample MGYA00242583_ERZ504748 | MGnify/ENA primary metagenome ERZ504748 (study PRJEB26092, sample SAMD00036191) | human gut metagenome | host: Homo sapiens | study: EMG produced TPA metagenomics assembly of...
CACTTTTGAGCGTAGAGCTGTGATTAGCAGTTCTCAGCGAAGTACTTAATGGTACGGACCATCTGAGAGGTGTAGGAGTTCTCGTTGTCGTACCAAGACACGACCTGAACCTGATAGGTGTCGTCGTCGATCTTAGCGACCATGGTCTGGGTAGCATCGAACAGAGAGCCGTAACGCATGCCGATGACGTCGGAAGAAACGATCTGATCCTCGTTGTAGCCGAAGGACTCAGAAGTAGCAGCCTTCATAGCAGCATTGATGGACTCCTTGGTGACGTCCTTGCCCTTGACGACAGCAACCAGAATGGTGGTAGAGCCGGTGGGAACAGGCACACGCTGAGCAGAACCGATCAGCTTGCCGTTCAGCTCGGGGATGACCAGGCCGATAGCCTTAGCAGCGCCGGTGGTGTTGGGAACGATGTTCTGTGCGCCAGCACGAGCACGGCGCAGATCGCCCTTGCGCTGAGGACCATCCAGGATCATCTGGTCGCCGGTGTAAGCATGAACAGTGGTCATGATGCCGGAGACGATGGGGTAGGTCTTGTTCAGGGTGTTAGCCATGGGAGCCAGGCAGTTGGTGGTGCAGGAAGCAGCAGAAATGACCTGATCCTCAGCGGTCAGGGTCTTCTCGTTGACGGAGAAGACAATGGTCTTCAGATCGTTGCCTGCGGGAGCAGAGATAACGACCTTCTTTGCGCCAGCCTGAATGTGAGCCATGCTCTTCTCCTTGCTGGTGTAGAAGCCGGTGCACTCCAGAACGACATCAACGTTCAGTTCGCCCCAGGGAGCGTCCTTTGCGTCCTTAACAGCATAGATCTTGATCTCCTTGCCGTCAACAATGATGGAGTCCTCGGTAGCCTCGACGGTGTGCTTGCCCTCGCCGATCTTGCCGCAGAAAGAACCCTGAGCAGTATCGTACTTCAGCAGGTGAGCCAGCATCTTGGGGCTGGTCAGGTCGTTGATTGCGACGACCTCGTAACCCTCAGCATCAAACATCTGACGGAAAGCCAGACGACCAATACGACCGAAACCATTGATAGCAACTCTAACAGCCATGTTAATAGTACCTCCTAATTATTTTACCCATAATCGGATAAATCACGGTATCTTTATTTTAGACCAAAACGCAGAAAGTTTCAAGTGTCTGCCAAAAAATTAACAAGACATTCACTGCATTTTTTGCTTTTGTACGATTTTAATTCCTTTCATTCCCTGCTTTTCGGCAATTGCGCCAACAGAGTGCCAACATTTTTGTCAGCTCTCCCCGTTCAAGCAGGCTGCAACGCACGCTCCGCCAATGCCGCCCACGCAGCAAAGGCCAAGTCCGGCAAAGATCTCCGGCCAGACAGCCGGTGCGGCCCAGCTCAGGCCGCTCATTAAAACCAGTACGTAGGGCAGCTGCCAGCACAGGCAAAGTGCAAATGCGGCAAGCCCGGCTGCGCACAGTGTTTTGCCATTGCCCGGCTGCGGGACATGCAGTGCCCGGGCCAGCGCTGCCAAAAACACCAGTGCCGCAAGCGCCTGCCACACCGCCGCTGTAGGGGTCACGCGGTGCCAGCTGGAGCTGTTCTCCATAAAGCGCATCAGCACGTTCCAGTAGAACAGCAGACTGCCCGCCACGGCCAGATACAGCCCGCCAAAGGGCTTTTTCCACTCGTTGGGGCTGAGCCAGCAGCGGCCCATGGTGCTGAGCCACGCGGAGCACAGGCATTCCAGAATGCACCGCACAAAGCCGCCCAGACCGGAAGCTGCGCTCAGCGCGATCTGTGCACCCGCTGCGGCCAGAAAACATACTGCACCGACAAAAGCCAGAATACCGGCCAGCGGCCTGCGGCTACGCACCGCTTCCGAGCGGGAAGGCTGTGTATGGCCCACAAGCACTGCAGCCAGCACCACGATACCCAGTGCCAGATAGCGCCACCACACCGAGCCGACCACGCACAGACCGGTGACGGCATCGGTGCCAAAGGCAAGGTCTGCCGCGCGCAGCACGCCCAGCAGAATGCTCAGGATAAAAACGAACAAAACAGAAGGATTCATCAGCGTTCCTCGATCGGCTTATATTTCTGGCGCACGCCCAGATACTTGTAAGCGGGACGAATGATACGGTTGGCGAATACCACCTCTTCCACGCGGTGTGCACACCAGCCGGGCACACGGGCAATGGCGAACAGCGGGGTGTAGATATCCTCAGAGATGCCCAGCATGTTGTAGATCAGGCCGCTGAACAGGTCCACGTTGGCGCACACCGGCTTGGTGCTGCCCTTTTCCTCGGCAAAGATGCCGGGGGCCAGCCGTTCGATGCTGCACAGCATATTATACTCTTCCTCAAAGCCTTTGTCGTAGGCCAGATGGCGGGCGCGCTGCTTCAGGATCACCTCACGGGGGTCGCTGATGGTGTACACCGCGTGGCCCATGCCGTAGATCAGGCCGGAGCCGTCGCCCGCCTGCTTGCGCAGGATGCGGCGCAGATACTCGCGCACCTCATCGTCGTCCTCGGGGTTTTCCACATGCTTGAGGATATCCTTCAGCTGACGGTTCACCATCAGGTTAGCACCGCCGTGCTTGGGGCCCTTCAGTGCACCGATGGCCGCCGCGATTGCGGAGTAGGTATCGGTGCCGGAGGAGGACAGCACACGGGTGGTAAAGGTGGAGCAGTTGCCGCCGCCGTGGTCTGCGTGGACCAGCAGGCACATATCCAGCAGCTTTGCTTCCTCGTGGGTGAACTTCTGGTCCGGACGGTAGGTGCTGAGGATGTGCTCTGCCGTGCTCTGGCCGGGCTTGGGCAGGTGGAAGAACATGCTCTGCTTATCGTAGTAGCGGCGCTTCATCTGGTAAGCGTTCACCATCATGGTGGGCATGCTGGCGATCAGATTGATGCTCTGGCTCAGGATGTTCTCCAGACTCAGATCCTCGGCGTGCTCATCATAAGAGTAAAGGCCCAGCACGCAGCGCTGTAGCTTATTCATGATATTGGGCGAGGGGGCGTTCATGGTGTCCATGAAGCCTTCCGGCAGGGCGCGGTGCTCTGCCAGGATCTCACAGAAATCGTCCAGTTGCTCCCGGTTGGGCAGACTGCCGAACAGCAGCAGCCAGATCACCTCTTCAAACACAAAGCGGTCATTGCGGTAGGCCTCGTCCACGATCTCGTTGATGTTCACACCGCGGTAGATCAGCTTGCCGGGGGTGGGGATCACATGACCCTCCTGATCCTTTTTGTAGCCCACAACGTCACAGACGTTGGTCAGGCCGGCCAGCACGCCGGTGCCATCCGGGTTGCGCAGGCCGCGCTTGACCCCCAGACGCTCGCTCGTCTCCGGATCGATGTAGTTGTTGGCAACATATTCCTCACACAAAGTCCGCATCGTGTTCGGGTCCAGCGTTGCCACCTCCGAATGTGCAAAATTCATAAGGGGAATTCTCCTTTCATCCTATTTATATACTTTCCCGCCCACCCTCAATGATGGGTATAATTCTATATTATCGCTTTTGACGAGTAAATTCAAGCATCAACTGCACCGTTCAGCGCTCAAAAATCCGGTTTGGTGCCTTTTTTGCGCTTGCACCACAAAAGGCTTTTTCCCTGTTTCGCATCTTTTTTCAGGGTATATCCGGTATTCTGATTAAAAAAACACCGCTGTCGGAGGGTTTGGGACTATGAAAAAGTTTTTTCTGCCAATCTTTGCGGTCCTGCTGGTGCTGGGCACCATTCTGCCGCTGGCTGCCTACCGGATCACACGCGCCGTGCTCAGCGGGGCAGAGCCCGCATCTTCTGCCTTATCTTCGCCTGCAGCATCTGCGCAGCCGCCAAGTGCCGTGCCTTCTGCGGATGCCGAGACCTTTCTGGTGGAGGATCAGGCCACCGGACAGGTGCTGGAGCTTTCCCGTCAGGAATACGTTCTGGGTGCTGTCGCCGCCGAGATGCCGGTGAGCTGGCCGGACGAAGCGCTCAAGGCACAGGCCGTTGCCGCCCACAGCTATGCGCTCTACTGCCGGGACCACACCACCCTGCAAAGCGGTGCTTGGCTCACTGCCGACCCAGCCCGGCGGCAGGGCTGCCTGACCGAGCCGGTGCTGCGCAGCTACTGGGGCACAGCCTACGAGCAGAATTACGCCCGCCTCTCCGCCCTTGTGGACGAGGTCTTGGATGAGATACTTTATTATGAGAATGCTCCTGCCTGCGCCAGCTACTTTGCCATTTCCAATGGGCAGACCGAGGCCAGCGAAAATGTATGGGGTTCCGCCCTGCCCTACCTCATTTCAGTGGACAGCAGCACCGACCGTTCCGCTGACAACTACGAATACACCGTCACCTTTTCCGCAGAGCAGGTGCAGCAGGCCCTTGCAGGCCTTGGCATTTCTGCCGACCTCGCCGCGCCGGAGGGCTGGTTCGGCCCGGCAGCGCTGACCAGCGCCGGATACACAAAAGCCGTCACGGTCTGTGGGCAGACCGTGACCGGCACGACCCTGCGCCGGGCGCTGGGCCTGCGCAGCACATGCTTTACGGTACAGTACCAGAGCGGGAATTTCAGCTTTACCACCCGGGGTTACGGCCACGGCGTGGGCCTGAGCCAGTGGGGCACAAAGGCCATGGCGGAGCAGGGCAAAAGCTATGCCGATATTCTGGCACACTACTACCCCGGCACACAGCTGCAAGGATGAAAAAGCGGCCCGCACCGCAAAGGCACAGACCGCTTTTCTATTCACTCTTTTTCTTATACCCGCACCATATCCGGGGTGATTTCAGCCAGAGAATGCGCACCGCACATCTGCATGGTGTCGGCCAGCTCACCGGCCAGCTTATCAATGTAGCACTTCACGCCTTCCTCGCCGCCGCCATACACAGCCGTGACGAACGGGCGGCAGATCAGCACGCCGTCTGCACCCAGTGCCAGTGCTTTGAACACATCCACACCGGTGCGGATGCCGCCGTCCACCAGGATCTTCACGCCGGTGCCCTTGAGGGCTGCGGCGATCTCCGGCAGCACCTCGGCAGTGGCCGGGCACTGATCCAGCACGCGGCCGCCGTGGTTGGACACCACGATAGCAGCCGCGCCGGCTTCCTTTGCCTTCAGTGCGCCCTTAACGGTCATCACGCCCTTGACGATAAAGGGGCGCTCGGCCAGCTTGACGATCTCGGCAAGCTCTGCCACGCTCTTGCTGCCTGCGGGCGGAGTCATGTTCTTCAGGAAGGGCAGACCGGCTGCATCCACATCCATGGCCACGGCAAAGCAGCCGCTGGCCTTGGCCTCGGCCATCTTTTCCTTAATGGTATCAATGTTCCAGGGCTTGATGGTGGGCACGCCGCAGCCGTTTGCTGCGCCAATGGCCTTGGTGGCCATCTCCATAACGGTGGGGTTGGTGCCGTCGCCGGTAAAGGCAGCGATGCCGTTCTCCGCACAGGCGCGCACCAGCACATCATTATAGGTCATATCGGTATAGGCTTCGGAGTAGTGCAGATTCACAGCACCCACCGGGCCTGCAAAGAACGGGTACTTGAAGCTCTTGCCAAACAGCTCAATATGGGTGTCCGGGGTGCCGCCCTCGCACAGGGTGTCCATGTTCACGCGGATCTCGGCCCACTTATTATAATTGCGGATGGCCGTATCGTCCCACACCCTTGGCACCGGGCCGGGGATCTGGTTTTTTGCAGGCCACGCCGTTGCACACCGGGCAGGCCTTGCAGTATTTTCCGATGCACTCGCGCGCATTAGCCAGCACTTCAGGATAAGTCATAATAAAATATCCTCCTTTTATTCCTTTTCTGCAGGGCAAACTCTCTCCGCAGTACTCTCTGCCCCCATCATAGCCCGGTTTTCAGCCGTCGTCAAGGGTTTTGCACGGTTTTCAGTGCAAAGTTCGGAGGCCAGAAACGCAGGCACGTGCTTTTTAAAAAAATACAATTTTTTCAAAAAATCCTTGACAAAAGTGCTTCTTTCAGGTATTATAGTGGAGCGCTGAGGGCCACGGCCCAAAACGCAGAACTGAATATGGAAAGATGGCTGAGTTGGTCTAAGGCGCACGACTGGAAATCGTGTAACGTGTCAAAAGCGTTCTGGGGTTCGAATCCCCATCTTTCCGCCAGAAATCCGAAACCTTACGGTTTCGGATTTTTTGTTTTTTCAGCGTTTCTCTGTTCTGCCTTGACTTTTGTCCGCTGTTCCGCTATGCTGAATAAAACATCTGAGGGAGGATTTTTTATGGCATCTTCCAAACGGAAAAAGCACGGCGCGGGCTATGTGGTCCTGATCGCAGTGCTCATTCTTGTACTGCTTGCAGTCGTGGCCGCTGCAACCGGGTATAGTCTGGTAGCCCGCCGGGTGAAAGCGCTGCAGGCAGGCGCGGCCTTTACCTTTGATTATGAGATCACATCCACAGCCGATTCCCCTGCCCTTTACACCATCCTGCAAAAGACAGGCTCCACCAAGGGCACCGTCAACGGCCTGTATGCGCCGGACGCACTGCAGCTGAGCATCTCGGCCCCGGATGCCGTTATCCCGGCAGGCCCGCTCACCCGGGTGTATATCAGCAGCAGCGAGACCTTATACGATGTCGGGCAGCTGTACAAAAATATCCGCTCTTCCATCACCGGCAGCTACCCGCTGGCGAGCCTTCTGCTGCCGGACTGGAGCCTTGGCAGTTATATCTCGCAGGCCCAGCTGGCAAGCCTGCTGGGTGTGGACACCACAGCCACCAGCCTGCAGGACATGACCGAGTTTGAGCTGCCGCAGAAAAAGCTGCAGCGCGTACAGCCGGAAAACGCAAAGGACGGCTACCTTTATTTTCAGCTGGATACCGGTGATGCCAGCGCCAATGCACCGGTACTTGTTATCGGGCTGGAAAAGAGCAGGTTCTTTGCGGATGCCATCCCGGTGCACATCCTGCTCACCATCCCGGAACACGGGGTCAGCATCCAGCTCACTGGCACCGTGAGTGCCCAGACCGTGGTGCTCACTGCGCCCACATCCCGCATGAAGGACGAAGACATCCAGACGCTGGTGCAGATCCGCGATACCATCCAGAGCGTGCTGCAGTTCGTGCAGACCGCTGCCAACAGCGTACAGAACGCGGGCTGATCTTTCCGCAAACATCAAAAGCCAGAAACGGCAGCAGTCGTTTCTGGCTTTTGTTCTGTCATTTTACCGGTCGAGGATGCGGCCATCGGTGGAGAAGGTGACTACATTCCACGGGATGAACTTTCCGCTGTTCTTCAGAGCAGTGATGGCAGCGTGCTCCAGCCCGCCGCAGCAGGGCACCTCCATGCGCAGCACGGTCACGCTCTTGATATCATTGCTGCGGATGATCTCGGTCAGCTTTTCGCTGTAATCCACAGCATCCAGCTTCGGGCAGCCGATGATGGTCACATGGCCTCTCATGAACTCCTCGTGGATATTGGCGTAGGCATAGGCGGTGCAGTCGGCGGCGATCAGCAGCTTGGCACCGTCAAAGTAGGGCGCGTTCACCGGCACCAGCTTGATCTGGCAAGGCCACTGTGCCAGCTGGGACTGCATGGGCACTGCGGCTGCGGCAGGTGCGGTCTGCTCACGGTGGAACTGTTTCATCATGCTGCCCGGGCAGCCATGGAACGCCGGTGCGGCGGGCTGTGCCTGCTGCTGGGCGGCAGCGGCCTTTTTCTGCTTGTTTTCCAGCACAGCCTGCTCGTCATAAGCGGCGGCTTCGCGCTCGGTAAAGGTGATGGCACCGGTGGGGCAGCCGGGCAGGCAGTCGCCAAAGCCGTCGCAGTAGTCGTCCCGCATCAGCTTGGCCTTGCCGTTCACAAGGCCGATGGCCCCCTCGTGGCAGGCGGTGACGCAGGCACCGCAGCCGTTGCATTTTTCTTCGTCTATATGAATGATTTTGCGGATCATGGAAAAATCCTCCTTGCTTTGATGTTCTGAGTATACTATAATCAGACCGTGCTTTCGGTTGTTATAACCACAGAAAGAGGATTTTTATGAAAAAGATCGCGTCGCCCCTATTTCAGGATCTTTCAGAAGCCGAGCTGGATACCCTTGCCGCTGCCGGGCACCTGCGCACCCGGCAGTTTGCAAAGCACGAGGTCATCTTCCACGCCGGAAGCTGCGTGCGGGAGATCGGCATCGTGCTGCGTGGTTCCGTGCACATTGAAAATCTGGATCTCTGGGGCACCAAAAGCATCCTGAGCAGCGTAGGTGCCGGGCAGGCCTTTGCCGAGACCTACGCCTTTTGCGGCGAGGCCTTGATGGTGGATGCTGTTGCGGCCGAACATTGCGAAATACTGTTCCTGCACACTGCCGCCCTTACCGATGCGCGGATCGAGCCAGCGCTGAAAGACAAGCTGCTGCGCCGCCTGCTGGCGGTGTCCATGCGCAAGAACCTCAGCCTTTCGCAGCGCATCTTCTGCACAACGCCTAAGACTGTGCGCGGACGGCTGCTGACCTATTTTTCCGCACAGGCAGCACGCTGCGGCAGGATGGCGTTCGAGGTGCCCTTCAACCGCCAGCAGATGGCCGACTACCTCAATCTGGACCGCAGCGCCCTCTCCAAAGAGCTGTGCAAAATGCGGGACGAAGGTTTGCTGGAATTTGATAAAAACCGCTTTGTTTTAAAGCAGCTTCCAGAATAACCAAAAGCGCCCGCCGGGCAGGGCTGGACCTCCGGCGGGCGCTTTCATTTTAACAAATCAACAGAACGAGATCAGACCGTCTCCTTCTTCTTGCGGGGTGCGCACTTGCGCTTTGGGCTTCTCCGCAGCGGGCTTTTCCTCTGCAGGTGCTTCTGCCTTTGCAGGCTCTGCTTTTTCGGCAGCCTTTGGCGGCGGTCTTTTTTGCAGCGGTTTTACGGGCAGGCTTTGCGGGCTTTTCTGCCGGTGCTGCGGTCTCTGCCTTCCCCTCTTCTGCAGCTTCTGCCTTGGCGGCAGCCGCCTTTTGGGTGGTGCGGGGCTTGCGGGCCGCAGTCTTCTTGGCCGGTGCCTTTTCTGCAGCGGGTGCAGCTTCAGCGGAAGCCTCCACAGCAGGCGCCTCGGCCTTCTTTGCGGCACGCTTTGCGCGCTCCTTCACCTCGGCAATGGTCCACAGCTGGTCATCTGCGCCGGACACCTCCTGCCAGATCTGCAGCACAGTGCCAACCGCAGCGCCCATGCCAACGGTGTCCACGCACTTGCCGCCGGCCCAGGAAGAGCGCAGGCGTACAGTTCCTTCCGGGGTGGGCTGAACGGTCCACATCTGAGAGGTGCCGCCCACATCCTCCCACAGGTGCAGCCAGGTGCCGTTGGCGGTGCCGGTCATGGTCAGGTCCAGCAGCTTGCCGGATGCGCGGTTGCGGATGCGGTAAACGCCGTCACCCACGCGGATAAAGCTCCACTCCTGCTCAGGCTTATGCTCGTACTTGCCCAGACGGACGGTACCGGCTTCCTTGGTGCCCTCCACGGCCTGAATGACGTTGCCGGTGTGCGCGGCAATGGTGTAAAAGTGATCGGCTTCGATCACGGTCTGTGCAACAGTTTTCATGGTTTGTTCCTCCTATGGATCGCAGCCGCCCGGCTCTGCCTGCGGCTGCCGCTTGTATTTTGTATGCAGCCTGTACAGATGTGCAGGCTCTTTTGTTTCCCTTATGGTAAATGATACCACATATCGTGATTTTCTACAAGCAATTCGACCAGCCTTTAGCAAAACAGACAAAAACAGTCAAGCTTTCCGTCCGTTTTTCTCCCGCTCCATGGGCATTTCAGGCACCATTCTGTACCGGTTCGGCTCTCGACTTTTTGCCGCAGCTGCGTTATACTATGGAACGTGCATCCCGTGCACACATTCAAATTATCCGCCGCTCTGCTGCTGGGCGGCTTTTCTTGACCTATTCCTTATGATAAAAGGAGGTTCTTTCATGTCAGCAGACGAGCTCAACATTCAGCAATACAAAAAAATGACCGAGACACCCATTCCAAAGCTGATCCTCGGTCTTGCCGCTCCTACCATTTTAAGTATGCTCATCACCAGCATCTACAACTTGGCCGATACTTTTTTTGTGGGCCAGATCTCCACCAGCGCTTCCGGTGCGGTGGGCATTGTTTCCAGCCTGATGGCCATTATTCAGGCGCTTGGCTTTACACTGGGCCACGGCTCCGGCACCATCATCAGCCGCAGCCTTGGCAGCCGGAACACCGATGCCGCCACCCGCTTTGCTTCCACCAGCTTTTTTACTGCTCTGGCCGCTGGCGTGGTGCTGGCCGTTGTGGGCCTTGCCACTCTGCCCAGCTTCATGATGCTGCTGGGCAGCACCGAGACCATTCTGCCCCACGCCTGCGCTTATGCACGGTCCATCCTCATTGCAGCCCCGCTTATGATCTCCAGCCTTGTGATGAACAACATCCTGCGCTATGAGGGCAAGGCGAACTTTGCCATGATCGGCCTTGTGACCGGCGGCGTGCTGAACATCCTGCTGGACCCCATCTTTATGTTCGGCTTGGGCCTTGGCACCGCCGGTGCAGGCATTGCTACGGCTCTCAGCCAAAGCATCAGCTTCTGCATCCTGCTGTCCATGTTCCTGCGGGGCAAAACCGTCAGTCAGTTCCGTATTGCTGCCGTCACCCGTGAAGCGCGGGAGTTCGGCCTGATCCTGGTGGGCGGCGCTCCCAGCTTTGGCCGTCAGGGCCTGCAGAGCATCGGCGGCATGTTGCTGAACATTGCCGCCCGCAGCTACGGCGATGCCGCTGTGGCCGGCATGAGCATCGTTTCCCGCATTTTCATGTTTATCATTTCGGTCGTCATCGGCGTAGGGCAGGGCCTGCAGCCGGTAGCCGCGTTCAACTACGGTGCGCGCAAATTCCGCCGGGTGCAAAAAGCCGCAGTTTTTACCATAGGTGCAGCCTTTTGTATGCTGGTGGTGCTGGTGAGCCTGTGCTGGGTCAACAGCGATGCCCTCATCCGCCTGTTTCCGCGACGACCCGGAAGTTACCGCCGTGGCGCTGCCCGCCTTCCACTATCAGTGCCTTGCCATTCTGCTGCATCCGGTCATTGTGGTGGCAAACATGACCTTCCAGAGCGTGGGCAAGGCCGGGCGTGCCACCTTTCTGGCCTGCTGCCGTCAGGGCGTGTTCTTCATTCCGCTCATCCTCATTCTGCCCCGCACACTGGGACTCGTGGGCGTGGAGACCTGCCAGCCCATTGCGGATGCGCTCACCTTTATTGTTTCCCTGCCGTTCCTGCTGGCCTTCCTCAAGCAGCTGGACCGGATGGACGATGCTGAAAAAGCCAAAGCACAGTCCTGAAAGTCTGTCATAAAACTGTAATCAACAGCCGCGTTTTCCTGCAATGGAATGCGCGGCTGTTTCGTATTATAATTGAACTGGAAAACCTTTCCGGCTTTCTTTTAAACTTTGTTCCTTTCCATACTGTAAGGAGTGATCTTTATGAAGCGTAACGTTTGCCGCATAGGCAGCGCTGCTGTATGCGCTGTCCTGTGCCTTACCCTTGGCTGCAGCTGCAGCGTGCTGCCGCCCGCTTCCGGCAAGCCTGCTGCTCCTGCTTCCTCAGTGCCCACCGATGCACACGGGGATCCGCTTTACGACAGCTCCCGGCTGGACGACGGAAAGCTGCGGATACTTTACGGTTACGACAATTCCGGCGGTGCCTGCACCGTTCTGTGCGGCAGCAAGGTGCTGTACCAGTCCTTCCGCAGCGAGAACGTGAACCTTCTGCAGGACACCGTGACCGGTGAGACCAACTACTGGTTCCGCACCTGGGCCGACCCGGACGCTTATTGCGGACGGCGCAGCGGCCTGTTTGACAAAGACGGCAATGAAGTCATGACCTTTGAGGGGGAGCAGAACGCCTCCATGCAGAACGGTCTGCTGGTGCTGCAGGAAGCCCACGCCGTGAACGGCAGCTACGAAAACGGCTACGACGATTACGGCACCTGTCAGGTGATCGACCTTTCCACCGGCGAACGTCTGCCCGTGCCGGATGGCGCATACCGCTGCATCGTGTGCGGGGACAGGCTGGTGTTCACCTGCTATGCCCGCCCAGCAGACCTTGCCGAGGACGCATGGGACGATGAACCCGCCCTGCACAGCTGGGTCATTATACAGACGAAGGACGGTACACAGACTTACGGCGCAGATGCCACTACTGCCCTGAGCCTTTCCTATGCACCGGACGTTCTGAACGACTGGGTAGAGTTGGACACCTGCCACGCCAGCGGCGAACCAACGGACGAAACGCTCTATAACCCCGCCACCGGCGAAGTCTTCACCGGCTTCCGACAGGTATGCGGCAGCGGCACCGCCTGCTTCGAGACCAGCGATGGCCGCTACGAGCTGCGGGATCTCGCCACCGTGGACCGCACCCTCATTGGCACCTTCGACGACCAGCCCAGCAGCTATTTCCCGGGCTATGTGGTCACATGGCGCACGAGCGGCGACTTCGGCTATGATCTGCACGACCTTGTTACCGGTGAGGTGACACCGCTGTACGCTTCCAGCGTCATGAGCGACACCATCGCCCTTTACTATGAGGACGGGCGGTTGAAGGTGTTCAACACCGAAACCGGCGATTTGATCACCGATACCACCGTGGAGCCAGTGAAGGGCCAGCAAAGCGTGATGATGGATAACAAGGGTGACGGCTACGTCTGGCTGGAGCTGCGGGATAACGATAACTTTGAGACCACCGCCACCCGCGTGTACGGCCCCGAGGGCCTTGTCTCCGACCTGACCCATCTGCAGGACAAGTATTATGCCCTGAACTATCTCATCACCACACCGGAGGGCAGGCCGCTGTACTGTGGCAACGCCAATGCGCCCAGCAGCAACGGCTCAATGTGTGACGTGCTGGATGAAAACGGCAACATTGTGTTCTATGGCCTTGGCAGCTGCTACAGCTACTACGACAACAGCCTGAACCAGCTGCCAGAACACGTGTTCGTTGCAAAACGCGGCTTTTACTACGGCTGGATGGATACGAACGGCAAATGGCTTTACTGCCAAAGCATCTTCTCTTCCATCAACGCCGACGATGAAATGGGCTACTGACCCAATAGGAGACTAACTATTAAAAGTCAAGCCCCAAAATGAAAAAATCCGTCAACCATTCGCTGCCCATGACAAACAGCCTTCAAATGCTGGTCTTGGAACAGCGAGGGCGACGGAGAGAACAGCAAAGCAAGCCCAGCCAGCCCTCGCAAAATCAGGATAGCATTTGAATGCTTCGGTTTGTCAAGGGTTCGCTGCGCCAGCTAAGTGGTTCTTGGGGTTAGCTCAGGCTCTGGAGAAAATCAGGCAGCTGTAAGATATGCTTTTCCAGACTTCTGTAGAGCATAGATCAGCCGTACAAGTTTCTTTGTGGCATGGGACAAGGCAACATTGTAATGCTTTCCTTCGGCACGTTTCTTGGCAAGGTATTCAGCAAAGACAGGATTCCAATAGCAGACGTACTTGGTCGCATTGTAAAGGGCATATCGCAGATATCGCGAACCACGCTTCTCCATGTGAGCGTAACAGTT
>ENA-OQIL01000519-OQIL01000519.1-human-gut-metagenome-genome-assembly--contig:-NODE-519-length-13412-cov-2.374633_pt1 | contig 13412 bp, 14 predicted proteins | sample MGYA00242583_ERZ504748 | MGnify/ENA primary metagenome ERZ504748 (study PRJEB26092, sample SAMD00036191) | human gut metagenome | host: Homo sapiens | study: EMG produced TPA metagenomics assembly of...
CCACGTAGAGCTCCACAAAGTCGGAGCCGGAGATGGAGAGGAAGTGAACCCCCGCCTCGCCGGCCACGGCCTTGGCCAGCAGGGTCTTGCCGGTGCCCGGCGGGCCCACCAGCAGCACGCCCTTGGGGATGCGGGCCCCCAGCTCCAGGAAACCGCTTGGGGTCCCGGAGGAACTCCACAATCTCCTGGAGCTCCCCCTTCTCCTCCTCGGCGCCGGCCACGTCCTCAAAGGTGACCTTCTTCTGCTCGTCGGCGCCGGTGCGGGTGCGGGCGCGGCCGAAGCGGGCGGTGCGGTCCACACCGCCGCCGCCTCCTCCGCCCCCGCCGGCCCCGGCCTGGCGCAGGAACATGAAGTACCACAGCAGGCCGAACACCACCAGGATGACGATCCACGGGATAAAGCTCATCCAGTAGGGAGGCACCCAACCCTGGGGATAGTCGTAGTCGGTGATGATCCCCTGCCGCTTCTGTTCCACAATGAGGTCGTTAAAGTCCTGGTAGAACCAGTCCGGGTTGCCGATCTGATAGGTGAGCACACTCTGGCCGCCCTGGGGCTCCTTCAGGTACAGGGTCACGGTATTGTCCTCCAGGGAGACCCGGCTCACCATCTGCTGCTCCAGCAGCTGGCGCACCTGGGCATAGGTGACCTTCTCCTGATTCCCCATCCCGCCCCGGAGGGCGAAGATGGTCATCAGCAGAACCACGGCGATGAGCAGGTAAAAGCCCACATCGCGCAGGCTTCCGTTTCGTTTCAAACTGCGGACACGTCCTTTCCGGGCAGATTGGGCGCCTCAGGCGCCCGTTATTCCTCTCCTCCGTACACACAGGGCTTAAGAATGCCTATGTAGGGCAGGTTGCGGTATTTTTCCGCATAGTCCAGCCCGTAGCCCACCACAAAGTAGTCGGGGATGGTAAAGCCGGAGTAGTGCAGCTCCACCTCCTTGGTGCGGCGGGAGGGCTTATCCAGCAGGGTGCACAGCCGCACGGAGGCGGGGCTGCGGGCCTGGAGGAGCTGGAGCAGATAGCTCAGGGTGTTGCCGCTGTCCAGAATGTCCTCCACCACGATCACGTCGCGGCCCTCGATGTGCTCGCTGAGGTCCTTGATGATCCTGACCTGCCCGGAGCTGGCCGTGCCCGCCCCATAGGAGGACACCGCCATGAAGTCCACGGTGCAGGGCAGGTGGATCTGGCGCACCAGATCCGCCATAAACACGAAGGAGCCCCGCAATACGCTGACCAGCAGGGGCTCCCTCCCTGCGTAGTCCCGGTCGATCTCGGCGGCGATCTCCGCCACCCGCCGGTGCAGCTCCTCCTCGGAAAAGAGCACCCGCTCCACGTCCTTGTCCAGCATGTGTTCCATACCTCTCCCTCACTCTTTCTTCCAGAATAACAGCTCATAGGCCGCCTGTCCGGGGACGGCCGTCCGGCCCTGCTCAGGCCCGAAGCCCGCCACCGCGGCCACGCCCCGGCCGTCGGCCAGAACCGGAATCCGCTCCCGCTCCCGGCGGGGCACCTTTTCGTCAATAAACAGCTTTTTCAGCGTCTTGGTTCCACCCCGCCCGGGCAGGGTAACCGCGTCTCCCGTCTGCCGGGGGCGGAGCACCAGGGGACCCTCCAGCGCCCCCTGGGCCAGATACAGGGCCCCGGGCTTCCGCTCGCTCTCGTCCGGGCAGCGTACCGGGCGGCAGCGCACCCGCCAGGGCGTGCCCTCCACCTCGGTCTCACCGTCCAGGGCCAGAGGCGTGGGCAGAAAGGGGGGCAGGGGGGTCGGACTGGGTGGTGAGCAGCAGCTCCCTGTATACCCGCTGAGCCAGCCGTCCGCCGGGCAGGAACACCACGGCGGAGGGGTCGTCTCCCCGGGCCAGCTCCACCACCGCCTTGAGGTGGGCGGCGGAGCAGTTGGTGCTGCCGTCCCCCATCATCTCCAGCAGGCGGCGCACCGCACGGGGGGCGATAGCCGCCGGGAGCTGGGCGATGTACCTGGCCTCGATCACCAGGTCGTCCTCCGCCCACCGGGCGTTCTGACAGGCCGCGGCGGCCTGGGCGTTCAGATAGTCGTTGTCGGTGCGCAGGTAGCCCATGGTCTCCGCCGCGCTCTCAGTGAGGCGGGGATTGAGCTGACGCAGCACCGGCACCACCTGGCGGCGGATGCGGTTGCGGGCGTAGCCCTCGTCGGTGTTGCTGCTGTCCTCCACGTGGGCCACGCCGTTGGCCTCCAGGTAGGCCACAATCTCCGCCCGGGAGGTGGTGAGCAGGGGGCGCACCACCACTCCCCGCCGGGGCGGGATACCCGCCAGGCCATGAAGCCCCGCCCCCCGCACCAAGTGGAGCAGCAGGGTTTCCAGGTTGTCGTCGGCGCTGTGGGCGGTGGCGATGCGTCCACAGCCCATGGCGTCCGCCGCCCCCCGCAGGAATTCATAGCGCATCTGGCGGGCGGTCTCCTCCACCCCCAGGCCCCGGGCCCTGGCCTCATGGGCCACGTCGCCCGCGCCAATGACGCAGGGGATGTCCTGCCCGGCGCACCACTCCGCCACAAAGGCGGCGTCCCGGTCGGATTCGGCCCCGCGCAGGTTGTGGTTGTAGTGGGCGGCCGCCACCCGGAAGCCCCCCTCTCCGGCCCAGGTGTGGAGCAGGTGAAGCAGGCACATGGAATCCGCACCGCCGGACACGGCGCACAGCACCGTGCCCCCCCGGGGGAGCATGTCGTATTCGGTTGTCAGGGCTTTGATGGTTTCCAGCATAAAGTCTCCTTTGCGGCGGGCGGATGTGGGCATCCGCCCCTACGTAGGGGGCGATGCCTACATCGCCCCATTCCGCGTCAATATTCGATGTGCCTCCGGTCGATGGACGAGAAGGTGGTGTACTCGGGCAGCCACTGGAGCTCCACGGTGCGGGTCTCGCCGTGGCGGTTTTTGGCGATGATGCACTCGGCCAGGTTGTGGTTCTCGTCGCTGTCGTTGTAGTAGTCGTCCCGGTAGAGGAACATGACGATGTCGGCGTCCTGCTCGATGGCGCCCGACTCACGCAGGTCGGAGAGCATGGGCCGCTTGTCGGAGCGGCTCTCCGGGCCGCGGGAGAGCTGGGACAGGCACACCACCGGCACGTTCAGCTCCTTGGCCATGATCTTCAGGGCGCGGGAGATGTCGGAGACGATCTGCTGGCGGTTGTCGCCGCTGCGGGTGGGCCCGCCGGCGGAGGTCATGAGCTGGAGGTAGTCTATGACCACCAGCCCCAGATTATCCACCCGGCGGCACTTGGCGTTCATATCGGCCACGGAGAGGGAGGGGTTGTCGTCGATTAAAATCTGCGTCTGGTTGAGGGCCGCCGAGGCGGCGGCGATCTTGGTCCAGTCCTCCTCCCCCAGCTTGCCTGTGACCAGCTTTTTGTTGTCCACAAAGCTCTCGCCGGAGATGAGGCGCATGGCCAGCTGCTCCCGGCTCATCTCCAGGGAGAAGAAGACCACCGTCTTGCCGGAGAACTTGCCCGCGTGGAGGAGCATGTTCAGGGCGAAGGAGGTCTTGCCCATGCCGGGGCGGGCGGCCAGGAGGATCAGATCGGACTTGTTCAGCCCCGAGATGGCCATATCCACGTCGGGCAGGCCGGTGGACAGGCCGGGTACCGCCGAGTCGCTGGCGGCCAGCTCGTTGAGCCGCTCGTACACATTGAGGATGACGCTGGAGATGTGGGCCAGACCCTGGGCGGACCGGCCCTGGCGGATGGCGTAGATGCGCTGCTCCGCCGCCTCCAGCACCTCCTGGGCGGTGCCGGTGCCCTCCTGCACCATGGCAGTCAGCTCTCCCGCCGTCTCGGCGATGCGCCGCAGCAGGGCCTTGTCCTTGACGATGGCCACGTACTCCTTCACGTTGGCCGCCGTGGGGGTGATCTCCATGAGCTGGAGGACGTAATTGCGGGAGGTGTTCTCGTCATACACCCCGTTCTGCTTCATGTGCTCCAGCACCGTCACCGGGTCGATGGTGAGGGAGAAGTTGAACATGGAGTAGATGGTCTCATAGATCTCCCGGTTGGTGCGCAGATAGAAGTCCTCCGGCCGGAGGGCCTCGATCACCTCGGGCACGCAGCGGGCGTCAATGAGCATGGAGCCGAGCACGGACTGTTCGGCCTCGGTGCTGTGGGGCATCTGCCGGGTCAAAAGCTCCTCTTCACTTGGCATGTTCCTCACCTCCGGGAGCGTAAAATGCGGGCGGGATAAAACACAAACGCCGCAGGGGCGACCCCTGTGAGCGCCCGCGGGCGGCCATAAAGGCCGCCCCTACCCAGGGCAGACCGGCTGAGCGTATACAGGGACGGCCTCTTTGCCCTCCCGTTCCCGGTTCAGGCCTCGGCCACGACCACCTTGAGGGTGCCGGTGACCTCGTACCCCAGCTTGACCTTCAGCTCATAGCCGCCGAAGGCCTTGATGGGCTCGTCCTGGACGATCTTGGTCTTAGGGATGGCGATGCCGTGCTGGGCCTGGAGGGCGTCGGCGATCTCCTTGCTGGTCACTGCGCCGAACAGCCGCCCGCCGTTGCCGCCCTTGGCCACTACCTTCACGGTCAGCTCCTTGAGCTTGGCGGCGGTGGCCTCTGCCTCCGCCTTCTCGGCGGCCTCCTGGGCCTTTTTGGCCTTCTCCTGCATCTTCATGGTATTGACGTTCTCCGCCGTGGCGGGCACCGCCAGCTTCCGGGGCAGGAGAAAATTGCGGGCGTAGCCGTCGCTTGCCTCGATCATCTGGCCCTTCTTGCCCTGGCCCTTCACGTCCTGCTGCAAAATCACTTTCATCGGGATAACTTCCTTTCCAAATCTCAAAACTTATTCAATAGGGCACGTGAAATTCCGACACCCGCCAGCCGCCGGCGGTGCGCTCCATACGAATGGGCCAGCGCTCTGTGCTGAGCGGGCGGGCGCCCGTCTCGTCCGGCTGCACGGTCAGATCGGCGTAATGCCCCACCAAGTAAAACTCCACAGCGTCCCCGCTTTGGCTCACCAGCTCATAGGTGTCCGGCACATCGGCCCAGCCATACTCCAGGCTGCTGCCCCGCTCCAGCTCCAGGAAGCATGTCCGGCCCTCCCCATCGGCGGTGAAGATGGGGAATCGCTCCCCGTCCCCATTCTCCGTCCACAGCAGCTCCTCCTGGTACGCCGGGGCGAAGATGCCGTCCAGCATGGCCTGGAAGTCCTCCCACCGGGCGTACCGCCCCTGGGCCACCAGATAGGTCCAGCCGCTGTCCAGGGTGACCGTCTCATAGTCCCCCAGCTCCGGCGGATCGCCGCCGTCCAGGGGATAGCTGTCCACGCCGCTGGTGGAGCAGCCCATGAGGAAGCTGGCGGCGCTATACGCCCGCAGGAAGAGCGCCTGCTGCTCCGCGTCCAGGAAAGCGGGCGCCGGCTGGTCCGCCATCCAGTCCGGGATGGGGGGCTCCGCCGGAGCTGGGGCCTCCGTCGAGGCCGGAGTGACCTCCGCCGGGGGCCGTGGGGGGCCGTCTGCCGCCGGGGCGGTGCAGGGCACCCAGAACCAGCGCCAGGCCGGCCGCCAACAGCACCAGCGGTCGTTTCACAGTTCTCACTCCTCCTCCAGATATGCGTCAATGGCCTGGAGGAGCATATCGTTGACCTCATCCACGCCTTTGCCCGGCACCTGGGCGCCGGCGGTGGCGGCGTTGCCGCCGCCGCCCAGCTTCTCCAGCACCACCTGCACGTTCACGTCCCCCATGCTGCGGGCGGAGAGGATCACCCGCCCCTCCTGGTCGGGGAAGAGGACGAAGGAGGTGTCGATGCCCGAGATGTTGAGCAGCTCGTCGGCGGCCTGGGCGGCGGTAATGCGGCCCACGGTGTGGTCCACCTTGGCTACGGCAATGCCCTCATGGTACATTTTGGCGTTCTGAATAATGTCGTACTTGGCGATGGTGCCCTCCAGGTCGTTCTGGAACAGCTTCTTGACGTCGCCGGTGTCCGCACCCGAGCGGCGGAGAAAGGCGGCGGCCTCAAAGGTGCGGCTGCCGGTACGCATGGTAAACTGCTTGGTGTCCAGTACCATCCCGGCCAGCAGGGCCTCCGCCTCGGTCTTGAGCAGGTCGGCGGGCTCCAGCAGGTACTGGAGCAGCTCGGTGACCAGCTCGCTGGCGGAGGAGGCATAGGGCTCGTGGAAATTGAGGGCCGCGTCAGCGATATAGGAGGAGGCCCGGCGGTGGTGGTCGATCACCGCCACCTTGTGCACTGCCTCCAGCAGATCCTGGCTCACCACCTGCTCGGGCCGGTTGGTGTCCACCACCACCAGCAGGCAGTTGGCGTCGGCCAGCAGGATGGCATCCTGCTGGGAGAGGAACACGTCCTTGTACTCGCCCAGCCCCCCCAGCCGCTCGGACATCTCGCTGGCCGGGTTCTGCCCGGCCTCCTTGATGATGTGCACCGGCGCGCCCTTCTTCCGGGCCATGGCGCACACACCGGCGGCGGCGCCGATGCAGTCCATGTCGGGGTACTTGTGGCCCATGACAAACACCCGGGAGGCGTCGGCCATCAGCTCGCCCAGGGCATTGGCCATGACCCGGCTCTTAACCTTGGTGCGCTTCTCCAGCTCCTTGGTGCGGCCGCCGTAGAACTCGAAGTTGAACTTGTTCTTGACCACCACCTGGTCGCCGCCCCGGCTCAGGGCCATCTCCACCGACAGGGCCGCGTACTGGAACAGCTCGGCCAGGGTGTCGGCGTCCTTGCCGACGCCGATGGACAGGGTGGCCTGGATGCCCGAGGGGCTGACCACCTCCCGCACCGTCTCCAGGATGGAGAACTTGCCCTCCTGAAACTGGGCCAGAAACCGCTCCTCAAAGACAAAGAGGTAGCGGTCCCGCTCGTACCGGCAGAACAGCCCCTGAGCCGGGGCCACCCACTGGGCCAGCCGTTCGTCGATGCCGCTGCGCATGGCGGAGCGGGCGGAATCGGTGGCCCCCTTCATCAGCTCCTCATAGTTGTCCACGGTGAGAATCCCCACCACCGGCCGGGTGGAATAGTAGATGTCCCGCACCTGGGCGAAGTCGGTGACGTCCACCCAGTAGGTGGTGGCCAGGTAGCCCCGCCCGCCCTGATCCTCGGTGCGGACCAGGTGGCCGAAGACCAGGAAGCGCCGCTCCCCGAGGCGCACCTCGGTGGGGCACTCGGTTTTCCCCTCCATGAGCCAGCGGGAGGAGAAGTCAGGCACCGCCGCGGTGATTTTGGTGTCGAACAGGTGCTCCCGCTCGCCGGTGAGCTGGAGAAAGCGGTCGTTGGACCAGATGACCTCGTCGTTCTCCGGCCGGAAGATCACCATGGGCAGCGGGGCGTTGACCATGGTATCCTTGGTAGCCGTATCCATGTTGCAGGTGACGCTCTCGATGTATTTGATGATCTCCTTCTGCCTCTGGGCGTTGCTGCGCCGGAAGTAGAGGTAGAGCACCGCCACCACCGCCGCCTCGATCACCGCCACCACCACGCTGAACAGGGCCGACACCGCGGCGAAGAGGAGCAGGAACACAAAGTAGAGCCGCAGGCTGGGCTCCAGCAGATGGGTCAGCTTGTTTTTTCCGCATTGAGACACCTCCCAAGCAGGTCGTTCGGTGCAGAACACACATTAATAAGAGATTATTACTTAATATCAAAAGGGCCCGCCCCAAAAAACAAGCCCGCTTGCCCCTGGTTTCTTGCCTTGTGATAGAATATTCCGGGTATTGTATCATGCTTTACATTCATTTTTTCCCCTGTACTGCCATACTTTTGGAAAACAAATGAACGATCGAGGAGGCATTCCCATGAAGGAATATCCCGTGCAGCGCGCCGCGGTGCTCAAGCCGAAGCCCGATCCCGACACGCTGGTCTTCGGCAAGACCTTTACCGACCATATGTTTATCATGGACTACACCGCCGGCCAGGGCTGGCACGACGGGCGCATCGTGCCCTACGGCCCCCTCGCCCTGGAGCCCTCCGCCATGGTGCTCCACTATGCCCAGGAGGTCTTTGAGGGCCTGAAGGCCTACCGCGGCCCCGACGGCGGGGTGCAGCTCTTCCGCCCCATGGAGAACGTCCGGCGCATCAACTCCTCCTGTGAGCGCATGTGCATCCCCCCCCTGCCGGAGGAGGACGCCCTGGCCGCCATTGAGCAGCTCGTGCGCCTGGAGGCCGGCTGGGTGCCCTCCAAGCCGGGCACCTCCCTGTATATCCGCCCCTTCATCATCGCCACCACTCCCTCCCTGGGCGTGCACGCCGCCCACGACTACCTGTTCTGCATCATCACCTGCCCGGTGGGCGCATACTACGCCGAGGGAATCAACCCGGTGAAGATCTATGTGGAGAACGAGGACGTCCGCGCCGTCAAGGGTGGCACCGGCTACACCAAGTGCGGCGGCAACTACGCCGCCTCCATCCGCGCCGGGGAGCGGGCGGAGCAGAACGGCTACGCCCAGGTACTCTGGCTAGACGGCGTTCACCGAAAGTATATTGAGGAAGTGGGCTCCATGAACGTCATGTTCCAGGTGGGCGATACCGTGCTCACCCCGGAGCTCACCGGCTCGGTTCTGCCCGGCATCACCCGCAAGTCCTGCCTGGAGCTGCTGAAGTCCTGGGGGCTGAAGGTGGAGGAGCGGCTGATCACCGCCCAGGAGCTCTTTGACGCCGGGGCCGACGGCACGCTGAAAGAGGCCTGGGGCACTGGCACCGCCGCCGTCATCTCCCCCATCGGCGAGATGGGCTGGGAGGACCAGCACGTGGTGGTCAACGGCGGCAAGATCGGCCCCCTGGCCCAGCGCCTGTATGACACCCTCACCGGCATCCAGTGGGGTACCCGGCCCGATCCCTTCGGCTGGGTGGTCAAGCTCTGATTTTGCGTTTTTTTCCCTTTCCATATAATTTCCATTCTGAAACGCCGTGCGGGGCCGCCTCTCATGAGGCGGCCCCGCACGGTTTAACCTCCGGTTTTCTTTTCCCGGCCAAAACCTGAGCACCGAGCCCTTGCCCTCCGCTCCGCCGTCTGCTAGGATAGAACCGCAGGGGCGGCCCGCCCGCTCTCGCGCAGCAAGGAGGCGTCTGTATGAAATTGAACGAAACGATCCGCCGCCTGCGGCGGGCAAAGGGGCTGACCCAGGAGCAGGTGGCCCAGGCCCTGGGGGTAAGCGCCCCGGCGGTGAACAAGTGGGAGCGGGGCGCATGCTGCCCCGACCTCGCCCTGCTGGCCCCGCTGGCCCGCCTGCTGGACACCGATCTGAACACCCTGCTCTCCTTCCGGGAGGAGCTGACCGGTGCAGAGATCGCCGCGTTTACAGAGGAGCTTTACGACCCTGCCCAGAGCGGGGGCATCGATGCGGCCTTTCTGCGGGCGGAGGAGTTGCTCCACCGGTGGCCTGGGTGCGACCGCCTGACCATCTCTCTGGCCATGACGCTGAACGGCCTGTTCTTCACCCTGGGCGTGGCCGAGCCGGAGCCCTACGAGCGCGTCTGGAGCCTCTGTACCGCGCTCTGGTCGACAGCGAGGAGCCGGACATCCGGGACCAGGCCCTCCACCTGCTCATCGGCAGACACATGAGGCGGGAGGAGTACGCCGCGGCGGAGGAGCTGCTCTCCGCCCTGTCCGACCGCTGGCCCCACCGGGACGCTTTGCAGGCGGGGCTGCTCCGCCGGACAGGCCGCGGGGAGGAGGCCGCGGAGCTGTGGGAGCGGCGGCTGCTCAATGCCGCGACGGAGGTCTACGAGTCATTGGTAAGGCCTTCAGGAGCTGGCCCTCCAGGCGGGAGCGGCTGGACGGACGGGGGCCCGGCTGGCCGCCCTCATTGAGGAGACGGTGGAGCGTTACGCCCTCATTCCCGGCGTCGCCTCCTCCGGACGGCTCCAACAGGCCGCGGCAGAGGGGGGACAAGACGGCCGCCCTGTCTGCCCTGCGGGATATGCTGGAGGCGCTCAACCGCTCCTGGGACGGCGGGGGGCTCTATCCCCACCTTCTACCCGGCACGCAGGTGGCCGTCGGGTCCGTTCTGTTGCCCGGCCTGCTGCTGGAGCTCCAGCGGGAGCCCGAACTGGCTTTCCTCCAGGACGAGCCGGAATTTCAGGCCCTGCTGAAACGCTATGGCGGCGGGACGATTAAGCGCCCGCCGCCCTTCTCTTTTTCACCGTCCTGTGGTACAATGGCGGAAATAATCCAACACGGAGGTGATCCCATGGTCAAGCGCCGCGCCCTCCTGGCGCTGCTCCCCTGCTTCTCCTGGCTGGCTGCAAACAACCGGAGAAGTTTTCCACATCCTCTGGTGTATCTGTGGAAAATCCCGCCGCCGATGCGCTGGCCTCCGCCCAGCTTGGGGAGCTGGACGGCCTGCTCTCCGAGGCGGAGCTGGCCCATGTACATACCCTTGTGGAACAGCTCCTCCCCCCTGCGCCAGACACGGGAGGCGGAAGCACGGTGGCAGTTGTCCACTGAGGAGGCCAATCTGGTGGACCGCCTCAACCGGCTCTATGAGCGGTACACGCTCAAATACCTGGGGGGACGGCGGGTCCTGGGGCTATGCCTCTCCCGCCGAGCGCCCGCTGGCCGACTATGCCGTGGAGCCGGACGGCGGCCTCCGGCTGACCTCTGGGGAGGATGTCTACCGTCCCCTGTGGGCACAGGTGAACGCCCTTCTGCCCGAGGGGGCCCTGGACGGCTTTTCCCGCTTCACTGTCTTTACCGACGGTCTGGATGAAACCCTGGCCTATGTTTCCCCCCTGGATGACACAGGGACGCGGTGGGAACTGGCAGTGGACCCGGCGGATGCCGGGGAGTTGGACTGGTTTACCGAAACCGTCCTCCACGAGTATACCCACTACCTCACCCTCAACGACACCCAGGCGGACTACGGCGCTCCGGAGAGCGGCGCCCGGTACTGCGAGGAGGGCATGGTCGCCCGGTCCGGCTCCTATCTGGATGACTTCTACCACACCTTCTGGACGGACTACCTGCATGACCGCCTGGCCAATCCGGACAGCTATGGCTTTTACCTCCGGCACCAGGCGGATTTCGTCACCGACTACGCCTCCACCGACCCGTCGGAGGACATTGCGGAGAGCTTCACCTACTTTGTCCTGTGGGACGCCCCGGAGGGGGATGCCGTCTGGGAGGAGAAGCTGAACTTTTTCTACCGCTATCCCGAGCTGGTGGAGTTCCGCACCAGGCCCGGGCCCGGCTGGGTCTCTAGCAGACCAGCGCGCGGAAGCCCCGGGGGGCCCCGGAGCGGAACCTCCGCTCCTCCCCGGTGAAGGGGTCGGTCAGGGCCAGCTCGTGGGCGTGGAGGCACAGGCGGCCCAGCGGGCTGGCGGCCGCGCCGTAGTCCCGGTCTCCCGCCACGGGGCAGCCCAGCTCGCTCAGGTGGGCGCGGATCTGGTTCTTGCGCCCGGTGTCGATGTCCACCTCCAGCAGGGTGTACTCCCGCCCCGCCTGGATGGTGCGGTAGTGGGTCACCGCCTCCCTGCCGCCGGAGCGGACGGAGTACACCTTGTGGGCGGCGTTCTCCCGCAGAAGGGTGCGGATGGTGTCCTCCTCCCTGGGGGGCCGGCCCTCCACCACCGCCAGATAGCCCCGGCGGCGCACCAGCGCATCCCAGTGCTCCTGGTAGGCCCGCTTGGCCTCCTCGTCTTTGGCGAACAGGAGCACGCCGGAGGTGTCGCGGTCCAGCCGGTGGACGATGAACACCCGCCCTCCGGGCCTGGTGCGGCGCACGTACTCCCCCGCCATGCGGTAGGCGGTGCGCACCTTCTCCCGGTCGCTGGCCATGCTCAGCAGGCCGGAGGGCTTGTCAATGACCAGGATGCGCCCGTCCTCATAGAGCACCGGGAAGGGGGCCCGCCGCGCCTCCGCCCCCTGGGCGAGCACGCTCACCCGCTGGCCGGGGCGAGGGGTGGTCGTGGCGGCGGACGGCCGTCCCGTCCACCTGCACCTGTCCCCGGGCGAGCAGCGACTTGACATGGTTGCGGCTCCCCTTCGCGTGCTCCAGCAGGAAGGGCCAGCAGCGGGCCGCCCCGCTCCACGGGTAAACCTGCATCTCTTTCACACCATCACATCCTAGGAGGGATTTTTATGAACGAAGTTCTGTCCCAGCTCCACGCCCGCAAGTCGGTGCGGGCCTTTCTGGACCGGCCCATTTCCCCGGAGGCCCGACGGGCCATCCTGGAGGCGGCCTGCGCCGCCCCCACGGCGGGGAACCAGCAGCTCTATACCATTTTAGACATTACCGACCAGGCCGTCAAGGACACGTTGGCCGACACCTGCGACCACCAGCCCTTCATCGCCCAGGCCCCGCTGGTGCTCCTTTTCTGCGCCGACTGCCAGAAGTGGTACGACGCCTTTGCCGCCGGGGGCTGTTCCCCCCGCCGCCCCGGGCCGGGCGACCTGTGGCTGGCCCTGTCCGACGCCAATATCGCCGCCCAGAACGCCGTCACCGCCGCATGGAGCCTGGGCATCGGCTCCTGCTACATCGGCGACATTCTGGAGCAGGTGGAGACCCACCGGACCCTGCTCCGCCTGCCGGAGTACGTGGTGCCCGCCGCCCTGCTGGTGTTGGCCTACCCACGCAGCAGCAGCAGGAGCGGGAAAAGCCCCGCCGCCGCGCCTTGGAGCACATCGTCCACGAGAACGCCTACCGCCGCATGGAGCCGGCCGAGCTGGAGGCTATGCTGGCCGACAACGCCGGAGCCCGGCCCTACGGTGCGTGGCTGGACGCCTTCTGCAAGCGCAAGTACAACTCCGATTTCTCCCGCGAGATGTCCCGCTGACCATGGCCGAGTACCTCAAGGCCCTTTCTGCCGTAAAAACGCCCGCTCCCGGTTTTGGACTGGAAACCGGGGGCGGGATTGCATTTTCCAGCCTGCTTCGGTAAAATGGAGCCGGTACCAGCCAACCGGGAGGAGAGATGCTTATGAGTCCAGCAGATGAAGCATGGGTGAAGGAACTTTATGAAGCCAATGCCCTCAAACTGTATAAGGTCGCTTTCCGCCGGCTGGGCGATAAAGACGAGGCTGAGAATGTCGTACAGGAGGCATTCTTATTGCTCCTGGCTCGGTTTGATAACCCGTAAGAGTTCATCCAAACCCCTCCGGGTGGCTGATGAAAAGTCGTTCAAAACCTAATCCGCCATTCTATGGACAGGAACCAGAAGCAATCTAGCCATGAAATTTCCATAGAGGAACAAATCACTCAAATCAGCGCCCCTCCAAAACAGATTTTTTTTCTCGCGCGATATACTGCCGCCGGGCCTCACCCAGCGGGAACAGGATCTGTTGGTCTGGTTCTATGAGGAAGGGCTGTCCTACGAGGAGATTTCTGCACGGCTGAAGATTCCGATCCTGACCTGCCGGACTCAGATGTTCCGGGCAAAGCAACACTATAAAAAGCTGGCGGAAAAAGAAACAGATTTTTCAGAATTGATGTAATG
>ENA-OQIL01000520-OQIL01000520.1-human-gut-metagenome-genome-assembly--contig:-NODE-520-length-13389-cov-2.322576_pt1 | contig 13389 bp, 13 predicted proteins | sample MGYA00242583_ERZ504748 | MGnify/ENA primary metagenome ERZ504748 (study PRJEB26092, sample SAMD00036191) | human gut metagenome | host: Homo sapiens | study: EMG produced TPA metagenomics assembly of...
ACGAAAAACCAGCAGAAGACCGGCTCCTTTTAAGGTGCGCGGTGCTTACAATAAGATTATGAAGCGCTTCGCTGAGGGCGACCTGCACGCTGTTGTTGCGTCCTCTGCGGGCAACCATGCACAGGGCGTTGCCTTTGCGGCAACCGCTGCCGGTGTAAAGTCCACCATCGTTATGCCGCGTTCCGCGCCGATCGCCAAGGTTTCCGCAACCCAGGGCTACGGTGCCGAGGTTGTTCTGGCGGGCAATATTTATGATGAGGCTTATGCCAAGGCGTGCGAGATCTGCGAGGAGACCGGCGCAGAGTTCATCCACCCGTTTGACGATGAGGATGTTATGGCGGGTCAGGGCACCATTGCGCTGGAAATCCTGCGCGACCTGCCGGGCGTTGACATGATCTTCGTTCCGGCCGGCGGCGGCGGACTGATCTCCGGCGTGGCTGCCTGCGCAAAGCAGATCAACCCGCGCATCCAGATCATCGGCGTACAGGCTGAGGGCGCACCGGCGATCGCAAATTCGTTCCGCACCGGTGAGCGCACTCCGTCCGATACCGTGCACACCATCGCTGACGGTATCGCCGTAAAGACCCCGGGCGAAAAGACCTTTGAGTATATCAAGAAGTATGTGGACCGCGTTGTCACGGTTTCCGATGACGAGATCGCTTCCGCTGTTCTGCTGCTGCTCGAGCGCTGCAAGCAGGTCGTTGAGACCTCTGGTGCGGCTCCGCTTGCGGCTGTGCTCAACAACAAGGTGGATGTAAAGGGCAAAAAGGTCGTATGCGTGCTGTCCGGCGGCAATATCGACGTATCCTTCATTCACAAGATCGTCGAAAAGGGCCTGATTACCCGCTGCCGTCAGCTGAAGTTCTCTGTGCTCATGCCGGATGCACCGGGCGCACTCGAGCATTTCTCGCATATCGTTGCACAGCAGAATGCCAATATCATCCTGTTCCAGCATGACCGCGTACAGACGGACCTCGAGATCGGCGAGGCGATTATCCATGTCGTCTGTGAGGTCGGCGGCGTTGACCACGCCAAGCGCCTCATCGACACCCTCACCGATGATGGCTATAAGGTGTTTACTTCGCAGATTTGATAAAAATGCAATGAAATTACAGCGTTCCGCTTGGATAGAGCGGGACGCTGTTCTTTTTTTCGGAATAATGGAGAATTGAGAATTGAAAGTGAACGTAAACCATCACATTCATTTTCCACTCTCCATTTTCAAGTACTCCTGCCTTGTATAATGCTCTGCTCTCAATGGCAAGATATTATATTGACAAATAAATAACGATGTGCTATTATCTCAGCGTGATAAGGAATGAAAAAACAGGTGGACGTTTTATCGCATTATTTGCCTTAAAACGGATAGAATAATAAAACCAAGCATACAGTCAACCGCAGAAAGGAAGCATTACGCTATGGCAGCACACATCAACGACGAAATGCTGAACAAAATGGACGCATACTGGCGGGCGGCAAATTATCTTGCAGCCGGTCAGCTTTACCTGCTCGATAACCCGCTGCTCAAGGAGCCGCTGAAGCCTGAGCACATCAAGAAGAAGATCGTCGGCCACTGGGGCACGGTGCCCGGTCAGAACCTGATTTACGTTCACCTGAACCGCATCATCAAGCAGTATGATCTGGATATGATCCTGCTGTCCGGTCCGGGTCACGGCGGCAACTTCTTCGTGGCGAACACCTATCTCGAGGGCACTTACAGCGAGGTTTACCCGAACATCAGCGAGGACACCGAGGGCATGAAGCGCCTGTTCAAGCAGTTCTCGTTCCCGGGCGGCATTGCCAGCCACGTTGCCCCGGAGACCCCGGGCTCCATCCACGAGGGCGGTGAGCTGGGGTATTCTCTGGCGCACGGCTTTGGCGCGGTGCTGGATAACCCCGATCTGATCGCAACCGTAGTTGTCGGTGACGGCGAGGCGGAGACCGGCCCGCTGGCAACCTCGTGGCACGGCAACAAGTTCCTCAATCCGGTGACGGACGGCGTTGTTCTGCCGATCCTGCATCTGAACGGCTACAAGATCTCCAACCCGACCCTGCTGTCGCGTATTCCCGAAGAGGAGCTGCGCAAAATGCTCGAGGGCTGCGGCTGGAAGCCGTATTCGTCGAGGGCGATGAGCCGATGAAGGTACACCGAGCACTGGCGGACACGCTCGACACCGTAACCGAGGAAATCCTCGCCATCCGCAAGCACGCCCGCGAGACCGGCGACACGACCCGTCCGATCTACCCGATGATCGTGCTGCGCACCCCGAAGGGCTGGACCGGCCCGAAGAACGTGGACGGCAAGCAGATTGAGGGCAGCTTCCGCGCGCATCAGGTGCCGCTGATGATGGACAGCCCGGAGCACCTGCCCATGCTCGAGCAGTGGCTGCGCAGCTACCATCCGGAGGAGCTGTTCGACGAAAACGGCAAGCTGATTCCCGAACTCAAGGCGCTGGCGCCGACCGGCGAGCACCGCATCGGCGCAAACCCGCACGCCAACGGCGGTCTGCTCATGCACCAGCTGCGCCTGCCGGATTTCCGCGATTACGGACTGAATGTTCCGGCTCCGGGCAGTGTTGAGGGTCAGGATATGATCGAGCTTGGCGCTTATGTCCGCGATGTCATCAAGCTGAACATGGACAGCCGCAACTTCCGCGTATTCGGCCCGGACGAGACCATGTCCAACCGCCTGAGCCACATTTTCGAGGTCACCGACCGCGAGTGGAACGCTGAGCGTCTGGACACCGACGAATTCCTGTCCGCAAGCGGCCGCGTGATGGACGGCATGCTGTCCGAGCACATGTGCGAGGGCTGGCTCGAGGGCTATCTGCTGACCGGCCGTCACGGCTTTTTCGCAAGCTATGAGGCGTTCATCCGCATTATCGACTCGATGGCGGCACAGCACGCCAAGTGGCTCAAGGTCTGCAACGGCCTGCCGTGGCGTCAGCCGATCGCGTCGCTCAACCTGATTCTGGCTTCCAACGTATGGCAGCAGGATCACAACGGCTTTACCCATCAGGACCCGGGCTTCCTTGACCACATCGCCAACAAAAAGGCGGACGTTGTCCGTCTGTACCTGCCGCCCGATGCAAACTGCCTGCTCAGCTGCTTCGACCACTGCATCAAGAGCCGCAACTATGTCAACGTCATCGTGGCTTCCAAGCATCCGCGTCCGCAGTGGCTGACCATGGAGCAGGCTGTGCAGCACTGCACCCAGGGCATCGGCATCTGGGAGTGGGCGTCCAACGATCAGGGCGCAGAACCGGACGTTGTTATGGCGTGCTGCGGCGAGACGCCGACGCTCGAAACGCTGGCTGCCGTATCCATCCTGCGGGAAGAGCTGCCCGAACTCAAGGTTCGCGTTGTCAACGTGGTTGACCTGATGAAGCTGCAGCCTGAACGGGAACATCCGCACGGCCTGTCCGATGCCGAGTACGACATGCTGTTCACCAAGGATAAGCCGATCATCTTCGCCTTCCACGGCTACCCGACGCTCGTCCATGAGCTGACCTACCGCCGTCATAACCGCAACCTGCACGTTCGCGGCTACAGGGAGGAGGGCACCATCACCACGCCGTTTGATATGCGCGTGCAGAATGATATCGACCGCTTCCATCTCGTCAAGGACGTTCTGCTGCGCCTGCCGCAGCTTGGCAACCGCGGCGCGTACCTCTACCAGAAGATGAGCGATAAGCTGGTGCAGCATCAGCAGTATATCACCGAGTACGGTGAGGATATGCCGGAAGTCCGCGAGTGGAAATGGAAATAATGGAGAATTGAAAATGGAAAATGGAAAATGGAGAATGACCGTGAAGGGATGGTTCTCCGCAGGGCGCACATTGTGCGCCCTTTTTTCTTTTGCAACGATAAATCATGTTCATACCGACAAATAACTGCACAAACATTACCGTAGGGTGCGGCAAGGTGAATTGCGGCAAAGCCGCAAGAGAAGGTGCCCTGGGGTACGACCTCGGCGCACTGTTTGTAAATTCATCGGCAACATTTATCCCGTAGGGGAGCACAGTGTGCTCCCACGTTGTGGTTAAATGGGTGTGCGGCCGCTCCTTGCGCAGGCTCCGGTCGCGCTGCGGCCGCTCCTTGCGCAGGCTCCGGTCGCGCTGCGGGCGAACAATGTTCGCCCCTACGGTTACGCATGTGCAGACGGTTTACACGGTGCGCCGGGGTCGGCGCACCCTACGGTAAGGCTTTCTATCACGTTAATTACTAACTTCTAATTCCTAATTACTAATTATGCTTGACATGCCGTCTGGTTCGTGTTATTATCTAACTGTACTAAAACACACAGTACAGTTGATACACTCTCAAATCAACAAAAGGAAAGGAGGCGCGTCAGGTGATTAAAATCGACTATCGGGATGCCCGACCCATCTATGAACAGGTGGTGGACGGCATTGAGGGACTGGCTCTGCGTGGGGCACTGCCGGCGGACACCCAGCTGCCCAGTGTACGGCAGCTTGCGATGGAACTGTCGATCAACCCGAACACAATACAGCGCGCTTACGGAGAGCTGGAACGCCGCGGTGTGATCTACGCCGCAAAAGGACGGGGAAATTTTATATCGGACAATGCAGCGGTGCTGCGTTCCCAGAGGCTTAACGAACTGGGTGAGCAGATTACCGCACTGGCCGGTCAGGCGCGTTCGCTCGGGGCGACCGAGGAACAGATGCGCGGCTGGGTAGAGAGGAAAGGAGAGAGCGGAACATGATTACGGCAACCAACGCGACTAAGCGGGTTTGAGGACATCACAGCGGTCGGATCACATCTGCGCGGAAGTGAAGGACGGCTCGGTCTATGGCCTGATCGGCTCGAACGGCGCGGGCAAGTCCACGTTCCTGCGCATGCTGGCAGGCATTTTGCAGCCGGATGAGGGCACGGTGCAGATTGACGGAGAGGACATTTTCGAGAACATTGCAATGAAGGAACGGTTTTTCTTCATCTCGGATGAGCAGTTCTTTTTCCCGAACAGCACGCCGAAGGAAATGAAAAACTACTACAAGCGCTTTTACAGCAAATTCGATGAAGCGCGCTACCGCAAGCTGATGAACGGCTTCGGTCTGGACGAAAACCGCAAGCTGCGGACGTTCTCCAAGGGCATGAAAAAAGCAGGTTTCGGTCATCTGCGGCGTATGCAGCGGCACGGACTACTTATTCTGCGATGAGACGTTCGACGGTCTCGATCCGGTCGTTCGCCAGACGGTAAAGAGCCTGTTTGCCGAGGATGTAGCGGACAGAGGTCTGACGCCCATCATCGCCTCGCACAACCTGCGTGAGCTGGAGGACATCTGCGACCATGTCGGTCTGCTGCATCGCGGCGGCATCCTGTTCTCGCGCGATCTGGACGACATGAAGCTCGGCATGTACAAAATGCAGTGCATTTTCCCGAATCCGCTGCCGGATTCCGCGTGGGAAGGCTTTGACATTCTGCATCAAGGAGCAGCGCGGCTCGCTGTACACTATTACGGCGCGCGGCAGCCGCGAGGAGCTGCTCGCCAAGGTGAACGCGCTGAACCCGACCTTCTGCGGAAATGCTCCCGCTGACGCTGGAGGAAATCTTTATCAATGAAACGGAGGTGGCAGGCTATGATGTCAAGAAACTCCTGTTCTAAGGGTCTCGTGCGGGATTGCATGAAACGCAACCTGTGGGCCATCGTGCTGTCCACGGTGGGATTCTTTATGGCACAGCTGCTGCCGGTGATTATGACGGCGCAGCACAGCCTGTCGGCACATAAGCAGGATCTGGTCAATCTGAGTGCGGCCGATGCCGCGGCAAGCTGGCAGGGATATGTGGAGAGTGTCGGTGAGATGCTCGGCGGACAGAATGTGTTTGTCAAGCTGGCCGTCATCATTCTGGCGGTCACCTGCGGTGTGAGCATGTTCGCGTACCTGCACAATCGCCGCAAGGTGGATTTCTATCACAGCCTGCCGATTTCGCGCAGCCGCCTGTTCGCGGTGGACTACGCGACCGGTGCGCTGTGTGCGCTGGTGCCGTACCTCGTGCTGCATGCGCTGAGCATTGTCAGTGCATGTGCGATGGGCTTCGGTGAGGTGGTCAACGCATCGCTCATCGGCGTGATCGCGTCCAACGTCATTTTCTTCTTCCTGCTGTACGCGATGGCGGCTGTTACGACCATCCTGTGCGGCAACACGGTCATCACGCTGCTGCTCGGTCTGTGGGTGTACTTCGGACCGACACTCGTAACCGCACTGTGGCAGGGCCTCAAGAGCATGTTCTTCCAGACCTATGTGATGGATGCTTCCATGACTTCGCTGCTGTTCTGCAACAAGTTTGCACCGCTGATTCAGTATTTCGGCGTAAACGGCACGAAAATGCATAGCTGGGCAGGGGCAGTGGAGCCTGTCTATACGATGGATTACGCCGCCGGGCTGCAGGAGCCGAGTGCTATCGGTCTGCTGATCGGCTATGCGGTTGCGGCGATCGTTATCACTGCACTGGCGCTGTTCCTGTTCCGCATCCGAAAGAGTGAGCGGGCGGGCACGGCACTGGCATTCAACCCGATCAAGCTGCCCGTCAAGATCATCATCTGCGTGGTTATGGGTACGGCGTTCGCTGAGATTTTCAAAATGCTGGTCTACGAATCCGAGCTGTGGTTCTGGGTCGGTCTGGTGCTCGGCACGGTCATTTTCCACTGCGTGGTGGAGATCATCTACGCGTTCGACTTCCGCGCCATCTTCCGCAAGCCGCTGCAGCTGGTTATCATCCTTGCAGTGCTGTGTGCGGGTCTGCTGACCATGCAGGCGGATGTGTTCGGCTACGACAAGTGGCTGCCGGATGAGGGCAGCATTGCAGCGGCAGCGCCGATGGGTTACGTCGGTGAATCGGCACTGCTCAGTGAGCCGGAAAATATCGCGGCAGCGCGGCAGCTGGCGGCGCTCGGCGTGGAAAGCCTGAATAATACGGATGAAAATGCACAGAAGGCGTGCATTACCGTCACCTTCAAGCTGAAGAACGGCAAGGTGAAGAGCCGTTCGTATGAGCTGCCGGCCACAGACGAAGTGTTCACGCTCAAAAAGCAGATTTACCAGTCCGCAGAGTACAAGCAGAAGGCGTGGTCGCTGTTTGCGCTCGGCGAGGTCAATGAGGGTTATCACCGCAACATTGTTTTCTACACCAACGGTGACGGCTACAACGGCGTCGGCACACTCAGCGACTCGCAGAAGGCACAGGAGATCATTGACACGCTCAAGGCAGAGACGCTGACCCACACCGGTGATGCCATGCCGGTGCTGCGCATGGAATTCTCGCAGGAGAACAACGACGATTATTACAGCGAGGGTGCCGTATGCGTGACCGACAAGGACGTAAAGACGCTTGCACTCATCAAAAAGTACGCCAATATCGTTCCCAAGGCCATCAGCGCGAAAAACGTAAAGCTGATTACACTGAGCATCTATCTGCCGGATAAAGACATCTGGCAGGGCGTGCAGGTGACCGACAGAGCAGACATCGACGCGCTGCTCAAGAATGCGGTCAACATTGACGCAATGAATCTGTACGGCAGCGATGCGATGGCGTACGGCGTTATGCAGCAGTTTACCCGCAGCGACGTATCCGTGACCTACACGGACGAAAAGGGCGATGAGTGGAACGCAAGCGCAGGTTACACCGAAGAGGATTATCCGAAGGATATCATCGAGAAATACCGTGCGCAGGCGGAGAAGGACGCGGAAAACGGCGTCGAGTCTGCACAGAGCGGTGATGTTGCCTATACGACGGGAGTGGCCGTCGGATGAGAAAGCGCGGTAGCATCGGCACGCTGCTTCTGCTGGTGTACCTTGCAGGCGTGGGACTGTTTACCGGTCCTTCGCTGGCGCAGGTATTCCTCGGCAGGCTGCCGCAGCCAAGACTGGAGCTGATCCCGTTTGCGGATATGATTTCTGTGCTGACGGACAAAAACGCGGTCGGACTGGGCGCGTTCGTGAACATTGCCGGAAATATCGCGCTGCTGTTTCCGCTCGGGCTGTTCCTGCCGCTGTTCTGGCGGTGGTTCGAGCGGGCAGGCCGCACCATCCGGTGGTGCTTCGGCACCTCGCTCAGCATTGAGCTGATACAGCTGGCCGCGGGCGGCGTTACCTCGGTGGATGATCTGCTGCTGAATACGCTCGGCGGCGCGCTCGGCTTCGCGGCGGCAAGGCTTCTGATGAGAGCGTGTCCCAAGCTCGCGCCGCAGGGCGAGGGAAGGGCAGAGTGGGCAGCACCGCTTGTCTGCTGGATCGTCATCATCGCGGCAAGTACAATATCCGACCTGCTGATTCTGTGGTAGGAGACAGCGGGTCGCAGGATAGAGAGTAATATACGGAAAACAGGCACACCGTGAGGTGTGCCTGTTTGGGGTTTATGTGATTGAAATACGGGGTAAATACACAAAAGCCGCCCCGAAGAGCGGTTTATTGACAGTATGAAACCATGTATGCTATAATGAAGTTGCTGATATGGAACGGCGAGGTTATTCCCCCGGAATAAGGGGGTGACGCGCATGACAACAATGGAGGTACTTACGCTTCTGATGCTGCTTGCGACGGTTGTCTTCGGTATCTTGAACCTCAAGAAATAACCGCCACCTAAAAAGGCAGCGGCGTTTTCCTCAAGCTCTAAACTTGTTCGGGGAACGACCGCACCTGACACGTGAGAGCCGTTCTTATATCAGTATTATAAACGGACGCTCCGGTTTTGTCAAGTGATGAAACCGGAGCGCTTGTTTGTTGAGAGACATGGTTTTGCACCATATATCCCGTAGGGCGAACAGTGTTCGCCCAAATTGCACGTTGTCGTTGATTGGTAGGGAGGCGCACACTCCGACTCGCTAAGAGCCGCCTACGGCGGTTGCTCGCTGGACGCCCACTGCGGTGGGTGTGCGCGCCCCTACGGGATAACGTCGCAAACGGCAATATATCGTTACAAACGGTCCGTGCTGGTAGATTTCATCATTGAACGACCGTTCTTTCCTTCGGATTGGGCGCGTGCCTGCCGTGATTGGCGGGTGCAGCCTTATGGCTTTACTGCCACACGCGTGCCTGCCCGTCCGGTGGTGGATTCGAACCACCGAAGTCATAGACGACAGATTTACAGTGTGGAGCAAACCCGCAGAATAGCTGACGATTTCGGGGTTGTTCCCTTATTATTCCCTTGTTCTTTAGATAAATATCACTCCGAAGTCGATGCCCTATACAGCAACATCTTTGCCTGAGGAGTAGGAATGGTATATGATGATGTATTATATTTGAACAGTTATGAAAATTTTTACTATCGCCTAAAAACAACCAATACAACCACTGCACTTATCAATACCATGATGTTAAAGTACAGAAACATAAGGATATTTTCGGCGTAACCGTCCCCAGGCTCGATGATTTTCTGGGCAGGACTCACATTCTCTTCCTTTGCAAGATGCTGCAATGCTTTGATTCGCAATCTTAGATACTGCGTACATTAACATAAATAATGTGTTAAATGCAATAAATCCAACTATCAATAAATATAGAAGCATATTCTTCACATTCATATTATTTATGTTCGAGAAAGTTTCTGTCAGTAACTTGATCTCAGTTGAGAAACCCAATACTATACCAGAAAAAATACCTAAAATTGCAATAGATTGACCAATGGAATCCATTGACACGGTCAAGTAGATCAGTTACAATTTTTGTTGCTTTCTTTATTCAACTGTTGAGCTTGTTTTAATGCTTCATCCGCTTTAGCACTTTAAAAATGCCACTTTCTCCATTCTAGCCAAACGTAATGCTTCTAACTTAATATGATCATATAACTTTGTCATACCCTTACTAAGGTTAGAATGATCGTCTGATATTCTCGACATCACTCGTTCAAGAACAGCACAGACATTATCGCGCACATCACTCTGAAAGCCCTCTAATTGTTGGGAAATTTCATAATATGAATGCCGAAAAGTACCATCGTTATAGATTTCTTGAAAATCATTGAGTAACTCGTCGGCTTCCTCATCAGATGGCTCAATATAATGTGTCATGCTCTCAATGAGTTCACTTAGTTTCTCAGAATATTCCATATCAGATTAAGAGTCCAATCCAAGAGGATCATTACATGCAAAGAATCGTTTAATTGCATTTTTGCTTATCATCTGTCGTGAAGCAGTATTTTTCCATGGATCCTCTTTGTGTGTCATACTTACTAATTGTCTTGCAGAATACAGTAAGCATTTGTTTAGGACCTTATGCAATAAATTAAATGCTTTACTATCAATCCGCAAAGAATTACCAAATTCATTGGCAGCAGTAACATCGATGTTATTGATAGGATTGCTTAGGTTTACATTATACTCAAAATAAGCTTCAGGAACAACCGGACCATATTGCCAGTTGTATATATCCTCATCAAAAGCAAGGGAATCTAAGCACCTCATAAAATATCCTTGAATATAGTATAAAATTTTCTGCAGCTGCAAGTTTGTAACCGTTCTACCATCATCAGCTGTCGTTGAACAAATATAGTTCGACAACGATAGCACGGGGTATTCTCGTTGCATACATTCCCCTCCTTTCAAATTTATTGTAACATAATTATCAGAAAAAGCAATATTCTTTCTAAATGCCATCCACATATCTACAAGCTCCTTTTTTATGATTTAAGAATACCCTTCAATATATGTCTGATATACCGTATAAATTGACCACAAATGGTCAACTAAGAAAAAATTCCTCCGATTTTTTTCGGAGGAATTACAAATTCAGTACGCCAGCTTCTGCGACGCCCGGCGCTGGTCGTCGGTATTGATGTGCGTATAGATCTCGGTGACCTTAACGGACGAGTGTCCGAGCAGGGTCTGCACGGCGCGCAGCTCGGCGCCGCCCTTGATGAGGTAGGTGGCGTAGGTATGGCGCAGCTTATGCGGCGACAGGCGGCGAATGGGCAGCCCATCGAAAAAGCTGTCGTACTGCCGGCGGAACGAGCCGGGTGTCATGTAACCGCCGCGCTTTGCCGGAACAACGTAGATACTCGTTTTCGGCGCGTCCGCCAGCACCGCGGCAAGCTGGTCACCGTAGGTGACAACGCGCACCCGCTCGTTCTTGGTCACGTCCACGGGCGCAAACTCGCCTTTGGCAACACGGGTGACAACGCGCCGGACGGTGATTGTGCGGTTCTTCCGGTCGCATGTCGCGCCAGTGCAGCCCCATGACTTCCTCGCTGCGCAGACCGGCGTACAGCAGAATGGCAATCGCCACACCGAACGGTCGGTCAAGGTGAGAGAGCAGGCAGGCGATTTCGTCCGGCTTGTAGACGGTGATATTCTTGAATGTCGCGTCCGGCTTGACCTTGATACCCTCGCACGGATTGCGGCTGCACAGACCGTTCGCAACCGCGCTTTTCATGATCTGGTCGATGGTGATGAAGATGTGGTGGCGTGCGCTCTTACTGAGGTGCGCGGCGCTGCCCATCAGCCGCTCAATGTCGGCGGGCATGACCTTGTCGAGCGACATTTTGCCGAGCATAGGCAGGATATAGCGGTTGAAATACAGCTCGTAATTGGCGTAGGTGCGGTACTTGACCGACTGCTCTTTGCGTTCCAGCCACTCTGCGCCCCAGCCTCCGACCGACTTCCGCCGGGCCTGCGTCTGTTTACCTTTCTCGAGAAATTCCTCGTAGGCGGCTTTAGCGAGCGCACGAGTGCGCCTGCAGAATGACTTCTGAACATGGCTGCCGTCCGGCATATCGAGCCAGACACGCAGTTCCACACTGCCGTTCGGCTTTTTGCGGAAACTTCCGTTCATAATGATAAAACCCCTTTCTTATCGCATGAAGGTGTGATAAAATAGAGGTACTGATAGGTTTCGCGATTTGTCAGTACCTCATGTCCCGCTCTGGTGTTGGTAGCACCGGGGCGGGAGTTTTTTGAAAAAATATTTGTTGAATATTTATAGTAACGCCAAAGATGCCAGAAAGCTCCGCAGAACGCTGCGAACCGCTGGTGTCGGTTGGATGAATGATAAAACGTATCAAAAAGTTCAGAAAACGCGAGATTGAAGTTTTTCACCGTCATTTTGTCAATTTACAGAATTGGTGCCATGCGGTAAGATACCACCTGTAATTACAACTGAGCGCGCTCACCCCGAAATGGGGGACAGCATTGGAGTAACGCATGGCGGGGTATGTTCCCGCCGCTCCTTTCCACCTATGGACGAAAGGACAATGCAATGAGCAAAGAAATTCAGATTTTCGCAAATGACCAGTTCGGCGAGGTTCGCACGCTGACTAAGGACGGCGAACCGTGGTTTGTCGGCAAGGACGTAGCGGACATTCTCGGTTATTCCGATACCGCACAGGCGGTCCGCAAGCACATCGATGACGAAGACAAGGGGGTGGTTGAAATGACAACCCCCGGCGGCAAGCAGAACATGGTTATCATCAACGAGTCCGGCTTGTACAGCCTTATCCTGTCCAGCAAGCTGCCGGCGGCCAGAGCGTTCAAGCGCTGGGTAACGTCCGAAGTGCTGCCTGCAATCCGCAAGCACGGCGAGTACACGGCACCGAAGGTATCGCAGAAGCGGCTCGGCGAGGTCAACAGCGCGGCACGCATTATCCGCCAGACACTCAAGGAGGCCGGTATGGCGCCGCAGTTTGTTGCCGTTGCCATGAAGAGTCTGTACGCGCCGGTCGGTGTGGAGATCCCGCTCGAGGGCGTAACGCTGAACAAGCAACTGTTCGATGCGACCGCGATTGCTAAAAAGGTTGGCGTAATGTCCAGATCGGGCAAACCGCACGCACACGCAATCTCCGCGATCATCGCGCAGGTGGACGTACTGCCCGAGGAAAAAGAGCTTGCGCCGTTCCAGAGCGCCGTCAGCGGCCACGCCGGAACGAACGTGCAGTACACGAAGTCGGTCGTTGCCAAGGTCAGCCTGTGGCTGGAGCGCCACGATTACCCGGAAAGTTTTGAGTACCGGGGCAAGAAGTACACGCTGCGGTATAGTGCGGCAGCATAAATATCCTATCCCTGTTCACGGTTCTACCAGTGAATGGGGATTTTTGTTTTAGCTCGGTCGAAATTCAACCTTGACGACCAGACCCAGAATTTGAACATTAGTCTCTTTCAAATCGTAAACAAACGGCTTGTGTTTGGGATTGGTGGACTGCGGCATGAGGGTTACTATGTTACCACTTCGAGAAAAGCGTTTGAGGGTTGCGTCTTGATCGTCGATAAGGACTGCCGCGATCTCGCCATTTTCAACAATATCCTGTCTACGGATAATAACAATATCACCATCAAAAAGTACGGCGGCATTCATGCTGTCACCATCGTACGCGCAGAGCAAAGTATTCTGCGCCGCCGTTAAGGTCGGTAAAAAGTGTAGCCCTCGATATTTTCTTCGGCG
>ENA-OQIL01000523-OQIL01000523.1-human-gut-metagenome-genome-assembly--contig:-NODE-523-length-13329-cov-29.306469_pt1 | contig 13329 bp, 11 predicted proteins | sample MGYA00242583_ERZ504748 | MGnify/ENA primary metagenome ERZ504748 (study PRJEB26092, sample SAMD00036191) | human gut metagenome | host: Homo sapiens | study: EMG produced TPA metagenomics assembly of...
GATGATGCGCATACCCGTGTGATCATTCTGACGACATTCGATTTGGACGAATACGTGATGGCCGCGATCAACGCCGGCGCGTCCGGCTTCCTGCTGAAGGACACGGAACCGGAGACGCTGCTCAATTCGATTCGCACCGTGTACCAAGGCAACGCGATCATCGCGCCATCCGCCACGAAACGGCTTATAGAGAAGATGATGGATGGCGATTTCGCAGGAACGGCCGCCGCAGCGCCCGTTTCCGCAACGTCCGCTTCCGCTTCGACGGCAACTATGTACACCGATCCGGAATTGGACGAACTGACCGACCGCGAGCGCGAGGTGCTCATCGAAATCGCGCATGGCCTGTCGAATCAGGAGATCGCGGACAAGCTGTTCATCAGCCTGCCTACCGTGAAAACGCATGTCGCGCATATCCTGTCGAAAATCAATGCGCGCGACCGCGTCCAAGCCGTCGTGTTCGCCTACGAAAACCATCTCGTATAAAATCTTCATAAAACGTATTCGGCAACAAAAATGCTCCTTCTTTCGAAGGAGCATTCCGTTTATCGCCTAAGCTTCTGCGAGCGCCTCAACAGGCGGTACTTTGACCGCTCTGCGGGCAGGTGCGATGCTGGCGAGCAACGCAGCCACGGCGGCCACGGCGAGCACGATGCCGTTGACGCCCCATTCGAAGGGGAACACCACGGTGCCGTACAGGCTGAACACCACGTATGCGCCCAGCCAGCCGAACAATGTGCCGAGCAGGATGCCGGCGATGCCGGAGACGAGCGAGATGAGCAGCGCTTCGATGGCGAGCGATGCCCTGAGCTGGCCGCGGGTCATGCCGATGGCGCGCAGAGTGGCCGATTCGCGGGTGCGTTCGATCACCGATAGGGACAGCGTGTTGGCCACGCCGACAAGTGCGATGAGCACGGCCACGGCGATCAATCCCACCAGAAGCATCATCATGGAGTCGATCATCTTCGCCCATACGATGCGTTCGGCGATCGGTCCGGTCACTGTCGCATCAGTGCTCTTCTCCAATGCGGCCTGCATGTCGTTGTAGATGCCGTCAACGGAAACTCCCGACTTGTCAGTATCCGCCTTGACCAGCAGCACATGGGTGGCGGCATCGAGGTCACCATTGGTGAAATGGCTTTCATCCACGAATCCGACAGCTCCATACTGTGCGGATACGCGACGGTAGTCGGCTTGGTTTGCTTGCAATGTCAGCGAACGCGTAGCGTCGCCGTCCTGGTTCCATTCGGTAGAGAAATCAGCCGTACCATTGGCGAACTGCAGTTCCTTGCCGGTTTGCGCATTGTATGTTGGCATGAGCACGCCATCACTGTCGATGGAGGCGTTACCCAAGTTGGCACGCATGACCTGCTTGACCTGATCGATATTCTTCACGCCGACCAGCAATGCGGACGTAGGCTGGGTTCCATCCGCTTTCTCCAAGGTCACGGAAACCGCCGGCGCATACAACGTGTCGGACACGCCGTTGATGTCGGCTACATCCTTGACCATTTGCTGGCTGATGTCATCGCCCATGGCCACGATGTCGACGCTATAACGGGTGGCGAGCGCACCATTCATAGTCTCTTTGGCGCTGGCGGCACCGGTTGCGATGGTGGAAACCAGGGTGACGCCGATGAGCAGAGCGGCACCGGTTGCTGCGATGCGTCGCTGATTCTTCTGAATGTTGGCGTGCGCAACCGTTGCGGAAGGTCCTGTCAGCGAGGCCAACGCTCCAACGCCCTTCATGAGGGCCGGCATCCAGAACACCGCTGTGACCACCATTCCGAGGAACACCAGTGCGGCGCCGGCGATGGCTACGAGCAGAATCATCGTGAATTGATCGCTGCTCGCATCCTCGCCGCCATTGGTGGCCTGTACCCGCCAGATGGAAAATACCACCATGGCGATACCGACCACCACCATCAGAATACCGATTATGGCTCGCGTGAGGCTGGAACGACGGTTGTCGGTCAGTTCAATCGGGCGCAATGCCTCCAATGGCGTCACCGCAGTAGCGGAACGTGCAGATCCCAGGGATGCGAGCACCGTCACCACAATACCGAAGAGAATAGGTATGACGGCGGCCTGCCAAGAGAAATTGAATCGCATACCCTCTTGCATGATGTCGCTGACGCACATGCCCCACATGAGCAGACTTCCCAGCATCACGCCAAGCACGGATGCGACGAAGCCAAGCACTGCCGCTTCGAACAGCACGGAACCATACAGCTGGCCTTTTTTCGCGCCGATGGTGCGCAGCAAGGCGAGTGTGCGGCGGCGTTGCGCCACGAGTACTTGGAACGTGTTGGCGATCACCAGTGCCGCCACGAACATGGCAAGCACGCCGAAGCACATGAGGAATGTGGTGACGATGCTGGTTTGGTTGCCGGTTAAGGATTTGATGCTTTCGTCACTGACCTGCTGTCGCGGCATCAGATCGAAATGCTTTGGCAGCAACGCTTTCACACTGTTGATGGTTTTTGCGGATACGCTATTTCCATCCAAGGCAAGGTCGAGGTATACCGTTGTTGTTCCGGTGGTGTCGAAATCGTCCGTTCCCTGCATTGCGGCAAGCAGATTGTCGGATCCTACGATCGCACCACCATAGTACGAGTAGGCGCCGTTCGGATCGGAGGTGAGTCCGACCACGCGCACGTTGTCCGCTTTGGCTTTGCCATCGGTGCCTACCGCATATTGGGAGGTCAGTCTTACAGTGTCGCCAATGCCGACGTTCAGCTGTTTCGCCATGTCTTCCGGCAGTGCGACTTCGTTGGAGTCCTTCGGCTGGTCCCCTTCCGTAATATTCACGGGAAGCATGTTCTTCTGTGCCGCGGTAGAGATGATCTCGCCGCTGATGGCGCTGTCCCCCCTGGAAACGCTGACGCCGGTTTCCACCGAGGCGCGGACACCGTCAACCCCTTCGATGCCGGCGATCTGGTCGAGATGGAAGTCGCCGACAGTGCTGGAGTACGCTTCGTTGAGTTCCTCATCGCTCAGGTCGGAGCTGTTGACGGTCACCGCATAGTTGGCGTTTCCGAACATGGCGGTCATCTGCCGTGTCAGGGAGTCGTTCATGGCATTGCCGAACAGGAAGGTGCTGGCGATGAACGCCGTGCCGATCATGATGGCGATGCCTGCGGGTATGAGCATGCGCTTGGTTTTTCGCATGAGTTTCAAAGTGATGGACCACATGGTTAATTCTGTTTCCTTCTTCGAATGCTTCTACAGTGCGTTTAGCGGGAATGTCTCGCGGAAGCCACATTCATTGTGGCGGCTTCGCGTTCCTTCATCAGCAGTTCACTCATCTGGTCTGCTGTCGGCTTGTTCACGTCCGCCACGATCTGGCCGTCGGCGAACACGAGCGCACGGTCGGCGTAAGACGCGGCGACCGCATCATGCGTGACCATGATGATGGTTTGGCCAAGTTCGTTGACGGAACGTTTCAGGAAGCTCAACACTTCGGCGCTTGATACAGAGTCAAGATTGCCGGTGGGCTCGTCTGCGAACACCAGTTTCGGTTTGGTGATCAATGCTCGCGCGATGGCCACACGCTGCTGTTGGCCTCCCGATAGTTCGTTCGGACGATGGTTAAGACGTTCCTTAAGGCCAAGCGTTTCCACCAGCAGACGCAACCACTGTCGGTCTGGTTTCGCCCCAGCCAAGGTCAAGGGCATGAGAATGTTCTGTTCGGCAGTAAACATCGGCAGCAGATTGAAGCTTTGGAAGATGAAACCGATCTGATGGCGGCGCAGCAGGGTGAGCTGGTCGTCGTTCATGCGGGTCAGATCCTTGCCGTCGAACATGACGTGTCCGCTAGTGGCCGAATCAAGTCCGGCCAGCGTGTGCATCAACGTGGATTTGCCAGAGCCGGAGGGGCCCATGATGACGGTGAATTTTCCTTGTTCGAAGGCGATATTGACGTCACGTAACGCATGCACCGCGTTGCTTCCGGAACCGTAGTCCTTGACAAGATCGATGGCTTCAATGGCAGTGTTATTGGCTTTGATGGCGTCCCTGATGTCCATGGAAGTTCCTTTCTTTGTGAAGTTACTTCCAACATACGGACCATTCGACGTCAACGGCATCATGCGTTGGTCTGAAATCCTGCTGAACCGCGACTCATCCTTGAGTATGAGATCAACGCGGGAACAGCGAAAACTGGATGATCAGAAACCATGTTCCAAGCATCGGGCAATCGTCAATCGCCTAGCAATACGCCTTCGTGCGGCGGCTCAAGCCAATACGACTCCTTCTCCACACTGACGGTGGACGCCCACCAGGTCTGTTCCACGCCTGGCAATGGGCGAATGGATTCGTCCACCACGCGCCATAGGTCCTCATCGTTGTCGGCGATGATTTCAATCAGGTAATCGGCACCGTTCAATCCGACACCACTCATCGCGTACGTCACTTCGTCGATGGCCAGAAGCTGTTCGGAGTCAAGCCGATATGGAGGTTTCACTCCAAGTCCGAGGAATGCCTGTCGGAATCCTCCCAAACGCATGGGGCTTACCGTGGCCATAATGCGCATCACGCCGGAATCTTCGAGTTTTTTGATGCGGCCGCGAATCGCCGTATGGGTCACGCCGAGACGCTCCCCCAACGACGCATAGCTGGCCCTGCCGTCCTTCTGCAGTTCGTTGAATGTGTGCACGAACCGTGGATCCAGACGATACGAGGGAATATCGGTGCCGACACTCGCCTCGCGTTTGGTCAGGAAGCCGGTTTCGCCATGCGCGGCGAGCAGACGGTTCACCACGCTGACATTGTGGTCATCAAGCACCAGCCGTCCGCATGAGAACACCTGCAGACGGGACAATCCCGGCAACGCGCGCAGACCATGTTTGAGGAAATGATCCATGCCTTCAGCCGAATACACCACAGCCTCAGCGATGATGTCGGCATCCCCCAGAGCGCAGACCACGTAGGTGACCTGTGGCATGGATTGGAGCATGGCAAGAGCCTCATCCCTGCTCCCGTCGAGACGAAGTCCCACCAGCACCTGGCTGTAATTGCCCAGACTCAATGGATTGCACACCGGGACGATGCTCATGATGCCGGATTCAGTAAGCCTGCGGTAGCTTTCCGTAGCCGCGTAGACGGAAATGCCGATTTTGTCGGCAAGCGCCTGCATGGTCATACGGCCGTCGCATTGCAGGGCCGAGACCACTTTCAGGTCGCGTGCTGTGATGGTGATGCGTTGTTCGTTCTGGAACATTGGCCTGCCTCAGAACTGCCACAGCATCAGCCAGATGCTGCCTGCCGTCGCGGCGACGGTGACCGCAAGGATGATCCAATCGGAGAGTCTCATCTTCAGCTGTATGCGGTAGGTGCGTCTCACGCCTTGGAGGTTGAGCCCGCGCGATTCCATAGCCCAGCCGACGCTTTGGCTCATTTTGTAGGCGCGGATCAGCACCGCGATGATGATGGGCAGATACGATTTGAACCGGTCCACCAAGCGTACGAATACGTTGCGTTTCTTGCCGGTGGCGTCTTTCTTGCCGTTCAAGTCGAGTCCGCGGGCCCGTTGCGCGGCCGATACGGATTGGAAGATGGAGAAGAACACCGGAATGTAGCGCAGCGCGGTGGCGAGCGTGAGTCCGGCCTTGTACGGCATGCCCAGGGAGGTGAGCCCTCGGATCAGCTTGGTCTGGCTGGTGGTGAACAACGTGAGGAAGCACGCGAATCCGAGCGCCGGAATGCGCAATCCCATCACCGCGGCCATGACGAGGTTCTCTCGCGTGAGTTTCAGCCATCCCCACTGCCACAGCACGTGCGTGCCGGATGGGTCGAAAATCGGCCAGAGCACCACGATGAACACGATGATCACGGCGAGGATCTTCCACACCCAGCCGATGCGTTTCAGCGGCACGCCGTCGGTGATGAGCATGAGATGTTCGATGATCAGAACGTCAAGTATGAACGCCCAGTTGCGCCATACCAGGCACAACACCAACATGACCACGGTGATGAGGAATTTCACACGGGGGTCGGCGCGATGCAGCCAGCCGTCGCCCGGTACATACAAATCGGCGTCCATCAGTGTCGTCCTTCCTCATGCTTGGTGACTTTCAGCAGCACATGCGTCGCCGAAACGGGCCCATTGGATTTACGCGGTTTGCGGATGATCCGAGATTGCTTCTGCGCCGCTTCGGACCTGTCGATCGGCCCATACTGCACGACTTTTCCGTCCTCCAATTCCAGCACGTGCGTGCAGTACCGGTATACCGCGCGCATGTCGTGGCTGATCATGACGATGGTGACGCCGCGCTGGTTGAGTTTCTCGATGGTGCCGAGGAAGCGTGCTGCGAGACGGTGGTCGAGACCGGCCGTAGGCTCGTCGAGCACGAGGATCGGCGTGCGCATTGCAAGCACGGATGACAGCGCCACCGCACGGCGTTCGCCGTAGCCGAGCGTGGCCGGCGAGACGTCTTCATAACGGTGCAGGTCGAACAGCGTCAGCATCTCGTCGACGCGTTTGAACACGGTGGCTCCGTCCAGTCCAAGCGCGGTAGGACCGAATGCGATTTCCTCCTTGGTGGTGGAGCAGAAGATCTGATGGTCGGGATTCTGGAAGACGAATCCGACGTGGGCCGCCATTTCGCCGACGCTGTGTTTGGAGGCGTCGAGCCCATCCACCGTCACCGTGCCCTGCGTGGGTCGGATCAGTCCGTTCAGGTGTTTGGCGAGTGTGGTCTTGCCGGAGCCGTTACGTCCGATGAGTCCGATGAATGAGCCACGTTCGATGTCGAACGTCACGTCGTCCAGAGCTTTCGATGCATTGCCGCCGCGCTCATATTGGTAGGAGACATGGTCCAGGCTGATGACCACGTCCTTGGACCGTTCCGGCTGATTCTTTTTGTCCTTCTTATGCTTTTTGCCCTGCTGTACGGCCTTGACCTGCGGCAGTGGATCGTCCGCGACCTGCACGCCGGAGGATTCCAGCAGTCCTTTTTCACGGACGAACAGGCTGGCGTCGCCGTTGCGCACCAATTCCCCATTGACCATGAACAGCACTTGGTCGGCCCAATAGGCGATATGCTCCGTGTCCTGTTCCGCCATGATCACCGTCATGGAACGGGTCTGCCGGATGCGTTCAAGCACATCGAAGACTTCCTGCTTGCCTTCCGGATCGAGCGCCGCAGTCGGTTCGTCAAGGATGAGCACGTCGGGTTCCGCCGCCAATGCCGCCGCGATGGCCACACGCTGCATCTGCCCGCCCGACAGGCTGGCCGGCACGCGCTTGCGGTAGCCGGTCATGCCGACCAGATCGAGCATGACGTCGATCTGCTTGTCGATGATGTCCGGTGCGATGCCGCGGTTTTCCAAAGGAAAGGCGATCTCATCCTCAACGCTCGCGCAGAACAGCTGCGCTTCGGGATCCTGCTGCACGTAGCCGATACGTTCGGACAACGCCGATACGGAATGACGGCTGGTGTTCATGCCGTTGACTTCCACCAGTCCGGTCATGGTGCCGTCCGCCAGATTCGGGATGATTCCGGCCAAAGCCATGCACAGGGTGGATTTGCCGGCGCCGGTCGGTCCAATGACGCCCACGAACGAGCCTGATTTGATATCGAAGCTGACATGCTTGAGGCTATCCACCGGCTTGCCGCCATCCACCAATGGCTCATACTGCCAACTCAAATCACGTACCGTGATCATGCGCTCTTCTCCATATCTTTCAGCACATCAGCCCATTGCACCGGCCGCGAACACAGCCACTACGGATACTATATGAACGAATATGTATAAATAAAGCCCGTGGAATCGCCGTTCATCGGTGAACCCACGGGCTTTATTTATGCAAGACAATAATGTATCACTCGCCGGCCTTGACGCTGAGGTTGCCGAGTCGCACCAGCGGCGGATAAGCCTTGCGCACCGCGGAGAACAGTGCGAAGCCAACGATCAGGCCGACAACCATCTGGAATGAGTTGCCGATGATTTCGCCTAGGGCCGGACCGAAGCCGGACAGGATGCCGCCGGCGATGAAGTAGCCGAACACCTTCCACACGCCGGCCACCAGAGAGCCGATGACGACGTTGGCCGGTTTGAATTCACGGACCAGCAGACCCACGAGCACCGCCTGCAGACCGTCGATGATGAAGGTGAAGATTGCCCACTGCGGGTATCCCGAGATGAGGTCGGACAACGCCGGTCCAAGACCGCCGATGATGCCGCCGACCCACGGGCCGAACGCATAGGAGCTGAAGAAAATCATCGTGTCGGACAGGTTGAGGTATCCACGGGTCGGGGTCGGAATCTTCACGAACATGGTCAGCACGGTGGTGACCGCGGTCACAACGATATCACAGGTCCCAAACTTCTCCTTCACCTGGTCCGCCGCCCGTTTCAGCTCCTCATGGTCCCGGAAGTCGCTGATCTGGATGGTGAGCAGTCTGGATCTCTCTTCTACGCTGATCTGGTCAAATGGCCAGAGCCGGGCCTCCTCATCATAGTACAGCGCAACCTTTGCGCCCTGCTGCAAGTAGTTCAAAGCACAAGCAGCCCCTGCGTCAGAGCCGCAGGCAGCTACCACCGCTGTTTGATTCTCAAACCGCATAAATTACCTCCTGAAAATCCGGTGCCTGCCGGTATCTCGGAATCCATCCGGGACCTCGCTGCGATCCCGGATGGAATTCCGGCTATCGATTTCCCCCACTCAGGGGATCAGCGGGAACATATAGGGCGTGTAAATAGAGAAAATAATGGTCATCAGGATCGTGATGGGCAGGCCCATACGGACAAAGTCTTTGATCCGATATCCGCCTGCCTCATATCCCATCATCATGGCAGGAGTGGCGGTAGGGAGCATGAAGCAGTTGGAGGCACCCTCCTGTGCACTCATCATCATGGCCCGGCCGTCATAACCAAACTGTACTGCAATGACCGCCGCAAGGGTGCGGAACGCGCTACCCACGGCCAGGTTAGACATAAACTGGGTCAAGAGCATGCAGACGATGTACATGGAGACCATGATCGCGATGGGCGGCAGGTCCCCGGTCAGCTGGTGGAACACCTCTGCGATCAGCTGGTCCGCGCCGGTCTTGCTCAGCGCCGTGGCCAGAGGCAGCGTGCCTACCGTGATCCAGATTACGGGCGTCGTCATGGCGTCCCGGGATTCCTTGATACTCATGGCTCCGGAGGCGGTCAGGACAAAGGCGGCGATGGTGGCAGGGTACCATGTGCTCAACCCTGTCAGGGCGCAGGTGACGATACCCACCACACAGGCGATAAAGACAAACACCGTGAATTTCTCCTGCGCCGGAGTCATCGTTGTGGAGGATGCCTTGGCCTTGTTTTCCGCAACTGCCTGGTTCGCGGCGGCTCCCTCCACCTTGCTGGGGATGTTACCCAGATCCGGAGCCATTTTCAGCGTGACAAGGATGACAAAGGGAATCACGATGATCTCGATGGGGATCTTGTTAATCATCATGCTGAAGAACTCAAAGGTTCCGACACCGCCTAGATTTTCAAGGATCGTATTATACTGCAGATAGCCCGCCGCATTGCCGCCTGTGGGCAGAAAGCCAGGCCAGATGTGGGCCAGTACGCAGGCTGGGTAAATGAATTTGCTGATGGGGCGCTGCTGCTCCGCGCAGATGCCCACAATCATGGGAATGACGATGGTCAGGGTCGCGACGCCGTTAACGAAGTTGCCCAGGAACAAGATCGGAATCGCAATCCCGATCATGATTTTCAGGTCGGAGGCCCCTGGCTTGATCAGCACGCCGGTCATCTTGCCAAGCAGGGAGGTCTTGCCCACGGCGGCCCCCACTACGAACATGGATGCCATCATAATGACCGAGTTGTTCACCAGGCCGGACCATGCTTCCCCGAAGTCCAGGATCTGTGTGACCTCCAGAATAATAGGAATCGCCATGGCGGCCAGGTCTATCTTCACTTTATTACTCAGGATTAGGACGACGAATATTACAAAGGTTAAAAGGACGATACCGATTTGAACAGTCATAGTTCTGACACACTCCCATTCTTTCTCGATTTTCGGAAGGTACTCAGTGGGACAACTCTGACCTCTGTGTGTTTATCACCGCCTCGCACTTTGTCTCCTTGCACAAGTGAGCTCTAACATATGTTGGGTTTATTGTAGCGTTTCTACGAACGCACCACAAATACCGATAAATAATGGCCCATAAGCTGAGGTTATGGCGACTCAGCCTATGGGCCATTTTTGCTGCCTGGACCGCTTCCGGGCAAACTCGATGAATTTTCTCATGTTTTCATACCGCTCCGAGGATCTTTTCCATACCAGATAGAGCTGGATGGGACCGCCGCTCAGGAACACGGACGAGAGCTCCTGCTTGAGGCGGCAGCCGTGTATGATGCCGATATGGTCCACAAAGTCCCCGTTGAGCATCCCCACCGCGGCGTCGTTGCAGATCAGATTGGCGATTCCGGACAACTGGGGCAGGGTGGCTACATGGTTCAATACACAGCCCCTGCTGTCCATCGCCGCCCTGAGCCGTTCCAGTACCTCCCTGTGCCCGTCCCAAAAGGCGATGGGACAGCGGTCCAGCTCCGCCAGCCCGATCTCTCCCAGCTTGGCCAGCGGATTCATGGCATGACAGTAGAGCTTGACCTCCTCCATCTCTCCCAGTACGCAGTACCCGTATTTTTCCTGCCAGTCCGGAGGGAGCAGGCGCATAGTAGTAGCCAGAAAGTCAAATTGGTCCTCATCCAGAAACAGGGATGGGGTCACATTCCGCATCTCGTTGAACACCACTCTGGTCTCCGGGAAAACACTGCTGAAAATCCCGGCACAGCTGGATCATCTCCGCCTCGCCGGAGTAGGGGCGAAAGCCCACCCGGACTGTGCTGCGGCCCTGGGCAATGGCCGGCAGGTCGTTCTGGAGCAGACGATACCGCCCCAGGACAGCCTCAACATGGGCTAAGAGCCGGGCTCCCTCCTCTGTGGGGGATACCCCCTTGGAGGTGCGCTCCAGCAGCTTCACTCCCACCTCCGCCTCCAGTTCTGAGAGGCGGGCGGAGAGTCCCGGCTGAGAGATCATTAGGATCTTTGCCGCCGTCGTAATATTGTGGTAACGGCAGACCGTGGAAAAATACTGCATTTGGTTCATAGTCATTGCAGATCCCTCCCTTAAGCTGTCCTCTGCTGCCCAGACAGGCTTGTACCCTATTTATGCTGCAATGATGGCCCATAGAACCGGATCATCCAGTTCCAACAGGTGGAGCAGACCGGTTTCCCCTGAAATTCATAAACTTCCCGCATACCGTCCAGAAGATGCTGGACACCTCCTGTCCATATTTCCGCAGTATGATCCTGTCCCCATCCGCCAGAAATTCAATGGAACAGCCGGGGGATACTTCCATCTCCTGCCGTACCTGGATAGGGATACATACTCGGTGGTTGTCATCCAGCACTCGGATATAGACTTCCGCCTTCTCATCCTTCATTTCATTCTCCCCCTCTGCCCTTCGGGGCAGCGCCGCGCAGCCAGGGGGTGGGGACACTCACCACCTCCGGGGCGTTTTCCAGGTCCAGTACCACATGCCCCTCCGCACTGAGACAGTTGCCTGATGTCCGCTCCATACTCCCTCCGCAGAGTAGGACGTCCGCTATCTCCGCTACGGCCTGGCTCTCTCCATGGATTACCTGATGGAAGGCCGCCGCGTATCGCCGCTCCACATCTCCCCTGGGCGTGACCAGCTCCATCCACGTTTCCCCTCTGCCGTTCTGGGCCAGATACCGCAGCAAGGCAGGGAACACCGGGGCGCAGGTGGCCTCGTCCACCAGGAATCGGACGTTATGCCGGAAGCAGATCATTTGGAGCAACGCGAGAAAACGGTCGATCACTTCAAACACCACGTCCGGCCCCGCCTTCAGGTGCATCAATCCCACCACCAGGGGGAGGGCCCCCTCCCGGCGCATCATCTCATACCGGGCGATGAGCTGCTTCAGCAGGGCGACCCGGGTTTTGTACGCCATCTTGGACAAGGACGCTGTGGAGATACCGAGCTCTTCTGAGACCGCCCGGCGCTGCACACGGTCCCCGGCCTGGAAAACCAGCCGCTCTTCCCGCGGCAGGGCCCGGATGCGCTCTTTCAGATAGGCGGCGGTGTCCGGGTCGGTGACGTCCAGCACAGTCAGTCTCCTCCGGCGCCGGACGGAGGAGAGGATCTGCGCCTCTTCCCCCCGCAGCTCCAGGTACACATAGGAGATCAGGCAGTCGCACCGGCGTAGGATAGCCTGGAGCAGCCTGTGACGGCCCATATCGGGGCTGTTGTCCAGCACCGGGATACGGATGATCCGGTCAAAAACGCAGCAGGCCGCTGGTTCCTCCTGCCATTGGGCGCTGACCGCCAGAGTCAGGGTGACAATCCTGTCTGGATGCCGCCCCTTGACCCGCAGGGCGGCCGCCGCGCAGGCCCTCGGAAATTCACCAAACCACCCGGGGAAATACAGCTCCATTTCCCCGTGAGCGGCCAGGATCTCCTCCAGGGCCTCCTCAATCCGCTGCGTGACCTCATCATATATACGGAAGGGGTCGCCTAAGAAAGTGCAAACTTTCATTCTCACTCACTTCTTTTTATCTCCCCGTGCCCGTGCACGGGCATAGTGGGCAAATTTTATTGCTATCATGGATAAGTCAAATTCAATGGCATATCCTAAAGATAGCAAGGTAGTTCATTATGAAAGACGACTATTCTGAGATCATTGTCAACAGAATTCTATCACTGTGTAAGCAACGGGATATTTCTATATATCAACTGTCCATTATGAGTGGTGTGAGCCATTCGACGATTGATAATCTAGTCAACCGCAAGACATATAACCCGAAAATCAAAACGCTCCATAAAATTGCCTTGGCGTTTGGATTTACTCTGGCCGAATTGGTTGACTTTCCTGAGTTGAATGACTTTTCATTTGAAGACGAAGGTGATTCTTAAAAATTATGTAGTGTCCTGCACCTTGAGTTGAGTGTATCCTCTTAACGAGAGGATACACTTTTATATTTTCCCTTAGTATAACATACATTTTAATCTATTGGTACAATTTTTTCAAGTACATATAGAAAATATACGAATTACTTACCTTGGGATATTCTTTAAACAATATAGTACTTATAGTACAAGCGAATTCCGTGCTAAAAATTTTAGACCAAAGAGGAAATAAATTGCCACCCCCACACAAAAGAAAGGACGATTGTTTTGGCTGACAAAGGACAAAACATGGAATTAAACCTTGAACTGGGCCAGCGGGTAAAAGAGCTGCGTGAAGCACTCAATTTATCTCGAAAAGACTTAGCTGAATTGCTTGATATTTCCGATTATTTTTTAGTT
>ENA-OQIL01000524-OQIL01000524.1-human-gut-metagenome-genome-assembly--contig:-NODE-524-length-13323-cov-2.683010_pt1 | contig 13323 bp, 17 predicted proteins | sample MGYA00242583_ERZ504748 | MGnify/ENA primary metagenome ERZ504748 (study PRJEB26092, sample SAMD00036191) | human gut metagenome | host: Homo sapiens | study: EMG produced TPA metagenomics assembly of...
TCATCGGCCCGCATCATTGGAGATTGGAGGCCTAACATGGCGAGAATCGACCGGACGGGCGGCGGATCAGCTCCGGGCCCGTGGAGATCCATCCCCCAACATCAATGCAATTTGCGGCAGGGCTCCTGCCTGATCCGCTGCGGCAGCACCCATGTGCTCTGCTCGCGCCAGCCGTGGAGGAGGGCGCGCCCCGCCACGTCCCCGAGGGGGAGGGCTCGGGTCACCGCCGAGTATTCCATGCTGCCCCGGGCCAACCGGGAGCGATCCCGGCGGGATATCGCCAAGCTGAAGCTGTCCCCCCGCTCCGCGGAGATCCAGCGGCTCATCGGCCGCGCCCTGCGGGCCTGCGTGGACATGAAAAAGCTGGGAGAGCGCACCATTACGATCGACTGCGACGTACTCCAGGGGGACGGCGGCACCCGCACCGCCTCCGTCACCGGCGGGTTTGTGGCGTTGAGTCTGGCCCTGCACAAGCTGGTGATGGACGGTGTCCTGCCAGAGATGCCGCTGACCAACTGTGTGGCGGCGGTGTCCGCCGGCATCGTGGGGGACGAGCCCATGCTGGACCTGTGCTATGAGGAGGACTCCCACGCCCAGGTGGATCTCAACTGCGTCATGACCGGCGCGGGGGAGCTGGTGGAGCTCCAGGGCACCGGCGAGGGCCGGCCCTTCACCATCGTGGAGCAGCGGGCCCTGGTGGAGCTGTGCGCCAAGGGCATCCGGGAGCTCCAGAACATTCAGAGACAAGTGTTGGGGGGCTAAATGTATGAAACTGGTATTGGCCAGCAAGAATGCCCATAAGCTGGTGGAGATGAGGGACATCCTTTCCCAGTTGGGGGTGGAGGTGGTGCTGGAGTCCGAGGTGGGCGTCGATGTGGACGTGGAGGAGACCGGCGCCACCTTTGAGGAAAACGCCTTTTTGAAGGCCCGCGCGGTGATGGAGGCCTCCGGCCTGCCCGCCATCGCGGACGACTCCGGCCTGTGCGTGGACGCGCTGAACGGCGCGCCCGGCGTGTACTCCGCCCGCTACGGCGGGCCGGGGCTGGACGACGTGGGCCGCTACCGGCTTTTGCTGGAGAACATGCGGGGGCAGCTGGACCGGCGGTGCCGCTTTGTCTCCGCCATCTGCTGCTGCTTTCCCAACGGGGACCGGGTGGAGGCCCGGGGGGAGTGCCCCGGCACCCTGGCCTACGCCCCCAAGGGGGAGGACGGCTTCGGCTATGACCCCGTTTTCTTTGTCCCCGCCCTGAAAAAGACCTTTGCGGAGCTCTCCCCAGCGGAGAAGAACGCCATCTCCCACCGGGGGAATGCGCTCACGGCCTTTCGGGAGAAGCTGGAGCAGTATCTGAACAAGTAAAATGCCTTCCCGCAGGAGGGCAGATCAAAAGGAGACCGGTCTATGGAAGAACTGACAAGCAAGCAGCGGGCCCAGCTCAGGGGTCTGGCCAACAGCATTGACACCATCCTGCACGTGGGCAAGGACGGCATCGGGGACAACCTGGTGAAGCAGGCCGACGACGCCCTGGAGGCCCGGGAGCTCATCAAGGGCAAGGTTCTGGAGAACAGCCTGCTGAGCAGCCGGGAGGCGGCCGAGGCCCTGGCGGAGGCCACCCGGAGCCAGGTGGTACAGGTCATTGGAACCAAATTCGTTTTGTATCGTCCAACCCATAAGAAGGACAAAAAGGACAAGATCGTACTGGTGACGGACAAGAAGCGCAAGTAACGCAGAGGAGGGGAAGCCTATGAAGCTCGGCATCTACGGCGGCACCTTCAACCCGCCCCACCTGGGGCACCTGACCTCCGCCCGGCTGGCCCTGGACGCGCTGGGGCTGGACGAGCTGCAGTTTGTACCGGCGGCGCTGCCGCCCCACAAGCGCCTGCCCCCCGACGCCCCCGGGCCGGAGGCCCGGCTGGAGATGGTGGAGCTGGCCGCCGACGGCCTGCTCCTGCCCGGCCGGGTGAGCGTCAGCGATATGGAGCTCTCCCGGCCCGGCAAGAGCTATACCGCCGACACCCTGGAGCAGCTTCACGCCCAGAACCCCGGCGCGGAGCTGTGGCTGATGATGGGGACGGACATGTTCCTCACCCTCCAGAACTGGCGGGAGCCGGAGCGGATCACCGCCCTGGCGGGCATCTGCGCCTTTGCCCGCACCCAGGCCGACTGCGGGGAGCTGCTCACCATCCAGGCCGAGTACCTGCGGAAGACCTTCGGGGCGAAGGTGTGCGTCCTCCAACTGCCCCAGGTGGTGGACGTGTCCTCCACCCGGCTGCGGGAGCTGCTGGCCCGCGGTGAGGGTTGGGAGTATCTGCCCCCGGCGGTGTACGGGTACATCCTGCGCCACGGGCTCTACGGGGCGGGGCGGGATCTGAAGCGCCTGCCCGACCGGGAGCTGCGGGCCTGCTCCTACTCCATGATCCGCGCCAAGCGCATCGCCCACGTGAAGGGCACGGAGGAGGAGGCGGTGCGGCTGGCCCGGCGCTGGGGCGCCGACGAGGAGCACGCCCGCCGGGCGGCGATCCTCCACGACTGCACCAAGTATTTGGAATTGGACGAGCAGTTGCAATTATGCGCGAAATATGGTATCGTACTGGACGAATTGGAGCAGCAGGCCGTCAAGCTCCTCCACTCCAAGACGGGCGCGTGTGTGGCCCGGCACGTGTACGGGGTGAGCGACGACATCTATGAGGCCATTTTCTGGCACACCACCGGAAAGGCCGACATGACCCTGCTGGAGAAGCTCCTCTATATCGCCGACTACATGGAGCCAACCCGGGATTTTCCGGGGGTGGAGCGCCTGCGGGCGCTGGCCTATGAGGATCTGGACGCGGCGGTGCTCCTGGGGTGCGAGATGAGCATACAGGAGATGGCGGAGCGGGGCCTGCCCGTGCACCCCAATACGGTAAAGGCCCGGGATTGGCTGCGGAGCAAGACGAAAGGAATTAGTGATTGATGAACCCGGAACAGAGAAAGAACCACCGGGGCGGCGCCCGGGTACAGAAGCCGGAGAGTCCCCGGCGGGAAAAAGAGACCAAGCGGGAGAAAAAGCCCGGCCGGCCGCGCACCAAAAAGCAGAAGATTCTGCTGGGGCTGTATATTGCCCTGACGGTGGTGGCGGCCATCATCGTGGCGGGGGCGATTGTGTTCGGCCTCATGAGCGCCCCGCCGGAGGTGGCCCTCCCCACTCCCACCCCCCGGCACACCACCATCATCAACGAGCAGGGTGAGGAGGTAGAGGTGGAGATCCCAGGCCTGTCCGCCGGCCGCAAGGAGCAGTTTTACACCTTCCTGGTGGCGGGCGTCAGCGGCGGCAACACCGATACGATGCTGTTGGCGGCCTACGATGTGCCCAACCAGAAGCTCAGCGTCATGAGCCTTCCCCGTGACACCTATGTCATCTACAACGGCCGCACCGTGATGATCAACTCGGTCTACAGCCGGGGCGGCGGCGAAGAAGGCGGCGTGGAGGCCCTGAAAAAGGCGGTGGGCTCCCTCACCGGCGTGACCCCCGACTTCTATGTATTGGTGGAGTGGGAGGCAGTGGGTGAGCTGGTCGATGCCATCGGCGGCGTATATTTTGACGTGCCGCGGCGCATGTATTACAATGATCTGTCCCAGCACTTCAAAATTGACCTCCAACCTGGCTATCAGCTTCTGGACGGCAACGGTGCCATGGGTGTGCTCCGCTGGCGGCACAACAGCGATGACAGCGGGCACATTCTCAACAGCGGCTACGCCATGGGCGATCTGGGCCGCATCGAGACCCAGCAGGCATTCCTCAAGGAGGTCGTCCGCAAGTGCCTCCAGCCCGATGTGCTGCTGAGCAACCTGATGGACTATATCAGCATCTTCCAGAAGAATGTGACCACCGATCTTAGCGTGGGCAATCTGGCCTACTTCGGCAAGTCGGCCATCGGCAAGCTGGACATGGACAGCGTGGAGTTTGTCACCCTGCCCAACCAGTCCGCTGGGGACGCCCACCTGCTGCCCGTGGGCAGCCAGATTGTGGAGATGGTCAATGAGGGCTTCAACCCCTATCAGTCGGACATCAGCCTGCGGGATCTGAATCTGGCCGGAAAGCGACCCGGCTCCAGCAGCACGGGCACGACGCCCAGGCCCCAGGCTACGCCTAAGCCGGAAACCACGCCCAGCGCAACCTCCGCTCCGGTCGAAAGCCCGCCGGGCACGCCGCCGGCCACGTCCACCCCGGGCGGAAGCCAGCCCCCAGCCATATCCACTCCGGGCGGGCAGACGCCGCCTCCGGTCCAGACCCCGGCGGCCACTCCGGCGCCCGCCGTCCCCTCCGCGGAGCCGACCCCGCCCCCGGCGGAGAACACCCCAGCCATGACGCCGCCCCCGGCCGCCACGCCGGACGGCGGCTACGGACCCGGCATGGTGCCGGTGGAATAAAGGAAGATAGAAACGGATGAATCCTGAGAACAAAAAGACAAGCCGGGGTGGAACGCGGGCTGGAAAGCCCCGCACGCCCCTCACACCGAGGCAGAAGGCCCTGCGCATTGCGTGCCTGGTTTTGGCCATTCTGGCGGCGGTTCTGGTGACGGTTTTCGCCGCCTACCGCCTCCTGGTGGTCAAGCCCTCGCTGCCGGAGCCAGGTGTGGAGCTGCCGGACGAGGACCAAAACTATGAGTTTGGCGACGGCCCCCGCCTCTCCGGCGACCGCAAGGAGGAGTTTTATACTTTCCTGCTGGTGGGCCGGGACACGGGCGGCGGCGGCAATACCGATACCCTTATGGTGATGGCCTACGACATCCCAAACCAGACCCTAAACGTCATGAGCATCCCCCGGGACACCATGGTGAACGTGCCGTGGGACATCAAGCGCATCAACTCGGTATACAACTACGCGCCCTACTACGATAAGGACGGCATCCAATTTCTCAAGGAGGAGGTCTCCTACCTCATCGGGTTTCAGCCGGACTACACCATCGTGGTGGAGTGGGAGGCGGTGGGCGAGCTGGTGGATGCCATCGGCGGCGTAGAGTTTGATGTGCCCATCGACATGAACTACGACGACCCCACCCAGAACCTGCACATCCACCTGAGCGCCGGGCTCCAGGACATCGACGGCGACAAGGCCATGCAGCTTCTGCGCTGGCGGAAGAACTCCGACGCTTATGGAAACGTATACGGCGGCTACCCCAACGGCGATCTGGGCCGCATCGAGACCCAGCAGGCCTTTTTGAAGGCGGTCATTGAGAAGTGCCTCAACAGCATCAGCCTCGGCACCATCCCCAAAATGGCCCAGATCTTCCTGGACAACGTGGATACCAACGGCAGCCTGACGGTGAACAACCTGGCCTGGTTTGCCAAGGAGGCCATCGTGGGCGGCCTGAGCATGGAGAACGTGCACTTTATGACCCTGCCCAACCGGGGGGCCAGCGTCTACAGCCGGACGTACCACAACTACCAGTCCTATGTTACTCCCATTCCGGACGAGATGCTGGAGCTGGTGAATACCTGCTTCAACCCCTATTTGGAGGACATCGAGCTGAACGAGCTGGATCTGATGCAGGTCAACGAGGACGGCAGCCTGTCCTCCACCCGCGGCCATGTGGAGGATACCAAGGCCACCAAGCCCCCCGCGAAGGGGAACTCCGGCAGCTCCAAGCCCACCGACAACCCCGCGCCGGAGGTGCCCGACACCCCGGAGCCGTCGGTCACTCCGACGGCCACACCGGAGGCCACGCCAACGGTGACGCCGGAGGCCACGCCCTCCGCCCCGGCGGAGAGCCAGCCCCCCGCCGTAGAGACTCCGGCCGTCACGCCTGCGCCGGAGCCCACCCCGGCCGCAACCCCCGTACCCACGCCGGCTCCCACGCCCATCCCCGCCTCCACCCCGGCGCCCGACGTGCCCGTGGACGGCTTTGGTCCCGGCATGGAGCCCATTGAATAGAAGGAGAATGAGATGACTGCAAACGAGATTGCCCTGACCGCCGTAAAGGCGCTGGACAGCAAGAAGGGCCAGGATATCAAGTGCCTGGAGACCGGCCACCTGACCACCCTGGCGGACTATTTTGTGCTCTGCACCGCCACCTCCACCACCCAGATCAAGGCCCTGGCCGATGTCTGTGAGAAGACCCTCAAGGACGCCCGGTGAGCCCCCCCACCATGTGGAGGGCCACCGGGGCGGCACCTGGATCCTGCTGGATTTCTCCTCCGTTGTGGTGCACATCTTCAACGAGGAGGCCCGGGAGTTTTACGACCTGGAGCGCCTGTGGAGCGACGCCGCGCCGGTGGATCTGTCCGGCGTGCTGACCGAAAACTAACGCAAAAAAGCCCGGCGGGACTCCCGCGGCTTTTTTTGCGCGGAGAGGGAACCAAACCGCCCGCCCATGCATCTATAGGGTGTCCAGACAAGGAAAGACGAGGTGAGCACATGGAACAGACCAGAGACGGCGCGGGCCGGGCGTCGGCGCGGGAGGAATTTGCTGCGGCGGTGACCGAGCACAGCCACGGCATGTTCCGGGCGGCCCGGAGCATCCTGGACAGCGACGCCGACGCGGAGGACGCGGTGGGCGAGGCTGTCCTGCGGGCCTGGCAGTCCTGGGACCGCCTGCGGGCCCGGGGAGCGGTTCGCGCCTGGCTGCTGAAGATTGCGGTCAACTGCGCCTATGAGCAGCGGCGGAGGGACAGCAGGGTGATCTATACCGACGAGCTGGAGCCGCTGGCCGGCGGCGCGGAACGACGCGCTCCCCGGCGGCCTGTGGGATGCGGTGCTCCATCTGCCGGAGGAGCAGCGGGCCGCCGTGACCCTCTACTACTACGAGGATTTGCCCGTGGCGGAGATCGCCCGGGTGCTGGGGGTGGCCCAGGGAACGGTGAAGTCCCGGCTGGGCCGGGCCCGCCAGCGGCTGAAGGAGCAACTACAGGAGGAGGACAAAATATGAACCGGTTGGATGAACGGTTAAAAGAGCGGGCCCGGCGGGAGGACTGCCCGGTTCCGCAGGGCTTTGACGGGCGCATGGACGCCATTTTGGAGGGGCTGCCGGAGGGACGGAGAAAGCCCGGCCCCCGCCGGTTCCGCCGGTGGGCGGTAGCCGGGGTTCTGGCGGCGGCCCTGTGCGTGGGCGGCGTGGCGGCGGCCTCCGGCGCGCTGGAGCTGATCGCCCGGCCCGGCGGCTTCGGCGGTACGGCGGAGGGCTTCCAGCCCTATTCCGCCGAGGTGGGGGCGTCGGTCACCGACCAGGGCTACACCCTCACCCTGGACGGCATCGGTGTGGACGAGGCGTTTATTACCCTCTACGCCACCATCACCGGAGAAGAGCCGATCCCCAGGAATGACCGGGGTGAGCCGGAGCTGTGGTCCTTTTCCCTGAAGGCCGAGGGAAAGGAGCTGGAGTTCTGGGGCCGGGATCGGGAAACCGAGTGGGTGGACGACTATACATTAAAGGTGATGCAGCGTTGCCCGGTGGCCCGCGCGCTGCCCGATGTGGTGGAGCTCCAGGTCTACACCAATGAGCTGTTTTACGGCCTGTCCGGGGATTGGAGCCTGAACCTGCTGGTGGACAAGACCGCCCCGGACGGGGAGAGCCTGGTGGTGGAGCCCGGACAGCGAATCACCCTGGACGGCCGCTGGTGGACGGTGTCCAAGACAGTGGTGGCCCCCTCGGGAGGCGGACTGGTGCTCACCGGCGCGGGAGACTATCCGCCGGAGAACTTTTTTATTCGGGACGACCAGGGCAATTATCTGTACAAGAAGTACTATGGTAGGGTTTCCAGACCCATTCTGCCCGTCTCGAATTTTGTCGCCTTCTATGGCGGGCGGCCGGACATGGAGTCCATCACCCTGGTGCCCTATGAGTGGGTCTCCCCCGGCGATGAACCAGGCGGAAATCACAAGATCTTTGGCGCTGTGGACGAACTGCCCCTTACCGACGATTCTGCGGAGACCGGTTATACTCTGATCTCTCTGGACATCGGGGCAGAGCAGGCGGTGGCCCGGTTCCAGACCGGGGAAGAGCTGCTCCAGTACGAGTACGGCGGTGACGGCACTTGGTTCACGTTGCTGGACGCCGACGGAGAGAGCGTGGAAGCGGATTCGTGGCAGGTCAGCCGGGAACGGGACTACGACTGGGAGACGGGCGTGTGGACCGTGACCACACACTATCCGGGAGCTACACCGGAGGAGCTGGCCCGGGTGGCCCGTGTGTCCTTCTGGCAGCCAAACGATACCATCCGCGTTCTGGAGGACGAGGCGGTAACCATCCCGCTGAACTGAACACGGGGAAACAGGCCGGCGGCGTGCGGGGGAATTCCCCCGCACGCCGCTTTTTGCCGCTTACTTCGATGGAAATGTGTATAGTTTATATTTCGTAAAGAGAGACGGCCGTGCTGCTATAGAACGGAAAGAGGCGGCCTCTGGACGGTTTTAAGAGCAGATGCGCTCCAGGAGGGCCGTCAGCTCTTCCACCTGTTCTGGGGAGGCGGAATAGCGCCGGTTGTCCTGGTAGACGCGCCCCTGGCTGTCCACGCCGAAGGTGCGCCCCTCCTCTGCCGGGGCGGAATAGACCGTGACGGTATAGGCGGCGGGGGAGACGGGTACGCCGCCGTCGGTGAGCCCGTCATAGCGCAGCCGGGTGTCCGCCAGCAGGGAGGAAAGCTCCGCCAGCAGAGCAGGCTCGTTGCTCTCGTGGGAGCCATGCCCGCCGCCGTCGCTGTGTTCCACCACTACCTGCCGGAGGGACGCGCCCTCCGCCACGCTGATCCGCTCCCCCAGGGAGGCTGGGCGGAGAAACCGGAGGGCGGCCCCCAGCCCGAGCGTCAGTGCGGCGGCCAGCACCACGCACCGGCCAGAGATACTTCCATTGCACGCCCACGTCCTACACCTCCCCCGCAGATGGCGGCAGTCAGCTCGGAGAGGGGCTCCGACTGGGTGGAGCGGAGCGCGTAAATCCGGTCCCCGATGTAGATGGCGTTGGTTGTAAGGTTGTAGTCAAAGGAGCAGATGATTTCATCCTGCCCCGATGATGACGATCTTACACATGCCGTCCAGGGGGGCGATGGAGCTCCGCCGGACCAGACGGAGCCGGGCGGTATCCACCAGCAGCTCCATCTGCTCCAGCAGGGCGGGGTCGTACGCCTGATATTCATGGGAGGTGCCATTCCCGTCCATCTCATCCAGGCGCACCACAACCACCACCTTGGGCTCCAGTCCGGTGCGGGCGTCCGCCGCCTCCGCCAGCGAGACCGGGCGGTACACCCACAGGGTGACCGCCAGCAGGGCGGCCATCAGCACGGCCAGGACGATTCCGACGATCTGCATGCGCCTGCTTCCCATGTCCATACACGCTCCCTTCTTTGTCGGCTCCATCTTATCTGGATAAGCGGGAAAAGTCAAGCACACCCCTTGCAAACCGGCCGCTTTTCGATTATAATATCACAGATTATATGCCCGTCGCGGACGAGACAGATCGAAAGAAAGCGTGAGAGATTTGAAATACGATTTTGCCGCCATTGAGCCGAAGTGGCAGAAGAAATGGCAGGAAACCGGAGTCTATCAGACCGGGAATCACAGCGACAAGCCCAAGTTCTACGCCCTGGTGGAGTTCCCCTATCCCTCCGGACAGGGCCTGCATGTGGGCCACGCCCGGCCCTACACCGCCATGGACGTGGTGGCCCGCAAGCGCCGCATGGACGGCTACAATGTGCTCTTCCCCATGGGGTATGACGCCTTCGGCCTGCCCACGGAGAACTACGCCATCAAGAACCATATCCATCCGGCTAAGGTGACCCACGACAACATCGAGAATTTCCGCAGGCAGCTACAGATGCTGGGCTACTCCTTCGACTGGAGCCGGGAGGTCAACACCACCGATCCCAGCTACTACAAGTGGACCCAGTGGATCTTCCTCCAGCTCTATAAGCACGGCCTGGCCTACAAGACCACCATGCCGGTGAACTGGTGCACCTCCTGTAAGTGCGTGCTGGCCAACGAGGAGGTAGTGGAGGGCGTGTGCGAGCGCTGCGGCTCCCCCGTTATCCGCAAGGAGAAGAGCCAGTGGATGCTCAAGATCACCGAGTACGCCCAGCGCCTCATCGACGATCTGGACGGGCTGGACTTCATCGAGCGGGTCAAGACCCAGCAGAAGAACTGGATCGGCCGCTCCACCGGCGCGGAGGTCACCTTCCAGGCCACCACCGGCGACGCCATCGTGGTCTACACCACCCGGCCGGACACCCTCTTTGGCGCCACCTATATGGTGCTCTCCCCCGAGCACGAGCTGGTGCGCAAGTGGCTGGAGGGGGGCGCGCTGAAGAACGCCGCCGAGGTCACCGCCTACCAGAAGGCCGCCGCCTCCAAGTCCGACCTGGAGCGCACGGAGCTGAACAAGGAGAAGACCGGCGTGCGCCTGGACGGCGTGCGGGGCGTCAACCCAGTCAACGGCAGGGAGATCCCCATCTTCATCTCCGACTACGTGCTCTCCACCTATGGCACCGGCGCCATCATGGCCGTACCCGCCCACGACGACCGGGACTGGGAGTTCGCCAAGAAGTTCGGCTGCGAGATCATCGAGGTGGTCTCCGGTGGTGAGGACGTGCAGCAGGCCGCCTTCACCGCCAAGGACGACACCGGCATCCTGGTCAACTCCGACTTCCTCAACGGCAAGACCGTGAAGGACGCCATCCCCGCCATGATCCAGTGGCTGGAGGAGAAGGGCATCGGCGCGGCCAAGGTCAACTACAAGCTGCGCGACTGGGTCTTCTCCCGCCAGCGGTACTGGGGCGAGCCCATCCCCATGGTGTACTGCGAGAAGTGCGGCTGGCAGCCCCTGCCCGAGGAGCAGCTCCCCCTGTTGCTCCCCCGAGGTGGACTCCTACGAGCCCACCGACGACGGCGAGTCCCCCCCTGAGCAAGATGACCGACTGGGTGAACACCACCTGCCCCTGCTGCGGCGGCCCCGCCAAGCGGGAGACCGACACCATGCCCCAGTGGGCGGGCTCCTCCTGGTACTTCCTGCGCTATATGGACCCCCACAACGAGAAAGCCCTGGCCTCCAGAGAGGCCCTGGACTACTGGAGCCCCGTGGACTGGTACAACGGCGGCATGGAGCACACCACCCTGCACCTGCTTTACTCCCGCTTCTGGCACAAGTTCCTGTACGACATCGGCGTGGTGCCCACCAAGGAGCCCTACAAAAAGCGTACCTCCCACGGCATGATCCTGGGCGAGGGCGGCGAGAAGATGTCCAAGAGCCGCGGCAACGTCATCAACCCCAACGACGTGGTGGCCCAGTACGGCGCGGACACCATGCGGCTGTATATCATGTTCATCGGCGACTTTGAAAAGGCCGCCGCCTGGAGCGACAACGCCGTCAAGGGCTGCAAGCGCTTCCTTGACCGGGTCTGGAACCTGGCGGAGAACCTCACGGAGGAGGCCGGCTGTTCCAAGGCCAACGAGAGCGCGGTGCACAAGACCATCAAGAAGGTGTCCGACGACATCGAGGCCATGAAGTTCAACACCGCCATCGCCGCCCTGATGGCCCTGGTGAACGACTTCTACCAGAACGGCTGCTCCAAGGGCGACTACGCCGCCCTGCTGCTCATGCTCTCCCCCTTTGCCCCCCACATGGTGGAGGAGCTGTGGGAGACCCTGGGCTTTGCAGCCGAGAAGGGCGGCATGGCCTGCCAGCAGAGCTGGCCCGCCTACGACGCCAGCAAGACCGTGGACGCCGAGGTGAATATGGCCGTGCAGGTGTGCGGCAAGCTCCGCGGCACCATCACCGTCCCCGTGGACAGCGGGGAGGAGGCCGTGGTGGCCGCCGCCCTGGCCGATCCCAAGGTGCAGAAGTTCACCGAGGGCAAGAAGCTGGTCAAGACCATTCTGGTACCCAATAAGCTGGTCAACCTGATTGCGAAGTGAGCTGGTGAGGAGCCGCCGTTTTTCCAGGAACAGTAAAAACAGAATGCTGGAAATCAAAATCCGCTCTTGACAACTGCAAAAGGATCGAATACAATGGTTCTGTTAAAGCCATATCTATGTGGCCCTTTGGCGGTGGAATCCCGCCGCTTCGGAGGGAGGGGAAGTCAATGTCGGAAGTCCATGTGAAGGACGGCGAGTCCTTGGAGAACGCACTCAAGCGCTTTAAGCGCAGTTGCGCCAAGTCGGGCGTTCTGGCCGAGGTTCGCAAGCGTGAGCACTACGAGAGCCCGAGCGTCAAGCGCCGCAAGAAGTCTGAGGCCGCCCGCAAGAACCGCAAGAAGTATTACTAAGAATCACAAACCCCCGCGCCGATTCGGCGCGGGGGTTTGTTGCATCCCGGGAAGGGCTTGTGTCAGGATTCCATCTCTCCCCTGGCCCACGCCATGAGGGCGGGCAGGGTGCAATCCTTCCCCAGCAGGGCCCGCTCCTCCGGCTCCAGCTTTGGGGAGCAGGGACTGGCGGGCGGCCGTATATTGGCCGCTCCTCCGGCAGTGGGCCAGCCGCAGGGCAAAGAAGGCCGCCTTTTGGAGGGCGGGAGGGCCGCCTCCGGCTGGGCGTCAAAGAGGGCGGTGTGGCAGGCGGCATGGTAGAGGGCGGAGGCCGCCGCCCGAACGGCCTCGTCCAGCGTCTCCTTCCCCATGGGGGGCAGCAGTTCCTCCAGAGAGCCGTAGACCGGGAGGGTGTCCAGCCTGAGCTGGAGGGCGTCGAAGGCGGGCCAGGCAGCCAGGGCCGCCCGGTCGCAGAAGAAGCCGCAGGCCCGGTCAGCGAAGGGCATCTTCTCCAGCACACCCCGGCAGACGGCCAGCTCCGCCGCCCCCAGCGCGTCCAGCACTACCACCAGATCCACGTCGCTCTCCGGCCCAGCCTCCCCCGGCCGAAGCTGCCCTGGATGCCAACAAAGGCCACCCGGCCGGGCAGGGCCTCCAGCAGCGGCGGGAGAAAGGCGTCCATCCACGGTCTCCAATCCATTGCTCTGTCCTCCTTTTTATTTGAAAGGACAGTATAGCAGAAAACGCCCCGACGGACAAGGGCTACTTCAACAGCTCGGGAAGGAGATCATCCACCTGAGGATAGGCCAGCACGGCGCTGGAGATGCCCAGATTGCGGGCCACCTGGAGCTTCTTGCGGATGGAGCCTGCGTCGTCGAACAGAACGAAGTGGGCCCCGTTCTGCCGGGACATGTAGGTGAAGTAGTGGGCGCACAGCTCGCTGGAGAAGAACACCGACGGAGCCCGTTCCTCCAGCCGCTGGCGCAGCTCCTCCCGGGTGAGGGGCATCCCCTGGCCGGTGGGGGAGGGGAGAAAGAAGTCCTCCGCCACCCGCTCCACCGCCAGGGCCACCCGGGCCGCGCCGAAGCGCTCCACCGCCTCCTGAAGGCGCTGCT
>ENA-OQIL01000525-OQIL01000525.1-human-gut-metagenome-genome-assembly--contig:-NODE-525-length-13311-cov-3.552184_pt1 | contig 13311 bp, 15 predicted proteins | sample MGYA00242583_ERZ504748 | MGnify/ENA primary metagenome ERZ504748 (study PRJEB26092, sample SAMD00036191) | human gut metagenome | host: Homo sapiens | study: EMG produced TPA metagenomics assembly of...
GCACGGCGACGTCGTGCGCGTCTCCGCGCTCGACGAGGCCGGGGAGGTCGCGGTACCTGACCATCGCGATGCCGCTGGCCGCTCACCTGTTCGTGCGCGGCGAGTAGGCGCGAGTGTGACGAGGCCGGGGCCCATTCGGGTCTCGGCCTTCGTTTTGCACGGAACCGAGGCCTATCTCGGAATTATGGAATAAGTGTGACGAGTTAGTGATAGGTCCAGGTTTCCCCGAAATCGCGGGGCTCGAAATGTCACGAAATGATAACGGTGGGGTATTGAGGGGTGTTGACGTGTTACCGGAACGTGACATGACCAGCTGTGCAGGCTATAGTGAGTACCGGTCATCAGACCAACCGCCCATCCGGCACCCGAAGTGAGACAACGGATGGTGTGGAAACAGCGTCTCACGCGGGGAACCCATTCCGGCTCCTCGTAGCCTTGGGGTGAAGCTCGCACGCCGAGCCGGGCCTCCCGCCCGAACCCGACAGCTAACCTCGCAGGGAAACAGGGAGAAAACGAGTGAAGACTTCTAAGCCTGCTCCGCGTCACCGCCTGGCACGCCGCCCCATGACCGCCGCTGTGGTCGAGGGCGTGGCCCCCACGAACGCCGCTCGCCCGATCGCCTTCGCGTCGGCAGCCGGTGTTGCGCTGACCACCAAGAACAAGAAGATTAAGGGTATTGCTTCGGCATCTGCACCCTCGGCATTCCTGGGTATTACTGAGCCCGCAATGTTCGGTGTGAACCTGGCTCTGCGCTGGCCCTTCTACATTGCTATTGTTTCCGCAGGTATCGGTGCAATGGTCGCTTCCATCCTGAATGTGAAGGCAATTGCTCTGGGCGCCGCTGGTTACATCGGCTTCCCCTCCATTAGCCCCACTACCGGCGCGGGCTGGGCTGGCTTCTTCGGCTGCCTCATCCTGACCACCGTTATCGCTTTCGTTGCCTCCTTTATCTGGGGTAAGAAGGTTGAGGCTGGCAACACTGAGGCACCCGCTGCACCCGCTGCTGCCGCTCCCGTTGCCACCGTAGCTGCTGCCGCAGCTCCCGCCGCCGCTGTAGCATCTGAGGCTGGCGAGAGCGTCGAAATCGGTTCCCACATGGTCGGTTCCGTGGTTCTGCTGGCTGACGTCAAGGATCCCACCTTCTCCTCCGGCGCACTGGGTGCAGGCACCGCAGTGGAGCCCACCGAAGGTAAGCTCTACGCACCGGCTGACGGCAAGATCACCGTTGCATTCCCTACCGGCCACGCATACGGTCTGCGCACCGAGGACGGCCTGGATCTGCTGATGCACATCGGCATGGATACCGTCAAGCTGGAAGGCAAATACTTTGAACCGCAGGTGCAGGACGGCGATACTGTGAAGAAGGGCCAGCTGCTGATGAAGTTTGACCTTGACGGAATCAAAGCAGACGGTTATGATGTAACTACCCCCATCGTCGTGACCAACGCCGATGAGTTCACCATCAAGACTGTGGCCGAGGGCGCTGTGGTGCCCGGTGCCGCACTGCTGAAACTGGAGGCAAATAAATGAGTTTCCCCAAAGGCTTTTTCTGGGGCGGCGCTGTTGCCGCGAACCAGGTAGAGGGCGCATGGAACGTGGATGGCAAAGGCCCCAGCGTGGCCGATGTTGCCACCTACAAGCCCAACACCGACGTGAAGGATTACAAGTCCCATGTTGCCATGGACGACGCACACATTGCTGCCGCCATGGCCGACCCGGATGATACCTATTATCCCAAGCGCCGCGGCATCGACTTCTACCATCATTACAAAGAAGACCTGAAGCTGTTTGCCGAGATGGGCTTTACCATGCTGCGCGTTTCCATTGCATGGACCCGCATCTTCCCCACCGGCGAGGAAGCAGAGCCGAACGAAAAGGGCCTGCAGTTCTACAGCGACCTGTTCGCTGAGATGCACAAGAACGGCATCGAGCCGCTGGTCACGCTGAGCCACTACGAAATGCCGCTGGCACTGGCTACCAAGTACAATGGCTGGGTGGATCGCCGCGTGATCGACTGCTTTGCAAAGTTCTGCCATGTGTGCTTTGAGCGCTACAAGGATCAGGTCAAGTACTGGCTCACCTTCAACGAGGTGGACAGCGTGATCCGTCACCCCTTCACCACCGCCGGCATCATCCCCAGCCGCGTGCCCGAGGATAAGATGCTGGAGACCTGCTATCAGGCCCTGCACCACCAGCTGGTGGCCAGCGCTATGGTAGTAAAGGACTGCCACGAGATCATCCCCGGCAGCAAGGTGGGCTGCATGCTGACCAAGCTCACCACCTATGCCCGCACCTGCGCACCCGATGATGAGCTGGCTACTCAGGCAAGAATCTGGAAAACCTGTTCTATGCCGATGTGCATGTCTGGGGCGAGTACCCCCGCCTGATCCTCAAGATGTTCGAGCGCAAGGGCATCCACGTGGAAATGCTGCCTGAGGATGCCGCCACCCTGAAGGCAGGCTGTGTGGACTTTGTTTCCTGCAGCTACTATATGACCATGACTGAGTCTGTGGACCCAAACGCAGAGCGTACCCCCCGGCAACACCGTGCTGGGTGTCAAGAACCCGTATCTGCCCTCCACCGACTGGGGCTGGCAGATCGACCCCCAAGGGCCTGCGCTACAGCCTGATCGAGCTGTACGACCGTTACCGCAAGCCGCTGATGGTGGTGGAGAACGGCATGGGTGCCAAGGATGTGGTGGAGGCCGACGGCTCCATCCACGACCCCTACCGTGTAGAGTACTTCCGCCAGCACATCAGCGAAATGGGCAAGGCCATCGATGAGGGTGTTGAGATGTGGGGCTACACCACATGGGCACCCATCGACCTGATCTCTGCATCCACCAACCAGATGTCCAAACGCTATGGCTTTATCTATGTGGATCAGGATGATATGGGCAACGGTACTCTGGCCCGCAGCCGTAAGGACAGCTTCTACTGGTACAAGAAGGTCATTGCTTCCAACGGCGAAGATCTGGACTAAGCGGCAGTCTTAAGGTTTCAACGGAAGGAGGAGGGACCGATGCACATTCAGAAGGTGCTGAACAGCAGTGTTGTGCTGGTGCAGGATGACAGCGGCGAGGAATCCATCCTGCTGGGCAAGGGCATCGGCTATGGCCGCAAGGCGGGCGAGCCCATTGAACGGCAGCCCTCAGACCGCGTGTTCCTTCCATTGTCCAACCCGGACGCACAGCCTATGCTGGAGCTGTTTTCCAGCATTCCGGCATCCTATCTGGAACTGACGCAGGACATTGTGGACGACGCAGAGCAGTCGCTGGGAGTCAAACTTTCGGCGCACATCTATCTGCTGCTGACCGATCACCTGCATTTTGCAGTGGAGCGCCAGCAAAAGGGTCTTGTGGTGACCAACCGCATCTTCTGGGAAATCAAGCATTTTTATCCCAAGGAGTACGCGGTGGGCCAGCGCGGCCTGCAGAAGGTAAAGGCAAAGCTTGGCATCGAGCTGCCGGACGAAGAGGCAGGCAACATTGCCTTCCATATCGTCAACGCCCGGCAGGACCCGCAGGCCGGCTACGATGCCAGTGCGGGCAGCGCAGCTGATCGGTGAGCTGTCCAACATTGTCACCTACAGTATGCACTGCCCGGTGAGCACCGAGAGCATCCACTATGCGCGGTTCGTGAGCCACCTGCAGTATTTTGCCGAGCGGTTCTTCTCCGGCAAACTGATGGACAGCGAAGACGACTTTTTGTTCCAGCAGATGCAGCAGAATTATCCGGCAGCGGTGACCTGCGCGGAAAAAATACGCATCCTTTCGTGCTGCGCAAGTAACGGCGTGTTTTTGCCCCAACTGAGGAAACCCGCCGATATCTGGCGCTGTCATGTGGCGCGGCTAGACGAGCGGCAAATAAAATCAGAAAAAGGGGAGACGGCTAGCCTTGCAGGAAAGGCGGCTCTCCCTTTGGGTTTTGAAAAATGGGAAGGGAAAAGGAAAAAACGAATGGAGATAGTCTGTTATTAGATGCAGCAGATCGCACAGCTGTTCCTCATTCTGATCATGGGCTATGCTGTGGTCAAGGTAGGGCTGCTGAAGGCCAGCGACAGCCGGGTGCTCTCAGTGGTCATGGTGTATCTGGTCACGCCCTGCGTGATCATCAACGCATTCCAGATCGACGATACGCCGGAGATCCGCAAGGGACTTTTGTACTCCATGGCTATTGCGGCGGCTATCCATGTAGTGCTGCTGGTGCTCAGCGCCCTGTTGAGCCGCCCGCTCAAGCTGGATGCCGTGGAGCAGGTGAATGTGATCTACAGCAACGCCGCTGCACTGGTGATCCCGTTGGTCAAGGCTCTGATGGGCGATGCGTATGTCATTTACTCCTGCGCATTCATCATTGTGCAGCTGGTGCTGCTGTGGACCCACGCCAGTTCCCTTTTGCAGGGCAGCAGTGCGCTGGACTGGAAAAAGGTGCTCACCAATATCAACATGATCGCCATTGCAGCCGGTGCACTGCTGTACTGGTTCCGTGTGGTGCTGCCTGCACCGCTGCAGAATACCATGAGCACAGTGGGCAACATGATGGGACCGATGGGCATGCTGCTGGCCGGTATGGCCATTGCAGAAAAGCCGCTGCGGGAGGTGTTCTGCACCCGCCGCAACTATCTGCCCACAGTGCTGCGTCTGGTGGTATGCCCGCTGGTGGTTCTGGTGCTGCTGTGGGTCTGCCATGCATCCAGTTGGGTGGCCGACGGCAAGAACATCCTGATGACGGTCTACCTTGCCGCCATCACCCCTGCCTGTGCTACTGTTACCTCCATGGCTCAGCTCTATGACCGCGATGCGGCGCATTCCAGCGCGCTGTATGTGCTGACCACTCTGCTTTCCATTGTGTCTATGCCGGTAATGATCGGCCTGTTCGATCTGCTGCTGTGATGAGCTGCGCTTATTCCCTCTGCCAAAATACAATAGAAAGGAACCAACCTCAATGAATCAACCCAGAGACAAGGGCCTGAACGGCAACGAAAAGATCGAGCAGGCGGTAGCCGCCCTGCAGCAGGAGCCCACACAGGAACAGCTGGCCCACACCCTTACTGTGATCCGGCGGCGCATAAAGGAGCATGGCCAGCTTGTCGTGGCGGTGGAGCCCAATTTGGGCAGTGAACAGATGCAGCTGCGGACCATCCGGACGGCCGATGGCGCAAGCTGGTGGTATGCATTCACCAGCTTTGACGAGGAAATGAAGGGAGCCGAGCCGGTGCAGTCCACCTTTCTTGTGGATATGGACAAGCTGTTTGATGCAGCGCTTGCCGTGCCGGAGATCAGCGGCATCATCCTGAACCCGTGGAACCGCACCATCCAGCTGGATAAGACCCTCATCCGCATTATCAAGGGTGCATGAGTGCGCACCGCAAACCTGCGATACATGGAGGAAACAAAAATGTTCAGACCCATGAGAAGAGCCAGCCGCGCCATCCCGGAAGAAGCTGCAAAGCACCTGTTGCAGCAGTCCCGGCGGGGCGTGCTGGCAGTGAACGGCGACAACGGCTATCCCTTTGCGATCCCGGTAAATTATTACTACGATCAGGAGCACGACAAAATCTACTTCCACGGTGCAAAGTCCGGCCAGAAGGTGGACGCGCTGAAACAGAATGATAAGGTATGCTTTACCGTTTACGGCAACGAACACTTTGAGCCGGGCGACTGGGCACCTTATGTGCAGAGCACCGTGGTGTTTGGCCGCTGCCATCTGATCGACGATGCCGCTGCTACCGAGGCCCGCGTGCGGGAGCTTGGCATGAAGTATTACCCCGGCAAGGAAGAGGTGGAAAAGGAAATTGCGCTGGGCATCAAGGCCGTGCAGCTTTACGAGATCACCATTGAGCACCTCACCGGCAAACAGATCCAGGAAAAGTAAAAATAAAACAGGGGACTGTTGCAAAATAAAAATGCGATAGCAACTTGCACAAAGAAATAGCACAAAATCAAAAACCCGGAACCCTTTTTGAGCCATTTTGGCCCTGAAAAGGTTCCGGGTTTTGTGCATTGTTTTTTCAGAGAGCTATTTTGCAACAGTCCCGTATAGATCAGTTTGCAGGGAAAGGCCCGGCGGTTATCTGTGTTCCGGGCGCGTGGGGGCCGCCTTGGTCAGCATCTGCTGGAACTTGCGGGCTGCCGTGTTCAGCGGGCGGTGATGGTCGTACACAAGGCAGATGGAGCGCTGAGGGATGATCTCCTGCAGATGCAGCTGCACGATCTCACCGCGGGCCAGTGCATCCTGTGCCATGGGCTGGGGCAGGAACGCAATGCCCAGCTCACTTTTGACAAGGGTCAGCATCTGGTCGGTGGTGGCAGCCTCGGTATCCGGCTTCAGCACCGCACCGTGATCCAGAAAGAACTGCCGGTAAAAGGCGCGGGTCATGCTTTCGTCGCTCAGGGAGATCAGCGGATAATTGTTCAGCTCCTTCAGCGAAAGGTTCTGGCTGGAAAGGGCAGTAAAGGTCCTGCCGCCCACAAGCACCTCATAAAAGGGCTTCAGCTCCACCATTTTCAGGCCGCTTTCCACCTCGGCAGGGGTGGTGATGATGGCAAAATCCACCTCGCCGTTTTTCACGGCCTGCAAAGCCTGCGGCGTGGAGTGGTTGGAGATGCGCAGGCGGATGCCGGGATAGTCCGTGTGGAAGGCGCGCAGCTTTTCTGCAAGGTAGATGTTCAGCGCAGTTTCGGTAGCGCTGATGCTGATCGCACCGTGTTCCAGCGTGGCGCTGGCGCTCAGCTCTTCTTCTGCATCCTGGATCTGAACCGCCGCAGATGCAATGCGGGAGTAAAGCAGTTCACCCTCCGGGGTAAGGGTAACGCCACGGTTGGAGCGGATGAACAGCACGCAGTTCAGCTGGCTTTCCAGCCGGTTCATCGAATGGGTGATGTTGGGCTGGTTGTTGCCCAGCACCCGCGCGGCTTTGGTGAAATTCTGATATTTCGCGACATAATAAAAGATTTTGTAATATTCCCAGTCCACATACATGGCGGCATGCCCTCTTTCATGTCAATTTTGTATCGTGATCATGTGCAGGATACTTTTTACACATTCTCTGCTTGCTAGTATAATAACACCGCAATCAAAAATTGCAAGAGGGAATTCAAAAGTATAAAGTGGTTTGAACGGAGGCGGTTCTTATGTCTGAGATCAAAAAGGTCGTGCTGGCCTATTCCGGCGGTCTGGATACTTCCATTATCATCCCATGGCTGAAAGAGCATTACAACAACTGCGAGGTCATTGCAGTGTGCGGCAATGTGGGCCAGAAGGGCGAGCTGGAAGGTCTGGAAGAGCGCGCCAAGGCAAGCGGTGCTTCCAAGCTGTACGTAGAAGATCTGACCGATGAATTTGTGGAGGATTACGTCATCCCCACCATGCAGGCCGGGGCCGATTACGAGGGCTATCTGCTGGGCACCAGCTTTGCACGACCCATTCTGGCAAAGCGTGTGGTGGAGATCGCCCGTGCCGAGGGTGCAGATGCCGTGTGCCACGGCAGCACTGGCAAGGGCAACGATCAGGTGCGCTTTGAACTGGCCATCATGCACTTTGCACCCGACCTGAAGATCATCACCCCGTGGCGCGAGTGGGACATCCAGAGCCGCGATGAAGAGATCGACTATGCCGAGGCTCATCACATCCCGCTGAAGATCAACCGCGAGACCAACTACTCCAAGGATAAGAACCTGTGGCACCTGAGCCATGAGGGCCTTGACCTTGAGGACCCGGGCAACGAGCCGCAGTACGATAAGCCGGGCTTTTTGGAGCTGGGTGTCAGCCCCAAGACCGCACCGGACAAGTCCGAGTTCGTGGAGCTGGCATTTGAAAAGGGCGTGCCGGTGAGCCTGAACGGCGAAAAGATGAAGCCCGCCGTCCTCATTGCCAAGCTGAATGAGATCGGCGGCCGCAACGGCATCGGCCTGTACGATGTGGTGGAGAACCGTCTGGTGGGCATGAAGAGCCGCGGTGTGTACGAGACGCCCGGCGGTACCATCCTCTATAAGGCTCATGAGGTGCTGGAAACTCTGACGCTGGATAAGCTCACTGCCCACAAAAAGCGCGAGCTGGCCATCACATTTGGTGAACTGGTCTATGACGGCCAGTGGTTCAGCCCGCTGCGCAAAGCTCTGAGTGCCTTCGTCACCTCCACGCAGGAAAACGTTACCGGTAAGGTGCGTCTGGAGCTGTACAAGGGCAACATGATCAATGCCGGTGTCTGGTCTCCGTATTCCCTCTACCGTGAGGACATTGCAACTTTTGCTGCCGGCGGCGACTACAAGCAGAGTGATGCTACCGGTTTTATCAGCATCTATGGTCTGCCCACCAAGGTACAGGCTATTGTAAATAACGAAAAAGAAGGTAAATAAGAAGTTATGCTTACCGCAGTTACTGGTATCAATTGGGGCGATGAGGGCAAGGGCCGCGTCATCGATCTGTTAGCCGAACATGCCGATGTTGTTGCCCGCTATCAGGGCGGCAACAATGCCGGCCACACCGTTGTAACGGAGCAGGGCAAGTTCATCCTGAACCTGCTGCCCTCCGGCATCCTGCACCCGGATGTTGTCTGTGTGCTGGGTGCGGGCATGGTGATCGACCTCGACCATCTGGCCGGAGAAATGGATGCCATTGAGGAGCGCGGCGTAAAGGTAGGCTCAGAAAACCTGAAACTTTCAGATAAGGCCACCATCTCCATGCCGTGGCACAAGGTGCAGGACGGCTTGGAAGAGGACCGCCTTGCCCAAAAGGGTGCGGCCTTTGGTTCTACCCGCCGCGGCATTGCCTACGCCTACAGCGACAAATACCGCAAAAAGACCCTGCGTCTGGGCGATCTGCTGCATCTGGACGAAAAGCGCGTGCAGGACCGCCTGCACATGATCCTGGAATCCAAGAATCTGGAGCTGGGTGGCTGCTATCATCAGGAACCCATGAGCTACGATGCTCTGCTGGAATGGTGCCGGATGCAGGCCGGACAGTTTGCACCGTATATCTGTGATGTGGGTGCATTTTTGCAGCAGGCTCACGACAGCGGCAAGCGCATCGTGCTGGAAGCCCAGCTGGGTGCCATGCGCGATATCGATTACGGTATCTTCCCGTTCACTTCCAGCTCCAACACGCTGGCAGCCTATGCGCCGCTGGGCGCAGGCATTCCGAACTGCCGTCTTGACCATGTGGTGGGCGTGCTGAAAGCCTACTCCACCTGCGTGGGTGCAGGCCCCTTTGCCGCCGAGAACGCCATGAGCGAGGACTGGAATGAACAGCTGCGCAAGGCAGGCGGCGAGTATGGTGCGGCCACCGGCCGTCCGCGCCGTGTCGGCCCCTTCGACTGTGTGGCCAGCCGCTACGGTCTGGCCTGTCAGGGCGCGGACAAGATCGCCCTGACGAAGCTGGATGTGCTCAGCAGCATGAAAGAGATCCCGGTGATCACCGGTTACACATTGGATGGCGTGCAAGTCCCCAGCTTCGACCCGCTGTCCGACCTTGACCGTGTAGAGCCGGTGGTCACTATGCTGCCCGGCTGGAACAAGGATATCTCCGGCTGCAAGAGCTGGGATGAGCTGCCCAAAGAGGCCAAGGCTTACGTGGAATTTCTGGAAAAGCAGCTGGGCCATGAGATCCAGTTCGTCTCTACCGGAGCCGAGCGCGAGAAGTTCGTGCTGAAAGGAGAATGGCTGTGAGACACTTTATTGAGCCCAACAGCTTTTCTCTGGAAGAGCAGCTGGCCCTTCTGGATCTTGCCGACCGAATGGAGGCCGACCCGGCACCCTATGCCCACCTGTGCGATGGGCGCATTCTGGCAACGCTGTTCTACGAGCCTTCCACCCGCACCCGTCTTTCGTTTGAATCGGCCATGCTGCGGCTGGGCGGCAAGACACTGGGCTTTGCAGGGGCACAGCTTTCTTCCGCCAGCAAGGGCGAGACGGTGGAGGACACCGCCCGCGTGGTGAGCAACTACGCCGATGTGATCGCCATGCGCCACCCCAAAGAGGGCGCACCGCTGCGGGCATCCCTTTCTGCACGTGTGCCGGTGATCAATGCAGGCGACGGTGGGCACGCGCATCCCAGCCAGACCATGATCGACCTCATGACGATCCGCCAGCGCAAGGGGCGGCTGGATCATTTGACCATCGGCTTCTGCGGCGACCTCAAGTTCGGCCGGACGGTCCACTCCCTGACCGCCGCGCTGAGCCAGTTTGAGGGCAACCGGTTCGTGTTCATCTCGCCGGAAGATTTGCGCCTGCCGCAGTATGTGAAGAATGAATCGCTGGAGCCGACCCATCAGATCTATAAGGAAACGGCTGACCTTGAAGCCGAGCTGCCGCATCTGGATGTGCTGTACATGACTCGTATCCAGCAGGAGCGCTTTTTCAACGAGGAAGAATACCTGCGCTTGAAAGGCTGCTACCAGCTGGACGAAGCGCTGCTGCAGAAGGCACCGCAGGATATGCCGGTGCTGCATCCGCTGCCCCGCATCGACGAGATCAAAAAGGATGTGGATGACGACCCGCGTGCCGCCTACTTTGATCAAGTGCACAATGGCGTGTATATCCGCATGGCCATCATTCTGGCATTGCATTGATATCCCTGATCCAGTTACCGGCAAAAAGGTGCTGGAAGCATGATATAAACCTCTTCCCCGAATCCTAAAAAGAAAGCCGGGCAGACCGCAGTCTGCCCGGCTTTCTGATATTACTTTAATCCACCACCGGAATGTTCAGCCCGAATTCCAGCGGGCGGAAGCGGGGGCAGACGTTCTCGGTGATGCAGATGACCGATGCGGCCAGTCGGCTGCCGATCTCGCAGGACTCGGCCAGCGTTTTGCCGTAGGTCAGGCCGATGGTGGTGCCGGCAAAGAAGGCATCGCCTGCGCCGGTGGTGTCGATCACATCCACCTTCTTGGCAGGCACCACGCCGCACTCGCCGTTGGCGCGGGCATATACGGCACCCTGACCGCCCATGGTGATCACCATACTGGGAATGTTGGCGCTGTGCACATTGGCGGCCAGAACCCTGCACATCTCGTCCGGGGCCAGATGGCCGTAATCATCGGAGAACAGCAGCCCGGCTTCCTGTTGGTTGCACACAAAGCAATCGATCTGCTGCAGGAAATCCCGGCGCTCCATGGCAATACTCATGTTGGAAATGGCCGCAAAAACCTTTTTGTTGTACTTTTTGGCGTAGTGCAGCACCTGTTTTACAGTATCTTTTTCCAGATCCAGCTCCAGCGCAATGGCATCGCAGTCGGCAAAGATCTCGTCGCCCTTTTCCTTTAAAAGGCCGGTGAGGGGAGTGGTGTCCGGCCGCTTGGAAATGGCTGCATGCACATCGCCGTCGTTGTCAAAGATGGCCAGCCAGGTGCCCATGCCGTCCGGCACGCGCTGGATGTACTTGGTGTTCACCTTGTGGTTCTCCAGCTTGTTGATCACATCCTGTCCCATGCCGGTGTCGTCCACCAGACTGACAAAGGTAGGGCGCAGCTCTACATTGGCGATATCCTCCACCACGTTGCGGCTCACTCCGCCGTGTACCTGCTCAATGCGGCCGGCATTGCGCCCGCCCGGAATATAGGCGGAAAGGGGATAGCCTTTGATATCCACAAAACAGCACCGAGCACAACGATTCCCATAGCAAAAACCTTTCTGAACAAGAAATATTTACGTCTATTATACCGTATTCTGACACAATGCGCCATCCCTTTTGCGCAAAACTCCGCAAGGTCAGGCAAGGGCTGTCTGCGCTGTGCGCACCAGATATTCCATGGCCTGCATCGGGTACTGTCCGGCAGCAGTCTCACCGGTCAGCATCACGCTGGCCGCGCCGTCCAGCACGGCGTTGTAAATGTCACTCACCTCGGCACGGGTGGGCACCGCGCGGGTGCACATGCTGTCCAGCATCTGGGTCACTACCATAAAGGGCACGCCTGCAGCCCGGCAGGCGGCGGAAAGCTGCTTCTGGCAGCGGGGCAGCTCCCACAGCGGCATGGCATTGCCAAGGTCTCCGCGGGCGATCACCACCTCATCCACAAGGTGGATGAATTCCGGCAGGGCACGCACACCGGTCATGTTTTCAATTTTGGCAAAGATACGGATATCCGCAGCCCCGGCTTCTTCCAACGCATGGCGCAGGGCCAGAATATCTGCTTTGCCGCGCACAAAAGGCAGCATCACACCGGTAACACCGCACTGCTTTGCAATTTTCAGGTTCTGCAGGTCTTCCTCCGTCAGGGTAGGCGAGAGCACCGCAAGGCCCGGTGCAGCAATGCTTTTGCGGCTCTGCAGGGTGCCGCCGCGCACCACGGTGCACACAAGGGCTTCCGGCAATGCCTGTGTGACCTGCACCAGAAGCTTGCCGTCGTCCAGCAGAAGCTGCTGGCCCGGCGCAGCCGCCTGTACCAGAGCTGCCGGGCAAGGTACGCCGTCTGAGCCAAGGCGTACAGAGCTGCCCTCAACCAGAGCAACAGGCTCTGCCAGCGTGCCGATGCGCAGTTCCGGCCCCTGCAGGTCGATCAGCAGCTGGCGGATGCCGGCTGCGCGGATCATGGCCAGCCAGTCGGTGTGCGCCGCCAGCGGCCCGTGGGAAAGATTCATGCGGATGCCGGTCATGCCGGCTTCCACCATGTGCTGCAAGATCGCCGGCTGTGCGCAGGCCGGGCCGATGGTACCATAAAAATCCAAGGTTCATTCCCTCGATTCATTTTTTATTTCTAATGTATATTGTAACATGAACTGTCCGGGTTGAAAAGAGCCGGACGCGGGCAGAATAAGGGGATTGAAAAAATGCGGTAGCAGCCTGCGCAGGAAAATTGCGAAGAATCAAAGACCCGGAACCTTTTTGGAGCCGTTTTGGCCCTGAAAAAGTTCCGGGTTTCGTACAATGTTTTTGGAGAGCTGTCTTGCAACAGCCTCTTTTTGTTGTGGGCAATCAGCCCTCCGATGCAAAAAATTCTTTGGTCAGCCTGACCACCGTGCCGGAAAGCAGCAGCAACGCGAGCAGGTTCGGAATGCTCATCAGGCCGTTGAAGGTATCGGCGATGCTCCACAGCAGGCCCAGATCCATCGTTGCGCCCAGAATGGACACAAAGGAGTAAGACCAGAAAGAAGGGCTTTGCCACCTTATCGCTGCGGCACAGGAACACCAGGAACCGGGAACCATACAGGCCCCAGCCGATGATGGTGGAAAAAAGCAAAGCAGCACAGGGCCACGGCGGTAAAGATGGAAGCCCAGCCGCCGTAGGTGGTGGTAAAGCCGGAGATGGTCAGCTCTGCACCGGCTGCGGTGCCGTAGTTCACGGGGGTGCCGCTGCACAGGATGACCATGGCGGTCA